>Ga0335083_10007711_pt1 | contig 13258 bp, 10 predicted proteins | sample Lox_Sample_42_FD_206716 | JGI IMG/M metagenome (GOLD analysis project Ga0335083, IMG submission 206716) | Soil microbial communities from Loxahatchee National Wildlife Refuge, Florida, United States - Lox_Sample_4.2 | ecosystem: Environmental > Terrestrial > Soil > Wetlands | place: USA...
TGCTGAGCCTGTTCCCGCCGGAAAACGCCACCGGAAACTACGTGAAGGTCGTGCAGCGCATTCCCGTGCGCATCGACCTCACCAACCCCAGCCAGAACTCCGACCATCTGCTGCGTCCCGGCATGTCGGTCGAGCCGAAAGTTCGGGTGAAGTAATCTCCCTGCCCCCAAGACTCTCGGGTCAGGACGCAAATCATCGCAGTCCTGGCCTGAGAACGTTGGTCCTGTGACCATAAGCTGACAATTCCATGACAACGTGCGAGCCGCAGTTGGGGATACTGGAGCGAATCAACCATGAGCTCCAGCCACCAAGAATGCGCCAGGCCCGACTGGAGCGACGACTACCTGGATTCCCCGTCTCCGCCTGAAATCAAGGTCCCATACTTCGACCATAAGTTGGGAGCATGGGTGTTGAGCCGCTATGCGGATGTCCTCGCGGCATTCCGCAATCCTCTGCTTATTCCGACCGGAGCGAAAGCGCTGTCTAAGAAGAAAGCGCCCGACGAAGCAGCCCGCCTAAAGATGCGCGCAGAGACGAAGACTGCGCTTTCACTCAGGCAGTTACACAAGTGGCAGAAGGTCCTTGCGCCCGAGGCCGCTGCACTAACCGAAAGCCTTCCCGTCGGCGAGCCAGTCGATCTTGTTGCGGAATTGGCCCGGCCGCTGTGCCTTAGCCTGGCAGTCGCGGCGACGAAGACAGATCTCGAGGATGCCAGTCGACTCCAGGGACTGGCGAAAGATGTCTCGGCTGCTGCCGCAGAACCGTACGACGCAAAAATTGGCTCTGCTGCCGAGGCAGCGGGCGCGCAGCTGCACAGCTGCTTCCATTCCGGGCCCGAATCTCTGCGCGATTCGGGCTTTGTTGCTCTTTCACAAACATTGACCTGCTTGCTGGCGAATGCGTGGTTCGCTCTGCTTGCGCATCCGCAGCAATGGAGGCGTCTGCACCAGCAGCCGGCCCTGGTTACGCAGGCAGTGGAAGAGTTGCTGCGTTATGCCGGGCTCACGCGACTTCTCTTTCGACGAGCGGCAGAGGATGTGCCTTTGAATGGAGTCCGCATTCGGAAAGGCGACCGCGTCATTTTGAGAATTGCGGCGGCAAACAAAGACCCTGAACGTTTTTCTCGTCCCAAAGAGCTGGACTGGGCTCACCAGGGGAAGGGACATCTCGCTCTCGGCGCCGGATTGCATACGTGCGTGGGCGCAAGCCTGATCCGAATGGCGGCGGTCACGATCACGCGACCGCTGGTGGAGCGCTTCGCATGGGCCGAAATTGCGGGAACAGTTGATTGGCAGGGCGGCGCGGTTTTTCGCTCACCGGCCACGTTACCCGCATGCCTGTACGAAAGGATTCCTCCCATTCTTGGGTGATCTTTGCGTTTGTATTAGTTGTGTCGCTCCACTCCTGCATTCAAATCTCCGGCAGCGTCCCCTCCGCCAGTTGCATCTAAAAAGACGTAGTGGAGGATTGTAGAAATGAGCAAGGCCGCATTGAAAGAAGTCACCTCGAGAAACGACCACATCACACCCCACTGGTACCAGAGCGCTAAAGAAATCCAGAAGTTCGGCACTGTCATTAAAGACATGCCCATCGGCCTCGATGAGAAGGCCCGCCTCGAAATCACAGGCCGCCTCAATGTTCTTCTCGCCGATACTGCCAGCCTCCGCGACCTCTATAAGAAATCGCACTGGCACGTGTCGGGCCCGACCTTTTATCAACTGCATCTACTCTTTGACAAACACTTTGACGAACAAGTCGAACTCGTAGACGGTCTCGCAGAGCGCATTCAGATGCTCGGTGGCGTTTCGATTGCCATGGCCCACGATATCGCCGAGACCACGCGCCTCGAGCGCCCTCCAAAGGGCCGCGAAGAAGTCCCGGTCATCATCTCGCGTCTGCTTGAAGCCCACAAAATCATTCTTGCCGACGCCCGCAAGCTGGCCAAGCGCGCCAGTGAGGTTGGCGACGACGGCACAAATGATCTGCTGATCAGCGACGTCGTCCGCACCAACGAAATGCAGGTCTGGTTCATCAGCGAGCATCTGGTGGAGATGCCGCTGGTATTCGCCAATAGCTAATCCAGACACACTTCGTAGAACTCCGGCCGAGCTTGTTTCGCCCACAGGCTCGGCCCGGTGCTTTTTGCCCGCCTTTTCAAAGTGGCCTGCGTCGCGGCCAAAAATAAACCAGGCGACACAACTATCGGAATATCGTACTTCCACGTCAACCTCTAAGAAGGCTAGACTTATCCGTCCCAGGAGCCGCGCATGCTCAATCGTAGAAGTCTCGTGCTTTCGGTACTGTTCTTGTCCTGCCTTGTTGCGACCGCAAAGGACAAGAGAAAGGCTATATTGCCGGTAGACGTGCTTCAGGCGCATACGGTGTGGGTTATTGTCGATCCTCAGGCCGGTGTCGACGTTACCGATCCGAATGCCAACCGCATCGCCCGCGCTGATGTCGAAAACGCCTTGGCAAAGTGGGGAAGGCTGTCACCTGTAACGGATCCGTCACAGGCTGACCTCATCATTACGGTGCGCAAGGGCAACGACAAGCTAGTGCAGCCGACAATTGGTGGCACACCCATCAACGCCCCGCCTCCGGTGATTGCCCAGCGAACAGATACCGGTATTACTGCTTCCGGTCGCGCTGGGCCGCCACTTGAAACGTCCGATCCCCATCCTCAAATGGAGGTGGGCAGCACGCAGGATATGTTCGTCGTGTACCGCGGCAACCCCGCCCTCAGCAACGCCACGCAGACCGATAACCCGCTCGATTCCCCGCCAGTATGGCGATACACGAGAAAGGATGCGCTGGAGTCTCCTGGCGTTCCAGCAGTAGACGCTTTCCGCAAAGCCATTAACGACTCGGAAAAAGCGCTCGCCGGCCCGTAATCATTCAACCCGCAGCATCGCAACCGGATCGATGCGCAGCGCCCGCAACACCGCAGGTACAGCTGCGATGATAACCGCGAGAAGAATCGTGAGGCAGGGAGCTGCCAGCACACCTGCGTCTGTAGCCTTCACCTCATACAGCAGCGACTCGATATACCGCACCGAAGCCATACCGAGAGCCAGACCCGCGGCCGTACCCACGATCACCGCAAAGGCAATTCCTGCCGTGACGCGCCGCGTAACATCGCCAACTCGCGCGCCCAGCGCCATGCGAATCCCGATCTCGCGCTCCCGCTGCTGCACCGAATAATTCAGCACGCCGTACAGCCCGATCCCAGCAAGCAGCAGCGCAACCGCGCCAAAGAAGAAAGCCAATGTTGCCAGCAGGCGCTCGCGAACCGTTTGCGCCTGGTTTAATTCAATCTGCGTGCGCACATTCGAGACGTGAAATTCAGAACGTGCCTTCGACACTTCCTGCCGCAGCACCGAGGCCAGAGCAAGCGGATTCGCTGCCGCCGTCCGCACAACAAAGGTCTCTTCCTTTTCCGGAAGCATTTGGCCCTTCTCATCCTTGTGATGAAACGGAACAAATACAACCGGCAGCATCGGCTCGCGAATACTGCGGTAGTAGGCATCGCGCATCACGCCGACTACTTGCATAGGCTGACGCTTCCCATCATCCGAAGCGATTTCAAAAACCCCGCCCACCGGAGTGACATCATTCAAAAACCTCCGGGCAAACGACTCATTGACAATGGCCGTGTTGTTATAGGGGTCTCCGTCGCGAAAATCTCTTCCACCAATCAGCGGAATTCGCATCGTCTCCAGAAATCCCGGCGAGACATTCAAAAAGTAAGCGAGATCAACGCTGGGCGGCCCGCCATTCACTGAGATCGAATCATTCCAACCCACGCCCTTCAGCAAAGGCCAGCTCGCCTGCGACACGCGCTCAACACCCGGCATGGAACGCAAGTGATCTGCCACTTGATCCCAGTAGAGCGGCGACTGCGCAGGCCGGCTCGTCGTCTCGAGTAGCAGAATTCGTTCCGCACTGAATCCCGTAGGCTTGTTGGAGAGCCGCTGAAACGTGGCGACGAACAATCCAGCAATAAACAGCACTAGGAAGCAGAAGGCCACTTGCATCGCGATCATTCCATGCATCAACCGCTGCCGCGAATGCGGATCGTCTCCACCCTTCAAGATGCTGACCGGCCTCACCGACGAGGCCCGCAGCGCAGGCAGCAACCCAAAGAGCAGAACAACAACCAGCGTCAGTGCAATCCCAAACCCAAGCACGCGCCAGTCCGCAGGCAGAATCAACCGCGCCGGATTATCCGGCGGGTTGATCATGCTCACCACAAACGGAGCCGACCACCATGCAAATAAAGCTCCGCTCGCAGCCGCAAGAAAAGCCAGCAGCGCACTCTCAACCAATACCATCTGAACCAGCCGCCATCGTCCCGCGCCAATCGAAACCCGTAGCGCCATCTCCCGCCCCCGTGCCGCGGCCTGTGCCGTCATTAGGTTCGCGACATTCGCGCAGGCAATCAGGAGAACCATCAGAACCAGTACGCCGAGCGCACCCAGAGCGCGAGTGTATTCTTTCTGCATCCACGAAACGCCCATAGGCGCAGGCTTCAGCAGCGTCTCGTTGTTGAGTACGTTCTTCAGTGTTTCCGGCGACAAGCCAGTCTCGCCGCTTAGGCGCTTCGCTTCAAACGCATGACTCACAGCCGCCAGCTTCGCGCGCAATGGTTCCACAGCGGTCCCCGGCGGTACTACAACCAGCATGCGAAACCATGTCGAGTCCTGCCGCGTTACGCGTTGATTCATCATCGTCGGAATGAAGACATCGATGATCGTCCCCGGCTCCGTGCCGGTGAACTTTTTCTCGCTCACGCCAATGATCTGGTAAATGCCATCGCCAAAATGAAATGTACGACCAACGACATTGGGATCGCGCCCAAAGCGACGGCTCCAGTAGTCATATGACAGCACTGCATAAGGAGCCGCACCTGGCTTCAGATCATCATTCTCCGTAAACAAGCGGCCTGCAGCCGGTTCAATTCCGAATATAGGAAACATCCAACCGGAGACATGCTGCACAGTGGCTTTTTCCATCTCCTGATCGGTCTTGAAAGTTATGTCGGCTCGATCGGCATACGAAATGGCAATCAGTTCCGCTTGGCCCTTCACAGCCGCGCGCATCAGTTGAAAATCCGGATATGCCCATGAGTCGAAAGAGCCGAACTTGCCGTCAAATCCGAACCCTTGGCGTGACAATGCGTACAGCCGCTCCGGATGATTCACAGGCAAGGGCCGCCAAAGCAAGGCATCGATCAATCGGAATGCCGATGTGCAGGCGCCAATCGCTAAAGCCAGTGAAAGAATCGCAGCAGCCGAAGTGACTTTATTGCGCTTGAGTTGCCGCCACCCAAAGACAAGATCGGCCCTCAGCGAATCGAGCCAACCAATGACGCGAATATCGTGGCTCTGCTGCCGCTGTCGGATCGCGGCGCCGAGAGCCCGCCGTGCTTCCTCGGGATCGCGCCCCTGCTCGACAGCCTCGGCGATATGCGCCTCAAACTCTTCCTCGATCTCGTGATTCAAGCGATCCGCTCGAAACACATTCGAGATACGCGACCATAGAGACATAATCACACCGTCCTCAAGATGCGATTCACCGCCGAAGTCACTATCTGCCAACGCGACTCTTCTGTAGCCAATTGCTTTTTACCCACGGCTGTCAGCTCATAAACACGTGCCCTCCTCCCGGAATCTTTCGTGACCCATTCTGCGCGAATCCATCCGGCTTCTTCCATCCGGTGCAGGGCCGGATAGAGTGAACCCTCTTCGGCTCGCAGGACCTCGCCGGACATTTCACTGATCGCCGACATGATCGCGTAGCCATGCAGACGCGGTTTGCGCGAGAGAATCTTCAAGACGAGTAGATCGAGAGAACCTTGCAGAGAGTCAGTCTTCGCCATACTTAGATAGCTATATATAGATGTCTAAATAATATGTCAATAGCTAATTGTCAAAATCGGCGGTCAGAGCGAAAGGAGAGGTTTGTCGCACCTCTCATTTGCTGCAAGATGCGTGGCTTTGGCTGGGTCAGCCGGATTTTTTTTCGGAGTCGGATTCAGGGCGAAATCAGGTGGCGCTTGAGTGCAAACAGAACCAACTCGGAATTGTTCTTCAGATTGAACGAAGCCATGATGTGGTATTTGTGAAACATCACGGTTTTTTCGCTGACCTTGAGGATGGCAGCAATCTCCTTCATGGGACGACCCTCGGCCAGCAACTGAAGCACTTCCTGCTGGCGCGGCGTCAAGGCCTTTGAGCTTTGCCGGGCACGGGCCTCTCGCACTGCCCAGTTCTCTGGACGGAGTTTCTGCGTCACGTAGGGTCTGCCTTGCAGCACTTCCGAGACCGCCTTCAGCAACTCCGAGGCCGCGGCGCTTTTCAGCACGTATCCCACAGGACCCATATTGAGTGCTGCTGCAGCAAGGTTGGCATCATCCTTCATCGTCAGAAAAACAAACTTTGTTGTAGGGAGTGATGGCCTTAAACGCTCGGCGGCATCCAGGCCGTTCAGCAAGGGCATGCCGATATCCAGAACGATGACATCCGGTTGTAGCTTGTGAGCCTCGACCAGTAGCTCTCGACCGTCGCCCACAATTCCAATTACGTCACAGCTCTTCTCGAGGAGCGAGCAAAGTCCTTCGGCCACAATGCTGTGGTCATCGGCAATCAGAACGCGTGGACGAGGTGCAGAGCTTATCGGATTCTGCATAGCACTCCGTGACAGCCCATTCCTTGGTCTATTTCACGCACGGCGCGACAACCGAGATCGGAAGCCACGCATTAATTGTAGTTCCTTCTCTCTACCGTCATGGCAAGCATTCGCACGGCATCGGCAGTCGCTGTGTAGTTGAATTCCCATCCAGCGCACAAGTCCGTCTGGTCTAAGGATCGGAAATTAGGGGAATTCAGGGGCTGGGATCTGCGACTCAAAACGAAAGCCCGGAGACACAAGGGTCTCCGGGACATCTAACAGCTGGTTGTTCGCTACTTGAGTGCAACCAGGATCTGATCGTTCTGATCATTGCCGTGCAGACGGGCCTCTTGCTGCTGAACTTTCTTTTCCTGTTTTGTGGTCGGAAGCTCTAAGTTCATTCCCGAAGAGGAGCAAAGAATTTCACTCAGAAAATATTGATCGCCATATCTATGGAAGACCAGTACGTTCTTCTTTGAATTCTGGTCATCTGTGTAAACAGTGCTCATGATCGCGAGGTGTTGTTCGCCGTTGCGAATGACGATCACATTAGGACTCGCGATATCCGATGTAATCGTGTAAGTCCCGGAAGGGAGTGTCTTGCCACTTACGGTAAAGTGGAACGGAACATTTGCTTTAACCGCATGGTCCTGCGCCCATGCATTTCCGAAAGAGACAAAGAGTGCAAGGGCGGAAAGTATCATCGTGAACCGTTTCATAACATTTCTCCTTATTGCTCTCGGGGTTCCAAGGGAGCCTCGAAATTCTGGATTCGGTTGGCCAAACCTTGTGTGGAACTTTCTCCCTGAGCGGCCGCCGTTGCACTGGATAAAGCATGCTCCGTACCAAAGCACGCTTCGCGACCGACCACAGTTCGAACATCGCATCTCGGCGTTTGTTTGCAATGTGATAGAAGGCAGGCACTGTGTAGCGGTTTTCTCTCTGCTTCTGCCCTTCGGTATCCAAACGGATACCGTCAAGGAATCGATCGGGTCCGCCGAGTTGCAAAAGAGCAAATTAGGTCGGACGTTCGCAGTTCCGCTACACTGGGACGCGCGGAGGCTCTTATGGGGCCGAGGGTAATGGCTATTTCCGGTGCATCGCGGGGGGCCGTTGCCCATCTAGCCGATGGTCAGATAACCATCGGCAGGGAAAACTCAAATAGCGTTTGCCTCGCTGACGCCGCAGTTTCACGAAAACACTCCATTATTCAGAGGGTTGAGGATGGCTATGAGATAGCCGATCTCGACAGCCACAACGGCACATTCATAAACGGAATTCCGGTAAGGCGCAAAGCACTCTGCCATGGCGACAAGATTCGGGTCGGCAATTCTGAACTTGTGTTTTTGCTGGACGAAGTCGAAGAGCTGAGCGGTCCGCTGCGACTGATTGAAGAGCCCTCCTTCTTTGGACTGAAGACAATTCGAATGGATGATCCGGCACTTCATGCGTTCACTGGGACTGAAGTCGGACGTATGGCGCGCGACTTGACCGCTTTGTTCCGGATCAGCAGCGTCATTAATTCGATACGTGACCTCGGACTTCTGGCACGCGAACTCTTACGGCTGATCTTTGAAGTCGTACCGGCTGAAAATGGTGCCATTGTATTGCTCAATGGTGCGGATGAGGAGCCAAGCTCCATAGGCAACTGGTCCCGGAACGGTGGCGATCAGCAACGAATTACGATTCAACAGGATCTGCTTCAGCGGACGTTCTGGGAGCGTTCGGCCGTCTTGATGAACGCAGATTCCGCGCTGAAAGAGAAGCAGAACGTGCTCTGCCTCCCGCTGATTGCCGTGGAGAAAACGCTTGGTGTGATCTACCTGACTTCGTCTGGGCCTGCCGCAGCATTTCGTGAGGACCACGTATATTTCCTAAGCTCGGTTTCCCGAATCGCGGCAGTTACGCTGGAAAACATCCTTGCGCTGAATGAACTGAGTTCCGAGAACAAGCAGCTGAAGGAGCAGCTCTATTCGAGCAAGCTGGTCGGAGAAAGCCGCCAGATTCGACAGGTCGAAGGCCTGATTGCGCGCGTCGCTCAAGGCGACTCCAGTGTCTTGATCCTGGGGGAGAGCGGCACGGGCAAGGAACTGGTCGCGCGCTCGATTCATCAAAATGGTCCACGTGCGGACAAGCCCTTCGTCGCGATCAACTGTGCAGCGATTCCCGAAGCCCTGCTCGAGAGCGAACTGTTCGGACACGAGAAAGGTGCATTTACGAATGCGGTGGCGATGAAGAAAGGAAAGCTTGAGGCGGTATTGGACGGAACATTGTTCCTCGATGAGATTGGCGAGATGGCGCCATCGTTGCAATCAAAGTTATTGCGGGTACTACAGCAAAAGGAATTCGAGCGGCTTGGAGGAAATCGTCCCATCGACTTTGCAGCCCGGGTTGTCGCTGCAACCAACAAGAATCTTGAGCAGGCCATCAAATCTGGAGAGTTTCGGCAGGACCTCTATTACCGGCTCAACGTGATTGCGATTACTGTGCCTCCACTTCGAGAACATCGCGAAGACATTCCGTTGCTCGCTCTGTATTTTGCTGCGAAGTATGCCGCAAAAAGCAAGCGACCGTTCAAGGGTATCTCACGCGAAGCCCGGGCTTTGCTCATGAACTATAGCTGGCCCGGAAATGTGCGGGAACTCGAAAATGCCATTGAGCATGCGATCGTGCTTGGTTTAACCGACGAAATCCTTCCCGAAGATCTTCCATCCTCGATGATCGAGGAGCAGTCCGCACGATTGAAGGGGACGCGATATTACACCGTGCTCAACAACGCCAAGAAAGACCTGATCCTCGGCGCTCTCCGAGAAGCGGATGGAAATTATCCGGAGGCGGCACGGCTGCTTGGCATTCATCCAAAGTATCTGCACAGACTAGTCCGCAATCTGAATATCAGGTCGGAGCTGGGGAACTAGAAGTTTTCCAGGAGCCACACATTACTCTCGAAAGTCCGCTGGCTGAATGCCAAGTAACGACCGGCGGGAGACGGACAAGGATAACTGAGCCACTGTGCTCTTCCTCGATCGACCAGCACATGGGTTTTTCCGTCCAGTTCAATGCGAGCGATGAAATATCCGGTGGTCTGCACAGCTGCCAATATTGCGCTTCCGTCTGAGGTCCAGTTGAGGTTCCAGACCTTCCAACCGTGCGGAAGCTGGATATTACTTTCTGTGCCATTTCGGGCGTCAAGAACACGGATCTGTTCACGAAGTTGATCCTTGCTCGCAATCGCGATTCTGGCGCCGTCCGGTGAGATGCTCCATTCCAACATTCCAGGAGATCCTAACTTGGTTTCAGCGATTTCGCTGCCCGGCCCCTGGGAAGGGTCTAGCCCGAAGAAGATCAGCGCACCTTCCTGCCAGCGGCTCAACGCACACTGACTGGTGGGACGGACAGGACAATGAAAATTGGTTGCAGTGTCAGCTCCCGCCTCCCTGGCCTCCAGGATTTTTTCCGGGGAGCCACCCCCGATGGGGAGTCTCATCAACCGCGCGGTTGACGGTGGAGCACCACCGGTGGCATAGGGAGACGACCAATACAGAGTCCACCGACCGTCTGGACTCATTTCGGCCTGAGTCTGATCGTCGGGTCCCTCAATCAACGGTTCGGCGGTGTTCTGGTTCAGTTGCTGGCTGTATATTTGTCTTCTTCCGGTACGATTTGACCAGAAGAGGATGGTGTCGCTGTCAGGTTTCCAGCCCGATGGGTAGTCCTCGCTCTCGCTTACGGTCAGGCGGGCCGGAGGAGCCAGGCGCGTGCCTTTCTCTTTGAGTTCGCCAAAGTTCACGTCATCCCGAATATGTTCCTTCACAACAGCAAGACGAGCCCCGTCGCGGCTCACCGTCGGCGAAAACGGGACGATCTCGTCCCAATTTGTGATTTGCGTTGCTTTTCCGGCGGCCTGTCCAGTTCGTGGATCAGTCGTGATGGCCCAAAGATTTGCTTTATCGTTAGATCCTTCATACCGGTCAAAAATCATGCGACCATCGTGCGTCCAAAGAAGACTGTGCTTCTCTTGAGAATCCGAAATTACGACAGTTGGCGGCGCTCCATTCAATGGCACCGTCTCGATAGTCCACAACTGTGGACTTTCCCTGTCAGCGATGTAGGCAAGACGCTGCCCGGTGGGAGACCACGCGACTCCCGCGAAAGCGGCAATTTCGTCCGACAGGATTTGATGGGAATTCTGGCCATCAGATCCCATCACCCAGATTTCGTGGTCGTGCCCCGTGACAAAGGCGATCCATTTGCCATCGGGCGAGGCAGCCGGCCATCGGCTTTGACTTCGCAGTTTGCGCGGGGCACCGCCAAAAATGGAAGTCACCCAGATGATCGAACCTTCTGCGTCCGAATCAGCCGTAAGGATCAACCTGCCACCGTCAGGAAACCAGGCAACGTCCCAGAGGTGGCTTCGCAACTCCTCGGGAAGCGGCACATCATGGAGTTCTCCGGTTTCAATGTCGCTCAAGTGAAGTCCGGTTAGGTTGACATATGCGATGTACCTGCCATCCGGAGATATGGCTGCGCTGAGGATGCGATTTTCGGCAGGATTACGGGTCAGCATCCGCTCAATGAGCGCCTTGCGGTGATCGACGGGCCAAAACTTAAACCCGTGGAGTCCTACTACACGTAGGAGGAGGACGATCGTTATGGCTGCTGCCAGAATCGTTCCCATGAGGGCATATCTGCTGAACTTACGCGCAGAATCATCCGATGCTGGTTTCGGCGCCGGCAAAGTACGTTTCTGATCGCGATCCCGCTTCAGTCTTTGCAGGTCGGCTCGCGTTTCGGCCGCATGCTGGTAGCGCAAATCTCGGTCTTTCTCAAGCGCCTTATTGATGATGCGGTCCAGTTCCGGGGGCACGTCGGGATTTAGCCGCGCAGCCGGTGTGGGAACGCCGTCCAGAATAGCTTTGAAGGTCTCTGCATAGCTATTACCGCGAAATGGCAAGGTGCCGGTGGCCATTTCGTAGAGCACCACCCCGAAAGAGAACAGGTCACTTCGTGCGTCTAGTTCCCTCGCGCATGCCTGTTCTGGTGACATGTAAACTACGGTGCCCAGGAACGATCCGGGGCTGGTTTGAAACAGAGGGTCGGTGACGGCGGTCACCGTGTCCGCCGAATCTGCGGGGCCCGAAAGACTTGGTGGGCCGGCTACTTTTGCCAATCCGAAATCGCAGATCTTGGCGTGTCCGAGGCGATTGATAAAGATATTTGAAGGTTTGATGTCGCGGTGGACGATTCCCTTGGAATGCGCAGCTTCCAATGCATCAGCGATTTCGATTGCGTAACTGCACAGTACGTCAATATCCAGGGGCTTTTTGCCAATGACATCCTTAAGCGTTATCCCGTCGAGAAACTCCATCGCGATGAAGGGCACTTCTTCACGCCGCCCGATCTCATAAATAGTGCAAATGCCGGGATGATTCAGGGCCGAGGCTACACAGGCCTCGCGCTCAAAGCGGGCCAGTGCGAGGGGATCTTTAGCGATTTCATCCGGTAGAAACTTCAAGGCTACCGGTCGGTGCAGAACTATGTCCTCGGCCTTGTAGACGATGCCCATATTGCCGCTCCCCAGCTTGTTGAGGATGCGGTAATGCGAGATGTTTTCGGCGATCACGAAGGGGGTTCCGACCTCAAGTCTTTTTCATCTGCCTGATCCTGAGAGCGGGTCACTTCAGTCAACTTTTGACAGCGGCATCAGGCATTAATACACATACGTCCTTTTGACGCGAATACCTGCGACAAGTGGCGCAGTTTATTCCTGACAGCGATGCCAGGACCTGGATCTGGACGCTGGCTAGCACGCTCAAGGGCCGCACATCGCAGATATGGTCTCAGCTTCTCGAGGCCCGTTTCACAAGAGATGCGCTGCAGAGCCTCTCGATCAACGACTTTACATCAAAAATGCCACAAAAGAGCGCAAAAGGGTTGCTATCGGGCATCCAGGGACTGTTAAGACACAACGGGTGGCACACCGCAGATGGTCTCGTCTCCTGATTCAAAAACATGTGTTGACAAGAATCATCGACCGAATGCATAGTGAAGTCCCCTCCTTCCTCCTCCCGCTGAGGCCATTCCATTCCGCTCATTTGGGCTGTTAGTCAAATCTCCAGATGAAATCAAAGAGGGTCTATGGCTTTCAAGATTAAAGATTTAATGATCAATGACCTGTCGAAGACCGGGTTCGCAGGCCCTTACCCCAACCGGACTTGCATCCCGATTACCCGAGCGATTTGTTTCAACACGTTCGATCAGGCAACGCCGATTTACTTTTGTCTCTGCACCTTTGGAAGTGGTGGCGTTCCCTTTGATCCGTTCGATCCCGGAGAATCGTTGACGTCGCTCGAAACCCTCAAAGTGCAGCTCAAACAACAGCTTGATCAGATTGAGAAGCGACAGTCGGACCTCGAAAAGAACCTAGCGCCCCGGACGGTTGAAGAGGTGGATGACCTATCAGCGAAGCTGACAGAGGCTCTCGAACATTTGAATCAGCTCCGAGCCGAACTGGCTGCAGGTGCACAACGACGGGACTGACAGGCGTTGGCGAGCGGTTCTACAGCGGCGAGCCGCGTGGCGTTCAAAA
>Ga0335083_10007713_pt1 | contig 13257 bp, 9 predicted proteins | sample Lox_Sample_42_FD_206716 | JGI IMG/M metagenome (GOLD analysis project Ga0335083, IMG submission 206716) | Soil microbial communities from Loxahatchee National Wildlife Refuge, Florida, United States - Lox_Sample_4.2 | ecosystem: Environmental > Terrestrial > Soil > Wetlands | place: USA: Florida...
GTGTTCGGTGTTCTCTCGCCAGTTTCAATTTGGTGGATGTACTGTCGTGTATTGCCAATGGCCTCGCCCACTTCTTCAAGGGACAGTCCCCACGCCATTCTAGCTAGGCGCAATTGCGCGCCGATGCGCTCTTCATATGCCATTGGTGAGTCCAGACGCGAGTGCTGATCGATAAGACCTCGCTATTTGAATTACGCCTTCCCACTCTCTTCGGCGCCCGGAACGCGAACGGCTGGAGCAGGTAAATCGACGCCTTCCACAGGCGCGCCTTCAACAACATGAAGCGCACGGACGGTTGCGCCTGCTGGAACCTCCCAAGTCAACACTGGTGTGTCTCCAAGCAGAGCAACGAACTTGACTGCCGTCACAAAGCCATCGATGTCGGTCTCGACGGCAAATCGGTATGCATAGTGTCGAGCTTCTGATTTCTCGGGAAATGAGAGCGTCAGCTGACGCAACTCCGGGAACGACTGTTGCAGAGTTCGAGTCGTCGGTTCATCGGCGGGGCCGCGATAGAACCGAACCGGCACCGCTCCGACCTTAAACACGAGCTGTCGGGATGCGTCTTGGAGGGTCAGCCACTCGTATTTTCCACCCAGAGCAGCTTCGATAATTTGAAAGCGCGCGAACTGAAATGCACGGCAGCCGAGCGTCCAACCGTCATCGCCGACCGATGGATCGAACCGGTCAAGGGCATCATTCCGCCCCTGCCTTAGGAGACGCCCAATCTCAATTAAGCGATCGCTTGTGAGATCGGTATGAAGATCCCAAGGTGTATGCGCGTCCATATCGACCTCGAATTTTCGATCGACAGAGAATGCGCGTTTTTGCATTTTTGTCAAGCAATCGCTCAAATTGTCAACAGGTGGCGCTCCCGCTGTGTTCATACGAAAAGGCCGGTGTTACCACCGGCCCTTTCGACTCTTTGCGCTGAAGGCTGAAGCAGGTCGTCCCTACTCGGCCGCCACAGGCGCCGCAGGTCCTTCGATCTGCGCCGGCTGTTGCTTCGCCAGCTCTTCCTGGATCGCCTTGTCGCGTTCGGCCGCCACGTGGCGGATGCGCGCGATGGCGCCGCCGGTGCCGGCCGGGATGAGACGGCCCACGATGACGTTCTCCTTGAGGCCCTCGAGCGTATCGACCTTGCCGTTGACGGCGGCGTCGGTCAGCACGCGCGTGGTCTCCTGGAACGACGCGGCCGAGAACACCGAACGCGTCTGCAGCGACGCCTTGGTGATGCCCAGGAGGACCGGGCGGCCTTCGGCCGGCTTGCCGCCGTTCTCCGCCGCCTTCTTGTTGGCCTCCTGCATCTCGAGAAGATCGACCTGTTCGCCCGCAAGCAGCGTGGTCTCGCCGCCGTCGGTGATCTCGAACTTCTGCATCATCTGGCGAACGATCACCTCGATGTGCTTGTCGTTGATCTTCACGCCCTGCAGGCGATAGACGTCCTGGATCTCCTTCACGAGATAGGTCGCAAGCTCCTCCACGCCCTTGATGCGCAGGATGTCGTGCGGCGAAGGATTGCCTTCGACGATGTAGTCGCCCTTCTCGACGTAATCGCCCTCGCGCACGCTGATGTGCTTGCCCTTGGGGATCAGGTACTCGAACGGCTCGACCTTGTCGTTCTTCGGCTTCACGATCACGCGGCGCTTGTTCTTGTAGTCCTTGCCGAACTCGATGAAGCCGTCGATCTCGGCCAGGTACGCGGCCTCCTTGGGCTTCCTCGCCTCGAACAATTCCGCCACGCGCGGCAGGCCGCCCGTGATGTCGCGGGTCTTGGCGCCTTCCGTCGGAATGCGCGCGAGCACGTCGCCGGCGTGAACCTCCGCGCCATCCTCGACCGAGAGAATGGCATCGGCGGTCAGGCCATAGCGCGCCTCGCCCACATTCGGGAGCACGACGGGCTTGCCCTTCTTGTCCACGATCGAGATCGTCGGCCTCAGTTCCTGGGAGGCCTTCGAACCCGTGCCGCGGCTGTCGATCACGACGCGGTTGGTCACGCCCGTCTTTTCGTCCGCCACTTCCTTCAAGGAAATGCCGGAGACGAGGTCCTCGTACTTCACGATGCCGTCGGTCTCGGTGAGGATCGGCAGCGCGTTCGGGTTCCACTCGGCGAGGCGATCGCCGCGCTTCACGTTGGCGCCATCGTCCACCTTCAGGCGCGCGCCATAGGTGATGCGATAGGTGGCGCGCTCCTGGCCCTTCGGATCCATGATCACCGCCTGCATGTTGCGGCTCATGGCGATCAGCTCGCCGTCGGAGTTCTTGACCACGTTGCGGTTCACGAGCTTGATCTTGCCGTCATAGCTCGCTTCCACCTTCGACTGGCCGGCAACCTGCGCCGCGCCGCCGATGTGGAAGGTGCGCATGGTGAGCTGGGTGCCCGGCTCGCCGATCGACTGCGCCGCGATCACGCCCACGGCCTCGCCGATGTTCACGGATGTGCCGCGGGCCAGATCGCGCCCATAGCACTTGCCGCAAACGCCGTCGGTCAGCTCGCAGGCCAGAACCGAACGCACGCGCACCTTCTGGATGTGCGAGGTCTCGATCTTCTCCGCGATGTCCTCGGTGATCTCCTTGCCGCGCTTGACGATGACGTCGCCCGTGTCCGGGTGCTTCACGTCTTCCGCGGCCGTGCGGCCGAGGATGCGTTCGCTGAGCGAAGACACGACCTGGCCGCCATCGATCTCGGCCTGCACCGTGACACCCTTCTTGGTGCCGCAGTCCTCGGACGTGATGATGCAGTCATTGGCCACGTCGACGAGACGGCGGGTCAGGTAACCCGAATTCGCCGTCTTGAGCGCGGTGTCGGCCAGACCCTTGCGGGCGCCGTGGGTGGAGTTGAAATACTCCAGCACGGTCAGGCCTTCCTTGAAGTTCGACAGGATCGGCGTCTCGATGATCGAGCCGTCCGGGCGCGCCATCAATCCGCGCATGCCGGCCAGCTGCTTCATCTGCTGCGGTGACCCGCGCGCGCCCGAATGCGACATCATGTAGACGGAGTTCATCTCCTCCACGCGGCCCGTTTCCGGGTCGATGCGGGCTTCGGAGATTTCCTTCATCATCTCGGCCGCGACCTGGTCGGTGCACTTCGACCAGATGTCGACGACGAGATTGTACTTCTCCTTGTCGGTGGTCAGGCCGTCCAGGTATTGCTGCTCGTACTCGCGCACGCGATGGCGCGTCTCGTCGATCAGCTTCTGCTTCGTCGGCGGAACGACCATGTCGTCCTTGCCGAACGAGATGCCGGCCTTGCAGGCCTCGCGGAAGCCGAGCGTCATGACGGCGTCGCAGAAGAGCACGGTCTCCTTCTGGCCGGCGTGGCGATAGACCTCGTCGATGATGTGGCTGACCTCCTGCTTTCTCAGCAGGCGGTTCACCAGCTCGAACGGGATCTTGGGATGACGCGGCAGGATCTCCGCGATCATCATGCGGCCCGGCGTGGAGTCCACGCGGCGCGTGATCGGCTTGCCCTCGGCGTCGACCGTCTTGTAGCGCGCCTTGATCTTGGCGTGCAGCGTGACGGCACCCGAGAAAAGCGCATGCTCGATCTCGCCGGCGTCGTTGAACACCATGCCCTCGCCCGGCTCCTTCTCGCGCTCCTGGGAGAGGTAATAGAGCCCGAGCACGATGTCCTGCGTCGGCACGATGATCGGCTTGCCGTTCGCGGGCGAGAGGATGTTGTTCGTCGACATCATCAGCACGCGCGCTTCAAGCTGGGCTTCCAGCGACAGCGGCACGTGAACCGCCATCTGGTCGCCGTCGAAATCCGCGTTGAAGGCGGTGCAGACGAGCGGGTGCAGCTGGATCGCCTTGCCCTCGATCAGGACCGGCTCGAACGCCTGGATGCCCAGGCGATGCAGCGTCGGCGCGCGGTTCAGGAGCACCGGATGCTCGCGGATCACCTCTTCGAGGATGTCCCAGACTTCCGGCTTTTCCTTCTCGACCAGCTTCTTGGACTGCTTGACGGTCTGCGAGAAGCCCTTCGCTTCCAGCCGCGCATAGATGAACGGCTTGAACAGCTCGAGCGCCATCTTCTTGGGCAACCCGCACTGCTGCAGCTTGAGCTCCGGACCGACCACGATCACCGAGCGGCCCGAATAGTCGACGCGCTTGCCGAGCAGGTTCTGGCGGAAGCGGCCCTGCTTGCCCTTCAGCATGTCGGCGAGCGACTTCAGCGGACGCTTGTTGGCGCCCGTGATGACGCGGCCGCGGCGGCCGTTGTCGAACAGCGCGTCGACCGATTCCTGCAGCATGCGCTTCTCGTTGCGCACGATGATGTCTGGCGCTTTCAGCTCGATCAGGCGCTTCAGGCGGTTGTTGCGGTTGATGACGCGGCGATAGAGGTCGTTCAAATCCGACGTCGCGAAACGGCCGCCATCCAGCGGGACGAGCGGGCGCAGCTCCGGCGGGATCACCGGGACGACGGTCATGATCATCCATTCCGGACGATTGCCGGAATCGATGAAGGCCTCGACGACCTTCAGGCGCTTGATCAGCTTCTTGGGCTTCTCGCCGCCGGTCGCGACCGCGATCTCGGCGCGCAGGTCCTCGCGCAATTTCACGAGATCGATGGCGAGCAGCAGCTTGCGGATCGCTTCCGCGCCGATCTCGGCGGTGAAGCTGTCCGCGCCGTAGTCATCCTGCGCCTTGTAGAACTCGTCTTCGGTCAGAAGCTGGCGCTCCTTGAGCGGCGTCAGGCCCGGCTCGATGACGATGTAGTTCTCGAAATAGAGAACGCGCTCGAGATCCTTCAAGGTCATGTCGAGCATCAACCCGATGCGCGACGGCAGCGACTTGAGGAACCAGATGTGGGCGACCGGCGAGGCGAGCTCGATATGGCCCATGCGGTCGCGGCGCACCTTTTGCACCGTGACTTCGACGCCGCACTTCTCGCAGACGATGCCCTTGTACTTCATGCGCTTGTACTTGCCGCACAAGCACTCGTAGTCCTTCACCGGCCCGAAGATGCGCGCGCAGAACAGGCCGTCGCGCTCGGGCTTGAAGGTACGGTAGTTGATCGTCTCCGGCTTCTTGATCTCGCCGTGCGACCAGCGAAGGATCTGGTCCGGACTGGCCAGCGAGATCTTGATCCGGTCAAACGCCGGAACTTCCTTCTGCTGGAAGACATTGATCAGTTCTTGGTTCATACGTCCCGTCTCCTTACGAGCGGATTGCGATTAGAAGGCTTCCCTCTCCCGTGCCGAAGGCATGGGAGAGGTGCCGAGCGAGCGCAGCGAGCGAGGCGGTGAGGGCTTCCAGCTGGAGAGCCTCTCTCCGCAGCGCACAGCGCCCGGAATTCACGAGTCTGGTGGCAGCTGAGAGGCCCCGCGCAGCGAAGCCCTCACCGTCTCGGCGCTGGCGCGCCGAGCCACCTCTCCCATTCGCTTCGCGAACGGGAGAGGGAACCGCGTCGAAGTGCACGCGCACTTCAGCCATTCACCAGCTCCACATTGAGCCCCAGTGAGCGCATTTCCTTGACGAGCACGTTGAAGCTCTCCGGGATACCGGCTTCGAACGTGTCCTCGCCGCGGACGATCGCTTCGTAGACCTTGGTGCGGCCGGCCACGTCGTCCGACTTCACCGTCAGGATCTCCTGCAGCGTGTACGCCGCGCCGTAGGCTTCGAGCGCCCAGACCTCCATCTCGCCGAAACGCTGGCCGCCGAACTGGGCCTTGCCGCCCAATGGCTGCTGCGTGACGAGGCTGTAGGGGCCGATCGAACGCGCGTGGATCTTGTCGTCCACCAGGTGGTGCAGCTTCAGCATGTAGATGTAGCCGACCGTGACCTGGCGCTTGAACGCCTCGCCCGTGCGACCGTCGTAGAGCGTGACCTGGCCGGACTGCGAAAGTCCCGCCTGGTCCAGCATGTCGACGATGTCCTTTTCCTTGGCGCCGTCGAACACCGGCGTCGCCATCGGAATGCCGGACCTCAGGTTCTCGCCAAGCTCGAGCAGCCCATCTTCGTCGAGCTCCGCGAGGCGCTCGTCATTGCCGTAGATGTGCTTCAAGGCCCGGCGCAGCGGCTCGTGCTTGCCGTCGCGCTTCACCTTGTCGAGCGTCTCGCCGATCTGACGGCCGAGACCCGCGCAGGCCCATCCCAGATGCGTCTCGAGAATCTGGCCCACATTCATGCGCGACGGCACGCCCAGGGGATTGAGCACGACGTCGACCGGCGTGCCGTCTTCCAGATAAGGCATGTCTTCCATCGGCAGGATGCGGCTGATCACGCCCTTGTTGCCGTGACGGCCAGCCATCTTGTCGCCCGGCTGCAGCTTGCGCTTCACCGCGACGAACACCTTGACCATCTTCATCACGCCGGGCGCGAGCTCGTCGCCGCGACGCAGCTTCTCCACCTTGTCGGCGAAGCGCTTGTCGAGACGCGACTTGGACTCGTCATACTGCTTCTTCAGCGCCTCGATCTCGCCCATCGCCTTATCGTTGCGAAGGCCGATCTGCCACCACTGATGGCGCGGGATCGCCTCGAGCACGGCCGGGGTCACTTTCGTGTCCGGCGCCAGGCCCTTCGGTCCCGTCGCCACGGTCTTGTGCAGCAGGATCTCGTTCAGGCGCGTGAAGATGTTCCTCTCGAGGATCGCGAGCTCGTCGTCGCGGTCTTCGGCGAGGCGTTCTTCCTCGGCGCGCTCGATCGACATGGCGCGCTGGTCCTTGTCGACGCCGTGGCGGTTGAAGACGCGCACTTCGACGATGGTGCCGGTCACGCCGGGCGGGACGCGCAGCGAGGTGTCGCGCACGTCGGCCGCCTTCTCGCCGAAGATGGCGCGAAGGAGCTTTTCTTCCGGCGTCATCGGGGTCTCGCCCTTCGGCGTCACCTTGCCGACGAGGATGTCGCCCGCGATGACTTCGGCGCCGATATAGACGATGCCCGCTTCGTCGAGGTTCTTGAGATTCTCTTCGCCGACATTGGGGATGTCGCGCGTGATCTCCTCAGGACCGAGCTTGGTGTCGCGCGCCATCGTCTCGAATTCCTCGATGTGGATCGAGGTGAAGACGTCGTCGCGCACGATGCGCTCGGAGATGAGGATCGAGTCCTCGAAGTTGTAGCCGTTCCAGGGCATGAACGCGACGAGCGCATTCTTGCCGAGGGCGAGCTCGCCAAGCTGCGTCGACGGGCCGTCGGCGATGATGTCGCCCTTCTTGACCTGGTCGCCCACCTTCACCAGCGGCCGCTGGTTGATGCAGGTCGACTGGTTCGAACGCTGGAACTTCTTCAGGCGATAGATGTCGATGCCGGGCTTCGTCGGATCGGTCTCTTCCGTCGCGCGCACGACGATACGGGTCGCGTCGATCTGGTCGACGACACCCGAACGGCGGGCGGCAATGGCGGAGCCGGAGTCGCGCGCGACCACGTCTTCCAGGCCCGTGCCGACGAGCGGCGCCTCGGGCTGGAGAAGCGGCACGGCCTGACGCTGCATGTTCGAGCCCATCAGCGCGCGGTTGGCGTCGTCGTTCTCGAGGAACGGCACGAGCGCCGCGGCGACGGACACGAGCTGCTTCGGCGACACGTCGATGAACTCGACCTGGTCCGGCGTCGTCATCATGAAGTTGCCGCCCTTGCGGCACGACACGAGCTCGTCGGTCAGCCGCCCGCGGCCGTCGATCGTCGCGTTGGCCTGGGCGATCGTGTACTTCGCCTCTTCCATCGCGGAGAGATAGACGACGTCTTCCGTCACGTGCTTGTTGGTCACGCGGCGGTAGGGGCTCTCGATGAAGCCGTACTTGTTGACGCGCGCATAGGTCGCGAGCGAGTTGATGAGGCCGATATTCGGGCCTTCCGGCGTTTCGATCGGACAGATGCGGCCGTAATGCGTCGGATGCACGTCGCGCACTTCGAAACCGGCGCGCTCGCGCGTCAGACCGCCAGGTCCAAGGGCCGACATGCGGCGCTTGTGCGTGACTTCCGACAACGGATTGGTCTGGTCCATGAACTGCGAGAGCTGCGAGGAGCCGAAGAACTCGCGGACCGCCGCCGCCACGGGCTTCGCGTTGATCAGATCGTGCGGCATGACCGTGTCGATATCGACCGCGCTCATGCGCTCCTTGATCGCGCGTTCCATGCGCAGAAGGCCGACGCGGAACTGGTTCTCCATCAGCTCGCCGACCGAACGCACCCGGCGGTTGCCGAGATTGTCGATGTCGTCGACTTCGCCGCGGCCGTCGCGGAGCTCGGCAAGCGCCTTCACGATGGCAAGGATGTCTTCCTTGCGCAGCGTGCGCAGCGTGTCGGGCGCATCGAGGCCCAGGCGCATGTTCATCTTCACGCGGCCGACGCTCGAAAGATCGTAGCGCTCCGAGTCGAAGAAGAGCTGGCCGAACAGGGTCTCCGCCGTGTCGAGCGTGGGCGGCTCGCCCGGACGCATGACGCGGTAGATGTCGATCAGCGCCTGCTCGCGCGAATGGTTCTTGTCCACCGCGAGCGTGTTTCGGATGTAGGCGCCGATATTGATGCCGTCGACATTGATGACGTCGATCTCGTGAAAGCCCGCCTCGTCCAGCTGCTCGAGGTTCGCAGCCGTGAGCTCATCGCCGGCTTCGACATAGATCTCGCCCGTCTCCGGGTTGACCATGTCGAGCGCGGAGAAACGGCCGAGCAGCTCGTCTTCGCCGAGCGAGATCTGCTTGACCCCGTCTTCCTGCCACTTGCGCAGCGCGCGGATGGTGACCTTCGCACCGGCCTCGACCAGCACGTCGCCGGTCTTGGCGTTCTTCCACTCGCCGGTCGCCTTGGCGTTGCGCATCCAGGTCGGCTCGACGGGCGTCGTCCAGCTGCCGTCCTTCTGACGCTTGAAGGCGATCTTCGTGTAGAAATAGTCGAGGATCTGCTCCTGGTCCAAGCCCAGCGCATAAAGAAGTGTCGTCACCGGCAGCTTGCGGCGCCGGTCGATGCGGACATGGATGATGTCCTTCGCGTCGAACTCGAAATCGAGCCACGAGCCGCGATAGGGAATGACGCGCGCGGCGAAGAGCAGCTTGCCGCTCGAATGCGTCTTGCCCTTGTCGTGGTCGAAGAAGACGCCCGGCGAGCGGTGCATCTGGCTGACGATCACGCGCTCGGTGCCGTTCACGATGAACGTGCCGTTCTCGGTCATGAACGGGATGTCGCCCATATAGACATCCTGTTCCTTGATGTCCTTGACCGACTTCGCGCCCGTCTCGGCGTCCACATCGAACACGATGAGGCGCAGCGTCACCTTCAGGGGTGCCGCGAACGTCATGGAGCGCTGCTGGCACTCCTCGACGTCGTATTTCGGTTCCTCGAAGTGGTAGTCCACGTATTCGAGGAGGGAACTTTCCGAGAAGTCCTTGATCGGGAACACGCCCGAGAAGACGGCCTGCAGACCCTCGTCCTTCCGGCCCTCATGGGGCTTATCCACCTGGAGGAACTGGTCATAGGAGGTCTTCTGGACCTCGATGAGGTTCGGCATCTCCGCCACTTCGGCGATCTTTCCGAAGTACTTGCGGAGCCTTTTGCGTCCCGTGAAGGAGAGGGTCATGCGTGGTCGGTCCTTTGCGCGGCCGGAATAGGCCGGTCATGGCTTGAGTAATGGCTCAACAAATGGCGAGAGCCACCGGCCCTCCGGAACCCGTGGTTCCGAAGGGGGTGGATGCTCCAAATATGTACGCGTTCGCGGCAATTCAACCCGCGACGCCTCCTATCACTTCAGCTCGACCTTCGCGCCCGCGTCTTCGAGCTGCTTCTTGATCTTTGCTGCTTCGTCCTTGTTCACATCGGCCTTGACCTCCTTGGGAGCGCCCTCGACGAGGTCTTTCGCTTCCTTGAGGCCCAAACCGGTGATCGCGCGGACTTCCTTGATCACGTTGATCTTCTTGTCGCCGGCATCGGTGAGAACGACCGTGAACTCGGTCTTCTCCGCCGCCGGAGCCGCTGCCGCAGCCGCCGCACCGGGCGCCGCCGCCATGGCCACCGGCGCCGCGGCCGACACGCCCCACTTGTCCTCCAGAAGCTTCGCGAGTTCCGCGGCTTCCAGGACCGTGAGGCCCGACAAATCTTCAACCAGCTTTTCGATCTTCGACATTCTCTTGTTCCTTCAGTTTTCGGGTTTGATCGTTGTTGGGGTCTTCGTCCGACTACGCCGCTTCCTTCTTGGAATAGGCACCGATGACACGGGCAAGCTGACCGGCGGGGGCCGCAATGACGCCCGCGATCTTGGTCGCGGGTGCCAGAATGAGACCCACGAGCTTGCCTCTCAGTGCATCGAGCGAGGGCAGTTCCGCGAGCGCTTTCACGCCGTTCGCATCGAGTGCCGTTGCTCCGACCGAACCGCCCAGGATCACAAGCTTGTTGTTGTCCTTGGCGTAGGCCACCGCCACCTTCGAAGCCGCGACCGGATCGCTCGAGTAAGCGATGCCTGTCGGGCCTTTGAAGAGATGGGCGATGCCCTCTACGGCCGTTCCTTTCAGAGCGCGCATGGCAAGACGGTTCTTCGCCACGCGAAACGAAGCACCCTGCGCCCGCATGCGCGCGCGCAGATCGCTCATTTCGGCGACCGTCATGCCCGAGTAGTGGGCGACGACCAGGGAGCCGGCTTTCGCAAAAACCCCATTGAGGTCTTCGACGACTTCCGCCTTTTCGGCCTTGTCCACTTCTAGACTCCTTTATGGGCCGACGGACTATCGCTTTGCTACTTGAGTCCGCCGGCCCGAAGGCCTTTGGACTGATAGCTTCGCGAGAGCCTTTGGCCCTCTCACGACCAGCGGGGCGATCCGCCGGTCACCTGTTGCTGTTCCTCTCCTTTGCTGTCGGAGAGGCCTGCCCCAGGGATCAAACCCGAAAGGCGAAACGGACTCTGTCCGCATCGCAATCTCGGTTCCTCACCCCGTCTGCGCTGGAATGTTTAAGTCCCAAAGGACTCCAGCGGTCTCGGACAGGTCATCCGGTCATCGCCGACCGAATTTCTTCACTCCTTGTCATCCCGGCCAGCAGCGCGGAGCGCTGCGCGAGCCGGGACCCATTCCTTTTCCTGTCATCCCAGGCCGAGCGATGCGCCAGCATCGCGAGGGTAAGGGGACCCGGCATCAACAACCGCTTCGTTTCTCATCCAAGGTCCCCTTAACCTCGCGCGAACTTGCGTTCGCGCTCGCCGGGGATGACACCAAGAGAAAAACGCAGCTCAATTTCTCAAGCCTCCGCTCCACCGGCTCCGACCGACTGCAGCGCGATCTTCACGCCCGGTCCCATCGTCGAAGAGATGGAGATCTTCTTCATGTAGTGGCCCTTGGCGCCTTGCGGCTTCGCCTTGATCACGCTGTCGACGAACGTCTTCACGTTCTGCACGATCGCGTCTTCGGTGAAGCTCGCCTTGCCGACGCCGGCCTGAACGATGCCCGCCTTCTCGACGCGATACTCGACCGCGCCGCCCTTGGCGTCCTTGATCGCCTGCGTGACGTCCATCGTCACCGTGCCGACCTTCGGGTTCGGCATCAGGCCGCGCGGACCCAGCACCTTACCGAGGCGACCGACCACGCCCATCATGTCGGGCGTCGCGATGCAGCGGTCGAAATTGATCGTGCCGGCCGCGACTTCGGTCGCGAGATCGTCGGCGCCGACGATGTCCGCGCCCGCCTTCTTCGCCTCGTCTGCCTTCGCACCCTTCGCGAACACCGCAACACGCAAGCTGCGGCCCGTGCCGTTCGGCAGCGCCACGACGCCGCGCACCATCTGGTCGGCATGACGCGGATCGACACCCAAATTGATCGAAAGCTCGATCGTCTCGTCGAACTTGGCCGTGGCGCGGCTCTTCACGAGCTTCACCGCCTCTTCGACGGAGTAGGCCTTCGCCGGATCGATACCTTCGTGGGTCTTCTTGAATCGCTTCGAGATCGCCATGGCTTACCCCTTCACCTCGATGCCCATCGAGCGCGCCGAACCTTCGATCAGGCGCATCGCCATCTCGACGTCGTTCGCGTTGAGGTCCTTCATCTTCGCTTCGGCGATCTTCTTGACCTGCTCGCGCGTGACCGAGCCCGCGAAATCGCGGCCCGGCGCCTTCGACCCGGACTCGAGCTTCGCCGCCTTCTTCAGGAAGTACGACGCGGGCGGGGTCTTCATGTCGAAGGTGAAGGACTTGTCCGAGAACACGGTGATGGTCACCGGGATCGGCATGCCCTTTTCCTGGTCCTGCGTCTTGGCGTTGAACGCCTTGCAGAACTCCATGATGTTGAGGCCGCGCTGGCCAAGCGCAGGACCGATCGGCGGAGACGGATTGGCCGCTCCCGCCGGGACCTGCAGTTTCACGTAACCGACGACTTTCTTTGCCACTTTATAATCCGCCTCCTTAGCGGTTTGCGGTGCAAGCGAACCTGGCCGGCTCTCCCGCGATCACGGCCCGCCTTCGCGGGCACCCACCAAATGTCATCCCCGCGAAAGCGGGGACCCAGCCGCCGCGCGTCCGCGCGGCGAATGGCTCACTCAGATCTTCTCCACCTGCGTGAACTCCAACTCCACAGGCGTCGCGCGGCCGAAGATCGACACCGCGACCTTCAAGCGCGAACGGTCTTCGTCCACTTCTTCCACCACGCCGTTGAACGAGGTGAACGGACCGTCCGCCACGCGCACCTGCTCGCCGATCTCGAACGTGATCGAGGGCTTGGGATGCTCCGCACCTTCGGTCACCTGGTTCAGGATCCGATCGACCTCGCCCTGGCGAAGCGGCATCGGCTTGTTGTTCTGTCCGAGAAAGCCCGTGACCTTCGGCACGTTCTTCACGAGGTGATAGGCCTCGTCCGTCAGCTTCGCGCGAAGGAGCACGTAGCCGGGGAGGAATTTCCGCTCGGAATTGACCTTCTGGCCGCGGCGCACCTCGACCACTTCCTCGGTCGGGACGAGCACGTCCTCGATCAGGTCCGTCAGTTCCTGGATCTTCGCCTGACGCTTGATCTCCTCGGCCACCTTCTTCTCGAAATTCGAGTAGGTGTGGACGATGTACCACTTCGCGTCCGACTTGGTTCCTGCGTCGCTCATTTCAGAATAGCGTCCGCGCGCCGATCAAAAGGGTTTCGCCGTACTGGAAGATCACGTCGACGACGGCGAAGAACACCATCGTCAGCACGACCATCATGAACACCATGAACGTGGTGAGATACGTTTCCTTCCAGGTCGGCCATGTCACCTTGGAGACCTCGCTTCTCACCTGACGGTAGAACTGGAACAGGCCGCCCGAGCGCGCGCGCGGCGCGGGCGCCGGCAATTCCTTGCCGCCCGTCGCATCGCTCGTCGCTT
>Ga0335083_10007714_pt1 | contig 13256 bp, 22 predicted proteins | sample Lox_Sample_42_FD_206716 | JGI IMG/M metagenome (GOLD analysis project Ga0335083, IMG submission 206716) | Soil microbial communities from Loxahatchee National Wildlife Refuge, Florida, United States - Lox_Sample_4.2 | ecosystem: Environmental > Terrestrial > Soil > Wetlands | place: USA...
ATAGGAGGTGCTTTATGCGCACCTCTTATGGTCTTGATCTTGTCGGGAACTGCCTTGCATGCCCACTGAGGAAAAAACAATTTTTCTGTAATCTTTCCGTCCACGCCCTTCAAGGACTGCACGATATCAAAGCCTCAACCGCTTACCGCAGAGGGTCCATGCTATTCATGGAAGGGCGGCAAGCGCGCGGTGTTTTCTTGCTCTGTTCAGGACAGGCCAAGCTTTCCGCCTCATCGTTCACAGGGAGGATCATCATCACAAAAATTTCTGAGCCGGGGGACGTTCTCGGGCTCAATGCGATCATTGCTAACCGTCCTTACGAGGTTACTGCTGAAATGATGGTGCCTGGACAGGCCAATTTCATTCCCCGTGCTTCCTTGCTGCAGTTCCGAAAAGATCACGGGGAAGTTACCTCACGCATCGTCGAGCAGTTGAGCCGCGACTACAACGCTGCCTCTGAGGAGCTACGCTTGCTCGGTCTCACGCGTTCGCCGGCGGAAAAGTTCGCCACACTTCTGCTTTCCTGGTGGAACAAGACCGCGCCGGGCAGCCACCTTGCGGAGATCCACCTCACGCTGAACCACGAGGAAATTGCTGAGATCCTTGATACCACCCGAGAGACGGTCAGCCGCCTCTTTGGCAAGTTCGAGAGGGAACGGTTGCTACAGCTGAAGGGGAAGGCGCTCGTAATCCGCAACAGGCGAGCATTGGAAAAGATCGCCCCCAGATGGGAGTCTTGCGGTTAAGTTGCCTGAAAACAGGGGACCGGAGGTGTTAGCAACCTCTTAACTGGAAATCTGATGCGGAGACCACTAGCGCGAACAATCTTTCACCGTATGAGTTCCTATTCTCGCCGCAATATTGGCGCAAAGAGGTCGCTATGTGCCTTTGTGAGCATCGTCACTGAAATGTCGTTGCGCGGAGCGTAGAAAAGCAAATAACGATTTAAAGAAACGATTTCCGAGAGTTGCTACTCGCCAGCATCTGCCCGGGGAAGTAAATCGCAAACAAACGGATACCCGTGACCGGTCACGTGCGTAACCTTCCACTCTGGTCAAATCAAGAGTGGGTGCCTGCCGATCCGGACTGTGTGGAGAGAAATCGTGCACTCTTGAATACTTCTGGCCGTGTCCCATGTGTTCTTCTGCGATGACGGTTGGACAGGAGGGGAATCATGTCAACGCTCGCACCATCGATAGGTGTTCAAATTAGGTCGGTTCTGATTGCGACAGATTTCTCGCCGGCATCCGAAAGGGCTCTCTGTCATGCCACAACGGTCGCCCGCCTTTATGCGGCAAAATTCTATCTGCTGCATGTGGTCTCTTCAGTGGGACCCACAGCTGTCGGTCCAGAGGCAACGAATGCCGCCACCGAGGCAGCCTGGATAGAAGTCCAACAACGGCAGAGTCATTTGATCGAGAGTGGAGCGCTGGCCGATCTACCTAACGAATTCCTCGTTCGTCAAGGCACTGTATGGGAAGAGGTGGAAAAGGTCATCAACGAGAAGCAAGTTGATTTGCTGATCATCGGTACGCACGGTCGACGAGGCTTGGGGAAGCTGCTTTTCGGGTCAGTGGCAGAACAGATTTTTCGACACGCCGATTGCCCTGTTCTAACGGTTGGCCCAGGCTCCTTCCAGGGTCCAATGGTCGACACGACCGAGGCGGTTTGGCCCTTTTTGTTTGCCACCGATTTCGGTGCCGCGTCGCTGTGTGCCTTGCCATACGCTGTCTCATTTGCTAATCGAGTCGGAACAAAGCTGATTTTGCTCCACGTCATCCCTCCGGTTCCGGTGAGCTTGCATCGCGCCACCGCTCACAACGCCATGCAGGCGGAGGAACTCGCTCGCCAGAAAAGTCTTCGTCGACTCAGAGAGTTAACGGAGAACTCTGAGCTGAGAGTGACTCCTGAATTCATGGCTGTATTTGGATCACCGAGCGAGAAGATCTTGGAGGTGGCCGAGAGCTTTACAGCAGATGCCATCATCTTGGGCCTGCATCGCAGCGCGCATCTCCGCACAGCATCCCACACGCCATGGACGACAGCCTATGAGGTCGTGCGCCGCGCTGGTTGCCCCGTCATGACGGTAAGGAGTTGAGGGTCAGTTCTTCGCGACTTTGGGCATTTATGGGTCGGTGCAAAAGAGCGCGTGAAAAGTGTGCTAGGTAGGAAACCCGCCCGATTAGACCCGGCTGTTCGCAGTTGCTCAACCGCCCTGCCGATGCAAACACGCCGAAGCTGTGACGGTGGTCACTGAAATTTCGCTGCAACAGGGAGTATAAGGCAAGTAACGGCTTAAAGAACCATTTCCGAGAGTTGCTTCTTGCCAGCACTACTTGGGGATTACTGTCAACAACTGGATACCCGTGACCGGTCACGGGCGCAACCTTCCACCTTAATCAACCAAGAGTGCGGAGGATTCCATGCTCGCCAAATGCGCCAATCCAGCCTGTTCCGCTACATTCCGCTATTTCCACGAAGGAAGGTTATTTGTGTTCGCGGCAAGGCCCGACCCGTTGATGCGGGGGCCGCCGGCTGATTCGGACTACTTGGGAAAATCGCAGACTCCTCAATACTTCTGGTTGTGTTCGTCGTGTTGTTCTGCCATGACGCTACAACCCGATGGAGATCACGGAGTGACCGTGGTCGGGAAGAAAAGAGTGCCACGCAACGTTTTCGTGACGGGAGATCACCCGCGGGCGGCCGCTTGAAGAGGTCGGTCCCGGGCGTGAGGTTTTACAATCCGAGGTGGGTATGAAGAGGGGGAATGAGAACACGCTTCAGGGTTCTCAAGAATGAGCTGAAGTTTGTGCAAAAGGGCGGATACCGCGCACCGCTTGTATGGAGGGCTCCACTGGTCTTCGAAGACTCGCCAACCTGCCCCAAAGAACGATGCTCCGCCTGCCCGGAGACTAACTGTGTGCTGATGAATTTCGTTCCGACGAAATCTCGCTTCGAAACCGTCCCATGTCGTCACATTCCATTGAATGAGATGGGGGAGACGCTGGACAGCCTGTACGGGACAGGAAGCAACGAGGAAATTGAGCAAACACTCGAAAGCTGGTTGCTGGAAACGATCCAGCAGCTAGACAAAGCGTCGGAACGGCTCGAAGAACCATCCGGGGCAATCGTGGCTCCGGCAAGCCGCCTAGGAGTTAGAACGGAATTCACTCGCAAACGGAACGCGAATTGTTCCTCATGGGGTTCGGCTCAATGTCCGAGCCCCAACTGGAGGGTCAGGGTCCCGTCAGCATGGTAGATAAGCGCAAATCATCAAGAATGTTCTTATAGAGGTGGAACGTGCCCTTTGTCGAGGAGCAAACCCGTCTTTCCATCAAAAACATACTGCTAGCAACGGTGTTCACGGAGCCATCAGAAGCGATCCTGTCCCACGCCGTCGGATTCGCACGCCGCTATGGCTCGAAAATGTCCTTGACAGGCGCGGCCTCTCCCGCAGCGATTTGCGAGATCATCGGGAAGGGGCACATCGACTTGGTAGTGATTGGAACGCAAGCTCAGAATGTGCGAAAGTCCGACCTGAACGTGGCGGTCGGGAAGATTCTCTGCATCGTGCCGTGTCCCATGCTGATCATAGGCCCGCGGGTCACGGCGGTGGAGCTGGCGAGAGAGGAGCTTGAGCAAATCGTGTACGTAACTGACTACACGCTTAGTTCCTTGGACGGCTTGCCGTATGCAGTCGCTTTGTCCCAGGACTACGGTGCGCGGCTCAGATTTGTGCATGTTTCCGAGGGACCCACAATGGGTCCTTTCCATTTCGGAAACTCCAGGATCGTGGCTTTTCGAAAACGCCTGGAAAGCTTGCTTGACTCAGTAGGAGGGCTGCCGCAGGAGTCAGAGTTTGCTGTTCAAGAGGGCGATCGCGTGGACGGGTTGGTTACGATTGCTGCCAACCTGCATGCCAGCTTGATTGTCATGAGTGCTCGGGGAGTTCCAGAGAGAACGGCTCCGTGTTTGATGTGGCCGATTGCTACTCAAGTGGTCTGTCGTGCTCATTGTCCGGTGCTCATAGCGCCGGGAGGTCTCCATCTCTCGAAAGACGCTCGATGAGTCAGCCTCGCTTGCGGAGGAAGCACACGGCTCGCGAGCAAAGCAAAAGCATTCAGGTCAAGATTACAACTTGAGATGAGCAATGTCTCAGTCTCGCAAAGATGACTTTCTGGGAGACGACACGGATCGCACTCACAATCTGGCTTACGGATTCACTCAACGCCTCTCGGATTTCACTGTCATCCACAGTGATTGTCTTAGGGACACCCTCGATGAGGCTTCTTCCTGTGATCTCTATAGTCACTGGCTTGTCGAGTGCGGTTGCGGATCCGATCTCTATTTTGACCTTTTCGGCCATGCGTTCCCCGATCAGCAGGTTATATTTGCGTTTCACGTAGTTCATGATGGCCTCATCCATATGATTGCCGGCATTGCGCAGCGACCGAGCATAGACGATTCCGGACATCGAAATCAGCGCAACGTCAGTTGTGCCACCTCCGATATCGACGATCATGTGTCCCGCAGGTTTAGTGACAGGGAGCCCCGCGCCGATGGCGGCCATCAATGCTTGCTCCACTAGATGGACTTCCGCAGCGGTAGGCCGAATCAGTCACGGCGCGCCTCTTACTTGGGTGATTTCAGAGGGAACGCTGATGATGACGCGCGGATGAACCAGCGTCCTGCGCTGATGCGCCTTCTGGATGAAGTAAGCGAGCATCTTCTCCCTGACTCTGAAATCTGCGATTACTCCGTCTCTCAGGGGCTTGATCACGAGGATCTTGGTCGGTGTGCGGCCTAACATCTCTTTGGCTTCTTTATCTACCGCCCGCACTTCTTCAGTGCCTTCATCGAGCGCGACAGCTGACGGTTCATTGATGACAATGCCCCGTCCTCGAGCGTACACGCGAGTGTTGACCGTGCCCAGGTCGATCGCCAAATCTTCGGAAAACAAACTCGCAAGGGGGCGCACATTTTCGAGGGAGATTCGTCTTGTCCACTCAGGGCGCATAAAAGCGACTTCGGCGAGCCCAGAACCAGCACCGGTTGAAGAACGGGAAGGCCCGGAATAATGAGCTTGAGAGATCCTGTCAACGTCACTTAGAACCGGTTTTCCAATGCCAATAGCCCACAAAGCTCACCAGAAACGCTAGCGGGAACGTCCACTGGGCGAGATGCAACGCTGAGTCTGGCGGGATGCCTATCTCTTCGTGAATGGTGAACAGCAAAAACACCAGAACATATACGGCGGCCGAGGCGATCCCCGCTAGTGCGGCCGAGACCAAAAGAGCGTGCTTGAGTGTTGGTTGCACGATCACCAGCCGAACAAGGCTGTGTTTCCTTGCCTGAATCCGAGGTTCAACGATCTAGGCATTTCCCTTTTTCGCTGATAGCACATGGACTCACACCTTGCTGTGATCCTGCGCACCGGCTGCCGGGAGAATCAGACTGGAAGTTCCGCCGGCCAGCATACTGCTCCGAGTCGGTGCCGTTGCAATTCAGCGGCAAAAGGGAGCGTAATATTAAGGAGGGCGTTACGTATTCAGTTCGACCTGAAGGGCATCCGCCGCAACAAGCGAGGAGGCTTTCATGAGCGCGCTGACACATTTCAAGAAGCGTGGCGATAATTTCTTTCACTTTGATCCTCAGCACTTAGTCTTCTTGCTTGTCGCCAGTTTCGTGTTGGCAGCACTGGTTGTTTTGTTGCTGGTGCCGTCGGCAAGGTAAGCGAGAAACCGTTGTTGACGTTGCTTCCACACGAAATGACGCCTTATGTCTCGTTGGAGTCGTACACATGCCGGCGATTCCCCCACAGCTGCCGTGGAGACGTTTCGTTTGCGTTCTTCGTGATCTCGGCTATCAACCACTGAAATCACACCGAGGATCACTGAGGCAGTTCTTCTGTCCCACGCGCGACCCAAATCTATTCTCATTTCACGAGCCTCATTCGGGTGACATGCTGCATAAAAGAGCCTTGTCCGACTGTCTGCGCAGGCTCCAGCTCAGCCCGGATGAATTCGCTCAACTGCTCGGGAGGCATTGACGCAACTCAAGAGTTACCGGAGACATTCGACTAGCCAAACGCACTCGGAGGGGACCCTGGTTGAGACGGTGGTCCAGAACAGAACTCATGACGCGCGATCGCAATCCGCGATCGTAAAAGGAGGAATCATGCAAGGAGGACGTAAGCCGAAAGGAATCTCACTTCACGTGGGACTGAATCGAGTTGACCCTGATCATTATGTGGGGTGGAAAGGAGAACTGGTGGCGTGCGAGAACGATGCTCGTGACATGGAAACAATTGCGAGCAGCCAGGGCTTTGTCACCCAATCTCTGCTGACTAGATCTGCCACCTCCACTTCGCTGCTAGGCATAATCGAAAAGGCCGCCAAAGAGCTGGTCGAAGGGGACATTTTCCTGCTCACGTATTCAGGTCACGGCGGCCAAATCAACGACGTTGACAACCAAGAACCTGACGGCTTGGATGAAACCTGGGTTCTGTATGACCGCGAACTGGTTGATGACGAACTGTATGCCATGTGGTCGCTCTTCCGACACGGGGTGCGTATCTGCCTACTGTCAGACAGCTGCCACAGCGGGATCATGACAAAGGACATGTTCCTGAATCCTGCCACGTATCTGCCGCACCTGGAGGCCAGGGTGCGCGCAAGCACGCGGGAGAACCTCAGGCCCAAGTTTCTGCCTCCTGAGGTACAGGCCAAGATCTATAAGGAGCGGGCGGGGGCTCTGTATGACACCATTCGCAAAAAGACTCCGCGGAGGGAAACGGCCATTCCGGAATGCAGTGTGATCCTAATCTCGGCCTGTCAGGACAACCAGATTGCGATGGACGGGCGGAAAAACGGTGTGTTCACTGAGGCGTTGCTGAGAGTCTGGGACAAGGGCAGGTTCGCAGGGGGTTACCATCATTTCCGCAATGCAATTGCGGATGCGATGCCGCCGACTCAGAGCCCAAAGTACGCGATCGTCGGCCATCGCGAGCGGGCTTTCGAACACGAAAAACCATTCTCAATAACTGTGCGGCAGCATGCCGCTGCTGCGTGAACGTAAACAGTGGATCTCCTCCGGGGGCGTGCCTGCCCCCGGAGATTCTAGTCGCTGGCACGAGGCGGACAGGGTGATTACGTCAGCGTCCAGCGCAAAGAAGAAGGACCGAACACATGCCCTAGTGATCCAGGTCACTGCAGTCCTGCCAGTTCGTGATGAGATAAATGTGCTGCCCTAAACAACATGTAACGTTTAAGGAACAAATATGACAATTCTTGTTGGGAGTCTCTGGGCGGAAGAAGAGGGCCAGGACATCGCCGAGTATGCGGTGATGTTGGCGGTGATCCTGGTGATTGTCGTGGGCACCCTGAGGTTGGTCGGCTCAAATGCGAATACTGTCTTCTCCAATGTCGCAAGTACGCTGCAGTAGTGTGGTTGAACAAGAACAAAGTTTTTGGGCTCACCAATTATCGGAGGCATTGGAACATGCGCTAGGCTTTCTGGGAAGTAAATCCTGGCGAAAGGAGCGGGTATGGGAGCATGGGCGAAATCCCTATTCCGAGAGGCAACTTCCCGGATCAGTGCAGATTTCCTGGACACGCTGCTGGCGCACTACCCGAGACGTGACTTTCAGGTTCGATTGCCAGACGGTAGTGTATGGGGAAGGGATGAGCACCCGCGTTTCACATTGGTTCTGAAGCGTACGGGAATTCTGCGTGCGATGTTTTCCTCACCCAGCGAGCTCACGTTGGGGGAAGCCTACATTTACGACGACTTCGACATCCAGGGTGATATCGAAGCCGCTTTTGACCTCGCTGATTACCTCCTTACCCATGAACTCAGCACAAGGGAGAGCGTTGATCTCAGCGCACGACTGGCGAAACTGCCCGAAAACGATCGTCCGCGAAGAGAACGACATCTCGTTGAGCCCAGTGGAGAGCTCCATAGCCAGCTTCGGGATCAGCAGGTGATCAGCTATCACTACGATCTCCCGACGGAATTCTATGCCCTATGGCTGGATCAGCGCATGGTGTACTCCTGTGCCTACTTCAGCACACCGGATGAGGATCTGGATTCTGCCCAGGAACGCAAGCTGGACTACATCTGCAGGAAGCTGCGACTGCGGCCGGGAGAGCGACTCCTGGATATCGGCTGCGGTTTTGCTGCATTGATCATGCACGCTGTCGCCCACTATGGGGTGCAGGCGGTGGGGATCACACTGAGTGTGCGACAGGCGGAGGTGGCACGACAACGCCTGCGTGAAGCGGGGCTGAATGATAGATGCCGCGTGGAAGTTTCTGACTACCGCGACATCGATCATGAACTGCAGTATGACAAGATCGTCAGCGTCGGTATGTTTGAGCACGTCGGGGAAGCTCATCTCCCAGAGTACTTCAGTCGGGCCTGGGCGTTGCTGCGGCCCGGCGGCGTGTTCCTGAACCAGGGGATTTCCTATTCTGCCACCTATCGCAGACGAGGGCCGTCTTTCTCGGACCGTTACGTTTTTCCCGACGGAGACCTGGTGCCGATCAGCACGAGCCTTCGAGCCGCCGAGTTGAGCGGTTTTGAGTTGAGAGATGTTGAAAGTTTACGAGAGCACTATGCTTTGACCCTCCATCACTGGGTCCAGCGGCTGGAAGCTCATCAAGCGGAAGCGCGTCGCATTACCGACGACATTACGTACCGCATATGGCGACTCTACATGGCCGGCTCGGCCCATGGATTTCGTACTGGGCGAATGAACATATATCAAGTCTTGCTCTCGAAGCCACTCCACGGACATGGGTTACCTCTGACGCGGGCAGACTGGTATCAGGCATAGGCTAAAGGGCTTTGAGAAGGAGTCATGGAATCGGATGGTGAAGAACGTTCTTTACAAGCCACTCTGTCATGTAACGTACGCGCCCTCCGCGTGATTGCGAAATGGCGGCAGGAAAAAGAAGGAGGAACCACGATGAGTGTTCGACCTTTTCTCCGTGTCTCTTTGGGCTTGGCGACGGTCTCACTTCTCAGTGTGCTGGCACTGTCCTCGGGATTTCTCATAGCGCAGGCCACGGTTTCAGCCGCTCCCCCCAGGCTCTTTGAAATAAAGACGATCTATATTGCTCCATCATCAGACGACTTCGTGCGGCTCCTCAAATCCCGTCTGGAACAATGGGACGCTGTAAGAGTCACCGGGCAACTGGACGAAGCCGACGCGATTTTGAGCTGTGAGACGGAAAGCAGAATCGTAGTGGCGAAAGTAGTTGTAAAGGTGATCGATGCGCAGGTTCGGCTCATAGACCGGCGCACTGAGAAACTCATCTGGAGCACAAAGAAGTCGACAAGTTGGGATAATAGGCTGGCTGACGACATTGTTGACCAGCTCAAGAAGGATCGCGAGAGGTCTTTCCGGTCTTTCAGTAATTACTGAGCTCCGGTCTTGTGCGTTGGAAGCTTTTGTTCTGCTGCTCGCAGCAAAGATTTGGGAGAGCCATACCAGATTGGAGCTACGCGCGTGAAGATCTGGGCAGTGACTGGGCCGATGTGCTTGAACTCCTGAAGCCGGGCATCAAGTTCTGCAGAGGTTCTTGCCTTTGCTATCAGCCTTCTTAGTGTGCCGTAACGCTGTTTCAATTCCCGGCATACATCGAGCAACTTGGTGGCAGTGGAAAAGTCATAGCGTACATAGTGCGCTTCGTCGAGCAGTTCGACTAATTTGTCCCAGCCTGCGCCGAGCACCGCATCGGGGTCGCTCAGACCGGCCGATACGAGACGGGTGTAAGCGCGTTCGGCGATTTGCTGCTCAATTGGTTTGCCAAACAGCAGGCAGAGGAGAAACCATTTGAACGGCTCTCCCTCTTTCCGCGAAGACAAGTCAATCCCCAGCTCTTCTGCGACGGTACGTGACACGTGCGTCAGTCCTCGTGATTTCACAGAGTAGCGAGGAACTCCTTCCACGGTGTGGCCGCCAGTGTTTCGGTCATCGAATGGCCGTAGCCGCGGATAATCATCGCTGCTTTTTCGATCTGCTTTGGGTCTTCTGCTTCCACGAGGTCAACTACATCGAAGCGGCCCAAAGTTGCGAAACTGCCCTTCCAGGTGACGTCCGGGCACTGCTTCTTGATCTTCGCCGAGACCTCGGAAGCCAGCTCCTTGAATTTCCTGGGATCATCGAATGCTTCGGGCGAAAAGCGACTCAGAATAATGTAGGTTGTCACAGCACACCTCCTCCGTTCGAGTGCCAGGGTGCACGCTGATCTGACGGACGGCGGTCTGCCAGCTCAGACTTCGACCGTCGCGTCAGTCACAAATCGGAATCTGAGGAACGCGTGTCCCTCAGGAGTGAGCACAACGCTGCTTCCATTCCATGAAATCAGGCGCATCTTTTCCAGAAACTGAAGCCAGGAAACGAAACCATGGCCTTCGTACATTTCTGGAAAACGATGCGCGGCCTCATCGTAAATCGGACGCAATTTCACGACGGGTATTCCCGAATTGCTGCCGGAGTCTATCAACTCCAAAGCAGCTATGGGAGCCTGCCACAGAATCGAATGGATGGGATCGAATGCTTCGGAAATCGAGAGGAGAAACGGCTGAACTGATGCAACATCTCTCTGATGACGGACTGATCGCGAACTTAGCGTATCCGCAGCCAACCATACCACAAACACAACTACTGCTAAAAACGAGGCAATGGTCAAAAAGAATATCGTCATTGCCCACCTCTCTACGTCTCCCGCCGGGTTCTCAGGTCACGGTACTCAGCGATCCGCTGTCCTTTGGAGAGGCTGACTTCATGGACTTAATCATACGCTCGATCAGACTTGCCATGCGCTGGTAGTGCGACCCCTTCCAATAGGGACGGTTGCACCCTGGGCAAAAGTGGAATTCGTCGTAGTGTTTTCCAGTCTCGGGCGGCAGACGATCGCTGATGAGGTCCTTGGGAACGACTTGCAGCAGAGAGTTGCACGCGAGACAGCGGCGGAACGGTGTGATGGACTCGTTCAGGTTGAAACGCCGGCACACTTCGATGAGCTGTTCTCGAGGCTGCGTCGCACGCACCAGGTAGCCGCGAGTCACCATGCTGCGTCTTAGCAAACCACGATCCCTACTCAACAGAATGCGTTGCTCGGTTGCCACGATACGTGCGAGTTCTCCATCCGGACAATCAATACGGTACAGGCTGTCGAAACCCAACATTCGCAGGTGGGCTGTGAGCTTGCCCAGGTGCGTGTCAAGCACGAATCGCATCTCGCCATCTGGCCGGGTCTGCAGAAGCGCAAGTGGAGCAATATCCAGCGAACGAAAGACCGGATAAACACTGATACGGTCTCCATCTCGCAGCAGGCGGGAGAAGGCTGCAGCCTCGCCGTTCGCCAGAATGAGACCAACCTCCGTGTGCGGCACTCCGAACGCCTCGATTACGTCTTTCAGGGATGGTGGTACCCCAAAGGTTTGGACCAAACTTCTTTCTCCATTTCGCAGCGAAAGCAAGTCGTTCAACTCGGCATAGAATCGAAACTGAGCTTGCTGCATGTGTACTGGCTTGATCATTCTTGCGGGATTGTAGGACTGCATGTGAGCCTGGGATCATCCTCTTCAGCCGTTTTCCGACCAAAGTGGCTTGGAGCTTATGAAGCGATTCTTAGTCGAATCATCTCACAAGCCTCTGTCACCCTTCCCAAAAGATGAGTCAGGATTGACAATTGCTGAGCCAGTACATGTGCTGGTTCAGCGTGAAATGGAGAGTCGGCGCCCACCATTTTCGGCTAATGAGATGATCAATCCTGCCGGCCCGTGGAGCCGTGTGGAGCGGATTTTTGCGCTAAAGTCAATTTCACCCATGCGAAGACATACCCTGTGCAGCATCGGGCCGAGTTATGGCCTCACTTCCTTGATCAGCCGGGCTTGTTATGCAGTCTCGGTATGAAGGCGCCGGGTCGAGTCACTTACGCCGCAGGACGTAGCTGCCGGGCTTGGAGTTCGGCGTCCCTGCCAGCCAGGTTCCAGCTGCAGAGTCCAGCCGGGTCCCCGCAGGTGTGTACCTTGCATGCTGGGTGGAGCTGCTACGATGATGCTACTGAAATCTGCCGTCAGGATGGCTCCATCGGTGACTTCAAGGCTGCCCCACGCATCCTTGGCTTGCATCGTCGGATAGACGTTCATGCCAGGCCCCAAACCAACCACTTCTTGCGGATGGAATCCGACATTGAAGTTGCCGGCGTTGGGGATGAGCAGCGTTGGTAACTCGACTAAGAGGCTGCGGTAATGCTGTTTTTGCGCTGCCAGTGTCTCTTCCCGCTCCTGTTCTTCAGCGCGGATTTCGGTTACGCCATAGATCGGTGCGCGCGCAAGCGCTTCGGTGGGCTGGGGAGAATGTACGGTGCCGCATAGCATCGCGCTGGGATCAGATGCTCCATTGAGGCTCCGGCGCCAACCGGGCTGGCGCTCGTCCAGAAGCATCCCCAGGGCCGGGCCAGAGGTGAAGGCGAAGGATCCCACAAAAGTGCCGTCGCGGTCTGGCGATGTCAGCCGCGCGATCTCATACCAGCGGGCGCGAAGCGGTGTCCGAGATGGCCGTCAAAAGCCCCGTGTACTCCGGCATACCCTCCATCAGGACCAACTGCCGTTCGCTTTCGGACGAACCGGCAAATAGGCTGTGGCGGTACGCGCGAAAGGCACAGGCATCCGACAGCGACTGCTGCTGCGCGGCACCGCCTGACGACAGGGCAACGGCCAGGGCCCGCCAATCCATTTGCAGCCACGCGCGGCCGTCCACGCTGTCTAGATGCGAGTTCGGCTGCATGTCCGCAGGCAGCACCCCTGTCGATGCTCAGGCGGTCTCCATGCAAGGGCCACATCAGCATCGTCCACCGAGTGCCGGCCCACTGCGTTGGCGAAGTGGCGATGATAACGGTCTCCGGCAATGAGCCGGTATAGAGGCCGTCTAAAGACTGAAGGAGGCCCGAAGCGTCAGCCTGATTGGCAACGACCCGGCGAGTCTGCGGATCAACCAGCAATATGGGCCCGTACAGGGTTTTGCCCCACAGCTTGCCCCCATCCCTTTGCGAGAGCGTACGAGCCCGGGCGAAAACTTCCCGCGCCTGTGCCGGATCAAGTTCGATCTGTGCCGTGAACGCGAACAGGCCGCCGATCATCAAAAACATTCCCGAGCATATTCCGCTTATGATCTCTTGCTTCATGATTTCCCGCGGAATTCGTCAGCCCGCTTCGCCCACCAAGCCCTGCAAAGATGCCAT
>Ga0335083_10007715_pt1 | contig 13255 bp, 10 predicted proteins | sample Lox_Sample_42_FD_206716 | JGI IMG/M metagenome (GOLD analysis project Ga0335083, IMG submission 206716) | Soil microbial communities from Loxahatchee National Wildlife Refuge, Florida, United States - Lox_Sample_4.2 | ecosystem: Environmental > Terrestrial > Soil > Wetlands | place: USA...
CTTGCGGTCGTCGATCATTACCGGTCCCGGGTGCGCGCGCAGCCACTCGATGCACTGGCGCACGATGCGGTTCGACTGGCGCAGCTCCTCGACCCGCACCAGGTAGCGGTCGTAACAGTCGCCGTTGACGCCCACCGGCACGTCGAAGTCCATGCGGTCATAGACCTCGTAGGGCTGCTTCTTGCGCAGGTCCCAGGCGATCCCGGAGCCGCGCAGCATCGGACCGGAAAAGCCGAGCTGCATGGCGCGCTCGGGCGTCACCACGCCGATGTTGACGGTGCGCTGCTTCCAGATGCGGTTGTCGGTGAGCAGCGCCTCGTAGTCGTCGATGGCCGCCGGGAACTGCTCGGTGAATGCCTGGATGAAGTCGAGCATCGAGCCGCCGCGCGCCGCGTTCATGCGTGCGGCTTCCTTCTCCGGATGCCAGCGGGTCGCCTGGTACTTCGGCATCGAGTCGGGCAGGTCGCGGTACACCCCGCCCGGGCGGTAGTAGGTCGCGTGCATGCGCGTGCCCGAGACCGCCTCGTACACGTCCATGAGCTCCTCGCGCTGCTTGAAGCACAGCAGGAACACCGTCATGGCACCGATATCGAGCCCGTGCGCACCGAGCCACATCAGGTGGTTCAGGATGCGCGTGATCTCGTCGAACATCACGCGGATGTACTGGGCGCGCTCGGGCGGCTCGATGCCGAGCAGCCGTTCGATGGCGAGCACATAGGCGTGCTCGTTGCACATCATCGAGACGTAGTCGAGACGGTCCATGTAGCCGATCGACTGGTTGAAGGGCTTCGACTCCGCCAGTTTCTCGGTGCCGCGGTGCAGCAGCCCGATGTGCGGATCGGCCTTCTGGATGACCTCCCCGTCCATCTCCAGCACCAGGCGCAGCACGCCGTGAGCCGCCGGGTGCTGCGGCCCGAAGTTCATGGTGTAGTTGCGGATCTCGTTGAGCGGCGTGGCGGCCATCAGCGCGGCACCTGCGGGTCACGGAGCGCGGGCTCGTAGCGGTGGTCGTGGCGGATAACCTTGGGCACCAGCACCCGCGGCACGATGCTCACCGGACGGTACACCACGCGCCGCTTGTCGGGGTCGTACTGCACCTCGACGTTGCCGATGAGCGGAAAGTCCTTGCGGAAGGGGTGGCCGATGAAGCCGTAGTCGGTGAGGATGCGGCGCAGGTCCGGGTGTCCGCGGAACACGATGCCGAAGAGGTCGAAGGCCTCGCGCTCGAACCAGTTGGCACTCGCCCAGACGTCGATCACCGAGTCGATCGCCGGCTCGGCCGTATCGGGGCAGCGCACCGTGAGGCGCAGCCGCTGGTTGTGGGCGATCGACAGCAGCTGATAGACCACCGCGAAACGCCCGGGCGCGTCCGCATCCGGCGGCCCCTCCTGCGCGAAGCGCGCACGGCTGAACCCCAGGCGCGTGGCGCTCTCGGTCTCCCAGTCGTCGCGGCCGAAATGCAGGTAGTCGACGCCCGCGACGTCCATCAGCATCTGGAAGCGCAGCTCCGGCGCATCGCGCAGCGTGCGGCAGACCGCCAGCAGCGAGTCCGCCTCGGTCTCGTAGGCGAGCTCATGGGCGGGCGCCGGCACGCGGCGCACGCTCGTCTTGAGCTGCGCGTCGACCTTCCCCGCGAGTGCCTCGACCGACTCGCTCACGCGTCCCTTCCCTTCATTCATCTGGCGATGGTGCTGGTACGGGCAATTTTCTTCTGCAGCTGCACGATGCCGTAGACCAGCGCCTCGGCGGTCGGCGGGCAGCCCGGCACGTACACGTCGACCGGCACGATGCGGTCGCAGCCGCGCACCACCGAGTAGGAGTAGTGGTAGTAGCCGCCGCCGTTGGCGCACGAGCCCATGGAGATCACCCAGCGGGGCTCGGCCATCTGGTCGTACACCTTGCGCAGCGCCGGGGCCATCTTGTTGACGAGCGTCCCGGCCACGATCATGACGTCCGACTGCCGCGGGCTCGGCCTGAATACCACGCCGAAGCGGTCCAGGTCGTAGCGCGAGGCGCCCGCGTGCATCATCTCGACGGCACAGCAGGCGAGCCCGAAGGTCATCGGCCACAGCGAGCCGGTGCGCGCCCAGTTCACGAGCTCATCGAGCCGCGTGGTGATGAAGCCGCGCTGCGCGAACGTCTCCGGGCCTTCGGCGACCTCTAGTCCCACTCGAGCGCCCCCTTGCGCCATTCGTAGATGAATCCCACCACGAGGATGGCGAGGAAGATACCCATGGCGAGGAGGCCCGCGATCCCGATCCTGCCGAGTGCCACCGCCCACGGAAACAGGAACGCGATCTCGAGGTCGAAGACGATGAAGAGGATCGCCACCAGGTAGTAGCGCACGTCGAACTTCATGCGGCTGTCCTCGAAGGCCTCGAAGCCGCATTCGTAGGGCGAGAGCTTGGCGCGGTCGTCGTGGAAGCGCGCGAAGTAGCGGCCGAGGCCCGTGCCGAGCGTGAGCAGGACCACGGCCAGCGCGGCGGCGACCACCAGGAAGATGAGGATCGGCAGGTAATTCAGCAGCATGCGCGACGCCCGTAAAAAAGGCAGATCGTCGTGACCTGCCCCCGAAGCCGCGGCATTGTACCAAAGGCGCTCGCCCAACCGGCACTCAAATTGCAGTGCCGCAGGCGTTGCGGCACACTCGTTTACACCACAACAAGAAACGTTGCGCGCCCGGCGCGCTCGAGGGGTAATGCCGACTTGAAAGCCAAGGCATGCGTCCGGCACCGCGGGGCCGCGACACATGAGTGACTCGGCCGCTGCGGCGCTCGCCGCCAGCTCCCTCGACGAGGACGCCTGGGACGACCTGCTGAGCTTCATCGAGGAGCGGCGCGTCATTCCGATCGTCGGCCCCGAGCTCCTGATGGTGTCGACCGACCGCGGCCCGCGGCTGCTGTTCGACTGGGCCGCCGAGCGGCTCGCCGCACGGCTCAACGTCAATACCGCCACCCTGCCGCGTCCCTATACCCTCAATGACGTGGCGTGCGTGTTTCTCGCGCAGCATGGGCGGCGCGAAGAGGCCTATGTGCGGCTGCGCAGCGTCATCCGGGAGGCCGACTTCGCCCCTCCGGCGACGCTGCGGCACCTCGCCGCGATCACGGACTTCGACCTGTTCGTCTCGACCACCCCCGACTCCCTGCTCGAGTCCGCCATCAATCTCGAGCGCTTCGCGGGCGCCCCGGGGACCGAGGTGCTCGCCTATTCGCCGAACCGGGTCGTGGACCTCGCCACCGAGCGCGACCGGCTGGCGCGGCCGGTGGTCTACCACCTGTTCGGCAAGCTCGCCGCCTCGCCGACCTACGTGATCTCGGACGAGGATCTGCTGGAATTCATCTGCGCGCTGCAGAGCGAGCACCTGGTGCCGGAGAAGCTGTTCCACGAGCTCGAGCACAACCACCTGCTGTTCATCGGCAGCAATTTCACCAACTGGCTGGCGCGGCTGTTCCTGCGCATGGCGAAGCGCCAGCGCCTGTCCGACCCGCGCGACGTGGGCGAGGTGCTGGCCGACGATCACTCGAGCGAGGACGACCGCCTGATCTCCTTCCTGCAGCAGGTGAGCGTGCGCACCCGCATCTATGTCGGCGCCGAGCGCTTCGTCGAGGAGCTTTCGCGCCGCTGGCAGGCGCGGCACAGGCCCAGGGGCGCGGCCGGCGCCGGGCCGACCCGTTTTCTGCCCCCGGCGCGCGAGATGCCCGACAACGCCGTGTTCATCAGCTACGCGCGCGAGGACCTGCCCGCGGTACAGCAGCTCAAGGCGGGGCTCGATGCCGCCGGCATCGCCACCTGGTTCGACCTCGACCGCCTGGAAGCCGGCGACGACTACGACCGCAAGATCCGCAACAACATCGCGCGCTGCTCGTATTTCATCCCGGTGGTCTCGGCGACCACCCAGCGCCGCCTCGAAGGCTACTTCCGCCGCGAGTGGAGCTATGCCATCGACCGGGCACGCAACATGGCCGACGGGGCGGTCTTCATCCTGCCGGTGAGCATCGATGCGACCACCGCCGCGGAGGCCCTGGTGCCCGACAAGTTCAAGGCGCTGCACTTCACCGAGCTCGCCGGCGGGCGGCTGCCGCCGGAGTTCGTGCAGCGGCTCGGCGACTTCATGCAGGCGCGCGGCCGATGAGCGCGGCGGTCGTCAAGCCCGGCGCCGCGGAGCCCGCGGCCGCCGCCGCCACGGTCGATGAGCGCAACCCCTGGCTCGGCCTCGCCTCCTTCACCGAGGAGACGCGCCGCTACTTCTTCGGGCGCGACGAGGAGGTCGCCGAGCTCGCGCGGCGCGTGCAGCGGAAGCTGCTCACGGTGCTCTTCGGCCAGTCGGGTCTCGGCAAGACCTCGATCCTGCGCGCCGGCATCGTGCCGCGGCTGCGCGGCCAGGGCTACTGTCCGATCTACGTACGCATCGACTACTCGCGCGAGGCGCCCGAGCCCGCCGAGCAGATCAAGGCCGCCATCAAGGTGAACGCGCGCCTGTCCGGGGAGTGGACCCAGGCCGGCGTCGCGGTCGAGGGCGAGTCGTTGTGGGAATACCTGCACCATCGCGACGACGTGCTGCGCGACCAGTCCGGGGCGACGCTCATCCCGCTGCTCATCTTCGACCAGTTCGAGGAGATCTTCACGCTGGCGCAGAGCGATGAGTTCGGGCGTGCCCGCGCGGCGCGCTTCGTCTCCGAGCTCGCCGATCTGGTCGAGAACCGCCCGCCGAAGGAGCTCGAGAGCCGCTTCGACGCCGACGAGACGGCCGCGGCGCGCTTCGATTTCGCGCGCAGCGACTACCGCATCCTCATCGCGCTGCGCGAGGACTACCTCGCCCCGCTCGAGGGCCTGAAGAAAGAGATCCCCAGCATCTCGCAGAACCGCCTGCGGCTTGCGCCCATGACGGGCACCCAGGCGCTCGCCGCGGTCGTGCAGCCGGGCAAGGGACTCGTGACCCAGGAGGTCGCCGAGGCGATCGTGCGCTTCGTCGCCGGCGGCGCCGAGCTCGCCAACGCCGTGGTCGAGCCCTCGCTGCTGAGCCTCATCTGCCGCGAGTTGAACGACGCGCGTCTCGCGCAGGGGCGCAACGAGATCTCGCTCGACCTGCTCGCCGGGTCGCACGCGACCATACTCGAGAGCTTTTACGAGCGGGCGCTCGCCGATCAGCCGGCCGCGGTGCGCCGCATCATCGAGGACGATCTGCTGACCGACTCGGGCTTCCGCGAGAGCGTGGCCGAGGAAAACCTGGTCAAGCGCTTCACCGAAGCCGGCGCCGCCCCCGGCACGCTCGCGCTGCTGGTCAACCGCCGGCTGCTGCGCATCGAGGAGCGCCTCGACGTGCGCCGCGTCGAGCTCACCCACGACGTGCTGTGCAGCGTCGTCAAGGCGAGCCGCGACCGGCGCCAGGAGCGCGAGGCGCGCGAGGCGACCGAGCGGCTGCTGGCGGAGCAGCATGCGCGCGAGCAGGCCGCGCGGCGCGCCGCGGTGCGTGCCCGGCAGATCGCGGCCGGTTGCACCGTGCTCGCTGCCGTCGCGGTCGTGGCCGCGGCGTTCGCCTGGCTGAACAGCCAGCGCGCCCATCGCGCCGAGCGCGAGGCGCAGGACACCCGGGCGCTCGCCGAGCAGGCGCGCGGCCAGGCCGAGCATCTGCTCGGTTACCTGTCGGACGACTTCGGGCGCGAGCTCGAGAGCTTCGGGCGGCTCGACGTGCTGGCGGAGTTCTCGCAGCGGCAGATCGACTATTTCCACGGCCTGCCGGCGACGCTGCGCGGCACCGAGACGGTGCGCAACGGGGCGCTGGCGCTCGTCATGCACTCGCGCGCCATGCGCGCGGTCGGTCAGCTCGACGTCGCGGCCCGCAATGCCGGGGAGGCCCTTGGGCTTCTTGGCAAGCTGCGCGACGGCGGCGACACATCCGAAGCCACCGCCATCGCGCTCGCGCTCGCGGATGCAGCCGAGGGCCGTATCCTCGAGGCCCGCAACGATCCGGAGGCGCTGCCGACCAACTGGCGCGGCTTCGAGCTGCTGCAGCCGCTGGCGGCGCGGCCCGATGCGTCCGTGGCGGTGCGCCGCGCCTACGTGCAGATCGGCTCCCGCATCGGCTTCGAGCAGACCGCCGCGGACCGCCACGAGGACGCCGTCGGTACCGAGCGCCAGGTGATGGCGGTTGCCGAGCGCCTCGGTGCGCGCGAGCTCGGCGACCTCGACATGAGCGCGTACTACGCGGAGGCCGGCGCCTGGATGGTGACCGCGCTCGAGAACCTCGGGCGCTACGGAGAGGCCCACCGTGTCAGCGACGACTGCATGCAGGTTGCCGCGGGCGTGCTGGCACGGCAGCCGGGCCATCGCCTCGCGCTGCACGCCGAAGAGGTCATCACGGGCGTCCTGGTCAGCGTGGACCAGGACGAGCTCGCTCCGCAGCAGGCGTTGCGCGACAGTCTGCGCCAGGAACAGGTGTCGGTCGCCCTCCTCAATCTCGATCCCGCCAACATCGTCTCCATCAACAACCTGGCGGTCTCCGAAGGCCAGCTGTATGGCGCCTACTGGTCGGCCGGGCGGCTGCGCGAGGCGCTCCCCCACGCCGACAGACAGGTCGAGCTCGCCGGCCGGGCAGCGGGCGGCGGCACGCAGTTCGAGCTGACCGAGACGGGGGTCGTCGGCGGCCAGGTGTACGCGCGCGCCATGGTGGGCGATGCCGCGGGGGCCCAGGCCGCGCTGGCAAACGGGCAGCGGCTCCTCGAGAAGTTCAGCGCGGGCAAGCCCGGGGACAGCATTGCCGTGGTGCTCATGCAGAGCGGTTACTCGATGGAGCAGGCGTTCGCGGCGTTCGAGCGCGATGACCTCGCGGCCACCGAGCGCCTCGCCACCGGCGCGACCCATGAGCTCGAGGCGGCGGTGACGCGTGGCGGCCCGGAGCGCCTCGCCAAGACGAACATCCTGCATTTCGCTTATGAGCTCGCCGGCTCCGCGCGCTATCTGGCGGGTGACTTTCCCGGCTCGGAGCAGGCGATGACTCTGGCCGTCGAGGCGCGCCGGCAGTTGGGCGCCGACGCCATGGGCGATCGCCGCGAGCTCAATCAGCTGCTCACCTGGGTCGCGATGGCCCAGGCTCGCCAGGGGCACACGGCGGCGGCCGCGGCGACCGTTGCGCCGGTGGTGCAATTCGAGCGCGCGCTGATGGCGCGGAATCACGGCGACCAGTGGGTACCCTTCGAGGCCGCCGGCGCCCTGTATGCGCAGGCGCTCGCCGACCGGGCGCAGCGCGCGGCACTGCTCGCCGAGGCGGCCGGACTGCTCGATCACCTCGCGCCCGAGATCAGGGCATTGCACGACACGCGCATGTGGCGTTCGCTCATCGCCGAGGCGCAACGCAAGGGCTGAGGCGTCCGCCCCGCGCGGGGCAGTTTCAGCCCGATCGATTCGATTGGTGCCGACGGGGAGATTCGAACTCCCACACCTTGCGGCGCTAGCCCCTCAAGCTAGTGTGTCTACCAATTCCACCACGTCGGCAACATTGAGATGGCGCTCGCGGCTGCGGCGCCCTACTTCGGCGGCTGCGCAGGCGCCGGCGCGGACGAGGGCGCCGGGACCGGAGCCGCGGCGGGCGCCGTCGCGGGTGCCACGGCCGGGGCCGGCTGCGAGGCCGCCGGTGCGGCCGGCTGCGCCGTGCCCGCCCCCGGTGCCCGGGGCGCCGCCTTACCGTTCTCCGCAGCCTCCTCGAGGATGGTCTTCTGCGTCTCTTTGCTGGCGGCCGTACCGAGGTAGGCCAGCGCGAGACTGTTGATCATGAAAATCGCGGCGAAGATCGCCGTGGCGCGCGACAGTGCCGTCGTCGCGCCGCGTGCGCCGAACACGGTGCCCGAGGCGCCCGAGCCGAAGCCCGCGCCCGCCTCCGCGCCCTTGCCCTTCTGCAGCAGCACGAGGCCGATGATGGCGAGCGAGGACAGCACCTGCACGATGGTCAGAAGATTTCGTAGCATCTCGATACCACTTCAGCCCGGCCGCGCCGCGGCCAGGATCGTCAGAAACTCATCCGCCTTGAGCGAGGCGCCACCGATCAGGCCGCCGTCGACGTCCGGCATGTTGAACAGCTCGGCCGCATTGCCGGCCTTGACGCTGCCGCCGTAAAGAATGCGCGTAGCGGCCGCAATTCTAGCATCCCGTCCCGCGATCCGGGCGCGGATGAAGGCGTGGGCGTCCTGCGCCTGATCGGGCGTGGCGTTGCGGCCCGTGCCGATGGCCCACACGGGCTCATAGGCGATCACCCCGCGCTCGAGGGTCCCGGCACCGCACAGCTCGAGCACCACCTCGAGCTGCCGGGCCACGACTTCGTGCGTACGGCCCGCCTCGCGGTCGGCGAGCTGCTCGCCGACGCACAGGATCGGAATCAGTCCCCTGGAGTGGGCGGCCGCGAACTTGCGCGCCACCAGCTGATCGCTCTCGCGATAGAGCAGCCGGCGCTCCGAGTGGCCGACGATGACGTACTGGCAACCGACATCCTTCAGCATCGCGGCCGAGACTTCCCCGGTGAACGCCCCCTGGTTATCGGCGCACACGTCCTGGGCGCCGAGGATGAAGAGCGAATCGCGCAGCAGCCGTCCGACCTCCTGCAGGTAGACGAGCGGCGGACAGACGATGCAGTCGGCCGCGGCCGAGGCCGGGGCGTGGGCCAGCAGCTCCTCGACCAGGCGTGCGTTGTCGGCACGCGTGCCGTGCATCTTCCAGTTCCCGGCAACGATCGGACGGCGCGCGGAATTCAATTTCCTGGACTCGCTCTCAAATCAGGGGGGTCAGCGCTCAAGGGCGCGGGATGATAGCGATGCAGGGGGGGTGGCGCAACGGCGCCCCGGAACGGCGTTCCCCGCGCCGGCTCAGCCCGCGGCGGCGGCCCTGACCAGGTCGGCGAGCTCGGTGGCCGCGGCGCGCGTGGCGCCCTCGTCCCGGCCCTCGACCATGACGCGAATCACCGGCTCGGTGCCCGAGGCGCGCAGCACCACGCGGCCCTCCCCCGCCATGGTGCGCTCGATGCGCGCCATGGCTTCCTGCACCGCGGGCACGCTCGCCGGATCGAAGCGCCTGGCCACCTTCACGTTCAGCAGCACCTGCGGGTACTTCTGCATGCCGGAGGCAAGCTCGGCGAGCGGCCGCCCGGACTGCTGCATGACCGCGAGCACCTGCAGGGCGCAGACGATGCCATCGCCGGTGGTGGTCTTGTCGAGGCACAGGATGTGGCCCGAGGTCTCGCCGCCGAGCATGCCGGACGCCTCGCGCAGCATGGCGAGCACGTAGCGGTCGCCGACCGCGGCGCGGCGGAATTCGATGCCGCTCGCGCGCAGGCCGGCCTCGAGTCCGAAGTTGCTCATCACCGTGCCCACCACCGGGCCGCGCAGCGTGCCGGCCTGGTGCAGCGCCCGCGCGATGACGTACAGCAGCTGATCGCCGTCGACGATGCGCCCGAGGTGATCGACCATCACCAGCCGATCGCCGTCGCCATCGAGCGCAATGCCGACGTTGGCGCGCACGCCCGGCACGGTGAGTTGCAGCAGATCCGGCGCGGTCGAGCCGCAGCCGTCGTTGATGTTGCGCCCGTTGGGTGAGCAGCCGATCGGCACGATCTCGGCGCCGAGGTCGGCGAGGATGCGCGGTGCCACCTTGTAGGCGGCGCCGTTGGCGCAGTCGATGACGATCTTCAGCCCCTTCAGGTCGACGCCCGCCGGCATCGTCGAGGCGCAGAACTCCTGGTAGGTGGTGCGCGAGCGGTCGACGCGGGTGGCGCGGCCGAGGTTGCGCGAAGTGCGCGTCTGCGGCGGCTGCGCCAGCTCGCTCTCGATGCGCTCCTCGAGCTCGTCCGAGAGCTTGCCTCCGGAGGCGTCGAAGAACTTGATGCCGTTGTCGTCGTAGAGGTTGTGCGAGGCGCTGATCACCACGCCGAAATCGCATTTGAAGCGCCGCGTCAGGTAAGCGATGCCGGGTGTCGGCAACGGGCCGATGAGCATGGCGTTGACGCCGGCCGCCACGAACCCGGCCTCGAGCGCCGACTCGAACATATAGCCCGAGAGGCGCGTGTCCTTGCCGATCAGCACGGTGCCGCCCTGCGGCGCCAGCACGCGCGCGGCGGCGCTCGCCAGCTGGAGCGCAAAGTCGACGGTCATCGGGTGCTCGCCCACCCGCCCGCGAACTCCGTCGGTCCCGAAATACCTGCGGCCCATCTAGTGTCCTCTCACTGCCGTCACGACTTTGAGCGCCTCGACGGTCGCGGCGACGTCGTGGGCGCGCACGATGCGCGCCCCCGCCAGCGCCGCCATTACGGCGAGCACCACGCTCCCGAGCGCGCGCTCGCCCGGCGGGCGCCCGGTGAGTGCGCCCACCATGGATTTGCGCGACACCCCGACGGTGAGCGGCACTCCGGCGGCGGTGAGCTCGCCGAGGCGACGCAACAGCGTCAGATTGTGCTCCAGAGTCTTGCCGAAGCCGAATCCCGGATCGATCGCCAGGCGCTCCCCGTCGATCCCCGCGGCGCGGCAGGCCGCAAGCCGCTCGCCGAGAAAGGCGCCCACCTCGCCGACCACGTCGGCGTAGCGGGGCTCGAGCTGCATGGTGCGCGGCTCGCCCTGCATGTGCATCAGGCACACGGCGCAGCCGCTGTCGCGGGCCGCCGCCAGCGCGCCCGGCTCGCGCAGCGCCCGCACGTCGTTGATGAGGCCGGCGCCGGCCGCGGCCGCCGCGCGCATCACCTCAGGCTTGCTGGTGTCGACCGAGATCACCGCGGCGCTGGCGCCGCGCAGCCGCTCGATCACCGGGATCACGCGCCGCAGCTCCTCGCCGGCGTCGACCGGAGCTGCGCCAGGGCGCGTCGACTCGCCGCCCACGTCGATGAAGGCGGCGCCCTGGCGCGCGAGCTCGAGGCCGTGGCGCACCGCCGCCCCGGTATCGGGGAAGCGGCCGCCGTCGGAGAAGGAATCGGGCGTGACGTTGAGCACGCCCATGACGAGCGGCTGGCGCAGGTCCACCACGGTGTCCTGGCAGCGCAGCACGCTCCCGGGAGTGCTCATGTCCCGCCGGGACGCGCGCGCAGGCCGCCGCGACGCAGCCCTCGCTGCCTCAGTGCTGGCCCGCCGGAATCGGGCCGCCCGCCGGCGCCGGGGACTGCGGCGGCTTGTTGGACAGCGTGTCGTCCCAGTCCTTGGGCGGCCGCGGCGTCCTGCCCGCCATGATGTCCTTCAGCTGCTCCTCGTCGATGGTCTCGTACTTGATGAGCGCCTCGGCCATGGTGTGCAGCTTGTCGAGGTTGGTCTCGAGGATACCCTTGGCGCGGATGTAGTTGCTCTCGATCACGCGCTTCACTTCCTCGTCGATCGCGTGCGCGGTCACATCCGACACCTGCTTGTGCTGGGTGACGCTGCGGCCGAGGAACACTTCCCCGGTCTCCTCCGAGTAGGTGAGCGGCCCGAGCCTGTCCGACAGGCCCCATTTGGTGACCATGTTGCGCGCGAGCTCGGTAGCGCGCTCGATGTCGTTCGAAGCGCCGGTGGTGACGCCGTCGGCGCCGAAGATCAGCTCCTCGGCGCAGCGGCCGCCGAAGAGCGAGGTGATGCGGCTCTCGAGCTCGCGGCGGCTGGTGCTGTAGCGGTCGGTCTCCGGCAGGTACCAGGTGAGGCCGAGCGCCCGGCCGCGCGGGATGATGGTCACTTTGTAGACCGGGTCGTGGCTCGGCACGCTGAAGCCGACGATCGCATGTCCCGCCTCGTGATAGGCGGTCATCTTCTTCTCGTGATCGGACATGACCATCGAGCGCCGCTCGGCACCCATGTAGATCTTGTCCTTGGCGCGCTCGAATTCGTCCATGCTGACGATTCTCTTGTTAGCGCGCGCGGCGAACAGGGCCGCCTCGTTCACCAGGTTGGCGAGATCGGCGCCCGAGAAGCCGGGCGTGCCGCGCGCGATGAGCGCCGGCTTCACGTCATCCGCGAGCGGCACGCGCCGCATGTGCACGCGCAGGATCTGCTCGCGGCCGCGCACGTCGGGCAGCGGCACGACCACCTGGCGGTCGAAGCGGCCCGGGCGCAGGAGCGCCGGGTCGAGCACGTCCGGCCGGTTGGTGGCGGCGATGACGATGATGCCCTCGTTCCCCTCGAAGCCGTCCATCTCGACCAGCAGCTGGTTGAGGGTCTGCTCGCGCTCGTCGTGACCGCCGCCGAGGCCCGCGCCGCGGTGGCGGCCGACCGCGTCGATCTCGTCGATGAAGATGATGCAGGGCGCGTGCTTCTTGGCCTGCTCGAACATGTCGCGCACGCGCGAGGCGCCGACGCCGACGAACATCTCGACGAAGTCGGAGCCGGAGATGGTGAAGAACGGCACCTTGGCCTCGCCGGCGATGGCGCGCGCCAGCAGCGTCTTGCCGGTGCCGGGCGAGCCGACCATGAGGACGCCCTTGGGGATCTTGCCACCGAGCTTCTGGAACTTGCCGGGGTCCTTGAGGAAGTCGACGATCTCGCCGACCTCCTGCTTGGCCTCATCGACGCCGGCCACGTCGGCGAAGGTGACGCTCACCTGATCTTCACCGAGGAGCCGTGCGCGGCTCTTGCCGAAGGACATGGCGCCGCGGCCGCCGGAGGCGCCCTGCATCTGCCGCAGCATGTAGACGAACACCACGATCAGCAGCAGCGCGGGAGCCAGCTGCAGCAGCAGCTGACCCATGTAATTCGGCGGCTTGGGCGGCTCACCCTCGATCTTCACGTCCGCCTTCATCAGCGAGCCGATGAGAGCGGTGTAATCGGTCTCGGGGTTGTAGGTCTTGAACTCCGACTTGTCCTTGAGCTTGCCGAAGATCATGTCGCCCTGGAGCTTGACCTCATCGACGCGGCCGTCCTTCACGTCATCGAGGAAGGTCGAGTAGGCGATCTGCTGCGGCTGGCCCGTGGTCGGCATGTAGCGGCTGAAGACCAGCAGCAGCACGATCACGATGACGACCCAGAGCAGGATATTCTTTGTCAAATCGTTCAAAGGCTTCCGTCCTTATTTGGGGGTGCCTCGAAATCCCGAACCGGCACCCGGGCCTCGAGGCCGAACCTACACCAAGCGATACCTCATGGCCAGCAAGTACATCTCGGGGCTGCGGGCCCGGGAGGCCGGGGGTTTGACCAGCTTCACCCGGGAGAATTCGCCCCGGGCAGCCTTCACCAACTGCTCGAAGCCGCTTCCCTGGAACACCTTGATCAGGGCATCCCCACCCGGCTTCAAGACGCGGCCCGCCATATCGAGGGCGAGCTCCGCC
>Ga0335083_10007716_pt1 | contig 13255 bp, 13 predicted proteins | sample Lox_Sample_42_FD_206716 | JGI IMG/M metagenome (GOLD analysis project Ga0335083, IMG submission 206716) | Soil microbial communities from Loxahatchee National Wildlife Refuge, Florida, United States - Lox_Sample_4.2 | ecosystem: Environmental > Terrestrial > Soil > Wetlands | place: USA...
AGTTTGGTTCGCATGAGACTCCCCTTTCGAGCAGCGCCGCGTGCGACGGCATGCTCACAAGGTAGCTCACTTGGCGGGCGCCGTGAAAGTGCGCCCGTTTGGCGCCTATCCGAGCCGCGCCTTGAGGCGTTCCGGCCGCAGGCTGTCGTAGACCTCGAACGGCTGGTGGATCCAGGGGTTGTCGGGAAGGTATTCGACGTAGTAGTCGGGCTTGAACACCGAGCACGCCTTCCACCACAGCACCGCGGTATGAAGCTCGGTGATGTGCGGGAAACGGCGCGGCAACTCGTTGTGCACCGCCTGCAGCGTATGACCCGAGTCGACCATGTCGTCGACCAGGAGCACGCGGTCGCCGAGGCGCGGCTTGGTCATCGTCATGTGCTCGGCGATGACGAGCTCGCCGCGGATCGTGCCTCCCTCGGAGGTGTACGAGTGCGTCGACAGGATCGCGAGCGGCTGCTCGAAGATGCGCGACAGCACGTCGCCGACACGCAGGCCGCCGCGGGCGATGCAGATGATCTGGTTGAAGCGGAACCCCGACTCGTACACGTTGTGCGCGAGCCGCTCGACCAGCGTGTTGTACTCGTCCCAGGTGACCTTGAGGCTCATGTGGGGCGGGTCAGTGAAATGGGTGGTGGACCAGGATTGTTTCATCCCGGTCGGGACCTGTCGACACCATCGCGATGGGCACGCCCGTCAGCGTCTCGATGCGCTTGAGGTACGCCCGCGCGTTGGCCGGCAGCGCGTCGAACGACTTGGCCCCCACCGTCGACTCGCTCCAGCCGGGGATCGTCTCGTACACGGGCGTGCAGCGCGCGACCGCCTCGGCGCCGGTGGGGATCAAGTCGAGCGCGCGGCCGTCCATGCGGTAGGAGGTGCAGACCTTGATCTCCCGCATGCCGTCCAGCACGTCGAGCTTGGTGATGCAAAGCCCGTCTACGCCGTTGAGCTGCAGCGAGCGCTTGAGTGCGGCGAGGTCGAGCCACCCGCAGCGGCGAGGACGGCCGGTGACCGAGCCGAACTCGTTGCCGCGCTTCGCGAGGCCGGCGCCGATGTCGTCGGTCAGCTCGGTCGGGAAGGGACCCGTGCCCACACGCGTCGCGTACGCCTTCACGATGCCCAGCACGTAGTCGAGCATCTGCGGTCCGATGCCGCATCCCGCCGCCGCCGCGCCCGCGAGGCAGTTGCTGCTGGTCACGTACGGATACGTGCCGTGATCGATGTCGAGCAGCGCGCCTTGCGCCCCTTCGAACAGGAGCGATTCGCCGCGCACGCGCGCGTCGTGCAGCAGTCCCGCGACGTCGGCGACCATCGGCCGCAGCTCGAGCGCCTGCACGAGCGCCTCGTCGCGGGTCTTGGCGAAGTGCACCGGGTCGCGCTTGTAGTAGTTCACGAGCATGAAGTTGTGCAGCTCGAGGAGAGCCTCGAGCTTCGCGGAGAAGCGGTCGGGGTCGAGCAGGTCCTGCACGCGCAGCGCTCGGCGCGCGATCTTGTCCTCGTACGCGGGACCGATGCCGCGCCCCGTGGTGCCGATTTTCTCGTCGCCCATCGCGGTCTCGCGCGCCTGGTCGAGGGCGACGTGGATCGGCAGCACGAGCGGGCAGGCGGGTGAGATCTTGAGGCGCGAGCGCACTTCCACGCCCGCCGCCTCGAGCTCGCCGATCTCCGTCAGGAGCGCGCTCGGCGAGAGCACGACGCCGTTGCCGACGTAGATGCCCACACCCGGCCGCAGCACGCCGGAAGGGATGAGGCGCAGCACGGTCTTGCGGCCGCCGATGACGAGCGTGTGGCCCGCGTTGTGACCGCCGTGGTAGCGCACCACGCCGGTCGCGCTCTCGGTGAGCCAGTCGACGATCTTGCCCTTGCCCTCGTCGCCCCACTGCGTGCCGATGACCACGACGTTCTTGCCCATTACGCAGTCTCCTCGACCTGCCAGCTCCCGCCTTTGTGCACGAGCCGCCGAGCGCTCTCGTGCGCCTCGCCGGGCAGTGCGACGATAACGGCTTCGCCCTGCGCGCGCAGCGCCTCGACGGCGCGCGCGAGCGCCGCGTCGTTTTCCGCGGGCGCGACGATGACCGCTTTCGAACCGTTGCCGCCGGCACGCGACGCGAGCCTGCGCAGGTCCATCGAGAACCCCGTGGCCGGACGCGCGCGGCCGAAGGCGCGCCCCACACCGTCGTAGCGGCCGCCTCGCCCGCACTCGACGACCGCGCCGCGCTCGTCCTGCGCGAACACGCAGAAGGTGGCGCCCGTGTAGTAGTGATAGCCGCGAAGGTCGGACAGGTCCACGTGGATCGCGTCGACCGCGCCGTCCACCGCGGCGAGCGTTGCGAGCTCGTCGAGGGCGCTCGCGATGTCGGGCAGCGGCGGCAGGATGTCGCGTGCAGCGGCGAGGGTCGCATCCGCGGGCCCGTACAGCGTGGCGAGCGCGCGCAGCGCGCCGCGCGCAGGCTCAGGCAGCGCGGCGGTGATCTCGTGCACCGCGGGGGTGTCCTTGTCGCGCAGCGCGGCGAACAGGTCGCCGTCGTTGCCCTCGCCCGTGCCGTCGAGCCCGGCGGAGCCGGCGAGTGCGCGGTAGACCCCGACGTGCCCAAGGTCCAGATGCAGTCCTCGCAATCCCGCCGCCCCGAGCGTCGAGAGCAGGAGCTGGATCACCTCGCGGTCGGCCGCGATGCCGCCGTGCCCGTACAGCTCGGCGCCGATCTGAACGACCTGCCGCGTGTCGCCGGGCGCGGCCGTCGTCCGCAGCACGCTGCCCGCGTAGCAAAGCCTCGTGACGCCGCTTTCGTTCAGCATGTGAGCGTCGATGCGTGCGACCTGCGGCGTGGTGTCGGCGCGAAGGCCGAGCATGCGTCCGGACAGCGGGTCGACGGTCTTGAACGTGATCAAGTCGAGGTCGCGTCCCGTGCCGGTCAGGAGCGACTCGAGGAACTCGACGAGCGGCGGCTGCACGAGGCGATAGCCGCGGGCGCGAAAATGATCGAGCAGCGTGCGGCGCAGCGCCTCCACCCGCGCCGCCTCGGCGGGCAGCACGTCCTCGATGGCCTCGGGCAGGAGCCACTTACGCATATTGCAGCAGCAGGAGCCCCGTGATGCCGAGCGTGATCGAGATGAGCCCGACGAAGCGCAGCTGGCCGTCGGACAGCTCGGTCACCTTGCGGAACGTCTCACGCCAGAGCCCCGGCGCGCAGAACGGCAGGATCCCCTCGAGGATCAGGAGCAACGCCAGTGCCGCCCATAGCGAATCCACTCCCGTTGTCGACCAGGCGGTGCGGCTACTTCGAAGGCGGGCGCGGGGTGCGGCCGCTGCCGGACTGGTTGAAATACTTGAAGAACTCGCCGCTCGGCTCGAGCACCATGAGGTCGTTGCGGCCGCGGAACGTCGCCTTGTACGCCTCGAGGCTGCGGTAGAAAGCGAAGAACTCGGGATTCTGGCCGTACGCGGCGGCGTAGATGGCGGAAGCCTTGGCGTCGCCTTCGCCCTTGATCTTCTGCGCCTGACGGTAGGCGTCGGCGAGGATCACCTGGCGCTGGCGGTCGGCGTCGGCGCGGATCTTTTCCGACTCGGCAGCGCCCGTCGACCGGAGCTCGTTGGCGACACGGCGGCGCTCGGACTCCATGCGCGCGTACACGGGGCCCGTCACGTCGGTGGGCAGCGCGAGCCGGCGCAGACGCACGTCGACCACTTCCACGCCGATGTTGCGCGCGTCCTGGTCCGCCTTCTGGCGCGTCACCGTCATGATGTGGTCGCGGCCGCTGCTGATCGCCTCGTGCATCGTCGACTTGTTGAATTCCTCGGCGAGGTTGCTGCGTACCGTCTGCGAAAGGCGCGCCCGGGCAAGGTCCTCGTTGCCCTGCACAGCGACGTAGTATTGCTTGACGTCGACGATCCGCCAGAGCACGACGAAGTCGACCTCGAGCGGCGTCTTCTCGGACGTCACGACGCGGTCGACGTCGGCGTTCTCGAGCAGCAGGTTGCGGCGGTCGAAGTAGCGGACGTTCTGCACCAGCGGCACCTTGAAGTACAGGCCCGCCGCGTCGTTCACCTCGACGATCTCGCCCAGCTGGAACTTGATCGCGTACTTCGTCTGCTCGACCGTGTAGATCGCCTGCGACGCCACGAGCAGGATCGCCACGACGAGCGCGAGGATGGGCACGGTCAGTCGCATAAGTGACCTATCGCTCGCGGTTGCGGAGCCCCTCGCGCGAACGCGAAGGATCGGTCGACGCCGACGTGTCGGGGGCGGGCGAGGACGACGGGCGCGAGGCCTGCGGCGAGTCGGGCGCGGACGGCGCCGACGGCGGGACGCCCTGCTGCATGAGCTTCTCGAGCGGCAGGTAGAGCAGGTTGCTGCCGGACTTCTGGTCGACGATGACCTTGCTCGTGTTGCCTAGCACGGACTGCATCATGTCGAGGTAAAGGCGGTCGCGCGTCACGCCCGGCGCCTTGGCGTACTCGGTCAGGATCGAGCGGAAGCGCGACGCGTCGCCTTCCGCGCGCTGCGTGACCTCGGTGTTGTAGCCGTTGGCCTCCTCGAGCAGGCGCGAAGCGAGCCCGCGTGCGCGCGGCACGACGTCGTTGGCGTACGCCTGGCCCTCGTTGACGAGGCGCACGCGGTCCTGCTGCGCTTTCACGGCGTCGTCGAACGCGGCCTGCACCTTCTCCGGCGGCTGCACGCTCTGCAGCGTCACCTTCTGGATGTTGACGCCGGTCTTGTAGCGGTCCATCGACTTCTGCATGAGGTCGCGCGTCTGCGCGGCGATCTGCTCGCGGCCTTCGTACAGCGCGAAGTCCATCTTGGCGCGGCCGACCACCTCGCGGATCGCCGACTCCGCCACGAACTTCACCATCTCTTCCGGCTTGCGGTTGTTGAACACGAACGCCTCGGCGCTCACGAGGTCGTACTGCACCGCGAACTGGATGTCGATGATGTTCTCGTCCTCGGTCAGCATGACCGCTTCCTTGGCGTTGCGGTTCGCCGTGGAGTTGCGATAGCCGATCTCGATGGTGCGTACCTGCTTGAAGTCCACGAGCTCGACCGCCTCGATCGGGAACGGCACGTGCCAGCGGGGGCCGGGCAGGGTGGTCTCGGTGAACTTGCCGAAGCGCGTCACCACGCCGCGGCGTCCCTCGTCGACGATGTAGAAGCCGCTCGCGAGCCAGACCAGGAGCACCAGCGCGACGATGAGCCCGGCGCCGCCCAGCGCGAGGCCGCGCCGCGGCGGCCCGCCGCCGCCGCCGGTGTCGCCGGTGTTGCGGCGGCCCAGGAGATCGCCCATGCGGCGATTGACGTTGCGCCAGATCTCGTCGAGATCGGGCGGCCCGCCACCGCCGCCGCCGCTATTCCCGCGCTTGCCCCACTGGGGATCGTTGAGCGACATCGGTTACGTCACGGATTGCGTTTAACGGAACGTACAGGAAGGTGGTGCCGCTCGCCGGGCGGCTCAAGCCGGACGCGATGCCGGATCCAGCTCGTTGTCGACTTCGGCCGGACTCGGCGCGGGGCCGGCGCCGGCCGGGAAACGTTCGGCGAGCGCGGCGAGGAGACCCTCGCACCCGGCGCCCGTCAGGGCACTTACGCGAACCGTCGAGATGGTACCACAGGGGCCCCTCTCGGCCCCGGGCGCGAGCGCGGCGAGGTCGATCTTGTTCACGACCCGGATGCGCGGCACGTCGAGCGCGCCGATTTCGGCGAGCACCGCTTCGACCGCCGCCTCCTGCATGTCGCGCTCCGCGGAGGATCCGTCGATGACGTGCAGCAGCAGATCGGCGTCGGCGGCTTCGGTCAGCGTGGAGCGGAATGCGGCGATGAGGTCGTGCGGCAGGTCGCGGATGAAGCCTACCGTGTCCGAGAGGACCAGCGGCGCTGCGCCTTCCACGCGCAGCCTGCGCAGCGTAGTGTCGAGTGTCGCGAAGAGCTGGTCGGCCGCCCGCGCGCCGGCGCCGGTGAGGCGGTTGAAGAGCGTCGACTTGCCCGCGTTGGTATAGCCCACGAGCGCGACCGTGCGCACCGCCGCGCGGCGGCGGGTGCGGCTTTGCACGGCGCGGCTGCGTGCGACTCGGGCGATGCGCGCCCGCAGCACCTTGACCCGCTGGCCGATCAGGCGGCGGTCGGTCTCGAGTTGCGTTTCGCCCGGTCCGCGCAGGCCGATGCCGCCCTTCTGCCGCTCGAGGTGGGTCCAGCCGCCGGCGAGCCTTGTTGCGAGGTGCGCGAGCTGCGCGAGCTCCACCTGCAGCTTGCCCTCGGCGCTTCTGGCGCGCAGGGCGAAGATGTCGAGGATGAGGCTCGTGCGGTCAACCACGCGACACAAGAGCCGCTCCTCGAGATTGCGCTGCTGCACCCCCGACAGGGCGTGATCGAAGATCACGAGGTCGGCCTGGGCCTCGCGGCGACGCGCGTCGATTTCCTCGACTTTGCCGCGGCCTGCGAAGTAGGCGGGATCGGGGCGCGCGCGGCGCCCCGTGACCGTGCCGACGACGAGGGCACCCGCGGACGCCGCGAGCTCGCAGAGCTCCTGCTCGCGATAATCGCGGCCGCCGCCGCCGAAGTCGAGCGCGACCAGAAGCGCCCGGTTGCCGCGGGTGGGGCGTTCGAACATTCAGGCGTCAGTAGTCAGGAGTCAGTTGACAGCAAAGGCCCGGCCGGCGCTGACTGCGCCGCCACCGAACACTCCGGCGTCACTGCCAACTGCCAACTGTCAACTGTCACCTGACTCGTGATTCGGCGCGTGGTGGGGCATCGCGACGGGACGGGCGGGGACGACCGTCGAGATCGCGTGCTTGTACACCATCTGGGTGACCGTGTTCTTGAGCAGGACGACATATTGGTCGAACGACTCGATCTGGCCCTGCAGCTTGATGCCGTTCACGAGGTAGATCGAAACCTGGACGTGCTCCTTGCGAAGCGTGTTCAGGAACGGGTCTTGTAGCATTTGCCCTTTGTTGCTCATGGGGTGAGCTCCGTTATCTCGTTGTTACCGTCGCCGCGCAGGATTTTCCGCGTACGGGTTCGCGCCTGACTTGAATTGTATCCTAAGGGGCGTGCCGCGCAGTTGGAACGCCTCGGCGAAGAATCGTTCCAGGTAGCGGCGGTAGGCGTCCGGGACGTGCCGAAGCGCGGAGCCATGCACGACGATCAGCGGCGGGTTCACCCCGCCCTGGTGGGCGTAGCGAAGCTTCGGGCGCACCACTCCGGCGCGCGGCGGCTGCTGGCGCTCGACGGCGAGCTGCAGCGTGCGCGTCAGGCGCGGCGTTGGCAGCTTCACCATGGCCGCGGCGAAGGCCTCGCGCACCGACTTGAGCACCGCCGCGACCCCCTTGCCCTCGCGCGCCGAGATGAAATGGTGCGCCGCGAAGCCGAGAAAGCCCATCTTGCGGTCGAGGTCGCGCTTGGCCTGTTCGCGGGCGTCGGCGTCCGCGGCGTCCCATTTGTTGATGGCGACGACCAGCGCGCGCCCGGCGTCGAGGATGTGGCCGGCAAGGTGCGCGTCCTGCTCGGTGATCGCGTGCTCGGCGTCGAGCAGGAGCACGACGACGTTCGCGTCCTCGATCGCCTGCAGCGTCTTGATCACGGAAAATTTCTCGACCGCCTCGAACACCTTGCCGCGGCGGCGGATGCCCGCGGTGTCGATCAGCGTGTACAACTGGCCGCCGCGCTCGAAATCGAGATGGATCGCGTCGCGCGTCGTGCCGGGCTCGTCGAAGGCGATCATGCGCTCCTCGCCCAGGATCGTGTTGACGAGCGTGGACTTGCCCACGTTGGGGCGGCCGACGATGGCCACCTTGATCACGTCGGGGCGCTCGTCCTTCGGCGGCCGCGGCGCCTCTTCGGCTGCCTGCGCTCCGACCAGGTCGAGCATGTGCTCGAACAGCGGCCTCACGTTCTCGCCGTGCGCCGCCGAGATCGCCACCGGTTCGCCCAATCCGAGCTCGTGGAACTCGGCGACCGTGCGGTCGGGCGCGAGGCCCTCGGCCTTGTTCACGACGACGATCACGGGACGCCCCGACCTGCGCAGGAGATCGGCGATCACGCTGTCCTGCGGCGTCAGGCCGTCGCGGGCGTCGACGATGAACACGACGGCGTCCGATTCGGCGATGGCCTGCTTCGTCTGCCGCGCCATCGCGTGCAGGATGCCGCTCGTCGCCTTCGGCTCGAAGCCGCCGGTGTCGACGACGAAGTACGCGCGCTCACCCAGCCGCGCACGGCCGTAGTGGCGGTCGCGGGTGAGGCCCGGGAAGTCAGCGACGAGCGCGTCACGCGTCTTGGTGAGGCGGTTGAAGAGCGTGGACTTGCCGACGTTGGGGCGGCCCACGAGGGCTATGGTCGGGAGCATGAGGCGGTGACGCTTTACTTCGCCGTCACCGCGTACAGGGTGCCCCCGGCCGACTGCCACAGAATGCTCGAGAGGAACAGCGCGGGCTGCGACGTTGCCGGCGTGCCGTCGGTCGCCATGCGCCCGACGTAGGCGCCGTTGCCCGAGGCGAGCAGGTGCACGTAACCCTCCGCGTCGACGACCGCCACGAAGTCGCCCACGACCTGCGGCCCGCCGATCCTGCGCTCCGCGAGGCGGTCCTGCTTCCACACGGAGGCGCCGGTGCTGCGGTCGAACGCCTGGATGCTCCCCTTGTCGTCGGTCACGTAGACGTTTTTGCCGTCGCCGGCGAGGCCGTAGAGGCTCGACACGTCGCGCGACCAGTTGAGCGTGCCGCGCACGATCTCGAAGCACGCCACGCGTCCCTGGTACGCGACGGCGCACACCTGGTTGCCGTCGATGAGCGGCAGCGACGTGACGTCCGCGATGCGCTCGAGCTCGGTGGCGCCCTTGGGATTGGCGACCGTCGCGTCCCACCCGACGATCCCCGTGGCCACGTCGAGCGCCAGCAGGCGGCCACCCGCGGTCCCGACGAAAAGCCCGCCGCGCGTGGACACCGCGCCCGCATAGTTACGCACCGTCAGTGCCGGGGCAACGCGCTGGTCGACCCACTTCTTCGTCCCGTCGGCACCCGCAAGCGCGGTAATGCTGCCGTCGCCGGCGAGCACCGTGACCACACCTTCCGCGACCCGCGGCGGCGCGACCACCTCGGTCGAGACCCGGATGGTCCACCTGGGGCTGCCGTTCGGATCGAAGGCGAGCACTTCGCCCTTGTCGGTGCCAACCGCGACGACCGTGCTGTCCGCGCCCACGCCCGCGGACAGGTTCTTGCCCGCGGAAATACGCCACACCTGGCGTCCCGTCGCCGGGTCGAAGCGCGCGATGCTGCCGTCGGACGCTGCCGCGTAGATCGCATCGGGGAGCACGATCGGCGCGAAGCCGGGCACGGCCTTGCCGACCGAGGCTTGCCAATTGATGGAGGCCGTCGCGGACGGCGTGAGCTCGGGGAGGGGCCCGAGCTTCTTGCCGCCCCAGAGCCACTTGAGCGAGAAGGTGGACGGGACGGGCAGGTAATCGTAGATCGTGGCGCAGCCCGACACCGTGAGCGCCCCCGCGAGCGCCGCTGCTGCAATGCGCGCATGCGCCTTCATTGCTTTGCGGCGGGCGCGGCCGGCGCCGTCGGTGCCGCCGCGCTGCCGCCGCCCGAGGCGGGCGCGGCAGGCACGCCGCCGAGCGCGTCGATCTTGAGCTGCACGTACTGCTTGTACGACGATTTCGCGTCGAGCTTGGCGAGCGCATCCTCGTACGCTGCCTTCGCCTCGGCGGGGCGGCCGGCCATCGCGAGCGCGTCGCCGCGCAGGTCGGCGTACAGCCCCGCGAAGGGGTCGCCGTGCTTGGCGTCGAGCACCTTGAGCGCCTCGTCGTACTGCTTGTCGTTGATGAGCACGCCGGCGAGCCGGTAGCGCGCGACTTCCTTGAGCTCCGACTCGTCGGAATGGTCGATCACCCATTGCAGCTGCGTGCGCGCGGCCGCGCTGTCGCCGCCGTCGAACGTGAGCTTCGCGAGCACCAGCGCCGCGCGTGACGTATAGCCGCTGCGCGGGAACTTCTCCTCGAGCTGTGCCGTGGCTTCCTTCGCCTTCGCGAGGTCGGACGTGCGCACCGCCTGCGACAGCGCCGCGAAGATCGCCGAAGCCTCTTCGGACTGCTTGCCGGTCCACCAGCGCCAGCCCTGCACGCCGGCTACCGCGATCGCCGCGGCAACCACCACGGCGGTGACGGTGTTGCTCCAACGCGCCCACCACGCCTTGAGATCGTCTATCTGGTCCTGCTCTTCGAGGTCGTAGACTGCCATCGCTTGGTCTTCCTTTGTTATCGCCCCATGGCGGCGAGCCGCGCGCCGAGCTCGCTTGCCGGCACCGCGACCTGGTCCCCGCCGCCGCGCAGCGGCTTCACCGCCACCGTGTCGGTGCCGGCTTCCTCCTGGCCGATGATGAGCGCGAACCGGGCGGCGCTCGCGTCGGCGCGCTTCATCTGCGACTTCATGCTGCCGCCGCCCGCGTTGACCACGATCGCCATCCCGGCATCGCGCAGCGCCTCGGCCACCTTGCGCGCGAGAAGACTGGCGGCGGCGCCGTCGTGCACCACGTAGGCGAGCGGCGCGGCGGACTCCGACACGCCGGCGCCGGCAAGCAGCAGGATCATGCGCTCGATGCCGATCGCGAAGCCGCAGGCGAAGTTCGCCTTGCCGCCCAGGATCTCGAACAGCGAATCGTAGCGGCCGCCGCCGGCGACCGTGCCCTGCGCGCCGAGCCCGCCACCGGTGGCCACCCACTCGAACACCGTGCGGTTGTAGTAATCGAGGCCACGCACGAGACGCGTGTTGATCTCGTAGGCGAGCCCCGCATCGGCGATAAGCTTCTGCAGTCCCTCGAAGTGCGCGCGCGAATCGTCCTCGATGAAGTCGACGAGCTTGGGAGCGCCCTCGATCATCGACTGCATCGCCGGGTTCTTGCTGTCGAGGATGCGCAGCGGGTTGGCGTGCAGGCGGCGCGCGGCATCGGCGTCGAGGACGCCGGCGTTGCGCTCGAAGTAGGCGATCAGCTGCTTGCGGTGCGCGCTGCGCTCGCCCGCGTTGCCGATCGTGTTGATCTGAAGCTCGATCCCGCTCAAGCCGAGCGACCTCCACAGCCGCGCGAGCATCACGATCTGCTCGGCATCGACGTCGGGGCCGGCGTAGCCCAGCGCTTCGGCGTCGACCTGGTGGAACTGGCGGTAGCGTCCGCGCTGCGGCCGCTCGTGGCGGAACATGGGTCCGCTCGTCCACACCCGTTGCGGCCGGTCGTACGTGAGATTGTGCTGCAAGGTGGCGCGCACGATGCCCGCGGTCGCCTCCGGGCGCAGCGTGAGCGACTCGCCGTTCAGCTTGTCCTCGAACGTGTACATCTCCCGCTCCACGACGTCCGTGAACTCGCCGATGCCGCGCACGAACAGTGCCGTCGGCTCGACGATCGGGACGCGGATGTTGCGGTAGCCGTATTGCGCGAAGACCGCGCGTGCGGTGTCCTCGAAGCGCTCCCACAATGGGGCTTCGTCGGGCAACACGTCGTTCATGCCGCGCACGGCCTGCAAGGTCGTTGCCATGATGAGCCTTACGCGATTGCCTTGACGGCGATCGTCTTCTTCGCGGGTGTGAGCGACGCGCTCATCGGCTCGCCGCCGTAGGTGGCGCGCACGTAATCGTCGACCAGCGCCTGGAATTCCTCGGCAATGCGCTCGCCTTTGAGCGTCACCGTCTTCTCGCCGTTGACGTATACGGGTGCCACCGGCGTCTCGCCCGTGCCGGGCAGCGAGATGCCGATGTCGGCGAGCTTCGATTCGCCCGGCCCGTTGACTACGCAACCCATGACGGCCACGTGCATGCTCTCCACGCCCGGGTAGCGCTCGCGCCACGCCGGCATCGCGGCGCGCAGGTACGACTGGATGCGCTCGGCCAGTTCCTGGAAGTACGTGCTCGTCGTGCGGCCGCATCCCGGGCACGCGGTGACCTGCGGCGTGAACGAGCGCAGGCCCATCGTCTGCAGGATCTCCTGCGCGACGATCACCTCGCGGGTGCGGTCGCCGTTGGGCTCGGGCGTCAGCGAGACGCGGATCGTGTCGCCGATGCCCTCCTGCAGCAGCACCGCCATCGCCGCCGTCGACGCCACGATGCCCTTGCTGCCCATGCCCGCCTCGGTGAGCCCGAGGTGCAGCGGGTAGTCGCACCGCGAAGAGAGCTCGCGGTACACGGCGATCAGGTCCTGCACGGCCGACACCTTGCACGAAAGCACGATGCGGTCTGCGGCGAGGCCCAGTTCCTCGGCGCGACGCGCGCTGCCGACGGCGGACTCGATGAGCGCCTCGCGCATCACGGCCTCCGCGGGCAGCGGGTCGCTGCGCCTGCCGTTGTCGTCCATCATGCGCGCGAGAAGATCGGCGTCGAGGCTGCCCCAGTTGACGCCGATGCGCACAGGCTTGCCGTACTCGATGGCCTTCTCGATCATCACGACGAACTGCGGGTCGCGCTTCGATCCCTTGCCGACGTTGCCGGGGTTGATGCGGTACTTGGCGAGCGCCTGCGCGCACTCCGCGTTCTCGGCGAGGAGCTTGTGGCCGTTGAAGTGAAAGTCGCCGATCAGCGGCACGTGGCAATGCGCTGCGTCGAGCTTCTCGCGGATCGCGGGCACGGCCGCCGCGGCCTCCGTCGTGTTGACGGTCACCCGCACGAGTTCGGAGCCGGCCTGCGCGAGCGCCATGACCTGCGCGACGGTGGCGGCGACGTCGACGGTATCCGTGTTGGTCATCGACTGCACGACGATGGGCGCCGCGCCGCCGACGCGGACGCCGCCGATGTCGGCCAGGCGGGTGGGACGACGCTTGTTCATTTGACCTGGAACTTCGCCACGTTCTGCTTCACGAACGGTGTGGTGTCGAACGGCGCGCCGCGCACCGATACGACGACGGCCTCGGCGTTGCCCAGCACGACGTCGAGCGGCAGCGCGCCACCGACGGCGTGCGTTGCGCCCGGATAGCCCATCGTCGACAGCACGACCGCGCCCTTCGCGTCCTTCACTTCGATCCACGACGTGCCCCGGAACACGAAGACGACGGCGGTGTCGGTGGCGGGCGCGGCCGGGACCGTCTCGGGCTGTGGCGGGGGCTCCTGGGCTGTCTGCTCCGCGGGCGGCGACGCGGGCGCGGCGGCGGGCTCGGGCGCGGCGACGGGCGCCGGCGTTGCGGGAGCCGCGGTGCGCTCGGCGAGGGCCGCGCGTCCGCGCTCGGCGAGCGGGCGGCCGAACTCGTAGGCGGCGGCGATCGCGACGATGGCTACCAGCGCGAGCGG
>Ga0335083_10007717_pt1 | contig 13253 bp, 9 predicted proteins | sample Lox_Sample_42_FD_206716 | JGI IMG/M metagenome (GOLD analysis project Ga0335083, IMG submission 206716) | Soil microbial communities from Loxahatchee National Wildlife Refuge, Florida, United States - Lox_Sample_4.2 | ecosystem: Environmental > Terrestrial > Soil > Wetlands | place: USA: Florida...
GAGCAACTCCGAGCTAACCAACGATTGGCGCAAGCAACCGCAAACCTTCCGCCGCACGCCGCAGGACAAGGCGCAGAAGCAGCCCAGCATCATGTACGGCCGGCTGGTAGGCGGAGGCCCGGTTCATTTCACCGCCAACTACTGGCGCTTTCACGAAATTGACTTCATTGAGGCAAGCAAGAAAGGCACCATCGCCGGCACCGGCTTCGCCGACTGGCCCATTTCCTACGCGGAGCTCGAACCGTACTACACGAAAGCCGAGTGGGACTTGGGAGTGTCGGGCCAGGCGGGAGTGAGTCCGTTCGACCCACCGCGTTCCAAGCCCTATCCGCTGCCGCCGATGCCGGTGAAGCCTGATGGCATCCTCTTCGAACAGGGCGCGCGCAAGCTCGGATACCATCCCTACCCCGCACCGGTCGCGGTGATCTCGAAGGCCTATCAGGGTCGCATGGCCTGCCAGCACTGCGGATGGTGCGAAGGCTTCGGTTGCGAGCACGGTGCGAAGTCGAGCCCTTTACCGTCCATGGTACCCCAGGCCATAGCGACGGGGCGCTGTGAGATTCGGCCGCACAGTTACGTGAGCAAGCTGGAAACCGACGACAAAGGCCGCGTCACCGCTGCCATCTATTTCGACGAACATAAAGTGCGGAAGCGCCAGCGGGCCAAGGCTTTCATCCTCGCTGCCAATGGCGCCGAGACGCCGCGCCTGCTGCTGATCTCGAAGTCGAATCGGTTCCCTGACGGGCTGGCGAACTCCAGCGGTCTAGTCGGCAAGTACCTGATGTTCAACACCGATCCCTTGACCGGGGGCCTATTCGAGCACGAGCTCAACGGATACAAGAGCATCGAGGTCACGCGCATCCTGATGGACTTCTACGAGATCGACCCCAAGCTTGGCTTCTATGGCGGGGGCGGCATCAGCGCGCGTTTCCAGAGCTATCCCATTATGTTCGCCGTGGGAGGGCTGCCGCCCAATATCCCACAATGGGGGACAGACTATAAGCAAGCGCTGGCCCGCTACTTTAACCGCAGCATGGTGCTGATGGGACATGGCACGTCATTGCCAGTGGAAGACAACAGCATCTCGCTGGACGACACCGTGAAGGACGACTGGGGCCTGCCTGCAATGCGGGTAACTTACAAAGACCATCCTGACGACTTGAAGTTCGCGAAGTATCTGCAAGACCGCTCCATGGAGATTCTCGAGGCTGCAGGCGCGCAGGACCGCTGGCGGTATCCGATCACCGAGTCCAGCTTCGCCGTTCACCTGCTGGGAACGTGCCGCATGGGCAACGATGCGAAGTCATCGGTAATCAACGCTGACCATCGCGCACACGATGTGCCGAATTTGTTCTTGTGCGACGGCTCCAGCTTCGTTACCAGCGGCCGCGGCCAGCCGACGGAGACCATTCAGGCGCTCGCGTTCAGGGCAGGCGATCGCATTACGGCGCTGGCTAAGAAGGGCGAAGTTTAATAACGCTACTTGGCTGGTGGGGTCCTGCGGCCCCTCCCGTTCGCGAACCTGGACCGCTTATCTCGAAACTTCGCTGTCGTTCTGACAGGGGCTGACTGCTATCATCTCCGCATAGTCGCAGTTATAGGAGACAGCATGCGCTCTGTTATCGGAGTTTATTGCACGCTATTGCCGGCTTTCATGATTTTGGCCGCCACCAGTGCATTTCCCCAGCAGTCTTCATCCACGCCGCAGCAGAAGCCCTTCGTCATCGAGTACTACTACAAGGTGCAGTGGGGTTATGCCGACGAGTTCCTTACGCTCTTCAAGAAAAACCACTATCCGGTCTTGAAGAAACAGATTGAGATGGGGCGGATGCTCAGTGTTTCGGCAGTAAAGCCCCGTTATCACACGACCGAAGATGGTCGCTGGGATTACCGCGTCACGATCGTCTTTAAGGATGCAGCGACTGCCAACGATCCGAACTTCGATGAGAAGGCGCTTATCCAGCAGCTTTTCCCGGACCAGGAGACCTACAAGAAAGAAGAGCAACGGCGCTTTCAGATTCTGCTGGCCCATTGGGACCTTCCCATTCAGGATGTCGACCTGAACACACGTTAACCGCTACGGCTGGTCCTTATGGACTTCGATCAACTGGAGACCTTTCTCGAAGTGGCTCGGCTGAGCAGCTTCTCGCGCGCAGCCGAGCGGCGTTTCCGCACCCAGCCCGCGATTTCATCGCAGATCCGTTCGATCGAGACCGAAGTTGGCGCCCGCCTTTTTGACCGCAGCGGTGGTCGCGTCAACCTTACTGCCGCCGGCAAGGTATTCCAGAAGTACGCGCAGGACCTGCTGGAAGCGCGGCGTTCCATGATGGCCACCATCGCCGAAACCCATCGCGTGCCTCGCGGCGAGATCGTGGTCTCCGCTAACGAAGGTACTTGCCTGCACATCCTGCCGGAGGTGTTCGCGCAGTTCAAGCACGAGTATCCGGCCGTGGCGGTAAATGTTAAGCGCTCCGAGCGCGGACGCATTCTCGAAGGGATTCTCGACAATGCCTGCGACTTTGGCGTGGTGTCCATGCCGGTCAACGACAAACGCTTTACCGTCGTCCCCATTCATCGCGACGAGTTGGTGGTCATCACGTCGGCGGGGCACCATCTTGCCGGGCACAAGAGAGCCACACTGGCAGACGTTTGCGAGTACCCGTTGCTGCTGCCCAAGATCGGGCGCACGCGTGAAATGCTGAACGCGCTATTTGAGGAGCGTCAGCTTAGCCCGACGATCTCGATGGAGCTGGACTCAAGCGAGCTGCTGAAGCGATTTGTCGCCGCCAACGTCGGGGTTGGCTTCATTCCGTATTCCAACATCACCGAGGAGCTGCAAGCCAAGGCGCTGGCCGCTCTCACCATTGCCGATGCCACGATTCAACGCGACCTGGCACTCGTCTACCGCAAAGAAAAAGACCTCAGCCGCGCTGCGCTGGCGTTCATCGACATCGCGGTCAAACTGAAGTCGGCAGCGATGCCGAAGGGCAAACTCTAGCTCAACTCTCTCGATGCAGCACAGTCCGTTGTCCGGCGAGGTCGTCGTTGCGGTGCTCCATGTAGAGTGTCTGTCCGTCGGACGAGAGCGACCAGCAATCGCACAGATGCAGTTCGCGGCCACCCGCCTCCGCCCAAATTTCGATCACGAGCTCGTCGCCCTCCCATCGTGCGCCACCGCGAACCGCCTGTCCGTCGAACGAGCAGTGCCCTTCGCGACTATCGGTCCGGCACAGAAAGACGGACCGCTGCTGTTGCCCGTCGGCTCGCAAGACAACGATCTCTTCCCTTAACTCAGGATCCTTGTGCTCGATCATGATGGTCATCCCTGCCGGCTGATGTGCCAGGAGCCTGCTCGCCGATAAATCTGCTGTCCAGTTGCCGCTGAAATTGATGCTCATCTCTCTCCCAACCCTCGTCTGACCGCTACGATTTTGTGCCGCTTAACAACCGCCAACTAGCTTGAACGGCAATCTCGCCCGCATGTCCACCGGTGTGTTATGGTTTCAATTCGAATCGTCGCCTATTACTTCCGGAGAACGCAAAAAATTGGCCAAGAATATGGTTCCCAAGCGCGTCTTTCTGACGAAGGGAGTCGGGAAACACAAAGAGCGCCTGACCTCCTTCGAGCTAGCTCTGCGCGATGCAGGAATCGCCGCACAAAATCTGGTGCGCGTTTCGTCGATTTTTCCGCCGAATTGCAAACTCATCCCCCGCAAAGAAGGGCTGCCGTACCTGTCGCCCGGCGAGGTGACGTTTGCTGTCGTGGCTGAGAACTCGACGCGTGAGCCGCATCGCCTGGTAGCCTCCAGCATCGGCCTGGCGATCCCCGCCGACCGCAGCACCTACGGCTACCTGAGCGAGCATCACTCGTTCGGCGAGACGGATGACGTCGCCGGCGACTATGCCGAAGAGCTGGCTGCCGAAATGCTCGCTACTACGCTCGACGTCGATTTCGACGCCGACAAATCGTGGGACGAGAAAAAGCAGATCTACCGCATGTCGAACAAGATCGTGCGCACCATGAATATTACCCAGTCCGCCGTAGGCGACAAGCGTGGCCTGTGGACGACGGTGATCTCAGCGGCGATTCTGATCTTCGAATAAAAGCCACGGCACACGCAGCGCGAGCCCTTGCGCCGTGAAGCCCTTTGCGCCAAATCCCTAGCTTTGCGCCTGCCGCTCCGCAATGTGCGCTAGCGCCAAGGTCATGGCGGCCCCGCCCAGCGTTTTGATCAGCGTAGAGTGCTGCGCGTAGAACTGGCCGGCTGCATCAACGACCGATGGGTCGTGCTTTTCCGCACTGGCAGCCATTTGCTGCACCGCTTCAGGAGTAACCTGCTGGGCCTGCTCCGCGGTGATGTTCCCTGTCCCACCCTGTAGGAGGCCTGCCAATGCCCCGCCGGCAGCCCCTGAGCCGAGCATCGATTGGATCGCTCCCGGCGGCATGCAAGTCATCAAGTGGTTCAGAATTCCCGCCTTCTGATCGCCGCTCGATTGGCTGAACAGGCTGCCCATCATCTCACCGAACGCCGGCGTCTGATTGGACCGAAATGCTGCCGCCAACCCTTCCGCCAGGGAGGATTGCGGTGCCGCAGCAGCGACTTGGCTGAAGTGCTGCTCCACCTCCTGTGCGTTCTGAGGAGCCCCGCTGTTTCCGGCATACTGAGTTAAAACATTCTGCAACTCGTCGAATAGGCCCATACAGACCTCCTATGTACCTTTTGGATGGGGACGGGAGTTGGGAAAGTATAAACGGTGGCCGTGCCCGCTGGCACGTTAAAGTTCGACACGCCCGGCCTAAGCGCATTTCGCGCCCGATTGGATTGGGGTTCGCTGACTTGATCTCGCGAGCTTCGCCGTGCCTAGCGTGGAATCACAACATCATTTCCGGCGGGCTGCACGAGTTGCTCCGGGTTGGCAAAGTTGGCCTGCGCAATTCGAATCTGGCGCTTGAAGTTCTCGACCATATCTTCCTTCAGTCGAACCTCCGTGGGCTTCTTGGCAATGCTCATCTGATCGATCTTGTCCTGCAGGCGCAGCAGCCCGTAGAAGAGGTTCTCCGGGCGAGGCGGGCAACCGACGACGTATACGTCCACGGGCACAATACGGTCCACACCCTGCAGCACAGCGTAGGTATTGAACGGCCCTCCCACAGACGAACACGCGCCCATGGAGATCACCCACTTGGGATCGGGCATCTGGTCATAGATGCGCTTCAGGACTGGCGCCATCTTAAGGGTGACGGTACCGGCGACAATCATCAGATCGCTTTGGCGCGGGCTGGGCCGGAAGACCTCGGAGCCGAATCGCGCGATGTCAAAGCGCGCCATCGATGCGGAAATCATCTCGATAGCGCAGCAGGCGAGACCAAACGTCAAGGGCCAGATGGCGGATTTGCGCGCCCAGTTGAAGACGTAATCCACCGTGGTGACCATAAAGTTCTTTTCAAACCGGTTGTAAATCCAGCCGCTCATTCGGGACCTCGCGATTCAGAACTATCCGAAATATTATCCTCAGCCATCGATTTCTCCAATGGCTGTGATGCGGGTCACAGAGGGTCTACAAAACGGCACCCTGGGCACCCGGCACCTAAGCAGAGGTGGAGCACGTTCTTGGGACACCCTATAGGTGTCAGGCGGTCAATTTGCCTTGACACAGATGGCAATCGACCCGAGAATTCCTGCAAGAACCAAAGGCCCTCAGCCTCGGCCAACAACCTGTCCTCCCCTGAGCCAGGCAGGCTCCGGCGACGGAGTCAGAATCCAGGACGTCCGGCAACGGACGAGATAAGGAAACGCACCCCATGCATGTCGCAAAGCTCTGGAAACTCCCGATTTTTGTGGCGGTTCTGCTATTGATCACCTCTGCTGCCGCGCAGCAGATTCGGTTCGAAGATTTTTCCAGCCTCCAGGATCTCGACCTCAACGGACGGGCCCATCAGGCAACCTGGAACGGGGGGCAGGTCTTACGCATGACCGATGGCACCCGAATGGGCACCAAGACCCTCGCAAGCTCTGTTTGGTTCGACCTGCAGCAGCCTATGACGGTTGGATTTACCAGCTACTTTGCTTTCCAGGTCCACACTCCCGCTGGATGCTGTACACCGAACCAGCCGGGCGACGGCTTTGCCTTCGTGATCCAGAATTCTGACGCTACGGACTACTGCGGCAGCGGTTCGGGAACCACAGCCCTCGGCGTGCCCAGCGGTGGAGTGGGTTATACCGGCATCCGCAATAGCCTGGCCTTCGAGTTCGATACCTCACAGGACAGCTGGGACCCCAACGCAAACCACATTGCGATGCAGAGCTGTGGAACGCAGGCCAATAGCGCAGCCCATATCATGGGCTCATTCCCCATCTGCGGCGGGCAATACAACATTGGCAGCTGCCTGGTTAATCCGAATGCCATCGACTCCGGCGGCGACTTGCCCCACCTGGGACTGGTCTGCGGACAAGGCGGATGCCAGGACGGTGCAGTGCACCAGGTAGTCGTGGAATACGCGGGTCCGCCCACGGGCAAACTGCAGGGCGGCGGCACAGGAACTATCAAGATCTACGTCGATCCCCAGTTCATTCCGGGCACGCATACCCCGGTCATGAATGCGGTTCCACAAATCAACCTGCCCTTCACCATCAGCAGCACCATCTCACTGAATAACGGCGGAGCTTATGTGGGCTTCACTGCATCGCAGGCCGTCACCAGCCAGACCACGGACCTGTTGGCGTGGGAGTTCACCCCTCACCAGGAAACCAAGATCCAGGAACTGATTCAGAATGGCGGCACTCAGACAACCTTCAGTTATGGTGGCCACGTGTACGGCGTGACCTATCCCGCGGACTTCGTGAATGTCGACGATATCCTGATGACGGTGGACGCGATTCCCATTGATAAGCAGACGTTCTACCTGACGCGCCTGGCGGGAACTCAATTCTCCAACGAGCAGTGCCTTACTTACTTTCAGACGGGCGGCAACTGCGTGTTTTACCGGGTAACCTGCCAGAACCAGGACCAGCAGAACGTCCCCTGCCCCGATCCTGATAACGACCAGCTAATCGACGTCTTGACCCAGTACACCACGTCCGACAACGTGAATGCACAGAACGCCGACTTCCTGAAAGCGACGATCGGACAAAACAACTGGATTTCGATCTTTACCGGATTCAGTCAGAACGACATCGATCCCACAACGTCGGGCAAGGGCAAGGACTTCTCCGACTTTGTGGCCACCTTCAAGCCGCACGGCGGCAATGCCCGTTAACGCCCAGCCCTGCCGGCAAGACAAAGCCCCGGGAATCCCCGGGGCTTTCATTTTGAGGTGGAATCTGTCGATCGAGAAAGCGTCTATGTTCCGCCTTGGTACGATTTCACTGCATCCTGATACATCCCCTTGATGTCGGCTCGGTCCAGGAGGTGTCCGACGCCCGGTTCCTTGCTGACCGATTCCAGCAGTTTTACCGTGTCGCGGAATTGGAAGCCGTACTGCTTCTCCTTGCCGCTGACGGTAGCCAGTTGTCCCATCAGGTAGTGGGCCTGCGCCTGTTCGATGATGAGGCCAAGTTTGTCGGCACGATTGAGAGCCCGATCCAGCTCCTGCTGGGCAGGAACTGGCTTGTTCGCGGCGATCAACGCCTGCGCCAGATACACCGAGGCCTGCACCGAAAGCGCTTTCAAGCCCATGGAATCGGTTTCTGCTACAAGCTTCTGCAGGACGGGAATCGCCGCGCTGCCACGTCCCTGCATCACATCCAGCCGCGCCAGGCCGAAGCGCGATAGCGCCGCCTGCTCACGCACCTTGGAACGAGCTGCTACCCCCGCCGCCTTGTCGTATTGTTGCCGCCCGTCGCTGAAGGCCCCGGCATACATGTAGCTGTCCCCCAGCCAATTGATGGTCTGCGCGATATAGGTATCACTCTTGACGTCATTGGCAAGGGTCATGGCCTCCTGCAGCTTCTGCTGGCCTTCCTCTTCCCTGCCTACCATGGAAAGCACATTGCCGTTGCCCGCAAGCGCCGTCACCAGAAGGTAGCTGTGGTCGTTGGTAGCCTGGAATCCACTGACGGCATCCTGATACGACTTCAGCGCCCGGCCATACTGCCCCTGGGTGGCAAACAACTCGCCCAGGCTGGTCGATTCCAGCGCTACCCGGTTCTGATCGCCCGCGGCGCGCGCGCTATCCAGTGCCTTCAGATACTGCGTGAGCGCGACATCGTACTGCCCCAACTTTACGTTGGTATCGGCCAAATTATGCAGCGACTGAGCTGTTCCGCTGGCGTCCTTCAGCTTCTCGCGAATGTCAAGCGATTGCTGGTAATACGTTAACGCCGCCTGGAAATTGCCCAAGTTACCCTCGGCGGTGCCGATGTTGTTCAGGCATACGGCCTGTGACGATTGGTCTCCCAGATCACGGAACTGGCTGAGCGCCTCGTTGAGCACTTTCAGCGCGTCTTCGTATTTGCCGTGATCGTCATAGAACGAGCCCAGGTTAAGCGATACCGTTGCAACTCCGAACTTGTCGCCGATGCGCTTTCGGATTTCCAGCGACTCCTGGTAGCTGGCCAGCGCGGCAGCGCTGTCGCCCAACTGATCCTGAATGCCGGCAATCTCATTCAGGCTGGCGCCCATGGCGCGTTGTAAATTCAGCGAGCGGCTGATAGCCAGCGACTCCTGAAAGTTCTTCAGCGCTTCCTTGGGCTGATGCAGCATGTTGTAGGCGATGCCTTCGGCCTGCAAAATCGAGGCTTTCAGCGCGTCGTTGCTGGTCTGGGTCGCCAAGTTGTAGGCCGAGCTGAGATACTCCAGCCCAGCCTGTGCATTTCCAGCCTTGATTTCTACCCGTCCGCTGACCAGAAGAACATCAGGATTGTTCTTATCCGCCGTCCTGACCACGGCCAGATGCTTGCGTGCGGCGTCATAGTTATCCGCCTTCTCATAAAGCTGGGCCAGCGCAAACTGCGCGTCGATATCGTCGGGATTGACCGCAATCAGCTTCTCGTACAAGGCAATCGCCTTGTCGTTATCGTTGGTGATGACTGCGTTCTTGGCCTGAATCAGGAACTTCTCGTTGTCGGGCAGGTTGTCGCTGAGAGTGACGGCCTGCCGCGATGCCAGTTCCGCTTTGTCATCAAAGCCAAGCGCCTTGTACGCCTGCCCCAGTTGCGAAAACGCTAACGCAAACGTCTGGTCGTCGGTCGTCGCTTCCTCAAACTTCTTGACAGCCTCGCCGTAATTGTTGGCCCGTGCCAACTGCAGGCCTTCGTTGTAGGCGCGTAGTGCCGGTACTGACTGGGTCAGCACGAACGGCGTGCGCGATTGCAGGTCTTTCACTCCGCTGGACGCCGCCAAGGCGTCGCGTACCTTGCCCGCCAGCGCCGAAATGGAAGACAGCAGGTCCTTTTCGCTCGCGACACTCGTGTTGATCTCCGACTGGCGATCGTGCTTCAGATCTTCAACCGTCGAAGTAATCTGAATCTGGTCGCCGATCTTCACGTACTTGCCAGTCACCACCATGTCGGCATTCGTAAAGTCGGCAATGCGCTTGAGCGTGGCAAGGTCCAGTTCCTGCTGTGGGGAGATCTTCAGATCGCGCAACACCTGCTGCAAACGGCTCTGCGACACCTGCCGGATCGCCGCCGACGGTCCAATGTCGGTACTGAGCGTCTCTGACAAGCTTGAGGACAGCCAGTTCAGGCTGGCGTCGCCCGAGGCGTTGTAATACGGAATAATGGCCAGCGACATCGCTGCCGTGGAAGTAGCAACTGTATTTTGTCCCTGGGGATGCCGGTTAAGCACGAAATAGCCGCCCACGCCCAGAACCGCAACCAGTACGGCCGCGGCCACAACCAGCCACTTGCGGGGAAATCCTGCAACGCCTGAAATCGCCGGCTGCGGAATCGCGGGAGACGGAGCGCCTGCCGTCAGCGCATCACTGGCGCCGGCCCGCAGCGCTGACATCCCGATTGCACTCGATCGCGGACGCTTGCCCTGGGCAATGTCCAGATCGTCAAGAAGTTCCTGAACTGATGAATAACGGTTCTTGGGATCGCGCTCCAGGCATTTGCCGACGATCTGGCTGATGGCGGCCGGTACCGAGGGATCAACTTCGCTCAGCGGGACCGCCCGCTCCTGTGTCCGCTTGACCAGGCTGGCGATGGCGCTATCGGCCCGATACGGCATGTTGCCGGTGATCAGCTCATAGAAGATCAGCCCGATGGCAAAGATGTCGGAACGTGCATCCAGGTCGGAGCCCATCGCCTGCTCCGGCGACATGTACTCCATGGTGCCGATCATCATGCCGGTCTGCGTCATGCCGTCGCTTTGCACGGTCTTGGCCAGGCCGAAATCCATGATGACGACCCGGCCCGCGGCATCGCGCATGATGTTGCTCGGTTTAAGATCGCGATGAATCACGCCTTCGACGTGCGCCGCCTGAAGTCCGGTGCACGACTGCCGGATAATGCCGATAGCGTCATTCGGGTTGAGCTTGCCTTCACGCGTCAAAATCGTGCGCAGGTCCTCACCCTCGATGAACTCCATGGTGATGAACTTCACGCCCTCGGCTTCGCTCAGGTCGTAAATGCGGATGATGTTCTTGTGCGTCACCTGCCGCGCGAGAATGAGTTCCTGCTTGAAGCGCGCCAGGATCGCAGGATTGCCCGCCAGATCAGGCCGGATGACTTTCAGGCCTACCGCGCGGTCAACCTCGATGTCGTGCGCCTTGTACACGGCACCCATGCCGCCCATGCCCAACAGTTTCTGGATTTCATAGCGGCCGCCGAGCACACTGCCCACTTCGAAGATGGTGGCGCCGATCGACGCAAAGACCTGCTGCGTCACGCCGGAACTGGAATCGCGCGGGCGTACCTCGGCAACCGTGGCATCGTTGGACGCATCACTTTTAGGCCGAGCTGGTGACTGAGGTGCCGATGACTTTGGTGGCACACGGTCGCGCGGCACCGGGGAAACAGCACCTGAAGGCAGGGTGGCCTCTAAATCGGACTCTGTCCGAGGAAGTCCCTCAGCATTCAAAGCAGCCGGCCGCTGCGCCGCTGAGCTCTCGCCGGTGGAAACAGCGGTACCTTCGCCGCCCGGACGAGGCACGCCCTCTGGATTCACTGTCATGACTTCGCCAGTACCCTGCGGGGAGCGCTGACGGAATTCGACGGGTACTGCTCGCCTCACCGCCAGCTAACCGTAAGTATACCTAGCTTTACGAGTTGCCAGAAGTGTACACCTTGGGGTCAAGGCGCAAAATGATGATACCCGTGCCCGAACTCAGACACGAATGCTGACCTTGGGTCGACTAATTACCGCGAACCACCTCTGTCGGCCCGCACAGGGTGGGGCCGCACTGCACCACCGGTGCAGAATCTCATAAAATCGTCTTGTGTCCCGTTCTAATTTCGAGCTGAACTCTAACGCCCGCCGCCAACTTGGCTACGAGCTGATTGACCTCATCAACGAATACTTCGAATCTCTGCCTACCCGTCCGGTGCAGGCCGCGGCGGAAGACCGCTCGTTCGAACCATTGCGCGAATCCATGCCCGAAGCCGGAGTCCTGCAGCAATGCAGCGAACCGTCGGGTTTCAACGGTCATTGCTCCGAGAAACTCACGGCTTTCTTGCGCGTGACCGCGCAGGACATGATCGCCAAGGGATTTCATGTTGGCGTCGCCAACTACTTCGGCCTGATGAATCCGACGCCCACCTATGCGGGCGTGCTGGCTGAGGCTTTGGTTGCCGGGTTGAATCCACAGTTAGCGACCACCGCGCGCTCACAGCTCGCGACCAAGATTGAGGCTGAAACCATTCGCTGGATCGGTGAGCGCTTTGGATGGGAACAGCCCTTTGACGGCACCTTCACCAGCGGCGGCAACGAAGCCAACTTCAGCGCGCTGGCTCTGGCGCTGGCCACGCACTTTCCCCAGGTGATCGAAGACGGCGTAGCTTCTTTGGGAATGCAGCCGGTGGTCTATGCCTCCGCCGAGTCGCATCACTCGCTGGATAAGTCCGTCGGGCTGCTGGGCCTGGGGCGCAAGGCGTTGCAACGCATTCCTCTGGATGATCGCTTTGCGATGAACGTGAAAGCATTAGAGCAGGCCGTCGCCGCCGACCGTCGTGCCGGCAAGAAGCCATTCTGTGTTGTGGCCACCGCTGGGAGTACCAACTCCGGCATCATCGACGACATTGCTGCGATTGCTGATCTTTGCCGGCGGGAAGGTTTGTGGCTCCATCTTGATGGAGCCTACGGCGCGGCCGTGGTTTTCAGCGACAATTACCGCCATCTCCTGAACGGAGTCGAGCGCTGCGACTCGGTCACCATCGATCCGCATAAATGGCTGGCTATGCCGTTCGTCGCGGGGGTAATTCTCACCCGCCGTCCGGAGGCGATGCAGGCCGCTTTCGGCGTTACCACCCCTTACATGCCCAAGCCTATCGCAGGCGTGCCGCTGGACAATTTCAAAGTCTCCATGCAGTGGACGCGCCGTATGAACTCGTTCAAGCTGTGGTTCACTCTGAAGATGCACGGCCGCTCCGCGTATCAGGATCACATCGACCAGCAAATGCAGTTGACGCGCGACTTCGTCCGCTGGGTGGAATCGAGCCAGCAGTTCGAGCTGGCGACGCCGCAGGTCTTGCCCATCGTCAATCTCCGTCTGAAAAATGCCGGCGTGGGGGAGGAACTCGCTCAGGCCCATATCGATCTGGTCGATTGCGTAACCCGCGACGGCAGCCGCTGGATCTCTGAAACCCGGGTTGCCGGCCAAAGCGTGATCCGCATCATGATCGTGAGCTACCTGACCGGCGAGCGAGAGATCGAGGCCCTCCAGAGCGCCTTGATCGAGGCAACAAAAATGCCCCTCTCGCGAGGGGCGGGAATAGGTTCAGGAGAGAAAGAGCGGTGAGCAGAATTACTGTGGCAGCAGTTCGCGCAGGCGCAAGCGGGCCTGATGCAAACCCAGCCGGGACTCACGTTCAGTGATGCCGAGCAGGCGCGCAACATGATCGTGGCTGTAGCCGTCCAAATCGTGCATCAGGAAGAGGAGCTTTTCGGTTGCCGGCAATTGCAATACCGCAGCTTCCAGATCAGTGCGGAGGACGGCTCTGCGAACCTTGCGAACCTCGGTACATGGAGCGCATTGCAGCGCGAGAACCGGGATATCGAATATCTGGCGCAACTCAACGAGTAGCGCGCGGTCCACTTCTTCTGTGCTGGGTGCAACGCTACTGCGAAATGCAGTTCGGAATACATCGGCC
>Ga0335083_10007720_pt1 | contig 13247 bp, 20 predicted proteins | sample Lox_Sample_42_FD_206716 | JGI IMG/M metagenome (GOLD analysis project Ga0335083, IMG submission 206716) | Soil microbial communities from Loxahatchee National Wildlife Refuge, Florida, United States - Lox_Sample_4.2 | ecosystem: Environmental > Terrestrial > Soil > Wetlands | place: USA...
CGGCTGGCAGCTAACTGGATAAAGATATGGCGACGATTGATGTACTAAATCTCGGTGGCGAAAAGGTAGGCACGTTTGAGCTGGCCGATGAAGTTTTCGGCGCGGTCAACGAAGACCTGCTCTGGGAAGCGGTAAAGCACTACCGCGCCGGGCAGCGTGCCGGAACCCATGCCACGAAGACGCGCGGGTTGGTAAGCGGCGCGGGCAAGAAGCTGTGGAAGCAGAAGGGCACGGGACGCGCACGTATCGCGTCGATCCGTTCCCCACTGTGGCGGCATGGCGGCACGGTCCACGGACCGAAGCCCCGCTCCTATGACTACTCCTTCCCTCGCAAGAAGCTGCTGGGCGCGCTGCGCTCGGCGCTGGCGGCGAAGCACCAGGACGGCAAGCTGGTGGTGGTCGACAGCTTCGAGCTGAAGGAAGCGAAGAGCAAGGCTTTCCGTGCGGCACTCGACAAGCTGAATGCCAAGGGCAAGACGCTGCTGGTCGAAACTGGTGCGGCCAATGAGAACCTCCACTTGAGCTCGCGCAACCTGAAGGGTGTCGAGCTGGTGGCGGGCAGCCAGGTGCATCCGTATCACCTGCTGCGCTACGACAGTGCGGTGTTTTCGCGGCCTGCGTTGGAGAAGTTGCAGGATTCGCTGAAGGCCTCGGCACCGAAGCGCAAAGCGGAGGTGGCGTAATGAAATCGGCCTATCAGACGATCCGCAAGCCGGTCATCACCGAAAAGGGCCTTGGCATTAAGGAAACCGAAGGAACGCTGGTGTTCCAGGTTGCGGTCAACGCCTCGAAGAACGAGATCAAGCAGGCCGTGCAGAGCATTTTCAAGGTGAAGGTTGACTCGGTCCGCACCGCCAACTTTGTTGGCAAGGAGCGTCGCCGTGGCAAGTTCACCGGCTATCGCCCCGATTGGAAGAAGGCGTACGTGAAGTTGAAGGCGGGCGAGAAGATGCCCGAGTACGCGGAGAATCTCTAGACCAGTTGTTAGTGGTTAAGTGGGTAGAAGGTTTTACTGAAAGCTGACAGCCGATGGCTGACAGCTAATGAAGAGCGAATATGGCAATCAAGACATACAGACCGGTTACTCCGACGCGTCGGTTCACTACCACGACCGTCAATGACGATCTGACGACCAACCGGCCGTACAAGCCGCTGACGGAGTCGAAACAGCGCATCAATGGCCGCCGCAATTCCGGCGACCAGACGATCTGGCATCGCGGCGGCGGTCACAAGCGCAAGCTGCGCATCATCGATTTCAAGCGCGACAAGACCGGCATTCCCGCGACCGTCGCGTCCATCGAGTACGATCCGAACCGTTCGGCGCGTATCGCCCTGCTGAACTACGCGGACGGCGAGAAGCGTTACATCGTGTGCCCGGTTGAGCTTAAGGTCGGCTCCAAGGTTGTCAGTGGACCGGAGGCCGACATCCTGGTAGGCAATGCGCTGCCGTTGCGCAACATTCCTCCCGGTACGACGGTACATAACGTCGAGCTGAAGCCGGGCAAGGGTGCGCAGATGGCGCGCTCGGCGGGAGCCCAGGCACAACTGGTCGCCAAAGAAGGCGATTATGCGCTGCTGAAGCTGCCTTCCGGTGAGACCCGCAAGGTGCTGGTGGACTGCATGGCCACCATTGGCCAGGTGGGCAACACCGATCACGAAAACATTCATATCGGCAAGGCCGGCCGTTCGCGCTGGATGGGGATTCGTCCTACCAACCGCGGCGTGGTCATGAACCCGGTCGACCATCCGCACGGCGGTGGCGAGGGTAAGACCAGCGGCGGACGTCACCCGGTGACTCCGTGGGGCCAGCCGACGCGCGGCTACAAGACGCGCAACAACAAGCGGACCGACAAGTGGATCGTGAGCCGCACAAAGAAGAAGTAGGACTAAGACGATATGGCACGTTCGACAAAAAAAGGTCCATTCATCGATTCATACCTCGTAGCCAAGATTGAGGACATGAATGCGCGCAACGAGAAAAAAGTCGTGCGCACCTGGTCGCGCCGCTCGACCGTGATCCCCGAAATGGTGGGACACACGCTGGCGGTGCACAACGGCAAGAAGTTCATCCCGGTGTACGTTACCGAAAACATGGTCGGCCACAAGCTGGGCGAGTTCAGCATGACGCGCAACTTCAAAGGCCACTCGGTGAAGGCAGCGACCGAGACGGCAGCCAAGCCGGCGCCGCGCGCCTAAGGAGACGACATGGAATTCACAGCCAAACTGAATTACGTGCGCGTCTCGCCCCAGAAGGCCCGCCTGGTCCTGGACCTGATCAAGGGACGCCGCGTGGAAGAAGCGCTCGACACGCTCACCTTCGCCAAGCAGGGCATCGCGCCTGCGCTGTACAAGCTGCTGCGCTCGGCGGTTGAGAACGCGAACTATCTCAGCGCGGAAAAGAACCTCGACGTTGATCTCGACCGGCTGTACGTGAAGCAGGCGATCGCCAACGAAGGTCCGCGCATGAAGCGTATTCGTCCGGCGCCGATGGGCCGCGCCTACCGCTACCAGCGTCGCATCTCGCACCTGGAGATCGTGCTGGCGGAGAAGGCCTCGGGTAATGGCAAGGCCGCCTTAGCGACGACGGTCGGCGACGAAAAGTCGGCTGCTCCGAAGAAGGCGGCGAAGAAGAAGGCTCCGGCAAAGAAGTCGGCTGCGAAGAAAAAGGCACCGGCCAAGAAGTTTGCCGGCAAGAAGACGGCGAAGAAATAAACAGTTCTGCCCTGCCCTAGTCGGCCGGGCAAAGCGGCGACGCAGTCGTCGCGGAGAAGAAGCGAAATTATGGGACAGAAAGTCCATCCATACGGATTCCGATTGGGCGTAACTAAGCCGTGGCGTTCGCGCTGGTTCGTCGAGCGCGATTACGACAAACTGCTGCTGGAAGACGTGAAGCTGAAAGCTGAGCTGAAAGACAAGCTCAAGTCGGCAGGCGTCAGCTCGATCGAGATCGAGCGTCCAGGCAACAAGCTGCGCATCATCATCCGCACTGCGCGTCCGGGCATCATCATCGGCCGCAAGGGCGCTGAGATCGACAAGCTGAAGCAGGAGATCCAGAAGCGCACCAACCGCGACGTGTACGTCGACATTCAGGAAGTACACAAGCCTGAGCTGGATGCGCAACTGGTGTCCGAGAACATCGCGCTGCAGTTGGAAAAGCGTGTCGGCTTCCGCCGCGCCATGCGTAAGGCGGTGGATTCGGCGCTGCGCTTCGGCTGCAAGGGCATCAAGGTCCGCGTGAGCGGCCGCCTGAACGGCAACGAAATCGCGCGCTCGGAGTGGTACCTGCAGGGTCGCCTGCCGCTGCACACGCTGCGTGCCGACATCGATTACGGCTTCGCCGAGGCGAAGACCACGTACGGCGTCATCGGAGTGAAGTGCTGGGTGTACAAGGGCGAGATTTATCGCGAGAAGCGTCGCGAGCCGCAGGGAGTAGGCGGCGGAGCGTTTTAGAAGCAGTGGCCAGTGGCTAGTGGCCAGTGGCCAGTAACGAAGCACGACTTGCGTTTAGCACCACTTTGATTGGAGAAAGCTATTTGGGATTGGAAGTGGCGACGATTCTAGCCACTGACCACTGACCACTAGCCACTGAATTCTTATGTTGATGCCAAAGAAAGTTAAGTACCGCAAGCAGCAGCGCGGTCGGATGGCGGGCAAGGCGTGGCGCGGCGGTGAGCTGTCGTTCGGCGACTTCGGCCTGAAGGTGATGGAGCCGGGTTGGATCACCGACCGGCAGATCGAAGCCAGCCGTGTCGCCATGACGCGTTTCGTCAAGCGTGGCGGCAAGATCTGGATCCGCCTCTTCCCCGACAAGCCGGTCACCAAGAAGCCGGCCGAAACCCGTATGGGTAAGGGCAAGGGAGCTCCGGACCACTGGGTCGCGGTTGTGCGTCCGGGCAAGATCCTGTTCGAGATGGAAGGCGTGTCGAAGACGGATGCCACCGAAGCCATGCGCCTGGCCTCGCACAAGCTGGGTCTGCGTACCAAGTTCGTGGCGCGCGAAGGCGTGCACTAAGGAAAGTTGTCAGTTGTCGGTTGTCAGTTGTCAGTAAAGGCAACGACGATAAGCGGCGATTGGCGAAGAAGAGAGCGGTTCAGTTGCGGTTCGAACAGGTACTGACAACCGACAACTGACGACCGACAACTGGATTCAAGAATGAATATCGAGAAGATTCGCAACTTGACCGACACCGAACTGGCGCACCAGCAGCGCGAGCTGGCGGACCAGCTTTTCAAGCTGAAGTTCCAGCTCAACATGGGCCAGACCGAGAGCCTGAAGAAGATTCGTGAGATGCGCAAAGATATCGCGCGTATCAACACCGTGGCCCGCGAGAAGCAGATTGCCGGCGGCAATGGCGCGGTGAAGGCGAAGCCGGTCGCGGCTGAGGCCAAGCCGGCGAAGGCGAAGGCAAAGGCAACCAAGCCGGCAGCGGCGAAGAAAGCGGCCAAGAAGAAGACCGCAACGGAGAAGAAGTAAGCCATGGCCGAGACGACGGCAACTGAAACGAAGAAAGTAGCCCACCGCAAGACACTGATCGGCGAAGTGGTATCGACCAAGATGGCCAAGACCATCGTGGTTGAGGTCCGCCGCCAGAAGGCGCACCCGTACTACAAGCGCGTAGTGGCACGCAGCAAGAAGTTTTATGCGCACGACGAGAACGGCACGGCACGGCTGGGCGACTTTGTGCAAATTGAAGAGTCGCGTCCGCTTTCGAAGCTGAAGCGCTGGACGCTGAAGGACATCGTGCAGCGCGCCGCGCTGGTTCCGGGCGAAGCGGTGACGGAAGCAACTAGCAACTAGCATCTGGCAATTAGCTTGAGTGGTGCCTGGTGCTGGTTCGTTGCAAGGCGTGGATAGTCCGGTTGTGTAGACCTCAGAGATGTCTCCCGGACGCAAGGAGAGATGGATTTATGGCAGTGATGATGAGAACCATGCTCGATGTCGCCGACAACTCCGGCGCGCGCAAGCTGCAGATGATTCTGCCGCTGGGTGGTGCGACGGGACTGGTGGCTGGACTGGGCGACGTAATTACCGCTGCGGTGAAAGAAGCTTCGCCTGATGGCACGGCGAAAAAGGGCACGGTAGTGAAAGCCGTGATCGTGCGCACGCGCAAAGAGCATCGCCGCCGCGACGGCACATATATCCGCTTCGACCAGAATGCAGCGGTGCTGATCAACGAAGCCGGCGAGCCGGTAGGCACGCGCGTGTTCGGCCCGGTCGCCCGCGAGCTGCGCGAAAAGCGGTTCTTGAAGATTGTTTCGCTGGCGCCGGAAGTGCTGTAGCGCGAGCATTAGCTGAGAGCTGACGGCTGATAGCCGACAGCTAAAAAGGTTTAAGAATGGACAGAGCACACACAATCGTAGATATCCGCCGCAATGACCAGGTGCAGGTGATTACCGGACGTGACAAGGGCAAGCAGGGCCGCGTCCTGCGCGTGATTCCGCGCGAAGGCAAGGTGCTGGTCGAGCACGTGATGATGGTGAAGAAGAATGTCAGGCCGAATCCGCAGCGCAATATCAAAGGCGGAATTGCCGAGCAGGAGAGCCCGATCTCCATCAGCAACGTGATGCTGGTTTGTAACTCCTGCAAGCGGCCGGTGCGCCTGGGACACGAGAAGCGCGGCGATCGCCACGTGCGGGTTTGCAAGAGCTGCAACAACACGTTGGAGAAGTAGTGGGTAGTGATTAGTGGGTAGTGGCTAGATTCGGTTTGCGGTGGGTTTTATACCCACTCACCCCTATCCACTCGCCACTGAATTGAACACCTCACGAAACGGCATGAGCCCGAGACCGTGAGAAAGGTAGAAGCGAAGAATGGCAGACGAAAAGAAGCAGAAAGCGGCTGGCGGAAAGCCACAGGGCGATAAGAAGCCGCAGGCCGGCAAGAAAGCCAAGGGCGAACAGGCAGAAGCCGCGGCCGAGCAGCACGACGGGAAACCGGCACGGCCAAAGGCGAATAATCGCGAAACCGCGCGACTGCGCGACCGCTACTACAAAGACGTTCGTCCGGCGCTGATGAAGGAGCTTGGCCTCGAAAATCCGATGGCCGCTCCCAAGCTGGAAAAGATCGTCGTCAACATGGGCGTGGGCGAAGCGACCCAGAACGCGAAGGTGATCGATCCCGCGGTGTCAGAGGTGTCGCAGATCACCGGCCAGAAGCCGATCGTCACCAAGGCCCGCAAGTCGATCGCGGCATTCAAGGTCCGCGAGGGAATGCCTATCGGTGTGATGGTGACGCTGCGCGGCGATCGCATGTATGAATTCTTCGACCGCCTGGTGAACGTTGCCCTGCCTCGCGTGCGTGACTTCCGCGGAGTGCCGACCAAGTCGTTTGACGGACGTGGCAATTACACCCTGGGCGTGCGCGATCAGTTGATCTTCCCGGAGATTGATTATTCGAAGGTCGAGAAGATGAAGGGCATGAATATCACCATCGTGACCACGGCAGGCAGCGACGATCAGGCACGCGCCCTGCTGAAGCACATGGGAATGCCATTCCGGCAACAGCAGTAATTAGCAATTAGCAATTAGCAATTAGCAATTAGCAATTAGTTTGAACCGCTGACTTGCGAATAGTTGCAACGGATGATCTACCAGTCCCGCAGGGACGAAAGAGCTTAGCCCAGCGCTTCAGCGCTGGGTGAGCTGGATTAAAAGATTGGGAGCCCCTTCAGGGGCGGCACTAACAGTAAAGGAAATAATGGCCAGAACATCACATGTAGCCAAGGCGAACAAGAAGCCCAAATTCTCGACCCGGCAGCATAACCGCTGCAAGATTTGCGGACGTCCGCGCGCGTACTATCGCAAGTTTGGCGTGTGCCGCTTGTGCTTCCGCTCGCTGGCACTGAAGGGCGAAATTCCAGGCGTTTCCAAGTCGTCGTGGTAGCGAAGCAGTGGTCAGTGGCCAGTGGCCAGTGGCCGGAAGGTGAATAAGAGATACGGGCCAGGATTTGAAAGGTGCGGCGCAGCGGCAACGGTTCCCTAGCCACTGACAACCGACCACTGGCCACTGATGTTACACCGTCGCGGCTGGTTCTTCTTATGAATCCCCGGCCTTGAAGCCGGACCGAGAAGCGAACGGGCGACGTAATTAGGAGATATCGAGCATGAGCATGACCGATCCGGTCGCAGACTTCCTGGCGCGGGTACGCAACGCGATCAGCGCCCGCCATCAGAAGGTGGACGTCCCTCTTTCCAAGCTGAAGGTGGAGATGGCCCGCATTCTGAAGGAAGAGGGCTACATCGCGAACTACAAGGCAACCGACGAAGAAGGCCGCAAGCTGCTGCGCGTCTACCTGAAGTACGACGGCAACAACAGTTCGCCGATTTCGCAACTGAAGCGCATCTCGCGCCCTGGCTGCCGAGTGTACGTTGGCCACGGCGAGATCCCCCGCGTGCTGGGTGGGCTGGGCATCAACATCCTCACCACGCCCAAGGGCGTAATGACAGGCCGTCAGGCACGCAAAGAAGGCGTAGGCGGCGAAGTCTTGTGTGAGATTTATTGAGGCTGCCAGCCACGAGCTACCAGCTCCCAGCTAAACCTGGTAGAGCTGAATGCAGTGACGAAGCGGTCGATGAAAAAACGAATTCGCTGGAAGCTGGCGGCTGGTAGGCTGGCGGCTTCATTGAGAGCACAACATGTCGAGAATTGGAAAAAAGCCGATCCCGCTGCCCAAGGGCGTTACTTACGCCGTTGAGGGCAGCACCGTTCGGGTGAAGGGACCCAAGGGCGAAGTTGTCACCCACTTGCCGGGTGGCGTGAAGTTCGAACAGAACGACGGCACTTTGAATGTCGTTCGCGAAGACGATTCGAAAGCCGCGATCCACGGGTTGGTCCGGGCGCTGGTCAGCAACTCGGTCGAAGGCGTGACCAAGGGCTGGTCGAAAGAGCTTGACATCGTCGGCATCGGTTATCGCGCTGAACTGAAGGGCAAGGGCATGGTGGTCTTTACCCTCGGCTATTCGCACCCGATTGAGTATCCCCTGCCCTCCGGAATCGAAGTGGCGATCGATCCTAAGCAGACGCACCTGACCGTCAGCGGTATCGACCGGCAGAAGGTTGGATTTGTTGCTGCAGAAATGCGTGCCCTGCGTCCGCCCGATCCGTACAAGAACAAGGGCGTGCGCTACACGAACGAACGCCTGAAGAAGAAGGTCGGAAAGACGGGCGCGAAGTAGTGGCTAGTGGCCGGTGGCCAGTGGCTGGATAAGTTTCGAGTTTCAGGTTTCGAGTTTCGAGTCGGTATCGGCCTGAAAATTCCGAGCTGGCGGCTGAGAGCCGACAGCTGAGAGCTAAGAAGATGATTTCGAAGACTTCAAAAGACAAGACACGGCAGAAGATACACAGCCGCATTCGCAAGTCGCTGGCCGGCACCACGGAGCGGCCGCGGCTGAACATTTATCGCTCGGTGAACCACATCTACGCCCAGGTGATCGATGATGCCAAGGGCGTCACAGTAGTTTCGGCTGCCTCGATCGAAAAGGGTAAGGGCGGCAAGGGCGAGAAGCGTCCGACGGGCGGCAATGTGGCCTCGGCCAAAGAAGTCGGCAAGATGATTGCCGAGCGCGCCCAGCAGAAGGGCGTGAAGAAAGTCGTGTTCGACCGTGGCGGTTATCTGTATCACGGGCGCGTGAAGGCGCTGGCCGATGCCGCGCGCGAGGCAGGGTTGGAATTTTAGCGATTTCTATTGAGCGACAGGGGTCCTTCGACTCCGGCGGCAAAAGAAGCCGCCTCCGCTCAGGATGACACGAGTTTAGGGAATGCGCTCTGGCAAACAGCGAAGGGCGAATAGCGAAAAGCGAGAAGAGATGCCAACAGTAAAGAAGAAGCTTGACGCTGGTCAGTACCAGCTGAAGGACCAGGTGGTCTCGATCAACCGCGTCACCAAAGTCGTGAAGGGCGGCAAGAACCTGTCGTTCGCGGCTCTGGTGGTGGTGGGCGATCCCGGCTCCGGTGTAGTCGGTTATGGTTCCGGCAAGGCGAAGGAAGTTCCGCAGGCCATCCGCAAGGGTATCGAGTCGGCGAAGAAGAACCTGCTGCGCGTTGTGCTGACCCAGACCACGATTCCTCACCAGGTGCTCGGCCGCTATGGTTCCGGCATGGTGCTGCTGAAGCCGGCCCCGGAAGGAACCGGTGTCATCGCAGGTGGCGCGGTGCGCGCGGTCATGACTTCGGCCGGGGTGCAGAACGTGCTGACCAAATCCATTGGGACGACCAATCCGCACAACGTGATCAAGGCCACGTTCGATGCGCTCGCCAAGCTGCGCGACCGCAAAGACGTTGCTGCCGCACGCGGCAAGGCCGTCGAGGAGCTGTGATTATGGCGAGCACACGCAAGAAAAACCAAGTGAAAGCGGCAGCGCCTGGCAGCAAGATCCAGTTGAAGTGGGTGCGTTCTGCGATTCAGGCTCCGGTCAAGCAAAAGCTGGTGATCAAAGGCTTGGGCTTCACTCGCCTGAACCAGGTGGTGGAGCGAGAAGACACGCCGTCGATCCGCGGCATGGTGGCCAAGGTGCCGCATCTGGTGGAGATCGTTAGCAACTAGCAATTAGCAATTAGTAAATGCTAGTCGCGCGGATACACGCTGAGTTGCCAACGAGGTTTAACGGCTGAAGAGTCAGTCCCTGCAGAGCGGGATTAGCCCAGGATGGAGCGAAGAATCCTGGGTAGGCGGCAAATTAGATTGGGAGCCCCTTCAGGGGGCGGCACAAGGTATCGACAATGAACTTAAGCAATCTGCGGGCTCCCCGCAAAGCGAACGAGAACAAGAAGCGCGTCGGCCGGGGTATGGGGTCGGGCATGGGCAAGACTTCCACGCGCGGCCACAAAGGCCAGGGATCGCGCAGCGGTTCCAGCACCATGCGCGGCTTTGAAGGCGGCCAGATGCCGCTGCATCGCCGCTTGCCCAAGCGCGGTTTCACCAACATCTTCAAGACCGAGTACGAGGTGGTGAATCTCGATCGCCTGGCCGACCTCGGCGAAACCGAGATTACGCCTGAGACGCTGCGTAAGGCTGGCGTTGTCAGCTCCAAGAAGTCGCTGGTGAAGGTGCTCGGTTCGGGCGAGTTGTCAGGCGCGCTTACCGTGCACGCGCACAAGTTTTCCAAGTCGGCCCAGGAGAAGATCGAGAAGGCCGGCGGATCGGTAAAACAGTTGTCGGTTGTCAGTGGTCAGTTGTCAGAAAAGAAGTAAGCAACTGCCAGTGACGGCTACGAAACACGCGAGTAAGATCGAAGAATTAGCTGGCAGCTGATAGCTGGCAGCTGGGAGCTGTACTGTAATGCTTGAGAAGTTAGCCAACATCTTCCGCGTTCCCGACTTGCGCAAGCGCTTGCTGTTCACCCTGGGACTGCTGGCGGTCTACCGGCTGGGAGGACACATCCCCACGCCGGGCATCAATACCGACAAGCTGGCGGCATTCTTCGATCAGCAGCGCGGAACTGTGCTTGGCTTTATCGACCTGTTCAGCGGCGGCCAGATGCGCCGCCTGACGATCTTCGCTCTGGGCATCATGCCCTACATCACGGCGTCGATCATCCTGCAGTTGATGACGGTGGTGTATGAACCGCTGGCCAAGCTGCAAAAAGAAGGTGAGCTCGGACGCAAGAAGATTACCCAGTGGACTCGCTACCTGACGCTGGTACTGAGCGCAGTTCAGTCGCTGGGCATCGCCATCACGCTGCAGCGCCAGGGCGACTTCGTTCGCAATCCCGGACCCGGCTTTGTGTTGATGACCATGCTGACGCTCACCACCGGCAGCGTGTTCATCATGTGGCTGGGCGAGCAGATTACCGATCGCGGCGTAGGCAACGGTATGTCGCTGCTGATCTTCGCCGGCATCGTGGTTGGCCTGCCGCGCGGTGTCGCCGACCTGTGGGATAAGGTTCAGAACCAGGCGTGGGGCGCGTTTACCGTGCCCGCCATTTTGTTCCTCGTAGTCGTGATGATCGCCGTGGTCGCGTTCATTGTGTTCGTGGAACGCAGCGAGCGCCGAATACCGGTGCAATACGCCAAGCGCGTGGTGGGTCGCAAAGTCGTGGGCGGGCAGTCGACGCACTTGCCGCTGCGCGTGAACTCCGGCGGCGTCATGCCGGTCATCTTCGCGTCGTCGGTGCTGACTTTGCCACAGACGCTGGGCCAGTTCTTCAGGGACAATCGTTACGTCAAGCCGATGTTCGATGCCCTCCGTTGGGGCGAACCGCTGTACACGCTGTTGTACGCAGTGGGCATCGTTTTCTTCGCGTACTTCTACGTGTCGATCGTCTTCAACCCGACCGAAGTTGCCGACAATATGCGTAAGTACGGCGGCTTCATTCCTGGCATCCGGCCGGGAGCGAGAACGGCGAATTACATCAACGAGATCCTGACGCGCATAACGCTGGTCGGCGCACTGTACCTGATCCTGATTTCAATCATCCCCGAATGGATGATTGCTGGTCTGCATCTCAACCACCTGTGGCTGGTCGGCGGGTTCTTCGAAAAGCTGCCTACCTGGGTGACGAACGGCTTGAACGTGAACTTTTACTTTGGCGGCACTTCCCTGCTGATCGTTGTTGGCGTGGCTATGGACACGGTCAACCAGATCGAATCGCAGTTGATCATGCGCCACTACGAAGGATTCACGCCGCGCAGCAGCAGAGTGCGTGGGCGCAGAGCAACGTGGTAAAGAAGTTGTCAGTGGTTAGTGGATAGTGGGTAGACGTGATGGTCGAGGCAAGTGTTTTTCTAAACACTAGCCACTAATCACTACCCACTGTTTTCGGAGCTACCGGGAGGCTCCGGCCCCGCAAAGGGCAGAAAGAGCTGCAGTTCGGCTGACGGGGTCGAACATGACTGCACCAACATCCGCCGTGAGCTCTATGGCGAACGAGCGCATCGTAGGTCCAATCATCTTGTTGGGAGCGCCGGGCGCCGGTAAGGGCACGCAGGCGAAGTTGATCGCGAAAACCTTTGGCATCCCGCAGATCTCCACCGGAGACCTGCTTCGCGATAACGTGGCGCGGCAAACGCCGCTGGGAATTAAGGCCAAGGCCATCATGGGTACCGGTGCGCTGGTTCCCGACCAGTTGGTACTTGACATGGTGACGGGCCGCCTGCGCGAGGCCGATTGTGAGCGCGGTTTTATCCTCGACGGGTTTCCGCGAACGGTGCCGCAGGCCGAGTGGCTGGATAAGTTCTTGGAAACAGAGCGGGAAAGCAAAGATGCGGCATGTAAAGCCGCATGTGCCCCCCCGGTGGTAATTCAGTTGCAAGTAGACTATGCTAAACTGTTTGAGAGAATTGCCGGGCGTCGTTCTTGTCCCTCCTGTGGACGGATCTACAACGTTTACTTCCAGCCTCCAAAAGTTGAAGGCACTTGTGACGTCGAAGGCGCAACTTTGATTTGCCGCCCCGACGACAGGGAAGACGTTGTCAAAGAGCGGCTGAAAGCCTATGAGGCACAGACACTTCCGCTGGTGGACTATTACGGGTCGCGAGGGCGGTTGGTGGTGGTCGATGGCGATCAGCCGGTAGAAGAAGTGATGCGGCAGGCATTCAGTGCTATTGAGCATGTCAATCGTTTGTAAGTCGCCGTCGGAAATCGAGAAGATGCGCCGCAGCGGACATATCGTCCGCCAGGTTCTTGAGGCAGTGAAAGACGAAGTCGCTCCGGGAAAGACCACGATGGATCTGGAGCGGGTCGCCGAGCGCAAGATCAAGGAACTGGGCGCCAAGCCGGCATTCAAGGGTTACTACGATTACCCCTGCGTGCTGTGTACCTCAGTCAATGACGAGATCGTTCACGGCATTCCGTCGGAGCGGCGGGTGCTGAAGAAGGGCGACATCGTTTCCATCGATTGCGGTGTGGTGCTCGACGGGTTTTACGGTGATTCGGCGATCACAGTGCCGGTTGGCGGCGAAGTTAGCGCGGACTTGCAGAAGCTGCTAGAGGTTACGCGTGAGTCGCTGGAGCACGGCATCAAGGCCGCGCAGATCGGCAACACAGTCGGCGACGTCGGAGCCGCGGTACAGCAGGTAGTCGAGGCCAACGGCTTCAGCGTGGTGCGTGAGTTTGTAGGTCACGGGATCGGCACCAAGTTGCATGAAGATCCGCAGGTGCCAAACTATGGCACTCCAGGACACGGCGCGCGGTTGCGCGACGGCATGGTGCTGGCGATTGAGCCGATGGTGAATGCCGGGCGTCCGGAGACGCGTCTGCTGAACGACAAATGGACGGCGGTGACCGAGGACGGCAGCTACAGTGCCCACT
>Ga0335083_10007723_pt1 | contig 13244 bp, 11 predicted proteins | sample Lox_Sample_42_FD_206716 | JGI IMG/M metagenome (GOLD analysis project Ga0335083, IMG submission 206716) | Soil microbial communities from Loxahatchee National Wildlife Refuge, Florida, United States - Lox_Sample_4.2 | ecosystem: Environmental > Terrestrial > Soil > Wetlands | place: USA...
CTGGCCGGCATCAGGCGCACTTCGGCATCGAGCAGCTCGGACGCTTCCCAGGCCACGCTGAGATGACCCAGATGGATGGGGTCGAAGGTGCCGCCGAAAATGGCGAGGGGACGGCTCACTATATTCACCTCTCCACGTGCAACGCGGTTAGGTGGAATCCCAATGAGGAGATGGACGGCGTGGGTTGGTCGAAACGACCATGCCCTTCACCGTCATCCCGGCGGAGGCCGGGATCCAGCGACTTTGATCGCAAGGCGTGAGCAATGACGGCAGGCACTGAATCCCGGCCTCCGCCGGGATGACGGCGCTGAGAGGCTTTGGCGAGTATCCAGCAGCAATCTCCTGGAAGTTCACCCTGCCCCGCTCTTCCATAGGAATTTCCTTTGGCCGTCCAAAAGGAAAAGGAAGAGATGCCCCGCCTCGTCATGCCAGCGCCTGTGCCGCACGCGGTTCGGCAATGGCGGCGATAAGACGTTCCGCTTCCAGCCAGGGATCGCCCTGCTCGCGGCCCTTGGCCATGCGGTCGATGCGCGCGGCGCGGGCGAGGCACTGCAGCCAGTGTTCGCGCGGTGCACGGCGCAGTGCCTTGCGGAACAGTTGTTCGCGCGCGGGCCACAGGCGTTCCGCGCGCGCCTGCGCGGCGAAGTCGCGCGCATTGGCAAGGCGCAGCGCAAGTTGCAGCTGGTTCACCAGCCAGCCCATCAGCGCGATCAGCTCGTCGCCTTCCGCATGCAATCCATGCAGGATGCGCAGCGCGCGCGCGCCTTCGCCTGCAAAGGCGGCATCGGTGAGCTTGAATGCGTCGTAACGGGCGCTGTCGGCGACCAGGTTTTCCATTTCCGCCGCGTCGATCTTGCCCTGGCCATGCAGCACAACCAGCTTGTCGATCTCCTGCGCAGCGGCCAGCAGGTTGCCTTCGACGCGTTCGGCCAGCAGTGCGGCGGCATCGGGCGTGGCGGACAAGCCTCGCGAAGCGAGGCGCGCGCCGATCCACGCTGCCCATTCATTGGGACGTGGCGCGTTGAACACCACCAGGGCGCCGGCCGCGTCGAGGTTCCTGGTCCACGCGCCTTCGTGCTTGCTGCTCCACTCGGTGGCGGTGATCAGCAGCGTCACGTCCGGCGGTGGGTCGGCGCAGAATGCGTTAATGGCCTTGGCGCCTTCGGTGCCCGGGCGGCCGGTGGGAAGACGCAGGTCCAGCAGGCGACGCGTGGCAAACAGCGACATGCCGGCCGCCGCGCGCGCAAGGTCATCCCAATCGAAATGGCTGCCAACGTCCAGCACTTCGCGCTCGGCGTAACCGAGCTTGCGTGCCTGCGCGCGCAAGGCATCGGCGGCCTCCAGCACCAGCAGCTCTTCGCCGGCCAGCAGGTACACCGGCCGCAGATGGTCCGCCGTCAGCGATTTCTGCCATTGGACGGCATTGAGCGGCATGGCGTGTTCAGTGCGTGCTGGAGGCGGGAGCCGGCTGGGCCTGCTGGGCAGCCGCAGCCTCTGCCGTCTGCGCCGGATGCTTCGCGGCGGCCTGCAGGCGGAACAGTACGGCCTGCACCATGTCGTCGTTGAGGCTTCCATGGATGGCATCCACCTGCGCCGACGTGCCGATGGTGTTGGTGGCGTCGTAGCTGAACTCACGCGACATATCGATGCGCTGGCGCGGTACCAGCGGCTGGCCGGCGCCATCGTGTACTTCGAACTGCACCTGGTAGCGCACGGTGTATTCGGTCACGCGTGCCTGGCCGCTGACGGTCAGCGTTTCCGTGGTGAAGGCCGCCACCGGCACGCTGAGTTCCGCAATGTCGGGCGCCGCGTGGTCTTCCACCGTGGCACCGGAACTGGCCAGCGCACGGGCCAGGCCGCGCTGCAGGTTGTTGTCGCCGGTGACCGTGATGTGGACCCGCTGCATCGAGGGCGGCAGGGCCACGCTCTGGCGCAGATGGAATCCGCACGCTGCCAGGGAAAGAACGGACATCAACAGCAGCGAAGCTTTGACCACACGGCTCATGGATTTCATCCTGCGACGATGTTGACGATCTTGCCCGGCACCACGATGACCTTGCGCACGGTCTGGCCTTCCAGGAAGGCTGCCACGTTCGGCTGGGCCAGCGCCAGCGCTTCGGCTTCTTCCTTCGACGCGTTGGCGGCGACCTCGATGGTACCGCGCAGCTTGCCATTGACCTGAACGGCCAGGGTCAGCGAATCGCGTACCAGCGCAGCGCTGTCCACCTGCGGCCAGGGCTGGTCTTCCAGCACCGACGAGGCATGGCCCAGCACCTGCCACAGCGCATGGCTGACATGCGGCACCACCGGGTTGAGCAGCAGCACCATGGCTTCCAAAGCCTCATGGCGCACGGCGCGGCCCTGCTCGCTCATGTCGTTGAACTTGTTGAGCGCGTTGAGCAGCTCCATCAGCGAGGCGATGGCGGTGTTGAAGGAGTGGCGGCGACCGAAGTCGTCGCTGACCTTCTGGATGGTCTCGTGCACCTGGCGGCGCAGCGTCTTCTGGCCAGCGTCCAGCGCGGCCGGGTCGACCACGCCTTCGGCGTTCCCCTTTCCGCCTGCGGCACCTTCCCCCGCTTGCGGGGGAAGCACAGCGGAGCGACCTGCGTTCGCGCCACCTATCATGGGGTGGTCCGGCTGCGAGGCGTGCGTGGTCACTTCGCGCCAGAAACGGCGCAGGAAGCGGGCCATGCCCTCGACACCGGCCTCGCTCCATTCCAGCGACTGCTCCGGCGGCGCGGCGAACATGGAGAACAGGCGCACCGTGTCGGCGCCGTACTTGTCCACCATCGCCTGCGGATCTATGCCGTTGTTCTTGGACTTGGACATCTTTTCGGTGCCGCCGATCTTCACCGGCTCACCGTCGCTCTTCGAACGCGCGCCGATCACGCGCGCCTTCTCGTCGCGCTCGATTTCGACGTCCGCAGGATTGATCCAGTCCTTCGAACCGTCGGCGTTGTCGCGATAGAACGTCTCGGCGATCACCATGCCCTGGCACAGCAGGTTGTTGGCCGGCTCATTCGCCTGCACCAGGCCCGCGTCACGCATCAGCTTGTGATAGAAGCGGAAATACAGCAGGTGCAGGATGGCGTGCTCGATGCCGCCGATGTACTGGTCCACCGGCAGCCAGTAATTGGCGCGTTCGTCGACCTGATCCTGCGCACCGGGACTGGTGTAGCGCGCGTAATACCAGCTCGATTCCATGAAGGTGTCGAACGTGTCGGTTTCACGCTCGGCCGCGCCGCCGCACTGCGGGCAGGTGGTCTTGCGCCACTCGGGGTCGGCCTTGATCGGCGACTGCACGCCGGAGAACGCGACGTCTTCGGGCAGCACGACCGGCAGCTGGTCTTCCGGCACCGGCACGGCATCGCACTTGGCGCAGTAGATGACGGGAATCGGGCAGCCCCAGTAGCGCTGGCGGCTCACGCCCCAGTCGCGCAGGCGCCAGTTGACGCGGCGCGCGCCCTTGCCTTCGCGCTGGAAGCGCGCGGCCATGGCTTCGAAGGCCTGGTTGTAGTCCATGCCATCGAATTCGCCGGAGTTCACCAGGTAGCCGCGCTCAGTGAAGGCGCTGTCTTCCTGGATGCTCTGCTCGAACGACTCGATCAGCTGCACCGCCGCCGAGGTTTCGTACGCATCGACGCTGCCGCCGCCGAGTGCCGCGCGAAGCGGATCGGCGCCCACACCCTTGGACAGGTCGTGCTGGATCTCGGCCACGGCATCGAGCACGGCGCGATCGACCACCACCATCTTGATCGGCAAGCCGTACTTCTTGGCAAATTCCCAGTCGCGCTGGTCGTGGCCGGGTACGGCCATCACCGCGCCGGTGCCGTAGCCCATCAGCACGAAGTTGGCCACGAACACCGGGATCTTCTCGCCGGTGAGTGGATGGATGGCTTCGATGCCGGTATCCATGCCGCGCTTTTCCTGCGTCTCCAGCTCGGCTTCGGAGACGCCGCCATGCTTGAGCTCTTCGAGGAATGCGGCCAGCTTCGGGTTGTCCTGCGCCGCCTTGAGCGCCAGCGGATGCTCACCGGCAATGGACACGAAGGTGACGCCCATCAGCGTATCGGGACGCGTGGTGAAGACGGTAAGCGGCTCGCCCTCGCCTTCCACGTCGAAATGGATTTCCAGGCCTTCGGAGCGACCGATCCAGTTGCGCTGCATGGTCTTGACCGCATCGGGCCAGCCCGGCAGCGTGTCCAGGCCGTCCAGCAATTCCTGCGCGTAGTCGGTGATCTTGAGGAACCACTGCGGGATCTCGCGCTTCTCCACCAGCGCGCCGGAACGCCAGCCGCGACCGTCGACCACCTGCTCGTTGGCCAGTACGGTCTGGTCGACCGGATCCCAGTTCACCACCGCGTTCTTGCGGTAGGCCATGCCCTTCTTCATCAACCGCGTGAACATCAACTGTTCCCAGCGGTAGTACTCGGGACGGCAGGTGGCGAACTCGCGCGTCCAGTCGTAGGCAAAACCCATGCGCTGCAGCTGGGCGCGCATGTGCTCGATGTTCTGGTAGGTCCACTTGGCCGGCGCGGTCTTGTTCTTGATCGCGGCGTTCTCGGCCGGCAGGCCGAACGCATCCCAGCCCATCGGCTGCAGCACGTTCTTGCCTTGCATGCGCTGGTAGCGGCTGATCACGTCGCCGATGGTGTAGTTGCGTACGTGCCCCATGTGCAGCGCGCCGGACGGGTACGGCAGCATGGAGAGGCAATAGAACTTGGGCCGCGAGGTGTCTTCCCTCACCTCGTAGGCGCGCTGTTCGCGCCAGTACGCCTGCGCGGCGGTTTCCACCGCCTGCGGCTGATATCCCTGCTCGCTTCCCTCGTGGGTACCCTGATCCTGAATGTCCTGCATGTGCCCGGCGCCGTGAAGTTTTGCCTCAGTCAACACTGACTGATGGTGAACGCGGCAGACTAGCAGAACTGGCGTGAAACCGCCCTACGGAGCCATTCCTGGCGTGGAGGCGCACCCTGTGTGACTGCGGTGCATCCGTGTTCTGCGGTCGCGCACAGGGTGCGCTCCTACAGAGCTAAGCACCCGGACAACTGGCTGACCGGCCATTGGCCAGGGCGCCCGCCACGGCGCCGATCTGCCCTGCCAGGCGGGCGATGGCCTGCTGATGGCCTAGCACCAAGGCGTCATAGCCCTCGCCCACCGTCTCGGTAATCCGGCTGGTGCAAGCCAGCGCGTCCCCACCCTTCAGCGGACGCACGCTCCACGCCGCATCGATATAGGCATAGCTGGCGGGCACCGAATCGAAGCGGCGCACGTCGACCTTGATGCGCACGGTGGCTTTGCCCTGCGCAGGCAGGCTGCTGACGTCCTGCGCGTGGAAATCCCGCGCGAGGTCGGCCGACAACGCGCCACGCACTTCATCGCCCAGCGGCGCAATCCATCGCTCGCCCTGCAGCACGGCCACGCCTTGGCCGCCCTGACGTACCACCAATTGTGGCTGGTCGACCTGGGCCGGCACGGCGACCGGCAGCAACTCGAACTGGAACGGCTGTGACGCAGGGGCGACAGTCGACTCGCCGCCCACGGCCGGCACCAGAGTGAAATAGCGGACAGGCGGCGCCGAGCTGCACGCGACACCGATCAGCGCGAGCAGGGCCACGCCCAGGTTCAGGTTTCGGGCACGCATCATGGCTTGCTCCCTTGTGTCGGCGCGGCCGGCGGCGGTGGCGTCTGCAGCGGCTTGTCGTCGGCACGACGCCCGCGCAACAACGCGTCCGGATGATCGCCCAGGTAATCGGTGAGTACGCGCAGCGAACGCGCGGCGCGCTGCAGTTCCTGCAGGCTGCCGCCCAAGTTCTGCTGCAGCGGCGAATCCGGTGCGAAAGCGCTGTTGGCGGTGCCCAGCGTCTGCTGCGCGCCCTTCAGCGTGGCCTTCACTTCGGGCAGCACGCTGCCGTTGACCTGCTTGAGCGTGTTGTGCAGCTCGGCCAGCGAGTCGTTGAGGTTCTTGCCGATGCTGTCGAACGGCACCTTCTGCAGCTTGCCCACGATGTCGGCAATCTGCTGCTGGATCTTGTCGAAGTCGCCCGGCGCCGTCGGGATCTCCAGCGGCTTGGCCGCGCCATCGAACGGCACTGGCGGCGCTTTCGGCAGGAAATCCATGGCGATGTACAGCTGCCCGGTCAGCAGGTTGCCCGTGCGGGCCTGCGCGCGCAGGCCGTGCTCGACGAGGCGACCCATCATCTGCGACATCTGCTCGTCGTCACCGCGAGCCTTGGCCAGCGCCACCAGCTTGTCGTGCGCCTTGCCCAACCGCGCCGGGTAGACCACGGCGCCCACGATGGTCGGGAACGTCTGGGTCTTTTCGTCGAAATCGAGATTGATCGACACCACGCGTCCGAACGGCACGCCGAGGAATTCCACCGGCGCATCCACCGCCAGCCCGCGCAGGGACTGGTTGAAGCGCATGCGGATGTATCTGGGCTCGCCGTCCGGCGGCGCCATGGCCGTCGCCCGGTCGTTGAACAGGCGAAACGGGGCATCTTCCTGCGCGGGCGTGGCGTCATGCGGGCCGGGTGGATCCTGGAACGCCACGCCGCCCGCCAGCACCGTGGCCAGCGACTGCGTGTTCACCTTCAGGCCGTCGGCGCCGAGCGACACGTCCACACCGCTGGCGTTCCAGAAGCGCGATGAGGTGGTGACGAACTGGTCGTTCGGCGCATCGATGAAGATTTGCAGGGTCACGCCCTTGCCGTCCTTGTCGAGACGGTAAGAAGACACGCGTCCCACCTGAATGCGCCGGTAGTAAATGGGCGAGCCGATGTCGAGCGAACCCAGATCGTCCGAATGCAGGTCGAAGGTCTTGCCCGGCGCGCCGTGCGTTACCGAGGGCGGATTTTCCAGCCCGGTGAACTCACTCTTGGGCTCGTTCGATTGCCCCACGTCCGCGCCGATGAACGCGCCGGACAGCAGCGTATCGATACCCGACACACCGCCGAGGCCAATGCGCGGGCGCACGACCCAGAAGCGCGTATCGGCGGTGGCAAAGCCTTGCGCGCTTTTCTCCAGCGCCACCTTGGCGATGATGCGCGAGCGGTCCTCGCTGAGGCGAACGGCCGTAACGCGTCCGATGATCACGTTCTTGTATTTGACCGGTGTCTTGCCGGGGTCCAGGCCCTCGGCGCTGAGGAAGCTGATGCTGATGGTCGGACCGGCTTCGATCCATGCATGGACCACCAGCGACAGGCCCACCAGCGCCGCAATGATCGGCACCAGCCATACCAGCGAGGCGTTGATGCGCGGGCGATGCACCACGGGTTCGGGCAGATCGTCGGCGATGAGCTTGTTGTCGTCAGTCATCAAAGTCCCTGCCATCCCAGATCAGTCGCGGATCAAACGTCATCGAAGCCAGCATGGTAATGACCACCGTGAGTCCAAAGTAGATCACGCCGGGCAACGGCTCCACTTCGCTGAAGAAACCAAACTGCACCAGTGCCGTGAGTAGCGCCACCACGAATACGTCGAGCATGGACCAATACCCGATGAATTCGACCAGGCGGAACAGCTTGCTGCGTTGCCGCTGGGCCCACAGGCTGCGGCGTTGGGAGCTGATCAGCAGCAGGCTGAGCGCGAAGAACTTCAGCACGGGCACCACGATGCTCGCGGTGAACACGATGATCGCAAGATCCGGCGACCCCTTCACCCACAGCTCGATCACGCCGCTGAGAATGGTGTTGTCATCCACGTCACCTACGCTCACCGTGCGCATGATCGGCAGCACGTTGGCGGGAATATAGAAGATGAAGGCGGCGATGAGCAGCGCCCAGGTGCGGCTGTAGCTGGCCGACTTGCGCTTGTGCAACGCCGAGCCACAGCGCGGACAGGCGGCATCCGACGCATTGATGTCCCGGCACACCAAGCCACACACATGGCATCCGATCAGCCCGAGATCACCCGCCCTGGGCAACGTACTCATGCGCGTTCGTCCTGCGTGAGGTCCCACAGGCGACGCACGTCGATGCTGGAGAACGCGGTGATGACCAGCATCAGTACGCCATAGGCGAAAATCCCCGGGTCAGGGATCACCTCGAAGTACATGTGCGCCTTGACGATGGCGACCAGCGTGCCGAGCACGAAGACTTCGCTCATCGTCCACGGACCTATGCGATACAGCGTGACCATGGCCAGCCGGAACCCCGGCGCACGCCGTCCCGAACGGGCATATCCGAGCACCCAGCCAAGCAACACCATCTTGAAGATGGGCGCGAAGAACAGCGTGAAGGCCGCAAGCGCGGCGACCACCTGCGCGTGTTCGCGCCACATCATCACGATACAGCCCCATAGCGTGGTGCTGATGTGCTGGCCGTTGAGGCCCAGCGTGACGATGGGCCAGATATTGGCCTGGATGAAGGCGATCATGGCCGTCACTACCAAGGCGAGCATGCCGTTGATGCTCAAGCCGTGGTGACGCGCCAGGATGGCATCGCAGCGGGCGCAGCGCGCCACTTCCCTGCGCGTGAGCACGCGACGGTGATACACCGTGTCGCAATGCTCGCAGATCCACAGGGTGGGTGGCGCGATGCCGTTTGGGGTGCTGGTGCCTTGCGCTGGCAGGGTCATGGCGGCGATTTTCGCAAATATCCGTGAAGAACGCCGGAGGTGCCGGCGAACGATCCGTTACGGCCTGCCCTCTCGATGCGAACGTGGGCGGCCAGTCCCTTGATATGCTCGCGTTTGCCCTGATCTGTGGGCGATCCGTCAACGGGAGTTTCCAGTGAGTTCCACGACCGATACGCATGTCTTCGACGTGCGCGAGGACAATTTCGAAGCCGAGGTGCTGCAGGCCTCGTTGACCACGCCGATTCTGGTGGATTTCTGGGCGACCTGGTGCGGCCCGTGCAAGACCCTTGGCCCGATGCTGGAGAAGCTGGCCGCCGAATTCAACGGCGCCTTCCGTCTGGCCAAGGTGGACGTAGACAAGTCCCAGCAGCTGGCCGGCATGTTCGGCATCCGCAGCATTCCCACGGTGATGCTGGTGAAGGACGGCCAGATCGTCGACGGTTTCGCCGGCGCCCTGCCGGAAGGCCAACTGCGTGAATTCCTCCTGCGCCACGTGCAGCCCCAGGATGGCGCCGCCAACGAGGAAGTCGAGGCCGTCGCCCCCGAATCCCCGGAAGAAGCCATCAACCGCATCCAGCAAGCGATTGCCGCCGAGCCGGAACAGCCCGAGCTGAAACTCGACCTTGCACTGGCCCTGATGCGCGCCGGCCATGCCGACGCCGCTGAAGCGGAACTGGGCTCGCTGCCAGCCAATCTCGCCACTGACGCTCGTGCCGTGCGCCTGCGCAACCAGCTCGACCTTGCCCGCGCGCTCAAGGGGGCGCCCTCGCTGCCCGAGCTGCAGCAGCGCGTGCAGGCCGATGGCACGGACTGGGAGGCCCGCGACCTGCTCGGCGTGCGCCTGCTGCTGGAAGACGATGCGGCCGCCGGCCTGGACCAGTTCCTCGCCGTGCTCGAAAAGGCGCGCGAGTGGAACGACGGACAGGCCAAGAAGCGATTGCTGGCTGCTTTCGCGACGCTCGATGATGCGGAGCTGGTGGGTCGCTATCGGCGACGCATGGCGTCGCTGCTGTTCTGAACCAAGCGGGAGGCGACCATCGCCTCCCGCTTCGCTTTGGGGCTCAGGGCGAGCCCACGCCAGCGGTCGAACGCAGGTTGCGGTCGAGGAACTGCGTCAACCGTTCGAGCAGCTCGGTGGTATTGGCTTCGTCATAGAAGCCATGCGCCTCGTTCGGCTTGAACAGCCACTCATGTGCCACACCTCGCTTTTGCAGCGCGGCATGCAGGTTCTGGCCTTGCACCGGCGGCACACGCTTGTCTTCGCCGCCCACGATCAGCATCACGTTGGCCTTCAGATGATCCAGCTGATTGATGGGCGAGCGCGCGGCCAGCTCGGCGGCATCGGTGCCCAGCACACGGCGCAGGTAACTTTTGCCAGCGATGCGATCGGAGATGTCGCCGTCGGTATACATCAGCGAAAGGTCATACACGCCGACGTAGCCCACGGCACAGCGATACAGGTCCGGCTCCTTCACCGCCCCCTCGAGCGCGGCGTAACCGCCGTAGCTCCCGCCGAAGATGCAAATACGACCGGCATCAGCGATACCTTGCTCGATGGCCCAGTGCGTTGCATCGGTCACATCGTCCTGCATCTTGCCACCCCATTCGCGGTAACCAGACAGCAGGAAATCATGGCCATAGCCGCCTGAGCCGCGATAGTTCACCTGCAAAACCGCATAGCCATGCGTGGCCATGGCCTGCACATACGAATCGAATTCCCACTCGTCCCGCACGCCGTACGGGCCGCCGTGCACGAACACCACGAGCGGCTGATGCTTGGCCTCCTCCTTGCCGGGCGGTGTGCTGAGGTAACCATGCAGCGTGAGTCCATCGCGCGACTTGAATTCCACGGGCTGCATGGATGCCATCTGGGTAGGCTTGATCCACGGCGCACGCTGCAGCAACTCACTGGCCTTGCCGGCCTTGGCATCCCACAGGTAGAACGTGCCCGGGTTCATGTCCGACGAAGCCAGCGCGACAGCCTTGCCGCCATCGTCCGTGCTGGACACGATGCGCACGCTTTCGCCCGGGAGGGCATGCGACAGCGACATGATCGCCTTCATGGTGTCCGACCCCGCCACGATGGCTTCGGCGGTGGGCGTGCCTGGCATCGAATACACGCCAACCACGTCCCGCTTGTCCAGGCTGAGCACCAACCCTTGCATCGAGGCCACGTCACCGGTCCATAGCGGTTCCTGCATCGCCTGCGTGGCGACGTTCCAGGTGCACAGGCCGCCGACCTTGCCCGGCACGCTGCAAGTCATGTAGACCAGCCCGTCGTCACGATTGAACATCAGCGGATACGGCACGCTCTTGCTGGCGGTTCCCTGGAACAGCAGCTTCCACGGTTTGCTATCGCCTTCGCGGTAATACACCTGCTGGTTGTCCTGGCTGTCCACGCCCATGGCGAAACGGACCACGGCATGGCTATCGGCGACCAGGGACGCGTTGCGAACGGGTGCCGTACCGGCCTGCCGCTTGGTACCGTCGCGCACGTCCAGCAGGACGATCTGGGTAAACGCGCCGTCGGCGCCACTGTCCCACGGCGTAACGCCGATGAGGATGTGGTTTTCGTCGCCACGAATGGTATCGATGACTTCGGCACTCGCCCGTTCCGGCTCGCGGTGCTGGATGTGCGTGGCACCATGCGCGTCGCCCGCGCGATAGCCGAACAGCAGCTCAGGATCGGAACCGTCGGCGTTGACCGCAAAGATTTCACCGGTGGAGAACGGCCGATCGAAACCCGAGACCTCAGTGCCCTCGGTGTAGATCACGCGATGGTCGTTCGCCCACCACAGATCGATCACCTGGTTGCCTTCGCGAGGCTTGACCATCACGCCGCCCTGCTTGACCAGGTCGACCAGCGCCAGCATGGGCTTGCCTTTCACCACCGTGGTCGCGGCGAGGTAATGGCCATCGCCGGAGATCTTTACGTTGTCGTACTGCACATGCCGCGCCAGGTCGGCCAAGGGCACGGTACCGGCGCACAACGGACCCGCGAGAAGACACAGCGCACCTGCGGCGATGCGCCTGAGCAGCTTTTCCATGATTTCTCCCCTGTCACGCGGTGCCTCAGTGCGACCGCGTGCGGGTGAGTATAGGCGGCGGCGCGGAAGTCCATAAGGGCGGCCCGATGGCAGATGGTGTCGGCCGCCGGGCCCCGCAAAAAACGCCGGCTACTTCAGAACGAATCGCCCGGTACGCGCACCCAGCCTTCCATCAGTACGCGTGCGCTGCGGCTCATGATGACCTTGGTGACCGTCCAGGTGCCGTCGACCAGCGTCGCTTCGGCGCCTACCCGCAGCGTGCCGGATGGATGGCCAAAGCGCACCGCCTGGCGTTCGCCGCCGCCTGCGGCGAGGTTCACTAGGGTCCCGGGAATGGCTGCCGAGGTGCCGATGGCCACCGCAGCGGTGCCCATCATGGCGTGGTGCAGCTTGCCCATCGACATCGCGCGCACCAGCAGGTCGACATCGCCCGCCGCCACTGGCTTGCCGCTGGATGCGACGTAGTCGGCCGGCTTGGCAACGAAGGCGACCTTGGGCGTGTGCTGGCGCGTGGCGATCTCGTCGAGTGACTTGATCAGGCCCATGCGCAGCGCACCGTGCGCGCGGATAGTCTCGAACATAGCCAGCGCCCTGGCATCGCTGTTGATGGCCTCCTGCAACTCGGTACCCGCGTAGCCGATCGCCGACGCCTCCACGAAGATCGTGGGGATGCCCGCATTGATCATGGTTGCCTTGAGCGTGCCGACGCCGGGCACGTCCAGGTCGTCCACGAGATGGCCGGTGGGGAACATCGCGCCGCCCGCCCCTTCCTCTTCGGCGGCCGGGTCAAGGAACTCCAACTGTACTTCGGCTGCGGGAAAGGTCACACCATCCAGCTCGAAGTCGCCGGTTTCCTGCACTGCACCGTGGCTCATCGGCACATGCGCAACGATGGTCTTGCCGATGTTGGCCTGCCAGATGTGCACAGTAGCGATACCGTCGTGCGGCACGCGCGCCGGATCGACCAGGCCGCCGGCAATGGCGAACGGGCCGACTGCCGCCGAGAGGTTCCCGCAGTTGCCACTCCAGTCGACGAAGGCCTTGTCGATCGCCACCTGGCCGAAGAGGTAATCCACGTCGTGGCCCGGCCGGCTGCTCTTGGAGACGATCACTGTCTTGCTGGTGCTGGAAGTGGCGCCGCCCATGCCGTCGATCTGCTTGGCATAGGGATCGGGGCTGCCGATCACGCGCTGCAGCAGTGCGTCGCGCGCGGCGCCAGGCACCTGGGCGGACTCGGGTAGGTCCTGCAGGCGGAAGAACACGCCTTTGCTGGTGCCGCCGCGGAGGTAGGTGGCGGGGATGCGAATCTGGGGCTTGTGGTTCATGAAGAATCCTGTGTCGATGCAATGCTGTCGCTTCGCCTTTCCCCTCGGAACCGGCACGCACCGAGTCTCCGTCGAGCCTGCCTTCAACTCCCTCCCCTGCCTGCAGGGGAGGGTTGGGGAGGGGTAAAGCCCTTGCCTTGGACGCGTGGGAGAGCACCCCCTCCCAGCCCCCCCCCTGCAAGCAGGGGAGGAGCCTTGGCTGCACCTTGGGCGATAGCTGAGATTCGAGGCTAGTGGATCCTTGGGGGAGGGAACTATCAAGAGCTGGCGATCACGCCGCTTGCGAGGCTTCGAG
>Ga0335083_10007724_pt1 | contig 13242 bp, 16 predicted proteins | sample Lox_Sample_42_FD_206716 | JGI IMG/M metagenome (GOLD analysis project Ga0335083, IMG submission 206716) | Soil microbial communities from Loxahatchee National Wildlife Refuge, Florida, United States - Lox_Sample_4.2 | ecosystem: Environmental > Terrestrial > Soil > Wetlands | place: USA...
TCGGCTGGCTCTCGGACACGATCCACGTCGTCGCCGGGGGCGCGCTCTACCGGCTGCACCTCGGGCCGTACCCGTCGCAGGGCGAGGCGCGCTCGATTGCAGATCGAATCGCCGCGGAACTGAATCTGCGGCCGCTGGTCGTCGTCAAGTAGCCGCTATAATTCGCGCCCCTTTTCGCGGACCCCGGAAGATGCGTCTCGCCCTCGCCGTGCTGCTGCTGGCTCCCGCCCTCTCGCTGGCGCAGGCGCCGCAGCCGCCGCAGTTGGTGGCGCGCGCCTGGGTCCTCGCCGACCTCTCCAGCCACCAGATCCTCGGCGCGGAGCGCCCCGACGAGCGCGCCGAGCCCGCGTCGCTGACGAAGCTGATGACCGCGTACGTCGTCTTCGCGGCGCTGCGCGACAAGAAGATCTCGCTCGAGCAGCAGGTCCCGGTGTCGGAGCACGCCTGGCGCGCGCCGGGCTCGCGCATGTTCATCGAGCCGCGGCGGCCGGTGACGGTGGACGAGCTGATCCAGGGCATGATCGTGCAGTCGGGCAACGACGCCTGCGTCGCGCTCGCGGAGCTGGTCGCCGGCAGCGAGGACGTCTTCGTCAAGCTGATGAACGACGAGGCGGCGCGCCTCGGCATGCGCAATACGCACTTCATGAACGCGACCGGCCTTCCCGACCCGCAGCACTACTCGAGCGCGCGCGACATCGAGACCCTGGCGGCGGCGCTGATCCGCGACTTCCCGAAGCAGTACGCGCGCTACTACTCGCAGCGCGAGTTCCGCTACAACGGCATCACGCAGCTGAACCGCAACCGGCTGCTGTGGCTCGACCCGAGCGTCGACGGCGTCAAGACCGGCTTCACCGACGCCGCCGGCTATTGCCTGGTCGCCTCGTCCAAGCGCGGCCCGCGCCGGCTGCTTTCGGTGCTGCTGGGCTCGACCTCGGAGGCGAAGCGCGCCGAGGAGTCGCAGAAGCTGCTGAACTGGGGCTTCCAGCTGTTCGACGCGGTGCGCCTGTACGCCGCCGGCGCGCCGGTGAAGTCGGTCGAGGTGTGGAAGGGCGCGCGCAACGAGGTGAAGGCGGGCTTCCAGGACGGCCTGGTCGTCAGCGTGCCGCGGGGCGAGGGCGGCAAGCTGAAGGCCGAGCTGCTGTCGCAGTCGCCGCTCGTCGCGCCGGTGGCGGCCGGCGACCGCGTCGGCGTGCTGCGCGTCACGCTCGAGGGCAAGCCGCTCGGCGAGTATCCCGTCGTGGCGCTCGAGGCGGTGCCGCTCGCCGGCCTGCTCGGTCGCGCCTGGGATACACTGAAGCTCTGGACGAAGTAGCGAGGCCCCGATGGTCTTCCTGAACGGCAGCTTCCTGCCCCTCGACGAAGCGCGCGTGCCGGTGCTGGACCGCGGCTTCATTTTCGGCGACGGCGTCTACGAGCTGGTGCCGGTGTACTCGCGGGTGCCGTTCCGGCTGGACGAGCACCTGGAGCGGCTGGAGCGCAGCCTCGCCGCGGTGCGCATCCGCAATCCGCACAGCCGCGCCGAATGGCGCGACATCCTGCTGCAGCTGATCGCGAAGCAGCCGTTCGAGGACCAGGGCGTCTACCTGCAGGTCACGCGCGGCGTGGCGAAGCGCGATCACGCGTTTCCCGCCGCCGCCGTGCCGACCGTGTTCGTCATGGCCAACCCGCTGGTGACGCCGCCGCAGGCGCTGGTCGAGCGCGGCGCGACGGCGGTGAGCGCGGTCGACGACCGCTGGCTGCATTGCGACGTCAAGTCGATCTCGCTCATCGGCAACTGCCTGCTGCGCCAGGTCTCGGCCGACGCCGGCGCCGCCGAGACGATCCTGTTCCGCGGCGGCAAGCTCACCGAGGCCTCGGCCTCCAACGTATTCGTCGTGCGCGCGGGCGCGATCGCGGCGCCGCCGAAGTCGAACCTGATCCTGCCCGGGATCACCTACGACGTGGTGCTGGAGCTGGCGCAGGCGGCGGGGTTCCGGCTCGAGCTGCGCGACGTGCCGGAAGCCGAGGTGCGCGGCGCAGACGAGATCTGGCTGACTTCGTCGTCCAAGGAAGTGCTCGCCGTGGTGACGCTCGACGGCAAGCCGGTCGGCGACGGCCGCCCGGGGCCGCTGTTCCGCAAGATGTACCGGCTGTACCAGGAGTTCAAGCAGAAGGTGATGCGTGCCGGGAAGCAGCGCGAAGCGGCCTGAGCCGCGCGGGCAAGGCACGGGCGACGACGCGCGCTCGGCGCTCGCCTTTCCGACCGCCTTTCCGATCAAGATCATGGGCCGCCGGGAGGGCGGCTTCGCGCAGAGCGTGCTCGACGTGGTGCTGCGGCACGCGCCCGACTTCGAGCCGGCGACCATGGAGATGCGGCCGAGCCGCAAGGGCAAGTACCTGAGCCTGACAGTCACGATCAACGCCGTCTCGCGCGAGCAGCTCGACGCGCTCTACCAGGAGTTGTGCGACCACCCGACCGTAGTGATGGTGCTGTGAACCTGGTCGAGGAGCGGGTCGCGGTGAAGCAGCTCGGCCGCGCCGGCTACGAGCCGATCCTGGCGGCGATGCGCGAATTCACGGCCCGGCGCGACGCCCATACCCCCGACGAGCTGTGGCTGGTCGAGCATCCGCCGGTCTACACACTCGGCCAGGGCGCCGACCCGGCGCACGGGCCGAGGCTCGCCAACGGCATCCCGGTGCTGCGCGCCGACCGCGGCGGCGAGATCACCTACCACGGGCCCGGCCAGGCGGTGCTCTACGCGCTCGTCGACCTCGCGCGCCGCGGGCTGAAGGTGAAGCGCTTCGTCTGGCTGCTCGAGCAATGCGCCATCGACCTCGTCGGCGGGCGTGCCGCGCGCCGGCCCCGCGCGCCCGGCGTCTACGTCGACGGCGCCAAGGTCGCCGCGCTCGGCGTGCGCATCTCGCGCGGCTGCAGCTACCACGGCCTCGCGCTCAACGTGGACATGGATCTAGCGCCGTTCGCCGCGATCGATCCCTGCGGCATGCCGGGGCTGGCGGTCACCGACCTGAAGTCGCTCGGGATCGGCCTGTCGGCGGCGCAGGCGGGCGCGCGGCTCGCGGCGCTGCTGGCGCGGAGGCTCGAGCATGCGTGAGGCCGGGGTCAAGGAGAAGGGCGCGGGCAAGACGCGGCCGCTCAAGTTCGTGCGCAAGGAGGCGCTCGCCAAGCCCGGCTGGATCCGGGTGCGCGCGCCGTCGCCGGGCTCGCGCTTCCACGAGGTGAAGCGCATCCTGCGCGAGCAGCGGCTGCACACCGTATGCGAGGAGGCGTCATGCCCGAACATCGCCGAGTGCTTCGGCAAGGGCACCGCGACCTTCATGATCCTGGGCGACCTGTGCACGCGGCGCTGCCCGTTCTGCGACGTCGCGCACGGCCGGCCGCTCGCGCCCGACCCGGAGGAGCCGAGGCACCTCGCGGAAACCATCCGGGCGCTGAAGCTGCGGTACGTGGTGGTCACCAGCGTCGATCGGGACGACCTGAAGGACGGCGGGGCGCGGCATTTCGCCGATTGCATCGGGGAAATCAGGCGGCAGGCCCCGGGAACGACGATCGAGATCCTGGTGCCCGACTTTCGCGGCCGCCTCGAGCGTGCGCTGGAAGTGCTCGCGGCGGCGCCGCCCGACGTCATGAACCACAACCTGGAAACCGTGCCGCGGCTCTACCGCCGCGCCCGCCCCGGCGGGGATTACGCGCATTCGCTCGAGCTGCTCTCTTCCTACGGCAGGCGCAATCCAGCGACGCCGACCAAGTCCGGCCTCATGGTCGGGCTCGGCGAAACCGACGAGGAGATCCTCGCGGTGATGCGTGATCTCCGCGCGCACGGGGTCGGGATGCTGACGATCGGCCAGTACCTCGCGCCTTCCGGGCACCACCTCCCGGTGGAGCGCTACGCCCCACCGGAGAGCTTCGAGCGGTTCTGGCGCGAGGCCGCGGCGATGGGTTTTCGCCACGCCGCGATCGGCCCGCTCGTGCGCTCGTCGTACCACGCCGACCGGCAGGCGCACGAGGCGGGCGTCGGCTAGTCTTCGCGCACCACCATCCCGTCCTTCACCGACGCGACCCCGTTCACGGCGGCCGCGACCTTCATCGCCCTGGAGCGCTCGGCTTCGCTCTTGACGAAGCCCGACAGCAGCACCTGGCCGTGCAGCGTCTCGACACTGACGTCGAGCGAGCTGGTCTCGAGCGCCTTCATCAGCGCCGCCTTCACCTTCGCGGTGATGACGCTGTCCTCGACGTAGTTGCCCGCGACCATGCGGTCGTGGATCGCCTGCGCCTTGACAAACTCGCCGGCGTCCAGCTTGCCGTCCTTGTTGGCGTCGGCCTCGTCGAACGCCTTGCCGTAGCCCTTCAGCTCGCCGCGGCTGAGGAAGCCGTCGTGGTTGCGGTCGAGCTGCTGGAAGCGTGCGTCGCTCGAGGTCTGCGCCGGCTCGGCCGCCGCGGCGAGGCTCGGCGCGAAGGCGAACGCAGCGGCCGCCGCCAGCGCGATCGTCGAGATGCGTGGGTATGCAAAGGTTGCTTTCATGGTCTTCTCCTTTCTCGGATGGCAAAACAGGAACGCAGGCCTTGCGCCGGCCCGCTCCCGGGATTCTGCAAGCCCCGTGCCACCGGGCCGAATGCCGCTGCCTCAGTGACTTGGCGCCGCGGCGTGACGCGCGTCACGCCGTATATGTCGCCTCCCGGGGACAGAAATCCCGGATAAGCTTTGGACCGTCCTGACACGGGAGGAATTCCAATGGCACTTCGAATCGCCCGCGGCCTGTGCGCCGCCCTGGCGCTGACGCTTGCCGGCGCTGCGCACGCCGGCGCGCTCGATGCGCTCACCAACAAGGACGCGACCGCGGGCCTGAAGGCGGCGCTGGAGAAGGGCTCGGGCGTCGCCGTCGACCTGCTCGGCCGCACCGACGGCTTCTTCGGCAACGCCGCGGTCAAGATCCCGCTGCCCGATTCGCTGAAGAAGTACGACAAGCTGATGCACACGTTCGGGATGGGCAAGTACGCCGACGAGCTGGAGCTGACCATGAACCGCGCCGCGGAAGCCGCGGTGCCGGAGGCGAAGAAGCTCTTCGTCGACGCGGTGAAGAAGATGACCGTGCAGGACGCGAAGGGCATTCTCACCGGCGGACAGACCGCCGGCACCGAGTACTTCAAGCGCACCACCTCCGAGCCGCTGCGCGCCAAGTTCCTTCCCATCGTGAAGCGGGCGACCGCCAAGGTGCAGCTCGCCGCGAAGTACAACGAGTACGCCGGCAAGGCCGCCAAGTTCGGCCTGGTCAAGAAGGACCAGACCAACCTCGACGACTACGTGACGCAGAAGGCGCTCGACGGGCTGTTCTACATGGTGGCCGAGGAGGAGAAGAAGATCCGCCAGGACCCGGTCGCGGCCGGCAGCAGCATCATCAAGAAGGTCTTCGGCGCGCTCAAGTAGCGCGCTCAGCCCGCTGCCGCGCGGCCGTACGCGTAGACGCGGCAGCCCTCGATGAATTGCCAGGTCTTGCCGGTGCAGGCGTCGGGGTCGGAGATCTCGCGGGCCGCGGCCCAGGAGAACCCGGCGCGGTACCTCGGGCAGCTCGCGGCGTCGCACGGATAGCCGCCGAACCGGGCGCTCGCCGCCTGCTGCGCCGCCTGCTGCGCCGCCGGCGCGGACTGCGGCGCGGGCGCCGGCTCCGGCCGGGCGCGCGGCGCCGGCGCTTCCTGCGCCGTCTCGGAAGCGGCGGCCTTCGCCCCGGGGGCGCGAAACGGCGCCAGCATGAACGCGGCGAAGGCCACGGCGAGCAGCAGCAGCAGCGTCGGCCAATCCCTCATCGCCGCTCAGGCCGCCTGCGGCCATTCGATCAGCACGCGGTCATTGCCAGATTGCTTGACGCGAATGCTGCGCTTCTCGGTGTGGCCGGCGTAGGTCGCCGTCACCTTGTACTCGCCCGGCGGCACGCGCGCAAGCAGGAACGGGCCGTTCACCTCGACGTCGAGCAGCTTCTTGCCGCCCGCGTCGCGCAGCGTCACGTGCGCTCCGGGCAGGTAGAGATCACGGTGCGGCGCGCGGCGCACGAACTCGAGCGCAAGGGGGAACCGGTCCGCCGCCTTCTCGAACGCGTCCCATCGCGTCTGTAGCTGGCCGCCTGTCACATAGGCGATGCCGTTCTGGTGCTGCTCGGGCGGCAGGTGCTGCGCCGGCATCTGGGCCGCGGCGCAGCCGATGCCGCCGGCCGCGAGGAGACTGCCGAAAAAAGCCGCGATGGCAACTCGTCTCATACTGTCCTCACATCGTTACCGCAATGGCCCAATTTTTCCGCCGTGGAATTAAGAGGGCCTTAAGGGCCTCGGTCATCCGGCCGAAGGCTCGCGCGTTGCTCGACGATCGCCGGAGGCAGAAAATGGGCCTCGTGACCGCGAAACTCGTGCTGAAGAACCCCCGGCTGCCGCGGCACGCAGGAGTGGAGGTGAGCGCGCTCGCCGACACTGGCGCGGTGCACCTGTGCATTCCCGAGTCGGTGAGGCGGGAGCTCGAGCTGGCGGTGAGCGACGAGAAGGAAGTCACCCTCGCCGACGGCTCCCGCCGCCTCGTTCCCTACGTCGGCCCGATCGAGCTGCGCTTCAAGAACCGGGTCGGCTTCGCCGGCGCGCTGGTGATGGGCGACCAGGTTCTCGTCGGCGCCATCCCGATGGAAGACATGGACCTCGTCGTCCTGCCGCGCACGCGCACGCTCGACGTGAATCCCGGCAGCCCTAACATCGTCTCCACGATCGCGAAAACGCTCGTAGACTTCCGTTGGGCCTACGGATCCTGACGACTGCGGCTTTTCCCGGACCGTTTAATTTGCGTAAGGATGAGAGCCGAAAGGGTATACCGCGAGAGTACCGGACAATCCGGCAAGTTTTGGTACCGCAGCCGTGCAGGCTATTTCTAGTTATGCCTCACGCAGCATACGCAGCCCATGAAGCCTCGAATCACGCTAATTACCCTTGGGGTTGACAACCTAGAGAAGGCGGTACGGTTCTACCGCGACGGTCTTGGCCTAAAGACCGAGGGCATAATCGGGAAGGAGTTCGAACATGGGGCGGTGGCTTTCTTCGATCTCCAATCCGGACTGAAGCTTGCGCTGTGGCCGCGATCAAGCCTCGCGCATGACGTGGGAATCGACGTCAATCCGAAAAGTCGCACCGAGTTCAGCATCGGTCACAACGTGTCTTCGAAAGCCGACGTCGACAGCGTGATGGCGCAAGCAGCTAAGGCGGGCGCAGTCATCGTCAAGCCTGCACAGGACACCTTCTGGGGAGGGTATGCCGGTTACTTCCAAGACCCCGATGCGCATCTTTGGGAGGTCGCGTGGAACCCTCAGTGGGTTGCGGCGGAGTGAGGCAGAACATGGCAGTGGTGCGGACGGCAAAGCCCCCCGATTTAGCCCCTGCGCGCGGCGTCCTGGATGTCTACAACCTCGAGGATCGGCCTCGGATAGCCGTGCCGGGCCACTGAAAGCATCGCCAGGCCGACCTCTTCGGAGGTGACCAGCGATCGCGGGCTGACCGCCTGGATGAGCCAGAAGGCGGGCTTCGCCAGGAGGTAGGCGGCGCGATAGAGCGCGGTCTTCGAGCGCACGGCGTGTAGCGGGCGGATGACGCCGGGCCGGAACATGTAGGCGGCCTTGAACCCGAGCTTCAGCAGGTCGTTCTCGGTCTTGCCCTTGACCCTCGCCCACATGCGCTTGCCGCGCTCGCTGCTGTCGGTCCCGGCGCCCGTCACGTACACGAACGTCATTGCCGGGTTGGCCTTGGCCAGCAGCCGGGCCACGCTCAACGTCAGGTCGTACGTGATCCGGGTGTAGTCAATCTCGCTCATGCCGACGGAGGACACGCCGAGGCAGAAGAAGCACGCGTCGAACGGGGAAAGCCCGGCTTCGACGGCGCGCAGGTCCGTGAGGTCGGGAGCCACGACATTGGCGAGGCGCGGATGATCGACGTCGGTGCGGGTGCGTCCCACCGCCACGACGCGCCCGACGTCGGGTGCGTTCAGGCACTCGCGGAGCACGCTCTGGCCGACCATGCCGGTCGCGCCGAAGATCAGGATGTCCACGCGCCCGATCTCAGTGCGCTTGGTCCCAGTTGTCGCCGACGCCCACGTCGACGACGAGCGGCACCTCGAGCGTCGCGACGTTCTGCATCAGGTCGCGCAGCTTTTCCTTCACCCGCTCGAGCTCCGGCTCCGGCACTTCCAGCACCAGCTCGTCGTGCACCTGCATGATGAGCAGCGACTTCAGCTTTTCTTCGTCGAGGTGCTTCTGCACCGCGATCATGGCGAGCTTGATGAGGTCGGCGGCGGTGCCCTGCATCGGCGCGTTGATCGCGGCGCGCTCGGCCGCGGAGCGCCGCGCGGGCGAGCCCGAGCGGATCTCGGGCAGCCGCAGGCGCCGGCCGAACACGGTCTCCACGTAGCCGTCCTTGCGCGCTTTTTCGCGCGTCGCGTCCATGAAGCGCTTCACGCCCGGGTAGCGCGTGAAGTAGGAGTCGATGTAGGCCTGCGCCGTGGCGCGCTCGATGCCGAGGTTCTGCGCCAGGCCAAACGCGCTCATGCCGTAGATGAGGCCGAAGTTGATCACCTTGGCGGTGCGGCGCTCGTCCTTGCTGACCTTGTCGAGCGGCACGCCGAAGACCTCCGCCGCGGTGGCCTGGTGCACGTCGTGCCCATGCGCGAAGGCGTGGCGCAGCCCCTCGTCGCCCGACAGGTGCGCCATGATGCGCAGCTCGATCTGCGAGTAGTCCGCCGACACGATCCGCGATCCCGGCGGCGCGATGAAGGCCTCGCGGATGCGCCGCCCCTGCGCCGTGCGGATCGGGATGTTCTGCAGGTTGGGGTCGTTCGACGCCAGCCGTCCCGTGACCGCGGTGGCCTGCGAATACGTGGTGTGCACGCGCCCGGTCCGGGGGTGCACCATGCGCGGCAGCTTGTCGGTGTAGGTGGATTTCAGCTTCGCCAGCGCGCGGAATTCCAGCAGCAGCTTCGGCAGCGGATAGTCGAGCGCGAGCTCGGTGAGCACGTCTTCGTCGGTCGAGGGCTGGCCGGAGGGCGTCTTCTTCTTCACCGGCAGCTTCTGCCGCTCGAACAGGATCTCCTGGATCTGCTTGGGCGAGTTCAGGTTGAAGGGCTGGCCCGCGGCGGCGTAGGCCTCCTGCTCCTTGGTGAGCATCTCGCGGCCGAGCTCGTGGCTCTGCGCCTCGAGCTTCGCGGCGTCGAGCAGCACGCCGTTCCTCTCCATGCGGATCAGCACCGAAAGCACCGGCATCTCGATCGATCGATAGACGAACTCGAGCTTTTCGTCGGCGAGCATCTTCTGCGAGAGAACCGAATGGACGCTCAAGGCGCAATCGGCGTCCTCGGCCGCGTACTCGGTCGCCCGGGCGATCTCGACCCCGGAGAACGGGATGCGGGACGCGCCCTTGCCGGTGACCTCGTCGTAGGTGATCGTCTTCCAGCCGAGGTGCCGCTCGGCGAGCGAGTCGAGGTCGTGCCGCTCGTGCACTTCCCAGACGTAGGACTCGAGCAGCGTGTCGTGCGCGATGCCGGCCAGTTGCACGCCGTGGTTGGCGAGCACGTGGGCGTCGAACTTCAGGTTCTGGCCGACCTTGGCGCGCCGGCCGCTCTCCAGCCAGGGGCGCAGGCGCCCGAGCGCGTGTTCCAGCCCGAGCTGCGCCGGCGCCCCGGGGTATTCGTGCGCCAGCGGCAGGTACCACGCGTCGCCGCCGCAGGCGAACGACATGCCGACGAGCCGCGCCAGCATCGGCTCGAGGCCGGTGGTCTCGGTGTCGAATCCGGCGAGCTCGGCGCCCTCCAGCGCGCCGAGCAGCTCGTTGAGCTGCGCCTCGTCGAGGACGCTGCGGTAGCGCCGCCGCTCGACTCCGGCCGGCGCCGCCGCCGCCGGCTGGGCGGGTGCGGGCTGCGGCCTGCGGGCCGTCGGCGCCGGCGCCGCGTCCTGCTCCCGCAGCAGCGTGCGCAGTCCAAAGCGCTCCGCGAGCGCCCGCAGGCGCTCGGGATCGGGTGCGTGCGCCGCGAGCTCCTCCAGCGCCACCGGCAGCGCCACGTCGCGCTTCACCGTCAGCAATTGGCGGCCCTTGGGCAGCCACTCGAGGGTGCGCTTGAGGTTCTCGCCCACTGCGCCCGGAATATCGCCGGCGTGCGCCATGACCTCCTCCAGCGAGCCGTATTGCTGGATCCACTTCGCCGCGGTCTTCGGGCCGACCTTGGGGACGCCGGGGACGTTGTCGACCGCGTCGCCGACCAGCGCCAGGTAGTCGACGAACTGGCGCGGCGCGACGCCGAACTTGCGCTGCACGCCCTCGGCGTCGAGCGTCTCGTTGGACATCGTGTTGACGAGCGTGACGCGCTCGTCGACCAGCTGCGCCAGGTCCTTGTCGCCGGTGGAGACGATGCAGGTCCAGCCGCGGCGGCGCGCCTCGTCGGCGAGCGTCGCGATGACGTCGTCGGCTTCGACGCCGGGCACGGCGAGCACCGGCCAGCCGAGCGCGGCCACCGCGTCCTTCAGCGGCTCGATCTGGCGCGCGAGGTCCTCGGGCATCGCGGGCCGGTTGGCCTTGTAGTCGGGATACACGTCGTCGCGGAAGGTGCCGCCCTTGGCGTCGAACACGCAGGCGCGCGCCGCGCCCGGGTGCTCGGCGCCGAACCGCCGCAGCATGTTGATGACGCCGTGGATCGCGCCGGTCGGCTCGCCCTGCGGGCTCTTCAGCTCCGGCAGCGCATGGAACGCCCGGTACAGATACGACGAGCCGTCCACGAGGAGCAGGGTTTTTGCCGCGTCGTTCGCCGCCATCAGGGTCATTCTAGTAAAATCCCTTCATGCGCCGCGCTCTGCTCTCCGCGCTCGCAGCCGCCGCGCTCGCGGCGGCCGGCGCCGCGCGCGCGCAGCAGCCGCCGCCGAAGCTCGAGCCGCTGCCGGAGGCGCCGCCGCCGGCGGCCGACTCGGGCGACGAGCCGCGCGTGCAGATCAAGCCGCAGGAAGGCGAACGCGTGGAGGAAGTGCGCGACGGCGGGCGCGTGGTGATGCTGAAGGTGACCCCGGCGCACGGCGCACCCTACTACCTGATCGACACCGGCCCGGGAGGCTGGATACGGCGCGACTCGCTCGACCCCGGCGTGCGCGTGCCGATGTGGACGATCAAGACCTTCGACTGATTTGTCGGTCTTCACCCCCGTTTCGCAGGGCCAGCTCGCCGCCTGGCTGAGGAGCTACGCCGTCGGCGCGCCCTCGGCGCTGGAGCCGATCGAGGCGGGGATCGAGAACACGAACTTCTTCGTCACGACGACGCAGGGCCGCTACGTGCTGACCCTGTTCGAGCGGCTGCGCGCCGACGAGCTGGAGTTCTGCATCGGGCTGATGGCGCACCTCGCGCGCCACGGCATCCCGTGCCCGGCGCCGATCGCCGACCTCGATGACCGGTATCTCTCGGTGCTGAACGGCAAGCCCGCGGCGCTGGTGACGCGCCTGGAAGGGCGCTCGGTCGAGCACCCGGGCGCGGCGGAATGCGCCGAGCTCGGCGCCGTGCTGGCACGCATGCACCTGGCGGCGCGGTCCTACGCCGGCGCGCTGGACAATCCGCGCGGCGCGGCGTGGCGGCGCGCGACCGCGGCGCAGGTGCGGCCGTTCCTCGGCGCCGCCGACGCGAAGCTGCTCGATGCCGAGCTGGGTTTCCAGGAGGCGGCCGTGCTCGCCGCGCTGCCGCGCGGCGCGGTGCACGCCGACCTGTTCAGGGATAACGCGCTGTTCCGCGGCGGGCGCATCAGCGGCATCGTCGATTTCTACTTCGCGGGCGTCGAGTGCCTGCTGTACGACGTCGCGGTGTGCGTCAACGACTGGTGCCTCGTCGACCCCGCAGCCGACCGGCGCCTGGACGAGGCGCGCACCCGCGCCCTGCTCGGCGCGTACCGCGCGGTGCGCCCGCTCGGCGAGCCGGAGCGCGCCGCCTGGCCGGCGCTGCTGCGCGCCGCCGCGCTGCGCTTCTGGCTTTCCCGGCTGCACGACTTTCACCTGCCGCGGGCCGGGGAGCTGGTGCGGGTGCACGATCCCGAGCATTTCCGCGACATCCTCGCTCTGCGTGCCGCGCCCGGCGCGGCGCTTTACTGGGAGGGCTGACCCCGGTGCGCGCCAACCGGCTCCCCGCGGCGAGCGGCCTGCGCTGGATCGCGGGCGGCTTCCTCATCTTCCGCGCCGCGCCGCTGCGGCAGCTCGCGCTCGACATCGTCGCCCTGCTGGCGGCGAATGTCGCGTTCTCGCTTCCCGTAGCGGGATTCCCGGCCACGTGGCTGCTGCTGCCCGCGCTCGTGGTCGGCCTGCATACGCTGGCGCGCTCGGCCGCGCTCGGCTCGCCGCCGCGCTTCGCGGATATCTTCGCCGGGTTTCGCGACGGCTTCCGCGCCCAGCTGCGCATGGGCGCGGTATTCCTCGCCGCCATGGCGCTCGCGCTCGCCGCCTCGGCGCTCGCCGACGGCGGGCGCCTCGCCCAGGCGATGCTCGGCCTCGACCCCCTGACGCTGGACGGGCTGTACGACGACGATCTGCGGGACGCATTCATGGTCTGGGGCGCGTGCGAGGTCGGGGTGCTGTCGCTGCTCTGGTACGGGCCGCTGCTCGCGGCGTGGCAGGGCGTGCCGGCCGTGCGCGCGGCGTTCTACAGCGTCGCCGCGGTGGCGATCAACTGGCGGCCGGTGGTGGTATTCGGGCTGGCGTGGGCGGCGCTGTTCATGCTCGCAGGGGTCGCCGTGCTCGCCGTCGCGGCGCTGCTCTACGGCGGCGGCCTGGAGCGGGCGTACATGGCGATGCTCGCGCTGGTGTGCGTCCTCACCCCGTCGTGGTTCGGCAGCAGCTACCTGAGCTACTGCGAGATCTTCGGCGTCGCGCCGGATCCGTCCTGAGGCCCGGGCGATGAGCGCGCGCCTGCGCGAGATCCCGTACAACTACACCTCGTTCTCCGACCGCGAGATCGTGCGGCGCCTGCTGGGCGAGGAAGGCTGGGGGCTGGTGCACGATCTGCGCGCCGAGCGGCGCACCGGACGCTCGGCGAAGATGCTGTACGAGGTGCTGGGCGAGATCTGGGCGATCCAGCGCAATCCCTACCTCGAGGACGACCTGCTCGCGCACGCGCGGCGCCGCGGCGAGGTGCTCGAGGGGATGCGCCGGCGCCTGGCGGAAGTCGAGTCGCGCCGCGGCGACAACGCTCGCGTCGCGCGCCTGCTCGAGCTC
>Ga0335083_10007725_pt1 | contig 13242 bp, 14 predicted proteins | sample Lox_Sample_42_FD_206716 | JGI IMG/M metagenome (GOLD analysis project Ga0335083, IMG submission 206716) | Soil microbial communities from Loxahatchee National Wildlife Refuge, Florida, United States - Lox_Sample_4.2 | ecosystem: Environmental > Terrestrial > Soil > Wetlands | place: USA...
CCGCTTGCGGCGATTCCAGGCACTGAGCAAATCGGCAAGGCGGTCGTGACCGCTACGCGCCATCAGAGCGCGGCCGCAAATCTGGTGCGGGATTTCGTCAGCCGACAAGCCGTAACGGTTCGCCATTTCGACCACCCGCCACGCCTGGCGCGCCATCACTTCTTGGCGTTCGCGTACGGATAGATCACGTCGCCGGTTTTGTAGCGCGCCGGCGACACGATCACCTGTTTGTCCATATCCTTGAACTGGGAGACCTCGTTCGAGGCAATGCCGCGGTATTGCACTTGCAGCATGCGCGACTGCGTCCACTCGCCGTCGGCGCCGAATTGGATGTCGCCGATAATAGTCTTGACCTCATTGCCGTGAAGGTAATGGGCCAGCGTCGCATCGTCGATGCTGTTGGTCGCCCGGATCGCCTGCTCCAGGACCTGCAGGTCGGCGTAACCGAAGGGCGGCAAGTTGTAGCCGAGCGGATCGACGCCTTCGGCGGCAGCGCGAGCCTGGTACTTCTGCAGAAATTCCGCCGCGCCGGCGAACTGCATGGTCTTCGTCGGCAGCCAGGAATCGTAATTCACGACGCCGTTCAACAACCGACCAAGCTGCATCTTGATGGCGGTGCCTTGCAGCCCGACCATCGCGCCGCCGAGCAATTTGGGCGTGAATCCGATCTCATTGATCGCCCGCAGCATGGCGACCGTGCCGACCGGATAAGTGCAGATAACCAAGACATCCGGATTGACCGCCGCAATCGCGTGCACGATCGGGCCCAAATCCGTGGTCGCCGGCGGATAGGTGCGGTCATAGACGATCGTCAGTCCCGCGGCCTTGGCATTAGCCCGTGCGCCCTCGGCCGCGTTACGGCCGAATTCGGCATCGGCGGCGATGATCGCCACGGTTTGCGGCGCGGGATGCTGCGCCGCGGCGACTTCAAACAGGCCCGCCGTCACGGCACGTTTGGCGTCTGGGCCGTTGGCGTTCATGGAGAAGTATTGGGGATAGCGAAACTCTCCGTTCACCGCCGTGCCGAACAAGCCGAGAAATAATTTGCGGCGCTGGATCGCCACGACCAGCGCCGGCGCTATCATGTTCGTCGCATAACCGCTGACGATCAGGTCAACTTTGTCGATATCGAGAAGTTTCGTGTAGATGCCGGGCACGTTCGACGGATTGCTCTGGTCGTCGTAGTAAACAAGCTTGACCGGACGGCCGAGCAGCCCGCCCTTGCGGTTGACGTCCTCCTCCCAGATTTTCATGCCGACCAGGGCGGCTTTGCCGTTGCCAGCAAGCTGACCTGACAGGGCCATGCCGAGGCCGATCTTGATCGGCTCCGCTGCGTACGCCGCTTCAGCTGCAAAAGCTGCCGCCGCGAGCAGAAGCGTAACGCCAAACCACCGGCTGAGCATTGCCAACGCTCCAATTGTGCGGCCCCAGCATATGCGTCCGCCGGACGGCCAGATAGGGCCGCCCGGCCTTGACCCGGCATTCTATCCTCCTGCAAAGATGGAGGCTGGGCGCGGCCTTGCCGGTCCGCAACGAGCGCTGCCAGGGAGGTGATAGATGCCCGACGCCGTCATTGTGTCCACCGCACGCACGCCGATCGGCAAAGCCTATCGCGGCGCCTTCAACATGACCCATGGCGCCGATCTGGGCGGCCATGTCGTGCACCACGCGGTGGAGCGCGCGGGCGTCGAGCCGGGCGAGGTCGAGGACGTCATTCTCGGCTGTGCGCTCCCCGAACGCGCCACCGGTGGCAACATCGCGCGTCAGGCGGCGATCCGCGCCGGTTTGCCGGTGACTGTTTCGGGCATGACCGTGAACCGCTTTTGCAGTTCCGGCCTGCAGGCGATCGCGCTCGCGGCGCAGCGCGTTATCGCCGGCGAAGCGTCGGTGATCGCCGCCGGCGGGCTCGAAAGCATCAGTCTGGTGCAAGACGGCAAAAGCCTGCAGGCACCGAGCGAATGGATCGTTGAGCACAAGCCCGCAATCTACATGCCGATGATCGATACCGCCGACAACGTGGCGGAGCGCTACAAGGTCAGCCGCGAAGCGCAGGACGCTTACGCGCTGGAGAGCCAACTGCGCACCGCCACCGCTCAACAGGCCAAGCGCTTCGATAGCGAGATCGTGCCGCTGCCGACCACCAAAAAGATCGTCGACAAGAACACCAAGGCCGAGAGTTTCGAACCGGTCACGCTCAAAAGCGACGAAGGCAATCGCCCCGACACCACGCTCGAAGGGCTTGCGTCGCTCAAGCCGGTCCGCGACGGCAAATGGATCACCGCCGGCAACGCCAGCCAGCTCTCCGATGGCGCATCAGCGTGCGTGGTGATGGACGCCAAGCTTGCCGAACGCCGCGGCTTAAAGCCGCTCGGCACGTTCCGCGGCTTTGCCGTGGCCGGCTGCGAGCCTGACGAGATGGGCATTGGACCGGTGTTCGCCGTGCCGAAGCTGCTCGATCGTCAGGGACTGAAGATCGGCGACATCGATCTCTGGGAGCTCAACGAAGCATTCGCGAGCCAGGTGCTCTATTGCCGCGACCGTCTCGGCATTCCGCAGGAACGGCTGAACGTCGACGGCGGCGCCATCGCCATCGGTCATCCCTACGGCATGAGCGGCGCGCGCATGACCGGCCACGCTTTGATCGAAGGCAAGCGCCGCGGCGCCAGGCTCGCTGTCGTCACCATGTGCATCGGCGGCGGCATGGGGGCCGCCGGTTTGTTCGAGATAAATTAGGATGCAGCATTCCGTCTGATCAGGAGAGCATCATGGACCTTCGCTTCACGCCGGAAGAGACCGCGTTCCGCGACGAGGTCCGCGCGTTCATGAAAGAAAAACTGCCGGCCGCGATCCGCACCAAACTGATCGAGGGGCGGCGGCTCGGCAAAGATGACCTTGTCAGCTGGCAGCGCATCCTCAACGCCAAAGGCTGGGCGGTGCCGCATTGGCCGAAGGAATGGGGCGGCACCGGCTGGAGCCCGGTCGAGGTTTATCTGTTCCGCGACGAGATGCAGCAGGCGCCGGCCCCGGAACCGCTGCCGTTCGGCGTCAACATGCTCGGTCCGGTCCTGGTCGCGTTCGGCAATGAGGCGCAAAAGAAGAAGTTTCTGCCGCGCATCGCCAATCTCGACGATTGGTGGTGCCAGGGCTTTTCCGAACCTGGCTCCGGGTCCGATCTCGCTTCGTTGAAAACCGCCGCGAAACTGGTCGACGGTCATTACGTCGTCAACGGCCAGAAGACCTGGACGACGCTGGCGCAATTTGCCGACTGGATTTTCTGTCTGGTGCGGACTGATCCTGGTGCCGCCAAGAAGCAGGAAGGCATTTCGTTTCTGATGATCGACATGAAAACGCCCGGGATCACCGTGCGTCCGATCCAGACCATCGACGGCGGCAGCGAGGTCAACGAGGTCTTCTTCGACGACGTGAAAGTGCCGGCGGAGAATTTGGTCGGCCAGGAGAACAAGGGCTGGGACTATGCCAAGTTTCTGCTCGGCAACGAGCGCACCGGCATTGCCCGGATTGGCGCTTCCAAAGCACGCATCCGCCGCCTGAAGGAACTTGCCGCGCTTGAGCAAGCAGGCGGCAAGCCGCTGATGGCCGACGAGCGCTTTCGCGCCAAGATCACCGCCGTCGAAGTCGAACTCAAGGCGCTGGAAATGACCGAGCTGCGTGTCGTCGCCGCGCGTACCAGGAGCAACAAGCCAGATCCCGCGTCGTCGATTCTCAAGATCAAGGGCTCGGAGATTCAGCAGACCATCACCGAGCTGCTGCTTGAAGTCGTCGGCCCTTACGCACTGCCCGATCAGACCGGGCACGACGAGAGCGAGCGATGGAACGAGCCGCCGATCGGCCCCGATTGGGGCGGTCCGCTCGCCCCGCAATATTTCAACACTCGCAAGACGACCATCTACGGCGGCTCGAACGAGATCCAAAAAAACATCATCGCCAAGGCGATTCTGGGATTGTGATGCGCTTACCCCGCGTCATTCCGGATTGCCGCGCCGCGGCAAGTCCGGAATCCATAACTACCGGCGCCGGGGATATGGATTCCGGGCTCGCGCCACTGGCGCGCCCCGGAAGGACGGGAAAGAGGTAGCGACATGGATTTCGCGCTGACTGAAGAGCAGCAGATACTGCAGCACAGCATCGAGCGTCTGTTCGCCGATCATTACGCATTCGATGCGCGCAAGCGCTACATGCAGGAGCCCGACGGCTGGAGCCGTACGCTGTGGCAGCGTTACGCGGAGCTTGGGCTCCTTGGACTGCCCTTCGACGAAGAGCACGGCGGCTCGGCGGGCGGGCCGGTCGAGACCATGATCGTGATGGAGCAGATCGGCCGGGCGCTGGCGCTTGAACCCTATCTCGCAACCGTCGTGCTCGGCGGCGGTTTGGTCCGGCTTGGCGGCAGCAAGACACTGCGCGGCGAAGTCATCCCGCAGATTGCCGCCGGCGATCTTCTTCTCGCCTTCGCTCATACCGAACGGCAGGCGCGCTACGACCTCGCCGACATCGTGACGACCGCGCGTCGTGACGGCGCGTCCTATGTACTAGACGGCGCCAAGACTTTGGTGCTGCACGGCGATGCCGCGCAGAAATTCATCGTCTCGGCGCGGGTATCCGGCGGGCAGCGCGACCGCGACGGCGTTGGACTTTTTTTGGTCGACGCCAAAGCGAACGGCGTGGCGACACGCGGGTACGGCACAGTCGATGGCCTGCGCGCCGCCGAGGTGACGCTGAGCGGCGTGCGCGTCGACGCAAGCGCCGCGCTCGGCGAGCCGGGCGCAGCCTTCCCGTTGGTCGAGCGGATCGCCGACATGGCGATCGCGGCGCTGTGCGCGGAAGCCGTTGGCGCCATGGCGGCGATGCAGGAAACCACCGTCGACTATCTAAAAACGCGCAAGCAGTTCGGCGTCACCATCGGCAGCTTCCAGGCGTTGCAGCATCGCGCCGCGGAGATAGTGGTCGATGTCGAGCAGGCACGCAGCATGGCGATGCTGGCAACGATGATGGCGGGGGAAGACGACGCCCGCGAGCGGCGGGCGTCGATTTCGGCGGCGAAGGTGCAGATCGGCCGCTCCGGCCGCGCCGTCGGTCAGGCAGCGATCCAGCTGCACGGCGGAATCGGCATGACCATGGAGGCCAAGGTCGGCCATTACTTCAAGCGCGCCACCGTCATCGACACGATGTTCGGCGACGCCGATTACCACCTCGGCCTTTTGGGCGCCGCAGGCGGCCTCATCGCAGCGTAAGCCGGCGCGCGGCGCGTGATTGAGTGCCGCGCGCTGTGCCTGGTCAGGCCGGCTCCGGTTGTTTGGCCAGCACCGGATAGTCGGTGTAGCCCTTCGGCCCCGGCGTGTAGAACGTGGTCGGGTCTGGCGCATTTAGCAGCGCACCGGTCTTCCAACGCTCAACGAGATCCGGGTTGGCGAGGATCGGACGGCCAACCGTAATCAAGTCGGCCTTGCCCGCCTCAAGATCGCTATCGGCGCGCGCGGCGTCGTAGCCGCCGGAGAGAACAAGCGTGCCTTTGAACTCCTTGCGGAACATATCCTTGACCGACGCTGGCACCACCGGCGCACCCATCGACGAGTGATCGACCAGATGGATGTAAAGCAACCCCGTCGCATTGAGCGCGCGGGCGAGATAGCTGTACTCGGCCTCCATCTCCGGATAGGGCGGCATGTCGTTAAATGCGCCAAACGGCGACAGGCGGATGCCGACTTTGTCCTTGCCGATCGCCGCGATCACTGCATTGACGACCTCGATCACGAAGCGCGCGCGGTGCTCGATCGATCCGCCGTACGCGTCGGTCCGCCGGTTCGAATTCGGGCGGATGAATTGCTCGATCAGATAACCATTGGCGCCGTGCAACTCGACGCCGTCGAACCCGGCGGCGACGGCGTTCTTTGCCGCCTGCACATACTCGCCGATGGCGGTCTTGAGGTCCGCCTCGGTCATGGCTTTGGGCGTGGCGTGCGGCTTCGGCCCTTCCGCATCGGTATAGATTTCGCCGGCGGCCGCAACGGCCGATGGCGCCAACACCGCAGCGCCGGCCGGAAGATTGTTTGGATGTCCGATCCGCCCGGTGTGCATCAGCTGCACGAATATCTTGGTGCCGACGGCATGCACCGCATCGGTTACTTTTTTCCAGCCCGCGACCTGCGCCGCAGAAAAGATGCCGGGGATGCGCGGATAGCCGAGACCGTTCGGAGACGGCGAGGTGCCTTCACTGATGATCAGCCCAACGGACGGCGCACGCTGCCGATAATATTCCACCATCAAATCATTCGGAACGTTGCCGGTCGCTCTGTTCCGGGTCAACGGCGACATGACCAGATGATTTCTCAGCACGAGCGGTCCGAGCTTGGCCGGCGAAAACAACAGCGACATGGATACTCCTGGGTTCGATAGGCCCGGCGTGACGATGCAACGTACATGGGAGGGCTCCGTCCATCTCGCAAGCGCAGCAATCAGCGAGCCCGCCGGGATGTATTTGTCGAAAACGCACGATTCTTCTTAATGATGGCAGGGAGAAATTCTTTGGCGCGGTGCGGCAAAATAAGCACCGATCTTTCTTATTTTGCTCTGCTCGCGCGGTTGCTGTGCCGTGCGCGCCGAGTGCAGACGCCGCGCCGTCCGACGACGGCCGTTTGCATGGCTGGAATTCAGTTTTGTTGGTACCCTCGGTGTAACCGGAATTCTTTGTTGGTACCCTTGGTGTAACCGAAATTTCGCGGCTTACGCGCCGCGGCGGAAGATAACGCTGAGATTATTGGCCGGCATCGGCACCGTCTCGGCCAGCGCAAAGCCGTGACGCGCAGCCAGATCAGTCACGTCGCCGATATCGCGAATACCCCATTCAGCGTTTCGCGCCCGCAGTGAAGCGTCGAAATCTTCGTTGCTCGGTGCGGTGTGGCGGCCGTCGATCTTGTAAGGACCGTAAAGAAATAGAATGCCGCCGCTGCGCAAAACGCGGCTCGCGCCGCCCATCAGGCCTTCAGTCACCGCCCACGGCGAAATGTGAATCATGTTGTTGCACACCACCGCGTCGGCCTGCGCGATCGGCCACGGTTGCGCCGTGGTATCGAGCCGCAGCGGCGACAGCAGATTGGGCACAGCGGCGGCAGCGCGATGCGCGGCGATGCTCGCGAGCGCACTGGCGTCGAAATCGGTGGGCTGCCAGGAAATATCGGGCAGAGCGCCGGCGAAGTACACGGCGTGCTCGCCGCTGCCGCTCGCGATTTCGACCACAAGGCCCGAGGCCGGCAGCACGCGCTTGAGCACGTCGAGGATCGGCGCGCGGTTGCGCGCGACGTGCGCGTGGTAGAGCCGCGGATCGGTTGCGTCCGGCATTTTGTTTGCTTCCTCTGGCGGCAAAGCGTAGCCCGCATTTTAATGCGCGGAAATAGGAGTTACACACTGGTCGCGGCGTCATGGTCCGTCATCCTGAGGCGGCCGCGCAAGCGGCCCTCGAAGGATGCCGGCCGCAGCGCACCGGCCGTCGCCCCTCGAGGCTCGTTGCACTCGCACCTCAGGATGACGGGAAACAGGAGGCTCGCGTGCACACCGCTATTACCGAAATGTTCGGCATCCGCCACCCGATCATCCAGGGCGGCATGCATTTTGTCGGCTTTGCCGAGCTGGCGTCCGCGGTGTCGAACGCAGGCGGGCTTGGCATCATCACCGGCTTGACCCAGAAGACGCCGGAATTGCTGGCGCGCGAAATCGCCCGCTGCCGCGACATGACCGACCAACCGTTCGGCGTGAACCTCACCTTCCTGCCGGCGCTCAAAGCGCCGCCTTATCCGGAATACATCGCCGCGATCGTCGACGGCGGCGTCAGGATCGTCGAGACCGCGGGGCGCAGTCCCGAGCAATACCTGCCGCCGCTGAAATCGGCCGGCATCAAGATCATCCACAAATGCACCTCGGTGCGGCATTCGCTGAAGGCAGAACGGATCGGCTGCGACGCAGTCAGCGTCGACGGCTTCGAGTGCGGCGGCCATCCCGGCGAGGACGACGTGCCCAATATGATTCTGCTGCCGCGCGCGGCCGATGAATTGAAAATTCCGTTCGTGGCCTCGGGCGGCATGGCCGATGCGCGAAGCCTCGTCGCGGCGTTGGCGATGGGCGCCGCCGGCATGAACATGGGCACCCGCTTCATCGCCACCAAAGAGGCGCCGGTGCACGATCACGTCAAACAGGCAATCGTCGCCGCCTCCGAACTCGATACCCGGCTGATCATGCGTGCCTTGCGCAACACCGAGCGCGTGCTGAACAACGCCGCCGTGGAGCGTTTGCTTGAAACCGAGCGCGCCAGGGGCGCGGCGCTGACCTTCGCCGATATCCAGGAACAAGTCGCCGGTGTCTATCCGCGGATCATGCTCGATGGTGACATGGACATCGGCGCCTGGAGCTGCGGCATGGTCGCTGGCCTGATCCGCGACATCCCCACCGTCGCCGAACTGATCGACCGCATCATGGCCGACGCTGAGCGACTCATTCGCGATCGGCTGATGGGACTTCTCGGCGATGCAGCGGTGCGGGCGGCGAAGGTAGCGTCAGAACTAAAGCTCGCCTAGCCGGATTTGATCTGGGACGACAGGCCGCCCATGAAGGTACGCGAAGCGATCAGGATGATCGAGGAGGACGGCTGGTACCTGGTAGCGACCCGCGGCAGTCATCGCCAATATAAGCACTCAATAAACCGGGCCGCGTCACTATCGCTGGCAAACCTTCCGACGATTTGGCCCCGGGGACGCGAAACAGTATTATGAAACAGGCTGGGCTGAAGGAGCCGCGGTGATGCGCTATGCTGTTGTGATCGAAAAGGCAGACGGAAACTACTCCGCCTATGTGCCGGATTTGCCTGGCTGCGTCGCGACCGGTGATACCGTGGAAGCCGTTGAGGCCGAAATCCGCGATGCGATTCGCTTCCACATCGACGGGCTTAAGGCCGATGGCTTGCAGGTGCCAAAACCAACCAGCATTGCCGAGTACGTCGAGGCGTAGACTGGCCGACCTCATCCACGACATCCCGACCGTCGCCGAACTGATCGACCGCATCACGGCCGGCGCCGAGCGGCTCATTCGTGATCGGCTTGTGGACCTGCTCGGCGATGCGGCGAAGTCGCCAGCGATGGTGGCGTCAGGGCAAAAATAGTCATTGCAATTCGCAGTCCGGAGCGTCGATCGACAGACAGCCTTCGATCGCCTCATGCACGTTGCGCAGCAGTTCGTCCATTGTTTCGCCCTGCGTCGCGCATCCCGGAATGGCGGGGACTTCGGCCCAAAAGCCGCCCTCCTCCGCGTCGTGCACCACCACTTTGATCTTCACTTCCGCGCTCCTATCCAACGCGACAGCAATAGGCGTTAGAAAGCGCGGGACAAGATGCTTTGGCACGGCGCGCAAAGGAACTGACAGACACAATAAAAACGTTCGGTCTCTTTTTCATTGACTTTTGTCCCAATATCAGATACAGTTTAAACGAATCTCGCTCATGAGGGACGTGATCTCGAGACACACCTGATTGCGGAGCGAGTGCGGTTCCTGCGGGCGGGGCTTGTAACCCCGCTCTCGGGCGGTCCGGGCATCGGTCCCGCCGGCATTACGACCGGCGCGCGGGGTGCCCCGCTTAAGCGCGACCGACGGCGCGGGTAATGCCCGCGTTGCTTGTCGATCGCGTGAAGCACGGCCTGGGCTGAGTCGGAGCGTTCGCTCGCTCTGACAAGAACCGCGGCGAGGCGCCGGAAGGCGAGCGGGTGCCGATACGCCCGCTGCCGCGCCCGGCATCGGCAGACGGCGACGTTTGCTGGTGCTGCGCGGCCACGGCTGGTGCGCCTTTCGGCGCTCCGCCTCCCTTGCTTTATTTGCGAGGCGGCGATTTTTTTGCGGGCGTGGTGGTTGGCAAAACCCGGGCGCGGAGCGCGCCGCGGGAAGGATGTTGTATGTCGTCATTGCGAGCGAAGCGAAGCAATCCAGACCGGCCGCGAGGTCTGGATTGCTTCGTCGCTTCGCTCCTCGCGATGACAGAGATACGGATGGCGGACGAGCGTTGCCGCGATTCTGAGCCCCGCGGTTAGGCCCCCTCATCCCGACCTTCTCCCCGCGTGCGGGAGAAGGAGCACGGCAATGGAGAACGCGATGACCAAAATCTATCTCGCCGGTCCTTTGTTCACGCTGGCGGAACAAAGCTTCAACGCTGGGCTGGCGCGGTTTCTCGAGGGCGAAGGTTTTGAGGTGTTTCTGCCGCAGGAGCATGAGCCGCGCAGCAAGGCCGCGAAGTCGATCTTTGAGATGGACGTCGCGGCGCTCGATTGGGCCGACATGGTGGTCGCCTGCATGGACGGTCCTGATCCGGACAGCGGCACCGCATGGGAGTGCGGCTACGCTTACGCCAGAGGCAAGCCGATCGTGTGCTACCGGACCGATTTCCGCATTTCCGGCGACACCAAGGGCGCGCCTTATAATCTGATGCTCACCGAGAGCGCTGCGGCGCGCATCGAACTGCCGTTCCGAACCAAAGCTCCCACGTTCCACCAACTCCTGCTTGCGGAAATCCGCAAAGCATGGCGGCCGAGCCGCGCGCAATCAAAGCGCAAGGCCAGGTAGTCCGCGCGTTATATTCGCCCACACATTTTGTTGCTGGTCTTTTGGGCATTTGAAAAGGATACTAGCGGCGTTCAGTCGGTGAGCTAACCCACGCGACCGTTCGAACAACATGAAATGGGAATCCGGGAGGAAGAGTATGAGACAATCGGCAAGAGGTATTGCGCTTTCATTGGTGATTGGCGCCGCCGCGTGCGGCGCCATGGTGATAGCGGCTCAGGCGGAGGAGAAGGAGATCCACCGTGTCGTGACCGCACTTGATGCGAACAACAAATCGACCGCGTTGTTCAATTCGATGGTCCCGCTCAAGATCGGCGGCGCCGGCGAGGGTGCCGCGACCGTATGGGTGACGCAGAAGGCGCCGGCGGACTTTTCGTGGAATGCGGACCGCTCCGCAGAACGGAAGGGTTTTTCGCCGGTGCCGAACGGGACGCAGTTTCTGATCGTCGATTTCCCGCCGGTCGGTGCGGACGTCGACAAACTCCCGATGGACCTGATGATGAAGGTGGTGGGCGCTGATGCGCCGAAGCGCGGGATGCCGCCGAGCAATCCGCTGATGCACCGCACCCGGACCGTGGATTACGCCGTCATCATGCAGGGCGAAATCGACATGATGCTCGATACCGGGTCGGTCCATCTCAAGGCCGGCGACGTCGTGGTCCAGCAGGCGACCAACCACGCCTGGCTAAACCACAGCAAGGAACCCTGCCGTATCGCTTTCGTGATGATGGATTCGCAGGAGCCCTAGAGCCGGGCAACGAGCAACGCAGCCCGCGTCGACGGGCTGCGTCTTTATGCGGCTCGTCAGCTAACCTTGACGGGGATGGCGCCGATAAAGTCGCGCTTGCCGAGGTCCACACCGCAATGACGCAGGATCGCATAAGCGGCGGTGAGATGGAAATAGAAGTTCGGCAGCACGTAATGATAGAGGTAGTCGCTGCCCTTCATGCGGCCGGTGGCCGGTCCGATCGGAAACGCGATCTCGCGATCGGCTGACGCGTCGATCTGCTTGCCATCGAGGGTTTTCAGATAAGCCACAGTCTTGGCCAAGCGGGCCTTGAGTTGGTCGATCGTAGTCTCGGTGTCTTCGTAACTTGGCGGCTCGGCGCCGGCGAGGCGGGCGGATCCGCGCCTTGCCTGATCGGTGACGACCTGCACCTGGCGGGTGAGGTCGAACATGTCCGGCGCAAGCCGCGTATGGAGCAGGACACTCGGGTCGATCTTCTTGGCCGCCGCAAACGCGGCTGCTTTATCAAGCACCGCAGACAGCGCATTGAGGCCGATTTCAAACACCGGAATGGAAGCCTGAGACAACGATGACGGCACGCAATCCTCCCTGGACCAATGAAGTGCTGGATTGATGAAGCGGCTGCACGAAGTGGTCTTACGCGGAACGCCGGCTGCCGGCCGGACTTTGCTGATAGCGCAACCGGTAATCGTCGGCATCGACGATCATTTTGCCGACCGGCCACAGCGCCAGTCCGGCGAGCTTCAGGTGTGCCCATGCGAACGGAATTCCGATGATCGTTATCGCGAACAAAATCGCGAGGATCAGGTGCCCGAGCGCCAGCCACCAGCCGGCAAGGATGAGCCACACAATATTGCCGACGAAGCCAAGCGGCCCGGTGCCGATGTCGCCGCTGCCGAAATATTCGGCGCGCGAGACTGCCCGGCGGCCGAACGGCAGCAGCGCATAGGAGGCGATGTTGTAAGCCGCCCGCGCCCACGGGATGCCGACGATGGAGATCACCATGATGACGGCAGCGATCAGCCAGCCGATCGCCATCCACAGGCCGCCGAAGACGATCCACAGGACGTTGAGGAGGAGAGAGAGGGGCGACATGAGAGGCTTCCGGTCGCTTTGGAATATTTGCCGGCGTGGCCGCGCCACGCCTGGGGTGAGTTAGGCATTCCGCTTCTGCTCCGCCAGTCCCGGGCGCGAAATACCGCCGGTTCGCGCCGGCTGGCCGCGGACGCGAATAGAGTCGATATTACGGGCAACCCGGAGAGCCTCTGAGGGCGTCCGATGCGAGGGAAAACGAAAATCGCGGCGATGGCGCTCGTCTCCACCGCGGCTATCACGCTAATGGTAGCTGCTGGCGTAGCGCAGTCTACGCCAGATCTGATCAAATCCACGCAAGAGGAATGGCTGCGCTGTCTCAAGGACGCATACCCGTCTTATGCGAGGAAAACGCCGAGCCAGAATTACGCGGCCGAAATGACCTTTGGAGCATGCTCGGCATACGAAGAAAAGCTTTGGGCGTTTTCCTCCGAGACTGGCGTTTCACGCAGCGCCTTTGAGAAGCTCAAGGCGAACACGAAAAAGTCGTTCATCGGAGCGAAGTGAACGGAAGTGCCGCCTATACAGCCGCGTTGGGAAGATCAAACAGCTGTTTCGCTACCTCGGCGAGCTTGGGATCGAGCGGGCGCGGTTTCAGATGTATTCCCTTGCCGAGGACCTCGATCATGATGGTGAATACGGCGAGGCGGCTGTACAGCTTGTCGTTACTCGGCACCAAGTACCATGGCGCCTTTTTGACCGACGTTTTTTCGATCATGTCTTCCACCGCCACCTCGTAGTCCGCCCAGCGCGACCGGTTGCGAAAATCCTCGTAGGACAGCTTCCAGCGTTT
>Ga0335083_10007726_pt1 | contig 13241 bp, 15 predicted proteins | sample Lox_Sample_42_FD_206716 | JGI IMG/M metagenome (GOLD analysis project Ga0335083, IMG submission 206716) | Soil microbial communities from Loxahatchee National Wildlife Refuge, Florida, United States - Lox_Sample_4.2 | ecosystem: Environmental > Terrestrial > Soil > Wetlands | place: USA...
CGGCTCCTTCCGTCGACTCTCGTTGACGGCCTGCGACTTCGAGACGCGCATCGAGAAGCGCCTTGTCATTCGCAGGGACCGGGCGCTAATCTGCAATTCAGCCTGCGCGCTCTAACGCAATCGCGACCGATCGCGCGGTATCCGCCCTCAACTCCCTTCAGGAGCCGTTATGGCTTTCCGTATCAGACTCCTTGCCGCCGCCTCTGCGTTCCTGGCCTTGATCGGCGCGGCCCGCGCGGACGACATCAAGATCGCGCTCATCCGCGGCCTCACCGGTCCGCTGCAGGCCTACGCCAAGCAGACCGAGACCGGCTTCATGATGGGGCTCGAATACGCGACCAAGGGGACGATGGAGGTGGACGGGCGCAAGATCGTCGTCATCACCAAGGACGATCAAAGCAAGCCCGACCTCGCCAAGACTGCGCTCACCGAGGCCTATGAGGACGACGGCGCCGACATCGCTGTCGGCACGACCTCTTCCGCCGCCGCGCTCGCGATGCTGCCGGTCGCCGAGGAGCACAAGAAGATCCTTATCGTCGAGCCGGCTGTCGCCGACGAGATCACCGGCTCGAAGTGGAACCGCTACATCTTCCGCACGGCCCGCAATTCCTCGCAGGACGCGATCTCGAACGCGGTCGCCATCGGCAAGCCGGGCGTCAATGTCGCGACCCTTGCGCAGGACTACGCGTTCGGCCGCGACGGCGTTAAGGCCTTCAAGGAGGCGCTCGCCAAGACCGGAGCGAAGCTGGTCGCCGAGGAATACGCCCCGCCGAACACTACCGATTTCACCGCCCCGGCGCAGCGCCTGTTCGACGCGCTCAAGGACAAGCCGGGCAAGAAGATTATCTGGATCATCTGGGCCGGCGGCGGCGATCCTTTGGACAAGCTCGCGGATCTCGACCCCGGCCGCTACGGCATCGAGCTTTCGACCGGCGGCAACATCTTGCCCGCGCTCGTCGCCTACAAGCGCTTCCCCGGTCTCGAGGGCGCCGCCTACTACTATTACGGAATCCCGAAGAACCCGGTGAACGACTGGCTCGTCGCCGAGCATGAGAAGCGCTTCCATTCGCCGCCCGACTTCTTCACCGCCGGCGGCTTCGCCGCTGCTATGGCGGTAGTGACCGCGCTTGAGAAGGCGAAATCGACCGACACCGAGAAACTGATCGCGACGATGGAGGGCATGGAGTTCGACACGCCCAAGGGGAAGATGATCTTCCGCGAGGAAGATCATCAGGCGCTGCAGTCGATGTACGCCTTCAAGATCAAGGTCGATCCGAACGTCAAATGGGGCATCCCTGAGCTCACGCGCGAGCTCAAGATCGAGGACATGGACATTCCCATCCGCAACAAGCGATGACGCCCTCGCTCGAGACGCGGGACCTGACGATCCGGTTCGGCGGCCATGTCGCGGTCGACCACGTCTCCTGCGCTTTCTTTCCGGGCGAACTCACCGCCATCGTCGGGCCGAACGGCGCGGGCAAGACGACTTATTTCAACCTCATGTCTGGCCAGTTGCGAGCTTCCGACGGCGCCGTGCTGATCGTCGGCCGTGACGTGACAAGGCTCGGCGCGCCGGAGCGCGCCCGCCTTGGCCTCGGGCGCGCGTTCCAGCTCACCAATCTCTTCCCTCGTCTCAGCGTGGCCGAGAACGTCCGTCTCGCCGTGCAGGCGCGTTCGGGCGCGCACTACGAGATGCGGCGCACGTGGCGGGCCGACGCGCAGGCGATCTGGCGCGCCGAGGCCGTGCTCGAATCGGTCGGCCTTGCCGCGAAGCGGGACGCGCCGGCCGCGGCGCTGCCGCACGGCGACCAGCGCAAGCTCGAAGTCGCGCTGATGATGGCGCTCGAGCCCAAGATCTACATGTTCGATGAGCCGACCGCGGGCATGAGCGTGGACGAGGTCCCGGTCGTTCTGGACCTCATCGCCCGCCTCAAGAGCGACAAGACGAAGACGATCCTGCTGGTCGAGCACAAGATGGACGTCGTGCGCTCGCTCGCCGACCGGATCATTGTCCTGACCAACGGCCAGCTTGCGGCGGACGGGGAGCCCGCCGCCGTCATCGCCTCGCCGGTCGTGCAGGAGGCCTATCTCGGGATTGCGCCGGAGAAAGCGGCGTGAGCGGCGGGCTCATCCTTGAAGGCGTGCATACGCATATCGGCCGCTACCACATCCTGCAGGGCGTCGACTTCGAAGCGCCGGCGGGCAAGACGACCATGCTGCTCGGCCGCAACGGCGCCGGCAAGACGACGGCGTTGCGCACGATCATGGGGCTTTGGCGCGCCTCGAAAGGGCGCATCGCGCTCGGCGCGAAGTCGATCGAGCGCCTCGCCGCCAGCGAGGTGGCGCGCCTCGGCGTCGGCTACGCGCCCGAGACGATGGCGGTGTTCTCGGACCTCACCGTCAAGGAGAATCTCGCGCTCGGCGCCCGTTCGGGCCCGCTCGACGACTCCCGCCTCGCCTGGATCTTTGGCTTCTTTCCGCCCTTACGCAAATTCTGGCTGTCGCGCGCGGGCTCGCTCTCCGGCGGACAGAAGCAGATGCTGTCGATCGCCCGCGCCATCGTCGAGCCGCGCGAGCTTCTTCTGATTGACGAGCCGACCAAGGGCCTCGCGCCGGCGATCGTTGGCGCGCTCATCGCCTGCTTTCAGGAAATCAAGGCGACCGGCGTCACGATCCTGCTGGTTGAGCAGAATTTCCGCGTCGCGAACGAGGTCGGCGACGAGGTGCTGGTCATGGATAACGGGCGCATCGTGCATCGCGGCGCGATGGCGGGTCTCGCCGCTGATGAGGCGTTGCAGAACCGCCTCCTGGGCTTGAGCCTCGATTCGCACCAATGACCTCGCTCGACGTCGGCGCCGCGCTGCCGCGCCGCAAGACAGAAATCCTGCCCGCGTTGACTCCGTTTCTCGTGGCGCTCGTGGCCGTGCCTCTCATCGGGTCGTTCTCGACCTTTCTGACGCTCACTGCGGCCGGGCTTGCTATGGGCATGATGATCTTCGCCATGGCGTCGGGCTTGACCCTCGTCTTCGGCATGATGGACGTGCTCAATTTCGGCCACGGCGCCTTCGTTGCGCTCGGCGCCTATATCGCAGCGCTCGTGCTGCTGCCGCTCGCCAACTGGACGAGCGCCCAATCGCTCGCGCTCAATCTCGCCGCCTTCGCGCTCGCCGTCGTCGCCGCGGCGCTGGTTTGCGGCGCATTTGGCTGGATCTTCGAGCGGCTCATCGTGAAGCCCGTGTACGGCCAGCACTTGCGGCAAATCCTGGCGACGATCGGCGGCGCGATCGTCGCCGAGCAATTGCTCTACGCCGTCTTCGGGCCGGACCAGATACCGCTTCCCCTCCCGGCGACGTTTCGGGGCTCGTTCGTTTTCGGCGAGGCGGCGGTCGAGAAGTACCGCCTGCTGGCGACGCTCGTGGGCCTAGCGGTTTTCGGAAGCGAGATGCTGGTCCTGAATCGCACCAAGATCGGCCTCCTCATCCGCGCCGGCGTCGAGAACCGGGAAATGGTCGAGGCGCTCGGCTACCGCATTGACCGGCTGTTCGTCGGCGTGTTCATGGCGGGCTCCGCGCTCGCGGGGCTGGGCGGGGCGATGATGGCGCTCTACCGCGGCCAGGTTCACGCCTCGATCGGCGCTGAATTCTTGGTGCTCTGCTTCATCGTCATCATCATCGGCGGCTTGGGTTCGGTCGGCGGCTCGTTCGTCGCCTCGATCCTTGTCGCGCTCATCGCCAATTACGCCGGCTTTCTTGCCCCGAAGCTGGCGCTCGTGTCGAACATCCTCGCCATGGTCGTTGTGCTCCTCTGGCGGCCGCGCGGGCTCTATCCGGTGAGCGGCCGATGACGCTGCTCTCCGGCGATCCGCCGCGCGGGCTCGCGCTGCGGGTCCTCATCGTCGTCATCGTGCTCGGTCTCGCCTTCGCGCCTTTTCTCTTTCCGGGCGCCAAGGCTTTCAACGTCGCGGCGAAAATCTGCGTGATGATCCTGCTCGCCGCCTCGTACGACTTGCTGCTCGGCTATGCGGGGATCGTCTCCTTCGCGCACGTGATGTTCTTCGGCGTCGGCGCCTATGGCGTGGGCCTTGCGTTATATGGCTTTGGGCCGAGCTGGGTTGCACTGGCGGCCGGGCTCATGATCGCCTTTGGGCTGTCGCTCGTGCTGGCGCTCGCCATCGGCCTCTTTTCGCTGCGCGTCCAGTCGATCTTCTTCGCGATGGTGACGCTCGCCGTCGCCTACGCCTTCAACGTGCTCGCCTCGCAGCTCTCTTGGCTGACGGGCGGCGAGGACGGCCGCTCGTTCAAGGTCCCGACGGCATTGCAGCCCGGCTTCAAATGGCTCGCGCATCCGATTCTTGGCGTGCAGGCGAACGGCAAGCTCCTGGCCTACTACCTCGTGTTCGTCGTGGTCGCCCTCGCCTTCCTCGTGCTGCTCAGAGTGGCGAACTCGCCGTTCGGGCGCGTGCTGCAGGCGATTCGCGAGAACCCGTTCCGCGCCGAGGCGCTCGGCTACCGCATCGTCGTCCACCGGACTCTCGCGACCTGCATCTCCGCGCTTGGCGCGACGCTCGCGGGGGCTTTAAGCGCGCTTTGGCTTCGCTATGTCGGGCCGGACACGGCGCTCTCCTTCTCGATTCAGGTCGACGTGCTGGTCATGGTGGTCGTCGGCGGCATGGGCTCGCTTTACGGCGCAATCGTCGGCGCGGCGATCTTCGTGCTGGCCGAGAGCTACCTGCAGGACGCGATGGGGGCGCTCTCGCAACTTGCGGCCGACGCGCGCCTGCCGCTCCTGCCGGCGCTCTTCCATCCCGACCGTTGGCTCTTGTGGCTCGGCCTTGCTTTCATACTCGCCGTCTATTTCGCCCCGGCCGGGATCGTGGGCGCGCTGAAGCCGCGCGAAGCCGAGTCGAAGTAGGCGAGCGGGTCCGATCGCCTGCGTCATCGGCGGCCGGGGCGGCTGGCGATCACAACTGCGATGCCGCCGAGGACGGCCACGGAGGCCAGAATGAGGCGAAGGCTGATTGTCTCGGCCAGAAAGGCCGCGCCAGCGAGCGCCGTTATCGCCGGGACGCTGAGTTGGACCGACGCGCCTTCGGCGGCGCTCAGGCCGGGGAGGGCGGCGTACCAGATCGTGTAGCCGAGGCCGGACGCCGCCGCGCCGGAAAGCACGGCGTAGATTAGCCCCGCGACGGGATGGCTCTCCATCGCCACGGGCGCCGCCAGGATCGCCGCCATCGGGACCGCGCGCAAGAAATTGCCGGCGGTCGCGGTCAGCGGATCAAGGCTGCGCCGGCCAAGGATCGAATAGGCGCCCCATGCCGCTCCCGCCGTGAGCATCAAGACGGCGCCGAGCAGAGGAGGCGCCGAGACGCCGGGCGCGAGCAACGCGGCGAGTCCGGCGAGCGCTATGGCGAGTCCGAGCCACTGGCGCGGCGCCGGCCGATCTCCCCGAACGATTCCCGCGATCACCATCGTCGCCTGCACGGCGCCGAACAGGAGAAGCGCGCCGGCGCCTGCGGGCAACGACAGATAGGCGAAGGAGAAGGCCGCCGCATAAGCGAAAAGCGCGAAAGCCGCGCGCCACGAGCCGCTGATCGGTTCCCCGCGCCGCAGGATTGCGACGATCGCCCACAGCATGACGGCGCCCGACCCGATCCGCACGAAGGTGAAAGTCGCCGGATCGATATCCGTCTGAGTGAGCGCCAGCCGGCATAGAATCGAATTGGCCGCGAACGCGAGCATGGCGAGCGCGGTCAGCGCGATCGTTCTGGCTCTGCTCACGCCTGAAGGATTCATGAATCCCGAGTGAAAATCCCGACAGGATCAGCCGAGCGGCTCGGCGGCCGCCACCTTGCACAAGATAGGGCAGGCGCCAAATCCGCCCCGCGCTTGCCCGAACGGATGCGCCTTCCCAATTAGGGTCAAAGCGCGCGCGAAGTCCCGAGGGAGGGAGAACATGAAAATTGGCGTCATCGGCTCAGGGGTTGTCGGGCAGACGTTAGCCGCTGGATTTGTCAAACATGGCCACGAGGTGGTCATTGGCACCCGCGAGCCCGCGAAGCTCAAGCAATGGGTGGAAAAACACCCGAGCGCGAAGGTGATGTCGTTCTTCGACGCCGCGAACTTCGGCGAGGTCGTCGTGCTCGCGGTCGCGGGTCAGGTCGCCCTCGAGGCTCTGAAACTCGCCGGCCCCAAGGCGCTGCAGGGCAAGACCGTGATCGACGCCACCAATCCGATCGGCGGCGGCCCGCCGGTCAATGGCGTGCTCTCGTTTTTCACGACGCTAACGGACTCGCTCATGGAGCGGCTCCAGAAGGCCTATCCCAGCGCGCATTTCGTCAAGGCGTTCAACTCGGTCGGCGCCGGGCAGATGGTGAATCCTCAGTTCAGCGGCGGCCGTCCGACCATGTTCATCTGCGGCGACGATGATGCGGCCAAAAAGGTCGTCGCCGCGATCTGCGACCAGTTCGGCTGGGACGCAGAAGACATGGGCGCGGTCGAGGCGGCGCGCGCGATCGAACCGCTCTGCATGCTCTGGTGCATTCCGGGCATCGCGCGGGGCGACTGGTCGCCGCACGCGTTCAAGCTCTTGAAGTAACCGGAGCCGGATCCCTCGTCGCCGTTCCCAGCAAGAACAATTCGCTTTTGCTGCATTCAGGTTGATGGGGCTAAAGCTTGCGGGTGCGCCCAACGCAAAAGCTGGTGAATGTTGCATTTATCAGAATAATGCGATACGGTGTTTCCGATGGTAAAAAATCATTGCCCTCGAACGCTCGGGCTTCCGTAAAGATCCAGAACGAGGTTCAGCCGTCATGACGACCATCCCGACCGTGGAGGCCTTATCCCCCAACCGCGCTGTCCGCGAGGTCGCGAGGAGCGGCTTGAAAGCGTCCGAGATATCTTTTTTCGGCCAAGTCGACCGTAAGTCCTTGAAAAGTGGAGAATCCGGGTCAGAAACGGAACTTTTTGGACCATAAAAGGAAGCGTTTCGGAAGGAAAAGGAAGCTTAGTGGACGCTTAAGGGAAGCATTTGGAAGGGGAAACCTCTTTTGAAGTTTTGAAACGCTGAGGTCGTCGCAGGCGCAAACGAGGCTGCTGCGCCGTCGCCAGCCTCCGTGGGAGCGCTTCTTCATGCATGCGCGTCAACCCAAATTCAGCGTGCGTTAACCCCCGCCCGTCGCGGTCCGACGCTCGGCGACGGCGACCGCAAGCGTCATGGCGAGACAGAAGGTCGCGGCCAGCGACCGGAACGAGCCGAAGTCGCTCTCGACGATCTCGAACCGCACGTCCGCCACGCCCGCGAGCGGCGAGAGCGCGCTGTCGGTCACGACGACGATCGGCGTCCCGGCGCGCCGCGCGCGCCTTGCCAGATCGACGGTGAAAGGCGCGTAAGGCGCAAAGCTGATGGCGATGAGCGCGTCCTGAGTACGGGCCCGCGCCAACTGTTCCTGGCCGAGTCCGCCGACATTGTCGATGAGGCTCGACGACAGGCCGAGCTGGGCGAGAGCGTAAGTGAGGTAATGCGCGACGCCGAAGGAGCGCCGCTGGCCGAGGCAAAAAATGGTCTCGGCGCGAGCCAGAATGTCCACCGCCCGCTCGAGATCGCCCCGCGGGACGGCGTGGCGCAATCTGTCAATTGAGGTCGCGGCCGAATCGGCGAAGCCCATGAGGAGGGTGGTCGGATCGCCGCTGTCGCGCGCGCTTTCATGCAGCGCCTTGAGGCGCTCGGAATAATCGGGCCAGCGGTTGCGCAGGTGCGAGCGGAACACCTCCTGCAGATTGGAAAAGCCGTCGAAGCCGAGCGTCTGGGCGAAGCGGACCAGCGTCGAGGCCTGAACGTCGGCGTTGCGCGCGATCCCTGAGGCGGTGCCGAGCGCGAACTCGTCCGGGTGCTCGAGCGCGTAGGCCGCCGCCTGGCGCAGCCGCTTCGGCAAATGCGGCTCGACCTCGATAAGGCGCTGCTTCAGCGCCTCGAAGCTTTGCGGCGGCTCGATCGCCGTGCTGTCGGTCATCCTGCTGCTCGCCCCGGGGCGCTCTACGGCCTGCCCAATTAAGAATAGAACAAATATTCCAGATTGTGTAGGTTCTGAAACATTCGTTTTGGTTGGGTCGGCGAATAGGAAGCGTGGAAGGGTTCATGGAGAAAATCGGCGTCGGACTGATCGGCTCAGGCTTCATGGGCAAGTGCCACGCCCTTGGCTGGACAGGCGTCCGCGCCGTTTTTGGCGACACGCCCGCGATCCGGCCCGCTGTCTTATGCGAGGTCGAGGAGGGCCTGGCGCGCAAACGCGCCGTCGAATTCGGCTTCGAGTCGGCGACCACGGACTGGAGGGCGCTCGTCGCCGATCCCGCGGTCGACGTTGTGTCGATCACGGCGCCGAACGCCTGGCATGCGCCGATGGCGATCGCGGCCTTGGAGGCCGGCAAGCATGTCTGGTGCGAGAAGCCGATGGCGCCCTCGCAATGTCGGTGAGCCCATGATCGATCACGACCTCGGCGTGCAAGGCGGGATATTGGGGTAAGAGCCGCGCCAGCGCCGGCATCAGGATCATATCCGCGGCATGTTCGGACGAGGTGATCCGGATCGTTCCCGCCGGCTTGTCGCGCATCTCGCCGAGCGCCGCCAGCTCAGCGTCGATCTCGGCGAAGCGCGGAGCGAGTGCGCGCGGAACAGGTGCTCTCCAGGCTCCGTCGTCGAGACGCTGCGGTCGTACGCGTCAGCAGGCGCAGCCCAAGGCTTTCCTCGAGCCCGCCGCGACGGTCTGGCTCAGCGCCGACTGCGACACCCCCAGCCGCGCCGCGGCGCGCGTGAAGCTCCGCTCGCGGGCGACTGCGAGAAAGGCTGCCAGATCGTCAATGCGGGGCGACTTATTCATTAGTCATCCTTATGACGGCATACGCTTCTATGCGGCTAGTCGCAATAATGGCGCGGACCTATGTCTCCCGCGTTGGAAGGTCGGAGCCACGAACGTGAGGAGAAACGGATGCGAAAGCGAATGCTCGGCAAGAGCGGGCTCGAAGTCTCGACCATCGGCTTCGGCTGCATGGGGTTGAATTTCGGCTATGGCACGGCCGTCGACAACGAAGATGGGATCGCCCTGATCCGCCAGGCGGTGGATCGCGGCGTCACCTTCTTCGACACTGCCGAAGTCTATGGCCCCTTCACCCAAGAAACGTCGGCAAAGGGCAGACTCTGCGCCTACAGCCTCGCGCTCGAATGCCCGCTATCCTGCCCTTTCCTGCCCTTCGCCCTACACGGCTTTCCGCCAAAAACCGAAATTCGAACTTAAGACACCGCCAACAGCGACAATTGCTTGCCGTCTGGGCGACCCGGGCGTATCATCCGGTTTTTCGGAAAGAGTGACATGCGGTCAAGTGAAAAGCATGACGACGCCCGCGTCCGAGGACGCGCCGGCGAAGCGACCGGAGGCGGCGGCTGCGGCTAGAGAGGCATGAAATCGGGCTGAATCGCCTCGCTCCCCTCATCCGGCCGGCTATCGCCGGCCACCTTCCCCCAGAGGGGCAAGGGAACGCGAGGCGTTCGCCCCTCTCCTTTGGGGAGAGGGTGTCGCCGAAGGCGACGGGTGAGGGCGGACCGGCGCGACCCCCGATCTTCGGCCGGAACAGCCAGCGGGGGCTGGGCGCAAAAAAAAATTCCGGCGGGATTCGGCGATAACCCATTGAAAAGGCTCAAAACGGGGAAGGAAAGGGAAGGAAAAGGACCCTAAAGGGAAGGAAAAGGGCCATAAAAGGACCCTTCCAGGACCCGATTCGGAACAATTCGGACGCGAAAGGGAACGTGTTCCGTCAGCGCTCGTCCGCCCTCGCCTCGCCGATGGGCTATTCCTTGACGACGGAAATGTCGGGCGCGGCTGGGTTCTTCATGCCGACGATGTGGTAGCCGGCGTCGACATGGAGGATCTCGCCGGTTACGCCGCGCGCCATCGGCGAGAGGAGATAAACGGCGCTCTCGCCGACCTCCTCAATCGTGACCGTGCGCCGGAGCGGGGAATTGTACTCGTTCCAGCGCAGGATGTAGCGGAAATCGCCGATGCCTGAGGCGGCCAGCGTCTTGATCGGGCCAGCCGAGATCGCATTCACCCGGATCGCCTTCTCGCCCAAATCGGCCGCGAGATAGCGCACGCTCGCCTCGAGCGCCGCCTTGGCGACGCCCATGACGTTATAGTGCGGCATCCACTTTTCGGCGCCATAATAAGTGAGCGTGAGCAGAGAGCCGCCGCGGCTCATCAGCTTTTCGGCGCGCTTCGCGACGGCGGTGAAGGAATAGCAGGAGATCGCGAGCGACTTCGTGAAGTTGTCTTCGGTCGTGTCGATGTAGCGGCCGGTCAGCTGGTCCTTGTCCGAGAACGCGATGCAATGGACCACGAAATCGAGCGAACCCCAAAGGTCCTTGGCCGCGTTGAAGACCGCGTCGATGCTTGAACCGTCGGTGACGTCGCAGTGTCCCAGTACCTCAGCGTCGAGTTCCTGGGCGAGCGGACGCACCCGCTTCTCAAGCGCCTCGCCCTGATAGGTGAAGGCAAGCTCGGCGCCGGCGATGCGGGCGGCCTTGGCGATGCCCCAGGCGATCGAGCGATTGTTCGCCACCCCCAGAATGACGCCCCGCATTCCCCGGAGGACGCCGGTTTCGGCGGTGAGGAAACCCGTTTGCTCCATGAAAGCCTCGCTTCGCATCGCCTGCGAATCGGCGCCTCGCCCGCGGCGCTCGGGCATCCCTTATCCCCGCCGACGACGCATGGGAAGCGGGCGGCTTCGGCTGGTCCGTCACAAAATATGTGGTCTTGCTCACGATGCGAGCGGGCCGCATCCGGCTCAGCCGACCCCCGAGCGAGCGTCGTACGGCTTCCGGTCCCGCCACTTCTGCATGAGTTCGGTCAGCTCCCGGTCCGGACAAGACGGCAGAACGATCCGGATTGTCGCCAGCAAATCGCCGGCGGGAAGGTCGCTCGTCGCCGGCATGCCCTTGCCCCGGAGCCGCAGCACTCGGCCTCCGCTCGCGCCGGGAGCGACCGAGACCTCGACCTCGCCGTTCAGGGTGGGGACGCGGACCTTTCCGCCGAGAACGGCCTCGTAAAGCGTCACGGGCAGATCGAGGCGCAGATCTCGGCCGTCGACCTTGAATTGAGGATGAGGGGCGTAGCGGATTGTGACAATGACGTCACCGGGTTGGCCGCCGCGGTGGCCCGCATGCCCTTGCCCGCGCAGGCGGATCGACTTGCCCTCCTCGATCCCGGCGGGAACGGTCGCGTCCAGCGTCCGCCCCGTCGGCAGGGCGACTCGGACCGAACCTCCGCTGGCCGCGGTCGCCAGCGGAACCGCCACTGTGACGGCGATATCCTCGCCGTGCGCGGCGGTGGACTGCGGCCTTGCGCGGCCGCGCGAACGGCCGGCGCCGAAAAGCTCGGAGAGAATGTCCGGATCGATCCCGCCGCCCTCGGTCGAATAGCCGCCGCCGCCAAAATCGAAGCCGAAATGGCGGAACTCGGCGCCGCCGCCCGGCTGTCGGCCAAAACCGAAACCCTCGAATTGCGGCGCGCGCGACTTGCCCTCAGCGTCGATCTCGCCGCGGTCGAAGGCGGCGCGCTTCTTCTCGTCGCCGAGGATCTCGTAGGCCGCGCCCACTTCGGCGAAGCGTTCCTTCGCCCTCGGCTCCTTGCTCTGGTCGGGGTGGTATTTCTTGGCGAGCTTCCGGAAGGCGGATTTGATTTCGCCCGTATTCGCCGTTTTCGGCACGCCTAAAATATCATATGGATTTCGCATTACGAGCCCACTTTACAGCAGACGCCTCGCAAAAGCGCGTCTCGCCAATGTCTCCTTCCGGTATTTGGGTCGTGAAGCAGGCCGCCGCAAGGCGAAGCCGGGCCTCATGCCACTGAGCGACTCGTACTTTCGGCCGTGAGCGTCGCCGTTGTCCAGTCCCATCCCGAGGTCTATGACACGCCCGGAGCGGAGCCGCGGGCGCTGATCGCCACGCCATCCCTACAGGACAGCATCGCCTTGAGCGCCTTAACGACAGGTGACTTCACAGAGGCCGACGATCCGTTCGCCTTATTCCGGGAGTGGTTCGACGAGGCGCGGCTCCGCGAGCCGAACGATCCGGAGGCGATGACGCTGGCGACCGTGGACGAGGCCGGAACGCCCAACGCGAGGATGGTGCTGTGCAAAGCCCTCGACGCGCACGGGCTCGTATTCTACACGAACGCCGAGAGCGCCAAAGGGATCGAGCTGGCCGCGCGTCCGAAGGCCGCGGCGCTCTTTCACTGGAAGTCGCTGCGGCGGCAGGCGCGTTTTCGCGGCGCGGTGGAGGAGATCGCCGCCGCCGAGAGCGACGCCTATTTCGCATCCCGACCGAAGGACAGCCGCATCGGGGCCTGGGCCAGTCAGCAGTCGCGCCCGGTTGCCTCCCGCGAGGCGCTCGTCGCTGCTGTCGAAGACTTTCGAAGCAAATTCGGTGAGGGGGATGTGCCCCGCCCCCATTATTGGCGCGGCTATCGCCTTGCGCCGATTGAAATCGAGTTTTGGCGGGCCGGTGCTTTTCGCCTGCACGATCGCGTCCAGTTCAAGCGGAAGACGGTCGACTCGCTTTGGCGCAAACAGCGTCTTTATCCGTGAATCGAATGGGCGCTCCAGCGGAAGAGCCCAATGACCGGCTCTATCCCGCCCGTCCGATCCTCGCCGTTTCGGCGGCGGTTTTTCGCGACGGCCGAGTGCTGCTTGCGCGGCGCGCGAGAGAGCCCATGGCGGGGCGCTACTCGTTGCCGGGAGGGGTTGTCGAGATTGGCGAAACCCTGGTCGACGCCATAGGGCGAGAACTCGCCGAAGAAGTCGGCGTTGAAGCCGAGATCATTGCATTCAATCGCCACGTGGAGCCCATTCTCAGGGAGGGGCGTCGCGTCCGCGCCCATTTCGTCATCGCCTCCTTCGTCGCGCGTTGGACAGGGGGCGAGCCGCGGCTCAGCCCGGAAGTGGACGCCATTGCCTGGGTCGAGCGAGGCGGCTGGGGGGCGGTTCCAACGACGCCCGAGCTTGGCGACATTCTCGAAAGGGCGGCCCGTATCGAAAGCGGGCTGAGATGATCCGGCTCACGATTGTCGTCAGCGTAGCTGCGCTTCTCGCGATCGGACCGGCCCCAGCAGCCGGGACCAAGCCGGCGCAGGCGCCCGCGGCCGCCCCGGCGCCGCCCACCCAGGAGCCTCCGCCGCCTTACGAACCGCAGATCTTGCG
>Ga0335083_10007727_pt1 | contig 13241 bp, 12 predicted proteins | sample Lox_Sample_42_FD_206716 | JGI IMG/M metagenome (GOLD analysis project Ga0335083, IMG submission 206716) | Soil microbial communities from Loxahatchee National Wildlife Refuge, Florida, United States - Lox_Sample_4.2 | ecosystem: Environmental > Terrestrial > Soil > Wetlands | place: USA...
CGCACGATCCCGAAAAAATTGGTCTCGAACACGGCTCGCGCCTCTTCGAGCGAGGCGTCCTCGATCGCGCCGCTCAGCAAGTAGCCCGCATTGTTGACGAGCACGTCGATGCGCCCCGCACGCCGCATCACCTCGTCCACGCAGCTTGCCACCGAGTCACTCAACGTCACGTCGAGGGGCACGAGCTCGACGCCACTCGGTCGCTGGCCGGACGCCTTTCGCCCCGTGCCGAAGACGCGATAGCCCGCTCCTGCGAGCTCATCGGCGATGGCGGCGCCGATCCCGGAGGAGGCCCCAGTCACGAGAACTACGGTCGTTCGAGGGAGGACGGTGGTCACGCTCCATGAGTCGTGCGAGCTCCCGCGGCGTTACACTGACTCCACCGGCCGGGAGCTTCTCGGGGCCGCCGCTCGCCCTCGAACTGAGCTCGTTTCACCCCGTGCAGCCACCGAGAGAGGGGGTCGGACTTGGCGCGCCAACGGCGCACGGCCTAAAGAACGGAGCTGGTGCGGAAAAGGAGCCGGGAATCGCTACGAGTTCGGGCATCGCTCGCCGCCCTTGCAACGTTGGCCGGTACGAGCAGCGCCGCGGCACGGTCGGCGCACTTCGAGTGGACCGCGCCCCCCGAGTGCGCGAGCGTCGAGACACTCCGCGCGCGCGTCGAGGGCGTCCTCGGCGAGGATCTTTCCGAAGGCGATGCGTTCGACGCGAGCGCGAGTGTCACGCGCGATACCGGCGGGTCCTTCACATTGACGCTTTCGGTGCGCACGGCGGACAGCACCGGCACCCGCACCGTACACGCGGACGACTGCGCCTCTCTTCTGCAGGTCGCCGCGTTCAGTATCGCGCTCGCGCTCAATCCCGAGCTCGCCGCGGCCGTAAGCCCGCCCGTCGCTGAGTCGGCGGAACCCCCAAAGGCCACTCCGCTCGCGCCCGAACCGCGCGCGACCACGCCGCCGCCACCGGCCGCGCCGAAACCGCAGGCCGCAGACGAAGATGCGCCGCTCACCACAGACCCCTCCGCGCAGAATTCGGAACCGGCGCCGGCGCCCGAGCTCTGGTTCGCGGGCCATGCTCTCTTCGACAGCTCACTCTTGCCGCACCCGGCGTCCGGCCTCGAAGCACTCGGGGAAGTCCTGCTCTTCGAGCGCATCCGCCTCGGGCTCGGCGGCGAAGCGTTCCTTCCGCAACTGAAGCGGGGCGCAACGGGCGGCGGCTACTTCACGCTCTGGTCGCTCGACGCTCACGCGTGCGTGCAGGGGCGGTTCGGCATCGTGCTCGGCGCGTGCCCGACATTTCGACTCGCGCAGGAGCACGCCGCGGGGCGCGGCGTCGTGCCGGCGTTGCGTCAGACGGCCTGGGTGCCCGCGCCCGGCATGACGCTGCTCGCGCTCGCCGCGCTCTCGCCCCGCCTGGCCGCGAGCCTGCGCGCGACCGGGGTCGTCACGCTCGACCGCGCCACCTTCGTGATCCGGTCTGGCCAAGTCCATGCAATCCCTGATTTTTCTTTCGAGCTCGCGCTCGGCATGGTGGTGCGTGCGTTTTAGGTTCGACCCATCACGGTTTCGGCTCGACCCGGACACGAATCGAGCGCCCGCCATGCGAGCTCTCGAGCGCGCTCCCGAAGAACCATCCGAGGTGCCCGAACTTCCCTCTCTCGAGGCGCTTTACGACGAGCATTTCGCCTTCGTTTGGCGTTCCCTCCGCGGGCTCGGAGTCGCCCAGAGCCAGCTCGACGACGCCACGCAGGAAGTATTCGTCGTGGTTCACCGCCGCGGCGAGGAGTTCGAGCGACGGTCGTCGGTGAGGACGTGGCTTTTCGCGATCGCCTTTCGCGTCGCGGCGAACTTTCGACGGGGAGCGAAGCGCCGTGCCGCCGACCCGCTGTCGAGCGAGCTCGAGAGCGAACAACCGACGCCGGAGCAGGGCGCGGAACGAGCCGAGATGGTGCACTTCGTCGAGCGCGTCCTCGATGGCCTCGAGGACGGGCAGCGGGCGGCGTTCACCGCGTGCATCCTCGAAGGCATGAGCGCGCCGGAGGCGGCCGACGCGCTCGGCCTCAACGTGAACACGCTCTACTCGCGACTTCGAGCCGTACGCGCGAAGTTTGCTTCCGCCCTCGCGAAACGGGACGGCCGGCGATGAACGAATTCGAAGCAATCGTCCAAATCACCCGCGAAGAATACGAACCTTTGCCGGCGGATCGTGACCGGATGAAGCGCCGACTCGCCGCGACGCTCGGCCTCACGGCTTCGCTCGCCGGAGGTACGGCCGGGGCCGCGGCACCTTTGCCCACATTAACGGGTCAATCGCTCGGCGCGCTCGTGAAGGTATTTCTCGGCAGCATGCTCGCGACGTTCGCGGCGGGCGGAGTGCTCGTGGCCGTCAATCGTGCCCTCGATTCGTCCCCGAACTCACCGATGCTCGTCGTGCACCGGGCGCCCGAGGCGACTGCCACGACACCGCATGCTCAGCCGACTCTCGCCGATACGAGCGTGTCCGTCGCGCCACGGCCGAGCGCCGCCGCTTCGCCCGTCGTCACCGCGGCAACGGGCGGGCCGACCGGCATGCGTCGCGCGTCCGAGCGTGCCGCCCCGAGCGCTCTCGGGTCGGCGAGCGCGGATTTGCAACGGGAGCTCGTCGTGCTCGGTTCGGCGCGCCAGGCGGAGGCGAACGGCGATTTCGCGGAAGCGGAGCGGCTGATCGCGGAGCTCGATCGACGCTTTCCGCACGGGCTGCTCATCGAGGAACGGGCGGCGCTGCGTGCGGTCACGCACTGTGAAGCACACACGGGCGGCGCCGAAAACGCTCGTGAGTTCGCGAGCCGCTATCCGGCGTCCGTGTATGCCGAGAAGGTGCGGCGTGTTTGTGCGGGCGCTGAAAACCAGGTGGAACGCGCGGCGCCGGAGCCGAGCACTTCGTTCACGGCTGAACCGGAGCCTGGAGACTAAGGGCTCGTAGCCACTCGGGGCTAGGAGGATTGGCATGATGCGAGAACGACACGTTGCGCTGATCGCGCTGCTCGGCGCGAGCCTCTCGGGGTGTGCGGCGGACACATTGCCGCTCCAGGGTGAAATCGAAGCGACGGGCGGAAGCGGGAGCGTTTCGAGCACGGATACGCCAGGCAGTGACACCACGGGCGGCGGCGCGACCGCTCCGACGAGCGGCCTTCTGAACGTTCACGAGATCGCCGGTACGGGCGTTTGGGGCGGCGACGCCGCGTTCGTCGGCGATCTCGATCACGACGGCTTCGCCGACCTCGCCATCCTCGACCATACGGTGCGCCCGCCGCTCCTTTTGCCCTCGCTCGGGGCTTACGGCGCCGTGTACGGGTTTTACGGCCGCGCTCGATTTCCGGCCCAGATCGACACGACTGCCGCCGACTTCGTGCTCCTCGGCGCGACCACCGGCATCGGCGCGCTCGGGGACGTCGATGGTGACGGATTCGACGACTTTGGGTTCGTCTCGAACTGCGCAGTCGCTTGCGACTCGACGACCGGAGTGCACATCGTGTTCGGGGGAGCCGAACGACTCGCGGGCGTTCATCTCTCGAACACGGTCGGCATCACTTGGCAAGTGCCGAGCGGCTGGAGCCCCGTCTCCGCGCAGGGTGCGGGCGACGTGAACGGCGACGGGCTTCCCGATATCGTGATCGACACGAATTGGCCCCAGACGGCCTTGTTGTTCGGTCGCACCGACCGCGATGAGCTCGCGCACGCCATGCCCGACGCGACCTTCGACATGGACCCGAACGGTCTGGCGCCCGGAGTGGGTTCGATCGGAGCGGGAGACCTCGACGGCGACGGCTACGGGGATCTCCTCGTGCCGAGTGGCTATCCACCAGGATATCCAACCTCTTCCGGCAACTTCTTGTCACCGGCAACCCTGCTCTACTACGGCGGCGCCGAGCGCTTCCACGGCTCGCTAACTACGGCGGACGCAGACGCGGCATTCACGTTCGCGTCTCGCTCGCAAAAACCGGCCCACGATCTCGACGGCGACGGCTACGACGACCTCGAACTTCCGGCGTTCGCAACGCCGTCTCAGGATGCCAGCATTCGGGTCTTTTATGGGCAATCCTCGCGTTTCTCGGGATCGATTCAACAAGGAGACGCCCCGTTCACGCTGACGATGAGTGATCCGTCGCTCAACGGCGCGGGGGTGCATGGCACGGGAACGGGCGATATCGATGGTGACGGATACGTCGATCTCGTGTCCACCTACGTTGCGGGCACCGATGGCCAAGTGCCGCAGCCGGGCGCTCTGGCGTTGCTGCGAGGCACGCCCAGCCGGCAGGTCGGCGCACACGCCTACGACGCGAGCGACGTGATCCTGAGCGGTGAGGACGTGGGCCCCGACGGTTTCGGCTTCGGAACCGGCGTTACTACGGGCGACTTCAACGGAGACGGCATCGACGACGTCGTCGTGACCTCGAACGGGCAAGATCTCACCGCCACGGGTCACGGGTATGCGTTCCTGATCTTCGACTCGCGGCGTTGACTTGATGGGCCGTCGCCAGCATGAGAGAGTGTTCCCATGCGCCCTCTCGGAGCGGGTTTCCGTGCGTTCGCGTCGGCGGCCGGATGGGTCTTTCTCGTCGGCTGCACGAGCTCGTCCGAGGCGCCCACGAGTTCGAATCCCGGAGGGGCCGGCGCCGGTGGAACGGGCGGCAGCGCGGCGGGGGGCACGGCCGGGGGAATGACCGAGGCGACTTCGGACCCGCTCTTCACCGACCCTTCGATCCCTCACTGTGACGGGACCGGTGTCGACAACTACTACTTGCAAGGCACGGTCGACGGGCAGTCCGTTCAATTCTCGACGTACCAATCCGCGAGCATCAACGGTACCACGCTCGCCGCGGGGGAAGACGTGAACGGCACGATCCGCGCGGACGCGGCGCTGACCTTCACCCCGCCGCTGATCGAAAACAAAGCGAGTCCACTCGTCGGCACGTCGCTCTTGATCCCCGACGGCCAACCCGCGCCTGCCCAAACCCTCTGCATCACCGACGGCCAACTCGGCACGCCCACCCTCAGCAGCGGCGCCACGAATCGACCGTTCTTCTTCCACGTCACCGGCGCCAAGAGCGGCGACTGCAACGGCGCCGCCGTGACCGTCGACCTCGGAGGGTGCCTCGTCAGGTTCGGGACGGCGTTCCCCAATCTCGAAGCCCCCGACGGCGGAATCGCGAACTGAGCCGAACCGGAATCGGTCGCCCTTCGGCGATGAGGCGCTACTCGGTGAAGTCGGGCGCGCGGAACAAATACAGGCTTCCTTTGGCTGGACTCGAGGTCACGAATGCCGAAGCCTGTGAATCGACGAAGGCGAAGAGCCCGGGCTTCACTTCGACGAAATCGTGAACGGTGGTGTATTGCCCGACGAGCGCCGTTTCGAAGAGTTCACGGTAAGCCGACAGGTCGAGCTCGCGCAGGGCGAGCGTATTCGTCGCGGCGTCCGTGCTGAAGACGTCCGCGGGGGGCGAGTAGGAGAGCATCACGACCCGTTGCTGCTCGGCGTGCGGGACGAGGTTTCCCTGGTAGTCGAAGGTGCCGGCTCGAACGGGTGAGTCCGGCGTGCTCACGTCCAACACCTGCCCGCTCGATGCGAAGACGTAGCCCGCGTCGTACGTGATCTCCGTGCCGAAGCCGTCGAGCAGCCCTTCGATGTCGTTCGCCGTCGGGCCCGACGCGTCGAGCGCCAGGGTCGCAAAGTCGTAACCGGTGTCGAGGTCGTTGTAGCCGAACACGTAGCCGCTCGGGCCCGGCGCGAGTTTCGAAAGGTCGCTGACGTGATTGGGGCGCGGCGTTCCGGCATCCATCACGGCGACTTCCGCGCTGCAGCCGTCGCAACGTATGGACAGGGCGATGCTCTCCGTGCTTCCGGGCAAGACGACGAGCCTCCCCGCGTAGACGCCCTGAGCCTCGAAGCTGAGCGGCGGGACGGGATATTCGGCGCCGGGCGCCGGCGGCGACACCGTGAGATCCACTTCACGGACGGTGAAGGAGCCGTGAAGTCCGACCCAGAGCCGAGTCGCGTCGTCCGAAAGGGCGAGTGCGTCCGGGTTCGAGCCGATCGCGACGGAGGCTTCGATCGACGCATGCTCGGGATCGATGACGAGGAGCTCGTTCGCGTGCAGCGCATCGTCCTTCCCGATCACCGCGTAGAGCTTGCCGCGGCTGGGATCGGCGACGAGCGCATTCGCCTGCAGCCCGAGGCAGACGGGCGTCGTGCCGACGTCGAGCTCGCCCGCGCTGCCCGGCGCACACGCGGCGCCGGGCGCGCCTCCCACCGAGACGCCGCTGCTCGACCGGCCCGCGCTCGCTCGACCAGCGTTCGCTCCGCTGCCCCCGGTCGTGGCTCCGGTCCCGCCGGCACTCGAGCCGTTGCCGTAAGTCCCGCCGCTGCCGTACGTGGCGCCGCTGCCGTAGTCCGCGATGCCCGGGCCCGGCGTCGCACCGAGGCAGTCGCCGAAGACGCACACGCGCGAACAGTCGTCGTCCGTCGAGCAGCTTTGGGTATCGCTCGTCGTTTCGTCACAGCCGATGCCCAAGGCGACGGTCAAGAGCCAGAGCGCTCGTACTCGCGCGTTCATGCCGACTACTCCGCCAACTCCGGCGCCGGCACGACGATCACCGCCGCGCGCACGGTTCTGAGGTTTGGAGCGGAAGGAATTTGGTAATCGATGAACGCGAACAGACCCGGCTTCGGTTCGACCAGATTGGCAACGTCGTAGTAGTGGCCGTCGAGCGCAAGCTCGGCGTCCGCGGCGAAGCTCGTGAGGCTCATGTGCCGCAAAACGATCGTGTCGAGGGCCTGAGTCGTGCTCGTGGGCATCGAAGCGTCGTAAGCGCTCGGATCGTAGGTGTTCGTCAGCACGACGGCGCCGGAAGCGGCCACGTGCGGCACGACCAAGCCGCTCTCCGCGAACGTGCCCGCGACCTCGGGCGTATTGGGCGCAGTCACGTCGAGCACCTGCCCTGCACTCGTGAACAAAAAGCCGTCGTCGTAAACGAAGCTCGACGGGCCGCCCCGGGCGATGCTCGCGTGCGGCGTCGCCGTGAGTCCGTCGGCGTCCACGGCGATGGTGAGCAGGTTGCCGTCATCGTCGAGCCCGAAGAGATAGCCCACGGGCCCGAGTGCGAGCGCGTTGATCCCCGGCGGCGAGGCGAGTCGTTTCGCGCGCGGCATTCCGGAATCGACGAGCACCGCATCCGCCGCATTCGGATTCACATGCTCGTATTGATAGGCGAACGCGACACTCTCGGGCTCGCCCGCCGGCACGACGAGTGTCGCGGCGTACGCCTCGGTGTAAAGCCGTGGGAGCGGATATTGGGCGCCCGGTTCGGGTGGCGAGCGCGTGACATCCACCTCCCGCAGGGCGAGCGCGCCTTCGAGACTCACCCAGAGCCTCGTCCCGTCGTCGGAGAGCGCGAGCGCCGCCGGATCCGAACCCACGACCACCGACGCTTCGACCGTGCCCTGTTCGGGATCGATCACGACGAGCTCGTTGGCGTGCTCGCTCGCGTCGCCTTTCACGACCGCGTAGAGCAAGCCGCGCGCGGGGTCGGCGATGAGCGCGCTCGCGTCGATATCGAGACAGGTGACGACCGTGCTCTGACTCACCGCTGCGCACGCGGGCACGCCGCTGCTCGGCCCGGTCAAGATCGGCCTTCCGCCCATCGCTTCGACGGGCTCGCCTCCTGTCCCCGGCGTTCCGCCCGGTGCGGTTGCGTCTCCGCCGCTCGGTTCCCCTCCGACGCTCGTCGGCCCGCCGCCAATCGCACCTCCGCCGCCATACCCGCCACCGGGGCTACCCCCTGCCCCGTACGTGACCGGCCTCCGATTGCCCTGGCCGCTCGCCTGCGAACGGCCGTCACAAGCGGCGAGCGCAAGCAGCGCCAGCCCGAATAGCGATTCAAACCGCGAGCGCGTCAAAAGCCGATACCGAAGGTGAAGAGCAGACCCTGGCCCGTCTTGCTCGCGAAAACGAGCTCGTAGCGTAGGTCGGCAGTGATGTTGAACCCTGGAGGCATGACGATGAACGTCACGCCGGGCAAGAGGGCAAGGTCGCTCTTGTCGTTGGAGGTGCAATCGAGCGCGGGCGCGCAAGACTTCTCGTGAACGTTCGCGAGGCCGAGGCCGAGCTTCGGGCGCAAGACGAAGGCGCCGAGCCCGACGTCGTAGCCTCCTTCGGCGGAGAGCTGCCACAGGTTCGCGCTTGCACCGTTCGTGTCGTCCCCGACCTGTTCGCCGAAGAAGTACTCGAAGCTGCCGCCGAGAAACAGCGCGCTCGGCAAGGTGTAGCCGCCGTCCAAACCGAGCCCGACCGCCCACGGGTTCAGCGTATCGCCCGACGTCGCATCGACCCCGTAACGGAACCCGACCCCGAGCTGAAGCACATTAGCCGTCGCCGGCTCGGCAACCGCCGGAGCCGCAAGCAAGCAAATCCCACTCGCGACCACGCCACCCACCACCCCTCGACGGAAACCCACCTGCTTACCCCGTCAACACCCGATGCGGCCCGTCCGGAGCAAGTCGCTCGAGAACGGACCGAACGACGACCCAAACACCACCGGCACCATGTCCGCACGATACAGGACCCGTGCCGCGCGATGAAGCGCGAGTTCGGACCGACGGCTTTGTCCGCGCGGGGAAGCTGACGCTTCAGGTCGTAGCCTGATTCAGCGTGGCTTCGATGAAGATGTTGGCGGTCCAAACCTGGCCGTACGGAATTCCGGGGGGCTGCCGTGCGAAGATGGAATAGCCGTTGATGACAAAGCCGCCGCGGAGCTCCATATACGATGGATCCACTTCCTCGATGATGCAGTTGAGCTGGGTGAACTCGGGGGCCTCGCTGCTTTCGAGGGCGAGGTATTGACCGGGGGGTGCACGCCACGAAAGGTACGCCGTGCTCGGGACGATGACCGGCGCGGAGCTGACCTTGTAGAGCGAGCGACCGATGCGGGTGTCGGTGGGTTCGGGCTTCAGCGTCGGAGCTGGCTTGCCCGCCTTGCCGTGGACGAGCTGCTGGTCGGTAAACAAGGAGCGACGGCCGCCTTCCGCAGGGGGGACCAGGGATCTCGTGAGCCGCTCGAGCTCGGCGGCCAGATCAGCAACGAAGCGTCCCGCAGCCGTCGAGGTGTCGAATTCGGCAGCGACGAGGGCGGCCTGCTCTTCGCCACTCGCGGTTTGGCCCAGGTTACGCACGCTCTTGATCAGCGAGAGCGGAACATCGAGGAGCTTTCCCGTGCAGAGCCTCACGCGCGCGGACGCTCGGTCGGCAGTGAGTGCCACGACGGACGCCACGAAGCGATTGCTGCGCGCGGGCGCGCTGCCGAGCGACTGCTCGATCTGCCGCAAAGTCTGCCCGATATCCTCGAGCTCCGGAGCGTAGTTTGCCACCGACTGCACCGCAGCCTCCCCGTGTTTGCCATTACTCACCCGCCAATGAATAGCGGCGCGCACGCACTCACACCATGCGCATTTGTGCGACGCTCGTTCGCCGTCGCGATGTTGATCCGGTCGAAGCAGCAGGCCGTCTCACACGATTTGCCGCACTTGAATAGGGCGCGCCGAAGGGGGGAGCCCGCGAGCCCGACCCTGCTGAAGCCGACTCGGGAAGACCGATTCGCCGAACCAACGTGTCCGCCCCGAGAACCCGTGGATGTCTTTCGCGCGAGCGACGCGTACCCGGATTGTTGACGATCAACTCTCGCCGGGCGTCGCCGACGCGCTCCGCGCCTGGCGCGATCCTCCGCAACGCCGAAGACGAGCATCTAGTCTTCATCGACGAAAACGGCGGCGCTCTCGAACTGAACCACCTCGCCGATCGCAGGCGAGCACCTCGCCACGGCCGGCCTCACGCGCGCCGATCTCGCCGACCCCCCTAGGGTGGGCCAAACATGGGCCAAAAATGGTCGGGGCGGCCGGATTCGAACCGGCGACCCCTAGACCCCCAGTCTAGTGCGCTAACCAGGCTGCGCTACGCCCCGAACCGACCACGTCCGAGGGGGCCCGGACATCGACCCGGCGCAACCTAGTCGCTTTGCGGACGATTGCAAGCAGGTTCGCCTTCGGTCGGCGGTTCGCTCGGCGCGGCGGGCGCGCTCGGGCGTTAGCGGCCGCGGGCGGCGACGCGGGCGATGTGGGTCGCGAGGCGGCGGTAGAGCTCGGCGGCAAGGCGCGGATCGGCGCAGACTTCGGCGAAGTCGTCGGCGCGGACCCGGAGCACCCGCGTGGTTTGGTCGGCGACGGGCGGTTCGCCCGGGCCCGCGAGACCGACGAGCGATTCGGGGAAAACGAGCGCGCCGGCGCCGACCGTGCGCTCGGCGTTCGAGTAGCGGACGACGCCGTCGAGCACGATGTAAGCGACGAGGTTGTTCGTGACGAGCCGCGGGATGCGGTCGCCCGCGGCGAATTCGACTTCGACGGCCGCCGCGAGCGCGCTCAGCGCGAACGACTGCGGCAAGTCGACGAGCAGCGGGCTCTGCCGCGCGCGTTCGAGATCGCCGGCCGCGAGCCCGCGATCGTGGTCGGTGCGTTTGACGAAGCGTTCGCCGACTTCGACGACGACCGCCGTCGCGTTGTCGCGCCCGAGCTCGCCCGCGCGCGCGACGAGCGAGCCCGAAGCTTGGTTCACCGAGCCGCTCCGCACGAGATCGGCGAGCTCGGCTTCGGCTTCGACTTGGCCGTGCACGCCGTCCGTGCAGAGGAGCAGGCGATCGCCGCGCGTGAGGTCGACGAACAGCGTGTCGACTTGCACTTGATCGGCGAGCCCGATGGCGTTCGTGATGCCCGACGAGCGGCGCGCCCCCGTGACGCTCGTGCCGAGCGAGTGGTCCTGCGTGAGCTGGAGCATGGTGCGCACGCGCGCGAGGTAGACGCGCCCGTCGCCGGCGTGCGCCACGAACGCGTTGCCGCGAGCGAGCCACACGGCGTCGAGCGTCGTGCCCATGCCGAGGTGCTCCTGGTTGCCGGCCGCGTCCGCGAGCACCGCGCGATTGGCCTCTTCGAACGCGCGCCGCAAGGTGGCGTAGACGGCGCGCCGGCTCTCGAGATCCGCCTTCGCGACGTAAGCGTCGATGACGCGCTGCGCCTCGCGGCCGGAAAGCACGCGGCGCACCGTCTCGACCGCCAGCCGCGCGGCCACGTCCCCCGCCTGGTGGCCGCCCATGCCGTCGGCCACGGCAAAAAGCGCGATTTCCGGCGCGAGCAGCGCTGCGTCTTCGTAGTATTCGCGCCGCGCGCCCTTGTCGTTCGCCATCGCGAAGTCGGCGCGATAGTCGAAGCGCGGCAGGATGGTGGACATCGGCCCCTCACGATATCACCATCCCGCCGTGCGAGTTTTAGGCATCGAAACATCGACGCGGCGCGGATCGGTCGCCGTGAGCGCGAACGGCGTCGTCGTCGCCGCGCATTCTCACGAGCAGCCGAACGCCCACGCGGAACGCTTGCTCGAGCTCGTCGAACGCGCGCTCGCGGACGCGCGCGTCACGCGCCACGAGCTCGAGCGCATCGCGGTCGGCGTGGGGCCCGGGTCGTTCACGGGGCTGCGCGTCGGCATCGCGCTCGCGCAGGGCATCGCGCTCGGACTCGGCCGGCCCTTGCTCGGCATCGGCTCGCTTCTCGCCATGGCGCGCGCCGTCCCGGCGAGCGATCGGCGCGTGCGCGTGCCCGTCCTCGACGCGCGGCGCGGTGAGCTCTTCGTCGCGGCGTACGCGCCGGACGGCGCCGAGCTCTTCGCGCCGTCCGCGCTCACGGCGCCGGACGCACGCGCGGCGCTCCACACGGCGCTCGACGGCGCGAACGCCGTGCTCGTCGGTGAGAGCGCGCCCGCGCTCGGCATGGACCTCGAAGTCGCGCGCGGCGACGAGCTCGATTTGCCGCACGCGAAAACGCTCGCCGTGTTGGGCGCGACGCTCGACCCCGAAGGCGCCCGCGCCGAGCCGGTGTACGTGCGCGGGCCGGGCGCGACGCTGCCGAACCTGCCGCCTTCACCGCTCGGCTGAGCACGACGGTGGATCCGTTCGTGCCCCCGCACTAGCATTCGGACCTTGCCGATGGCGACGCCCGCTGACGGTCCGAGCGACCGCGATCACTTGCTCTCACGCTTCGGTCGTTCCTTCACCGCCGGCACGGTGCTCTTTCGCGACGGCGAGCCCGCCGATTTCGCCTACCTTCTGCAGAGCGGACGCGTGCGGCTCTTCAAGCAGGTGGGCGCCATGGAGCGCAGCCTGCGCGTGGTGCGCGCGGGCGATCTGTTCGGGGAATCGGCGCTCGAACCGGGCGCGATGCGGCGCTCGACGGCCGTCGCGCTCGACGACGTGACGGCCATCGCCGTGGATCACGCGACCTTCGACGACGTGCTCACGATGCACCCCGCCGTCGGCTCGAGCGTGCTCCAGCAGCTCTTGAGCCGCCTGCGCGACGCGGAGGATCAGATCGAGATCCTGATGATGCGCGACCATCAGTCGAAAGTCGTGGTCGCGCTGACGAAGCTCGTGCAACGCGAGATGGCGCTCGGCGAAGGCATGAACGGCGACGCCAACGACATCAGCCTGCAGATTTCTCCGCTCGAGCTCGCCGCCCGCGTCGGGCTCGACGTCGAGATCGTGAAGCGGGTCGTGTCGCAGCTCCGCGAGGGCGGCTACGTTCGGATCCAAAACGAGCGCGTCGAAGTGACCGATCTCGAGACGCTGCGCGAGCTCTACTCGCTCCTCAGCCTCAAGGATCAGCTTCGCGGCAGTCCCGATCGGGAACGAGGGCGGAGCGCGTGAAGAGCGAACGGATGGCCGGTCGGCGACCTTGGCTCTTCGTTGCGGCGTTGCTCGTCGCCTGCTCGTCGACGAACTCGGGGGGACCGCACGCGCAAGATCCGAGCCGGCAGGCGGACAGCGAGTACGACGTCGCGCGCGACCTCTGGCTTCGTCGCAACGATCCGCGCGGCGCGCTCGAGCACGCGCTCAAGGCGACCAAGCTCGATGACGACAACGCCGAGGCCGCGCACCTCGTGGCGCTCCTCTACCTCGACTTTTGCAGCCGCGACGCCGGGGAGTGCCGGTTGCCTTCAGCCGAACGCTTTGCACGGCGCGCGCTCGAAGTGAAGAGCGACTTTCGCGAAGCCAAAAACACGCTCGCCGTCATCCTCATTCACGAGAAGCGCCCGCAGGAAGCCGTACAAATCCTGCTGCCGCTGACGCAAGACATCCTCTACACGACGCCCGAGGACGCCTGGGGCAACC
>Ga0335083_10007728_pt1 | contig 13241 bp, 14 predicted proteins | sample Lox_Sample_42_FD_206716 | JGI IMG/M metagenome (GOLD analysis project Ga0335083, IMG submission 206716) | Soil microbial communities from Loxahatchee National Wildlife Refuge, Florida, United States - Lox_Sample_4.2 | ecosystem: Environmental > Terrestrial > Soil > Wetlands | place: USA...
AAAGATTGCGTTTACGGACAAATATTATGTAACAAGCGCACGTCTGGTCGCGAAGAGTGGGTCACCCTACGATGCATCGCGTCCTGGCACCCTTGCAGGAAAGCGGGTCGGTGTTCAACGCTCGACGCCTCACGAGACGTTCGCGAACGCCGTGCTCGCTCCGGCTGGCGCCACAGTGGTGTCGTATCCGACGCAGGACGAAGTTTTCGCAGACCTTCGAAGCGGCCGGATTGATGCTGGGTTGCAGGACACACCGCTGGCTGCATCCGGATTCCTGAACATGCCGCAGGGTGCAGGCTTCGATTTCGCTGGCTCAGCCGTCGACGATCCGAAATATTTCGGTGAAGGCGTGGGCATTGGAGTGCGAAAGGAGGATGCAGACCTTGCCGCCCAGCTCGACGGGGCTCTCGCTGCCATCCGCGCGAATGGTCAATACGATCAAATCGCTCGTCGCTATTTCAAGTTCAACATCTATACGGGCAATTGAGTTCGCCGGCACAGGTGGCCCGCCAGTAACGCTCAAGGCGGGCAACCTGGTTCGGTTATCGGCAACGCGAGTCCCACAAGAGGACAGCGTTGCCTGATGGATTCGAGCGTGGCTAGCGAGACAAAAGGTTCTGGAGACGATTTATGTTTTACGGATATGGGGATGCAATCGCAACAGGCGCAGTCGTGACGATGAAGGTAGCATTCGGCTCGTTACTTGTAGCTATCCTGTTGGGATTTGCGACAGCGATCGCTAAAACTTCTCGGTATGCCGTGCTGCGTGCGTGCGCTGGGGGCTATACAGGTCTAGCCCGCAGCGCTCCCGACTTTGTCTGGTTACTATTCCTCTACTATGGCGGCCAGGCGGCTTTGAATCGGATAGTCAATCTGTTTGACCCAGCTCGCGCCATCGAAATTGACTCGTTCACGGCGAGCGTTGCAATTCTTGGAATCATTTACGGCGGATATCTCGCAGAGACGTTTCGCGGCGCGATCATTTCTGTTTTGCCTGGTCAGATCGAGGCAGGTTACGCTTTCGGTCTAAAGCGTTCGACAGTGACACTTCGTATCCTGCTTCCGCAAATGATGCGTTTTGCGCTTCCAGGATTAAGCAACAATTGGCTCGTACTGGTAAAGGCTTCGGCGATCACATCGATGGTGAGTCTGAACGAACTTGTATTCCTTGCCTCCGCAGCTGGTCGCGCTACCCATCATGTGTTGCTGTTTTTCTGTGTGGCCGGCGGTGTTTACCTCGCCATAACGACAGTGTCGCTATGGCTACTGCGCGGTTTGACGCATCGCTATTCGATGGGCGCACGTGAGGTGGCGCTGTGAACTTCACCATCGTCTTAGAGAATATTCGACTGTTCCTTTGGACCAACGGAACCACGACGACTGGCCTGTTGCTCACTCTTGAACTGCTCTCGATATCCGCCTTGTCGGGCGTATTGCTAGCGTTGCCACTTGCAGTGATGCGCGCGTCCCGAAGCCGTTGGCTTTCGGATCCTGTCCGACTATTTACCTACGTTTTTCGCGGCACGCCCTTGCTCGTCCAGATGTACGTCATATATTACGGCCTCGCGGAAGTCGATCTGATCAGGGAAAGCTGGCTCTGGGTCTTTCTGCGCGAAGCTTATATCTGTGCGTGGCTTGCGTTCAGCCTGAACACCGCAGCCTACACGTGCGAAATCATTGCCGGCTCTATCAGGACCACACCGGTAGGCGAACTGGAAGCCGCCGCCGCGCTAGGGATGAGCAGGTGGAGTCAATTACGCTTTGTATTGTTGCCAGGTGCGCTGCGTCGGGCGCTCCCCGCCTATAGCAATGAAGTTATCTTCACATTGCACGGGACAGCCCTCGCCTCGGGCATCACTCTACTTGACCTCGCGGGTGTTGCACGATCGGTCAGTATGCGGTACGCCGCGCCGTATGAGCCATATATCGCCGCCCTCGTGCTCTACGGATTAAGCACATTTGTTCTGCTGCAGATGTTCCGTTTTGCTGAGCGACGTTGGCTCGCCCATGTCCGGCCACGCTCGACTTCCGGCACCTCCGGATCCCGGTCACGCGGCCACGACCCTGCAGCGATATTCCCAATCATCCCATTCAACACAGAGGAGGGCAGAGATGTCCGCTCTTGAACTCACGAACATCCACAAGTGCTATGGCGACCATGAAGTCCTGAAGGGCGTTTCTCTCAGTGCGTCGCGTGGCGACGTCATTAGTATCATCGGCTCGAGTGGTTCCGGCAAGAGCACGCTCCTGCGCTGCATTAATCTGCTAGAACGGCCTGATGCCGGAAGTATCAGCGTCGGCAACGAGGCGATTCGCCTGAAGCAGACCCCCAATGGGCTCGTCGCGGCGGACCGTCGTCAACTCGAGCGTATGCGCACACGGCTCGGAATGGTGTTTCAGCATTTCAACCTGTGGGCTCATTTAACTGTGCTCGAGAACGTTATGATGGCGCCGATGCGCGTTCAAGGGCGGTCGCGGGCTGAAGCGCGCGACTGCGCCTTTGAGGTGTTGCGCAAGGTGAAGCTCGATCCCCAGAAAGTCGCCAATGCCTACCCGGCACATCTGTCGGGAGGGCAGCAACAGCGAGTGGCGATTGCGCGTGCGCTTGCTGTTGACCCCGATGTGATGCTATTTGATGAACCGACGTCCGCACTGGATCCAGAGTTGGTTGGCGAGGTCCTTGCAGTGATGAAAGATCTCGCTCGCGAAGGACGCACAATGGTCGTGGTAACGCACGAAATGGGGTTTGCCAAGGAGGTATCGTCAGGAGTTGTATTCCTGCATCAGGGAAAGGTTGACGAACAAGGAGATCCGGGCGAGGTATTTGGCAATTGCAAGAGCGATCGGTTAAAACAATTTTTGCGCAGGGCTCTGAAGTAAACACACGTAGCCTGATAGTAGAGCCCGTGCCTTCGGCGCGGGCCAGCGGCTTAACATGATTACGGTTTTTGACTCGCCAGAGAAGTGCGGTCGATTTCTCGAATCGACATTCATGCCTCTTGAGAAGGAGGCTGGGAGCGCTTCATGAATCGTCCGGGTCCAGGCCACGCACAGTGAACTGGCGTGATGCCGAAGCGCTGTGCCGGCAGCCAGGGAACCGCATCTCCGACATGTGCCATCGATCGCGGATGCCAGGCTGATCGTCTCCCGGACAGCAGTCCAGTTCGAGCGTGACGTGGGGCCGCGTACCGCCGTTGCCGAAACTCAAAGCGATGCAAGACGATAGGGCCTTGCATACGGCACGTTTTTTTGGCGCTACAATCAGAATCGCCGGTCCTTCCCGGTCGCCTTCCTCGTGCGAGGAACAGGGAACACGCCATATGCTGCGTGGCAGGTCATGCTGTGAATTCCCTGTGATGGGTAATGTGAGCGCTGGGTGATTAGCGGAGCAGGATTGCTGCTCTCTGCTCGAGTGTCAGCAACCTGATAGGCATCACCACATCCTGAATGATTTCAAAACCGGCGTTGCGATAGACCGGTAATGCTGCCGGATGATCCAATGAGCAAGTCTTAAGGATGATCCGGCGCACGCCAGTGGAAAAGGCGGTCACCATGGCCTCGGAGAGTAACCATTTGCCTAACCCGCGCCCGGACACATGTTCCATGAGGCCGAGGTAGACAATTTCGACAGTCGATTCGTCACGACGGTCGAGATCGAAGAAGCCTGCGGGTGCACCCTCGATCAGTAAGAGACGCATGTCACGCTGTGGCCCGTGAATGCGTGCAGCAAGTTGAGCGTCGCTCAGGCAAAGATAGTCCTGCCAGTGCCACTTCCGTCCAATTCTGTCGATAAGGTAGCGATAGAATTGAAGGGGGGGGTGCCTGAGGGGAAGGAGCAGGCCGACATCGCCCCTGCGATGCTCCGGTCTTTCCCAGTTCTCACGCGTCGCCTCGAGCGTCATCATCGAGATTTCAACCTCGGCGCCGCCGGGTACCACAGTTGTATCTTCCATCATTCCAGTTCTGGCCTTTTGACGGTGACACATTGGGCCGCCGTCAACATTATTTCGACGTCGTAGTTTGCGACGAGTGCAGAGCCGACGCTCGCGCGCGCGGGGACAGATCCGCGTGGAATCCACTTCTCGTAAACCGCCGTCATTTCCGCCCAGTGTTCCATGCTGGTCAGCCATATTGTGACCTGCAGAATGCGCGACTTGTCGGAACCACTTAGAGAAAGTAAGCGATCGATATTGGCGAGCGCGCCTTCAGTCTGTTCGGTAATAGAGGTATTCGGTGATCCAACCTGGCCACAAAGATAAACGATGCCGTTGAATACGACAGCTTGACTGTAGCGTGAGCCAGGTTCAATGTAGATAATATCGTCGTTCATGGATGATTTCCTTGCTTATGCCTCGCTGCGTGCGAGAAAACGGTCGCGCGCGAGACGCAGGCGCGCCCCCCAGCCAAGCAGGGGTTGCGGCGGCAGGCGCTGCGGCTGGCTGCGCTGTGCGATCAGGGGTATCCAATCGCTGTCCTGCTGCGCCGCGAGGTTGGCAATTTCCCGTCCAAGCAGATTTGCGAGGCCAAGGCCATTGGCGTTGTAGCATCCTGCAACAAATAGTCCATCGGCGATCTTGCCAAACACGTGATGACCATTCGCACTGAGGGACACGACACCCGACCACGAGTGGGTGAAGATTTGGGGGCTCAGCGCCGAAAATCGCTCCGTCAGCGCACTTGAATGGTCATGCCTGCGCCGCGCAAGGGCGGTGGGATCGAGCGACATACGCTGTGGTATTTCGCAAGTGTTCCGCACGAGAATGCGCCGGTCCCGCGTCAGCCGGATCGTCGCCCCCATGGCATCGGCCGAAAGGAGGCCGTACGGATTCGGTGCACCGATCGCAGCATACTCATCGTCCATCAGGGGGCGGCTCAAGCTCGCCGTGAGCAGCAGTCCGAAGCTGTGGTTTGGGCGTACACCTACTTCGGGCATAAATCCATTCACCGCCATAATGACGTTGCGCGCAGAGAGTTCGCCGGAAGGCGTCTTCAGTCGATACCCGCCGTTGCTGGCTTGCCATGCAACGACGGGTGTATTCTCGAACGCTTCTATCGATTCCGGCAGATTGTCGTAAAGCCCGCGTGCAAGCTTGGCGGGCTGTAGAATGACGCTTGTCTTTGTCCATAGAGCGCTTGTATAGAAGTCGGTCCCGATGTGATCGCGAAGCTTCTTTCCCGTCAGACTCTCGTTAGCGATGCCGAGGTCGCTCAGGAGGCGGGCGAAGTTTTCGAGTCTCTCCAGGTAGCGGTCGTGACGCGCACCATAGAGCTTCCCGCATGGATCCCAGTCGCAATCGATGCCGTACGTGTCGACGAGGGATTTAACTTCCGTAATTGCTTCGAGGGCCAGCTTGTATTTCTGCCGGAAGATCTCGATATCTGTTGCGGTGCCCGTTCCTTCGTTGAGGGTTGCATCAACCAGGAAGCCTGAGTTTCGCGAGCTCGCACCTTCTCCTATGCGATTGGCCTCCAAAAGGATGACTCGTTCGTGGGGCTTGAGCATCGCGATTTTTCGTGCTGCAGCCATACCGGTGTAGCCTCCGCCGACAATCACCCAGTCTGTCCTTTGCGTGCCAGCCAGCTCGGGGCGCGTCGGCCGATCGGGCAGCTGACTAACCCACCCGCAAGTCGAATCATTAACGGGAAATTGCTTTACTCTTTGCATTAGAAGCTCCGTCTATCCCCCGAAAACGGGAATTCTTACGTGAGGTGAAAACTACTTCGAATTGCCCGCTGTGAGCGATCCACGCCATCTGCAAGGGCGCTCGGGTCTCGTTCTAGTCAGATGTCCCCTAGCGAATGTCCGTTCCTAACCATTTCATGCTGACATTTCGGAACGTGCCGTCGGCCGAAATTTCCCTGAGCGCAGCATTGATCGCCGCGCGCAGTGCGGGACTGTCCTTGCGCACCGCAATCCCGACCTGCTCGGGATACAGCAACGCACCGACTGGCTTAGCGTCGATTCTCTTGTCGCGGATGGTCAGGAGACCGGCAATCTTGTCAGTGACAAAGCCATCAATGCGACCGTTCTGGAGATCGATCAAGATGTCAGGCAGACCCTTGTAGGTCTTCACCTGAATTTCTGGATGGTTGGTACGCAACCAGGTTTCATAAGTCTCACCCAGCGTCACACCAAGCACCTTGCCGCGCAATTGCTCCACGCTTTCAACCTTGCTATTTTTCTGCACGAACAACTGCGCGCCCGAGTGATAGTAGGGTACGGTGAAATCGACTGCCTTCAGGCGCTCGTCCGTGATTGCCATGCTTCCGATAATCGCGTCGTACTTTCCCGCCAGAAGGCCGCCCACGATGCCGTCCCACGCCGTAGTAACCGGCACCGCTTTGACGCCGATTTTTTTCGCGATCTGGTTGCCAATATCGACGTCGAAACCCTGCAGTTGCCCGCCCTCATTGATGAAACTGAAAGGCGGATATTTACCGGTCAACGCGAACGTGAGACTGCCGCTCTGCTTCACTTTGTCCAGGTCGTCCGCGTGGACAAGGGCGCTTGCGGTACTCATCACGAGGAGGCAAGCCGTGGCCATGATTTTGTTCAAACTGATCATCTGAGTTATCCCAAGCTGGTGGATTGGATACTGCAGGGCGATTTCAGGACTTCGTCGCGTAAGTTCCTGTGTGGCTACCGTGCGACTTCAAACAGCGCTGCGGCGCCTTGGCCGCCACCGATACACATCGTCACCACGACGTAACGGACGCCACGCCGAGCACCCTCGAGCAACGCATGACCGACCATGCGGGAACCCGTCATTCCGTACGGATGGCCCAATGCAATGCTGCCGCCGTTGACATTGACCGTCTCGTACGAGAGTCCCAGTTCGTTCACGCAGTACACGACCTGCGATGCAAATGCTTCGTTTAACTCCCATAAGCCGATGTCAGCTATGTCGAGACCGGTTCGACGCAGTAGTCGGCGCACGGCGGGAACAGGGCCGATGCCCATTTCATCCGGAGCGCAGCCTTCGACGACGCAACTTACCATCCGGCCCAGCGGCGGAGTCTGCAGCGTACGTAGCATGTCGGCCGAAACCACCAGACACGCGGCTGCACCATCCGCAAATGGGCAGGCGTTCCCAGCGGTCACGGATCCTCCAGGGAAGACAGGATTGAGTTGGCTGAGCCCTGCGAGTGTCGTGTCGGGACGAGGGCATTCATCGGCATGGGCAACAACCTTGCGGTACACGTCGACGCCAGTCGTCTTGTCGCGTTCGAGCTTCGTCACTTCGACGCCTACGATTTCGTCGCGCCACGCATCGCGTTCACGCGCCGCTGCCGCACGGCGCTGGGTGGCAGCCGCATAGTCGTCCTGGGCCTGTCGCGAGATACCGTATCGCTCTGCAACTACTTCCGCAGTCTCGGCCATCGGCATGTATGCAGATACGTTTCGCTCGAGCAATTGCGCATCTCGTTGCCGATGAGTGTTCATGTGAGCGTTCTGAACAAGACTGATCGACTCGACGCCTCCCGCTAGAATGGCATCCGCTTCACCGCCGGCCACGCGGCTCGATGCGATTGCAATTGACATCAGGCCGGACGAACATTGGCGATCTACGGTCATACCCGGCGTGCGAACGGGTAATCCGGCGGCAAGCGCAGCGAGACGGCCGATGTTGTAATACTGTGTCCCTTCCGGCAGCGCGCAACCGAGGATGACGTCGTCAATTCGTTCGCGATCGATTCCACTTCTGCGGACTGTTTCATCGAGCGCGAGCGCAGCGAGCGTTGGTGCGGTCGTGTCGTTGAATACGCCCCTGAACGAGCGTCCAAGTGGTGTTCGTACGTAGCCGACGACAAAGGCATCCATTGCGGTGGCGTTCATGCTGTCAGTCCTCTGATACGTGAAAATTCGCGTCGGTGATGTTGCGCAGCGCCGCGAGCCCGATATCGCTGTGCAATTCAATCAGGCGCAACCCGCTTTCGCCGCATGCGAACACGGCATGCTCGGTGACAATCATGGCTACGCGCCGCCGGGCAGTCAGCGGCAGAGAGCACGCGCTCACGATCTTTGGACGACCGCTCTTGTCGGTATGCGGCATCGTAACAATCACGCGCCGCGCTTTCTGCGCCAATTCCGCGCCCCCCCCGATCCCGGCGACGAGCCTACCGGGGACCATCCAGTTCGCCAGATCACCACCTTCAGACACTTGCAGTGCGCCCAGAAACGTGATGTCGATCAGGCCGCGCCGGATCATGGCGAACGATACTGCGCTATCGACGATCGCCCCACCGGGAACGACCGAAACATAGCCCCCTCCCGCGTCGATGAAATCACTGGCGATCGATCCCGGATCCTGCAGAGGTCCGACGCCGACAATGCCGTTTTCCGAGTGAATCCAGGCTGCCGACCCCGCCTTGACGTAATGGGGTATCAGGGTCGGCAAGCCGATTCCCAGATTGATGAGCTGTCCGCGCGAAACCTCTCGTGCAGCGCGACGCGCGATCACGTGGCGCGGGTCATCGACGTATCGGCTGATATTCATAGGAGTCTCCTGCAACTTGAGTCAATCCGCTTACGTAAGTCCCTGGGGTGTGAATACTGTCGGGGTCAAGCGGCTCGTTGGTGATCGAGCGCGCTTCGACAAACACCTGGTCTGCAGCCATTGCCATTAGCGGCGAGAAGTTGCGTGCTGCTCCGCGATAGCTCAGATTGCCGAAAGCATCGGCTTTATCCGCTCGAAGCAATGCGTAGTCTGCCGTGATCGCCGACTCGAAGAACAATGTACGCCCGGCCACCACGACAGACTGGCGTGTTGCTCCCAACTCGTCGGGCAATTCAATGTCAGAGAGGACGCCTGGCAGCCCGACACCGGCGCAGCGGATGCGTTCGGCAAACAACCCTTGAGAAAAGAACTCGACGTGCAGTGATCCTGCAAGGTTAGCCCTTCGGGCCGGTGCGCTCAGACCGAGGTGAGTAGTGAGCAACTTGCTGACCACACCGGCCTCGATCAGTCGTGAGACGCCATAGCCGTCCTGGTTCGCGTCATTCTTGATAATGGTGAGATTGCGCTTGCCCTGACGTAGCAATTCTGCGAGCAATGAAAACGGAGTGCCGGGGGATCCAAATCCACCCACCATGATCGTCGCACCATCGGGAATTGGTTCGATAATCTCGGTCAATTGTTTGAGTTTGCACATGGGTCGGGCAGGTCAGTTGGGAACGGCGGCGAAGGTTGCTGTATGAAATGAACCGTTCCGTTTGCACTCTGCGCGCGTTGTGATCCATGGTGTTGCAATTACCGCCGAATGCAGCATAGGGAGGTCAATCATATGAGTCTCTCGAGAAGGTATCTGAGGGCTATGCTCTAGCTCAGCGGACGTCAGCCAGAAATGCCTGAGTCCGCTCGTGAAACGGTTGATAAAAGATTTCGCTCGGACTGCCTTCTTCGATCACAAGACCGTCCGACATGAACACGACACGGTCGGAAACCTTCTCTGCGAAGTGCATTTCATGCGTTACAACCATCATGGTCATGCCGGCTTTCGCGAGTTTCTCCATCACCGCCAACACGCCTCCGACCATCTCGGGATCGAGTGCAGAAGTTGGCTCGTCGAACAGCATCGCGTCAGGCTCCAGCGCTAGCGCGCGGGCTATGGCGACACGTTGCTTCTGACCACCCGACAATTTGCCCGGATAGACGTCCTGCTTGTCCAGGACGCCGACCGTGTTAAGGAGGTCGCGCGCCTCTGCTCGCGCCTGGGTCAAGTTTTTGCCCAGCAGCTGGGTCGGAGCTAGCGTCAGGTTTTCGAGTACCGTTAGGTGCGGAAACAGGTTGAAATGCTGGAAGACCATGCCGACTTTCCTCCGGACCGTGTTGAGATATTGCTCCTGCTTACGATGACTACGCGTGGGATCATTGAGCAGGCCGCCTTGGATCCGTACTTCGCCGTCAGTTGGCGTTTCGAGCAGATTCACACAACGCAGCAAGGTGCTCTTGCCCGACCCGCTTGGTCCGATCACGACAACGACTTCACCTCGTTGCACATCGAGCGAGATACCTTTCAGAACTTCTAGTCTCCCGAAGTTTTTCCGCAGACCCCTCAGCGAAATCTGTGCACTCGATGTTGAAATCCCATTCATGCATGGCCTCCTTCGAACATCAGACGTTGTTCCACTTGTCGCAGCAATAGGCTGGTGATAGTGGTTAAAACGGCATAGATCATTGCGCACGCAAAGTAGAGCTCGAAGGGCTTGAAAGTCGCGCTAACCAGTTGCTGGGTTCGCATGAACAGCTCGGCTAGCGTGATGGTCGAAACGAGCGAGGTATCTTTGGTCAGGATGATCAGGTTGTTACCCAGTGGCGGCACGATCAGTTTGAGAGCCTGCGGCAGGATCACGAGGCGCATGGTCCTGGCGCTCCCGAAACCGAGCGAACGTGATGCTTCGATTTGGCCGCGCGGAATGCCAAGGATGCCGGCGCGGATCGTCTCCGCGTTGTATGCACCGACGTTTAGTGCAAGACCAATGACACCGGAGGTAAAGGGCGAAATCTCCACGCCGAACTGCGGCAGCCCGAAGTAGATGAGGAATAGTTGCACCAGCAACGGAGTTGAGCGCATTAGCCAGATGTATGCGCCCATTATGTTTCGTATGGCGAGGTGACGGGATAAGCGGCCCAACGCAGCGGCGAGGCCAATCAAGAGACCCAGAACCGTGGACAGGATAGTGAGTTCCACTGTGATGCCGGTTGCCTGCACCAGCATCGGAACGTATTTGAAGGCGACCTGAATATCGAGCATGGGGTTTTCTGCAAAGCAGCCTATGCGACATGTCTTGCTGTCAGATGGAGGGCTGAACCGGGTCCGACGAAGACATTGTGATGAATATTATTCATACGACCCTATCCATCAATTTTTCGCCGATTCATGGTGTCTACAAGGGGTTTGTTCGATTGGGCACAGTCTCTCTAGCCTATTTTTTCCCGTCAATATATGATGTTATTTAATCAACTGATCGTCGGAACGGGAATGCGAATGGAGATGAGCCTGAGGGATATCGAGATTTTTCACGGCATCGCCACGCTGCTGTTCAACTGGGTATCACGCAGTCGGCCGTCAGTCACGCGCTGGCCCGGCTCGAGGAGAACCTTGGAATCAGGCTTTTTGAGCGGGAGAACCAACGGCTGCAAATCACGTCTGCGGGCCGTTATATGCTTGACGAGGCGGTCCAGTTGATGGATCGGCTAAATCGGATCGAAGAAGGGATTTCGCTTCTACAGGAAAGCGGGCTGGCATCACTGCGAGTGGGTTGCGCGCCTGGTCTGTGTCACCGATTCGGTCCTCGGCTCGCAAAGGAATATCTGACAGCTCATCCTGGCACGAGCATGGCGCTGGACGTGGCAGCAAGCGGACGAATGATTTCAGAGGTCTACAGTGGTCGCCTGGACCTTGCGCTGGTATCGTACCAGGTTCACGAACCAGGACTGATCTTTACACCGCTTTTTGGCGCAAAAATGATGGCGCTCCTGTGCCGGCAGAACCGACTCGCCTCAAGCCGGCTGCTCAATTATGCCGACCTTGCTGACCAACAATACATCAAGCCGATTCAAGCGGACCATTTGATCTACGCTGATACCAGTCTCGGGCGCAAGCTTGGTCATGAACTACGCGTCAGTCTGAGTTCGCTTGGCGAAGTACTCCGCTTGACCAATGGTGTTAGCCTGTTGAACGCATTGACGGCCGCCGATCTTTGCGTACACGGGGATTTAACCGCAAGGCCGTTTGACTCGGAGCAATGGTTCAATTTCTATCTCGTCTATAAAAGTGCGATGAAACAGAACCGCGCGGTGTCCGACATACTTGAGACAGCCCAGGCATGTGCGCGAGAAACAAGTCAGGAATCCGATTTTCCAGAGGCGTTTCTCATTCAGTAGTGTAGGGGCGAAAAACTATCAGATTGACACGACGGACGCTCCTCGAGAGCAGGTAATGCGGTTTCTCAACGGCTAGTCCGATTTGGGCACACGCTGGATGTCGATCAGGCATGGCGCACTTTGACGCTCCTCCATGAAGTCACGCAACAAGATTATCTGCTTCGATGCATGCTGAAGTGTGAAAAGGGAGCGAAACGTGAACCCTCCGGCAAGCCCTGAACCGCCCCGGGAATCGTGGAGGCTGGTTGGTTTAAGTTAATACGGGTTCAGCGGCAGCTGTTTCAAGTTGCCGATAGTAGTTTGCCTCAGCTTCGGCGGGCGGGATATAGCCGAGGGGTTCCATCAATCGATGATGATTGAACCAGGCCACCCACTCCAGCGTTGCCAGTTCAACGGATTCCCGCGTTTTCCAGGCGCGGCGATGAATCAGTTCAGCCTTGTACAAGCCGTTGATCGTTTCAGCCAGGGCGTTGTCATAGCTGTCGCCCCGGCTGCCGACCGACGGTTCGATGCCCGCTTCGGCCAGCCGTTCGCTATAGCGAATGCTGACGTATTGGGACCCTCTGTCCGAATGGTGTATCAAGGTCCCGTCGTCGCCCGGGCGTCGCGCGTAAAGCGCCTGTTCAAGTGCATCCAGAACGAAGTCCGTGGTCATCGAGGTGCTGACGCGCCAGCCGACAATACGGCGAGCGAACACGTCGATCACGAAGGCCACGTACAGCCAGCCCTGCCACGTCGAAACGTAGGTGAAATCCGAAACCCAGAGCTGGTTCGGCCGTGCCGCCTTGAACTGGCGATTGACCCGATCCAGTGGGCGCGGGGCTATAACATCAGGAACAGTCGTGCGAACACGCTTGCCTCGCATCACGCCGCGCAAACCCAGTTGCTTCATCAACCGTTCGACCGTGCAGCGCGCCACCGCGATACGCTCCCGGTTCATCTGCTTCCAGACTTTATCGGCGCCGTAGACCTGCATGTTGGCCCGCCACACACGCTCGATCTCCGGCCGCAGACGTTCATCGCGGATTGCGCGAACAGAGCGCCGCGACGGATCACGAAGCTGCGCGGCATGGCGTCGGTAGCCCGACGGGGCAATCCGCAAGACCTTGCAGATCGGCTCGACCCCGAAGGTGTCGCGATGCTGATCGATGAAGGCCTTCAGGACTTGAAACGGCGGTCGAGCTCCGCCTGGGCGAAAAACGCGCTCGCGACCTTGAGAATCTCGTTGGCACGGCGCAACTCCTTGACTTCGCGCTCCACGGCCTTGAGGCGCTCGCGCTCGTCTGTGGTCACGCCATTGCGCTCACCGTGGTCGACCTGATCGCGCTTGACCCACTCGTGCAGTGTCTGCGG
>Ga0335083_10007730_pt1 | contig 13238 bp, 10 predicted proteins | sample Lox_Sample_42_FD_206716 | JGI IMG/M metagenome (GOLD analysis project Ga0335083, IMG submission 206716) | Soil microbial communities from Loxahatchee National Wildlife Refuge, Florida, United States - Lox_Sample_4.2 | ecosystem: Environmental > Terrestrial > Soil > Wetlands | place: USA...
GCGCGCTCGACAGCTGCGCGGTGTCGGACGCGCTTGACACGCTCGGCCTGCCGGGTGCCATCACCGGCGTCGGGCCGCTGTGGGCGGTCCCCGCGCCGGTCGCCGGCCGGGTGCGCACGGTGCTTGTCGGCCCGCGGCGGTCCGACCGCCCGGCCCAGCACGTCGCGGCGGCGGCGATCGAGGCCGCCGACCCCGGTGACGTCCTGGTCATCGCGAACGGCGGCCGCACGGATGTCTCCTCCTGGGGCGGGATCCTGACCCTGGCCGCCCGCCGCCGCGGCATCGGCGGCGTCGTCATCGACGGCGCCTGCCGGGACATCGCGGAAAGCGCAGAGCAGGGCTTCCCGGTGTTCGGGCGGGCCGTAGTGCCAGTCAGCGCGCGCGGCAGGATCGTGCAGCTGGCGATGGACGAGCCGGTCGAGATCGACGGCGTCACCGTGGCGCGGGGGGACGCGGTGCTCGCCGACGCCAACGGCGTGGTCTTCATCCCCGCTGACTCCCTCGGCCGCGTGGTTCTGCTCGCCGAGCGGATCACCGCCAGGGAGCGGCAGATGGCGGACGCGGTCCGCGCCGGCCAGCCGGTCACCGAGGTCATGCACGACACCAAGTTCCCCACGGTCGAGGAAGAGGCGCCATGACCCGCCGGTCCCGCGCCCAGACTTTCTGCCAACGCGGCAGGCGAATGGTCGATTAAGGGCTGGCCGCTTCGTAGCGGAAGCGAGGGCCGGCCGCAGACCGGCCCCGGATGACAACGGGAGTGATCTGGTATGGCGCAGTACCTGTTCGCCCTCTATTTCGGCGGCCGGACGGCTTCCCAGGAGGAGTTTCAGCGGCTGTGCGTCGACGTGCCCGCGCTCGACGCCAAGATGCGGGAGGCCGGCGTGTTCGTGTTCCACGGCGGCGTGCTCCCGCCGGAGTCGGCGACCGTGGTGCGCCAGTCCGGCGGCGACTTCCTGCTGACCGACGGGCCGTACACGGAGACCAAGGAACACCTCGGCGGGTTCTGGATCATCGACGTCGCCGACCTGGACGCGGCCCTGGAGTGGGCCAAGCTCACCACGGTCGCGTGCCGGCGGCCAGTCGAGGTGGTCCCGTTCGAAACGCGGAACATCGACGAGCTGCTTGCGGCGAGCGCGGCCCGCCAGCTGTGATGACGTCCGCGCGGTGACCGCAGACTCTGCCGCGGCGAGTATCGAGACCGTCTTCCGCCGGGAGTACGGGCGCTGCGTCGCCACCCTGATCCGTTTCCTCGGCGACATCGACGCCGCCGAGGAAGCGGTACAGGACGCATTCGCCGTGGCGGTCGCCCGCTGGCCCGCCGACGGCCAGCCGGCCAATCCGGGCGCGTGGATCGTCACAACCGCACGCAACCGGGCGATCGACCGGCTGCGCCGCGAGTCGGCCCGTGACGAGCGGCACGCGCAGGCGCACCACCTGTACGGCGCCGCAGGCCAGGCCGCTGCGGCTGACGATGCCCTGGAGCGGGAGGAGGAGGCAGTGCCCGATGACCGGCTGCGCCTGATCTTCACCTGCTGCCATCCGGCGCTGAACCAGCCCGCCCAGGTCGCGCTGACCCTCCGGCTGCTCGGCGGGCTGGAGACGCGGGAGATCGCGCGGGCGTTCCTCGTGCCCGAGGCGACCCTGGCCCAGCGGATCGTCCGGGCCAAGCGGAAGATCAGCGGCGCCCGCGTCCCCTATCGGGTGCCCGCGGAAGCCGAGCTTCCCGCCCGCGTCAAACCGGTACTCGCCGTGATCTACCTGATCTTCAACGAGGGCTACGCGGCGACCGCCGGCTCGCTGCTGCGGCTCGACCTGTGCGCGGAGGCCATCAGGCTCGCCCGGGTGCTCGCCGGGCTGATGCCCGACGAGCCGGAGGCACAGGGACTGCTCGCGCTGCTCCTGCTCCTGCACGCCCGCAGGAGCGCCCGCGTCACCGCGGCCGGGGCGCTGGTCCGGCTTGCCGAACAAGACAGGCGGCTCTGGGACCGGGAACTGATCGCCGAGGGCCAGGCCATCGTGCGCGCCTGCGTCCAGCGCGGCCACCCAGGCCCGTACCAGGTCCAGGCCGCCGTCAACGCGGTCCACTCACTCGCGCCCAGCATCGAGGAGACCGACTGGCGCGCCATCCTGGCGCTCTACGACCAGCTCTACGCGCTCACGCCGACGCCGGTGGTCGCGCTCAACCGCGCCGTGGCGCTCGCCGAGGTCCGCGGCCCAGCGGCGGGGCTCGCCGCGGTAGACGGCCTGCGGTCCCCGTCCCTTGACGGCTACTACCTGTTCCACGCGGCGCGCGCCGACCTGCTGCGCCGCCTCGGCCGCGACACCGAAGCCGCGGCCGCCTACGCCGCCGCCCGCTCGCTTACCGCGAACCCGGTCGAACAGTCCTTCCTCGACGCGCAGCACGCCGCGGTTCTCGACGCCGGGCCACCCAGTCAGCGCGGGTAACGGTCACCGCTTCGCCCATTCCTCGGCGAGCAGCTGGTAGGAGCGCACGCGGTCGATGTGGTCGTGGGTAATGGTGGTGATGATCAGCTCGTCGGCCTCCGTGGCGTCGCGCAGCCGCTCCAGCTGGTCGGCGACCTGCCGTGGAGTCCCGGCAAACTGCGTGTCGACGCGGTCGGCGACCAGCGCGCGGTCGGCGTCGGTCCACGGGTAGCGGCGGGCCTCCTCGGCGGTGGGGAACTCGATGGCGCCCTCGGCGGTGCGGATGCTGCGCACCCACGGCCCGTAGCCGGCGGCGAGCTCGCGCGCCCGCTCCTGCGTGCCCGCGACGACCACGTCGGCCGAGACGCTGACGTAGGGGCGGTCAAGCTCGCCCGCATCGTCGAACGCGGCGCGGTAGCCCTCGACCGCCTCGAGCACGGTGGCCGGGCTGACGTGGTAGTTGGCGGCGAACCGCAGGCCCCGCTGCCCGGCGACCTCGGCGCTCTCCCCGCCGCTGCTGCCGAGTATCCACACTTGAAGCTCCGCGCCCTCGCCGGGCACCACGTGCGCCTCCTCGCCGTCCGCGGAGCGGTACGTGCCGGCGATCAGCGCGAGCACGTCGCCGACCTGCTCGGTGTAGTTCTGCGGCTGCGCGTGCGGCAGCTGAAGCAGGCTCCGCTGCAGCGCGAACCGCGGCGACTTCAGCAGGGCCGCGGTGGAGAACCGAGGCGGGATCAGCAGCCCGTTCGCGGTGCGGCCGCCCACTACGGCGGCGGCACTGGCGTGATCGGCACCGGCGACCGCGAGCGCCGGCGCCTTCGGCTCGGGATGACGCCCGGCGGAACGACCGAGGCCAAGGTCGAAGCGGCCGGGGAAAGCCGTGTCGAGCAGGCCGAACTCCTCGACTACCGACAGCGCGGTGCGGTGCCCCATCTGCACCGCGCCGGAACCGAGCCGGATCGTCGAGGTGGCGGCCGCGGTGAGGGCGAGTACGACCGCCGGCGAGGTGCCCGCGACGCCCGGGTTGAGGTGGTGCTCGGCGAACCAGTACCTGGTGTAGCCGAGAGACTCGGCGTGCTGCGTGAGGTCGATGCTGTTGAGCAGCGCCTGGCGCGCGGTGGACCCGGATGAGATCGGCACGAGGTCAAGGACGGCCAGCGGGGTGCTTGTCATGCGGTGCTTCCTTCTCAGCCGGTGGTGGCGACGGGTGAGGCGGCCCGCGCAGTGCCGTCCCGCGCAGTGCCGATACCCGGACGCCCGAGCGGTGCGAGCCCCAGGTGGTCGCGGAGCGTCGTCCCGGTGTAGTCCGCGCGGAACGTGCCAAGCTCCTGCAGCAGCGGCACCACCGTGTCCACGAACGGGTCGAGGCCCGCCGGGGTGATGTGCGGTACCAGGATGAACCCGTCGGAGGCGTCGGCCTGGACGTAGTCGTTGATCGTCCGCGCGATGGTCTGCGGCGCGCCGATGAACGACTGGCGGCCAGTCACCTCGATGACGACCTCGCGGGCCGACAGATGGCCGGCCTCGGCCCTCGCACGCCACTCGTTCGCCAGCGCCACCGGGTCCTTGGCGAACTGCCGCACGCTCGCCCGGCCCTTGGAGACAAGATCATCCCCGACGGCCGGGTCGAAGGCGGGCAGCGGGCCGTCGACGTCGAAGTCCGGCAGCTCGCGGTTCCACAGCTGCTCGATGAAGCGCAGCGCGGTCTGCGGCGACACCTGGGCGCGGCGCACCTCGTGTGCGATGTCGGCGGCCTCGGCGTCGGTGTCGCCGAGCACGAAGGTCGCGGCGGGCAGGATCAGCAGCTCGTCGCGGGTGCGGCCGAACTTGGCCAGCCGGCCCTTCACGTCGGCGTAGAAGGCCTGCCCGTCGTCGAGCGTGGAATGCCTGGAGAAGATCGCGTCGGCCGACGCGGCGGCGAAGTCGCGGCCCTCGTCAGAGTCGCCCGCCTGGAAGATCACCGGGCGGCCCTGCGGTGAGCGCGGCACGTTGAACTGGCCGGCGATGTCGAAGAACTTGTCCTGGTGGGAGAAGACGCCAGGCGCCGGAGTGCGCAGGAACTGCCCGCTGCCGGCGTCCGCGATCACCTCGTCGCCGTGCCAGGAGTCCCACAGCTCGTTCGCGGTGCGCAGGAACGTCCGTGCCCGCTCGTAGCGGTCGTTCTGCGCGAGGAAGCCGCCGCGCCTGAAGTTCTCGCCTGTGAAGGCGTCCCAGCTGGTGACGACGTTCCAGGCGGCGCGCCCGCCGGACAGGTGGTCAAGCGACGCGAACTGGCGGGCCACCTCATACGGCTCGTTGAACGTCGAGTTGATCGTCCCGGTCAGGCCGAGGTGCTCGGTCACCGCGGCGAGCGCGGCGAGGATGGTGAACGTGTCCGGGCGGCCGACCACGTCCAGGTCGTAAATCTGGCCGTTCTGTTCGCGCAGCCGCAGCCCCTCGGCGAGGAACATGAAGTCGAACTTGCCGCGCTCTGCGGTCTGCGCGAAGCGGCGGAACGAGTCGAACTCGATGTGGCTGCCCGCGGCCGGGTCGCTCCACACGGTCGTGTTGTTCACGCCGGGGAAGTGCGCGGCGAGATGGATCTGCTTGACCGGCTTGCTCATCGGTGTCCCCCTCAGGCGTCGGCCCTCATGCGCTGGCACTGCTGTAGCGGTTGGCCGGGCGGCGAAGGCCGAGCAGCCCGCGCAGCGTGGCCGGCCAGCCGGCGGCCCGGTAGCCGGCCCGGAATGCCTCGCGTCGCTGCAGTTCAGGCACCAGGCCCGCGGTGATCTTGGCCAGGTCGTGCGGCAGCGCGGCGGGGCGCAGCCGGAACCCGGAAAGCCCCGCCTCGTGCCAGTCGAGCAGCAGGTCGGCAAGCTCGGCCGGGGTGCCGGCGAAGATGTGCGCGTCGCTTGAGAACGCGGCGCCTGCCAGTTCGTCGAGGCGGTCCCTGCGGGCGCGCGCGGCGGCCGCGCTGTCGTCAAGAAAGACGACGAGGTCGCCGAACACGTGCACCACCTGTCGTTCGGCGGCATTCTCTTCGCCGTGGATCTCCGCGACGATCTCAGCGGCGTGCTGACGGTCGCGCGGGGTGACGAAGCCGACGTCCGCCGACCGTGCGATCAGCCGGTACGGAACGCCTTCGTGCCCGAGCGCCGCCACCACCGGCTGCCCCTGGGGCGGCCGAGGCGTGATCGACGGGCCTTTCACCGAGAACCAGCGCCCGTCGAAGTCGGTGTAATGCAGCTTGGCGCGGTCGATGAACCGCCCGGTGGCCACGTCGCGGATCTCCGCGCCGTCCTCCCAGCTGTCCCAGAGCCGCCGCAGCACCTCGACGTAGTCGGCGGCCTCGTCGAAGTGCTCGGCGACCAGTCGCTGCACGTCAGGGTCGGTGAACCGGTCCAGGCTGAGCGGCGGTATCTCCCTGCGGCCGAAATGCGCCGCCGTGTCGGCCCGGCCGGCGATCTGCACGCGCACGCCGGCCCGGCCGCCGCTGACGTAGTCCAGCGTGGCAATGGCCTTCGACAGGTGGAAGGGCTCGGTGTGCGTGGTGATCGCGGTCGGGACGAGTCCGATGTGCCTGGTCACCGGGGCGATCCTGGCGGCGATCAGCACCGCGTCAAGCCGCCCGCGGACCCGGTCGGTCCGCTCGTCGCGGCCGAAGCGGTCATCGGACTGCAGGTCGAGCCCGTCTTCGATGGTGACGAAGTCGAGCAGGCCGCGCTCGGCCTGCTGGGCAAGGTCGGCCCAGTACGCCGCGGTGAACAGCCGATCGGGCTGCGCGTCCGGCTCTCGCCAGGCGGCCGGGTGCCAGCCGGCGCCGTCCAGCGCGACGGCCAGGTGCAGTGAAGGCATCACCTAACCAAGACTCTCACACGCGACCGTCATGTTGTCAATAATTACGACCAGTTTAGTAGACTATAATTCGGTGAACTTGCGCACCGGCAAGCTCGTCACCGCGCTCAAGCTCCCCTCGGACCTGCCTGCGGCCCCAGCGGTCAACGGCACCGACGCCATCTACGAGCTCAACCCGGAATTCTGCGTGTACGCGGGCGCAGCCGGTCAAGGAGCTAAGAAGTCCTAGGCCCGCAGGCGAGGGACTCAAGCGATGTACCGCCAGGGTTCTTGGGTGTAGGTGCGGCCGGTCGGTGTTGTCCACTGGTGCCAGCCGGGCTTGGGCTGGGTGACGGTCCAGCCGGGGCTCTGCTTGACCCCATGGCAGCGTCTGCTGCGCGCTCCGGCGTTGCACGCGTCGGTCCTGCCGCCCTTGTCGTACGGGATTGCGTGCTCGAAGTCGGACTCGCGCGCGGCGCGCGAACAGGTCGGGAATGTGCACTGGTGGTCGCGGACCTGGACCAGGCGGCGGAGCCGGTCCCCAGGCTCGTAGGCGCTTGTCTGATAGCGATGGTCGCAGTCATGCGTGGGCACCAGGTCGAACCGCACGATGAGTTCCCGCCCGCCGGGCAAGAAGAGTGTCCAGGTCCCCGGTTTCCCAGGGGTGAGTTCCCAGTCGCCCGGCGGCGCTCCCGCTCGCGGCTGCGCCGCCCGCGTCGCCAGCAGGCGCAGGAGTGTCTGGGTGACGGTGATATTCACTCGTGCGGGCAGCGCGCCCAGGGCCGGCTCCGACCCCGGTCCGGGTTCCGGCGGCCGAGGCCCGCCAGGGCTGCCGCGTGCGCGGCGGGCGATGCCGTGCCCGATGGCGTAGCCGTGTTCGTCCACCACGATGACTTCCCAGCGCGAGTGCGGGGAGCGGGCGGCTGCGGCGGCCAGCTGCCGGGCCAGGGCGGGGTCGAGCGGGCCGAGCAGCCGGTTGTCCCCGGCGCGTTCCGCCTTGCCTTGGAGGGTGGCCAGCGGGACTGTCAGCTCAATAAGCGGCGGGGCCTGCGCTTCAATGGCTTCCGGCTCGCGCGGACTTTCATCGCCGCCATCGCCGCCCGGATTCGCGCCGCTGACATCGCCGTCGGCCCAATCGGAGGAGTCGCCATCACCGTCAAGTTCAGGCACGTCCTCGTCGTCGGGATCGGGGCTGTCGCTAATGTCGTCGGCGTCGCCGGCGGGATCCTCGCCATCGCCGCGTGCCGGACTGGCACCGTCGCTGCCACGGGGACCAGGCTCGTCTCTTCCGCTGCCGCCGTCTTCGCAGAGGCCCGGTTCGGGGCCATCGCTATCGTCGTCGTCCCCGCCGAACGGGCCCCCGTCGTCGCCGGGGTTGGCAGCACCGGGGCCGGGCTCATCGGGCGGTTCCGCGCTGGCGGTGGCGGCGAACGCGATCCGGTCCGTTGCGGGGACCCCGCCGAGCAGGTCGAGATAGGCCTGCGCCTGCAGCCAGCCCGTGTCGCGGCCCGGGAAGGCGCCGGATATCTCGTACACGCGGGCGCGGGCCATCACGTTCGCGTGCCCGGCCAGGGCTTCCGCGGCCGGGAGGTCGCGGCCGGACAGGCCGACCGTGCCGGCCTCCTCCCGGAACACCGTCACCCGCGCGGCCCGCTCCGCCCGCGACCGCCGCCGCTCCGCCACGTCGGGGGCCACCGCCAGCGCCGCGCGCCACGCAAGGCGCTCAACCTGCGGGTAGGTCTTGCCCTCCAGCTCACCGACGATCAGCGCTTCCGCGCGGGCCGCCTCGTCCTCGTCGAGGGGGTCGAAGACCTGCGCGACCAGCCTGGCCTTCGACCTCGTCAGCGTCCCGTCAGCGAGCAGCCGTCCGACGCCAGGCAGCCGCATCCCGAGCGTCCACGCCAGGTTCGCGAGGTTACCGGCCGACTGCGGTCCCATCGCCAGCGCCGCGGCGATCTCGTAGTTCAGCGAGTCGTCCCACCCGCCCGGCAGGTCGGTGCGGCGGCGCAGCACCGGGGTTCCGGTGTCGTCGTCGCGCATCATCGCGCGCAGCGCCGCCATCATGCCAGCCGCCGCCCACGACTCGATTGCCGCCCACTGCCGCACGATCCCCACCAGGGCATCGGTGTCCGCGCCAGAATAGCGGCCGTCCGGCACCGCAGCAGTGCAGCCGCCCGGCCCGGCGGCGGTCTCCAGCGCGACGGCGAGCGCGGCGGACGGGGCGGCTGTCTCCCATGCGCCGCCGTGTTCGAAGGCGGCGAGCAGGGCTGACAGGTCCGCGGGCTGGCCGGGCGTGCCGCCCTGCCAGTCGTCGGCTGCCTGCCAGTCCATGAACGCCCCCGTTCGAAGGAGAGATCTTCTTTCAGTTACTAATCGAATACTACTCCGAGCCGCCGACATTCCAGTGCGACACGCTGAACGGATTCACCGCCATCGAATGGCTCGCTGGGCCCAGGCTGTCGCAGGGACCTTTGGCCGGGTAGGAAGCTCCCATGGGGCTTATCAGCACGGTTGCGGAGTATCAGAAGCTAGTGCCGTAGCAAGCTACGTTTGCCCGTGGTTTTCGTGCCTGAGGCGGCCGGGCCGGTAGGGGCGGATCAGCGGATTGATCTCACCGTCGGTTATCTCCTGGGCGAGGGTCTCGCCGATGATGGCTGCGAGTGTGATGCCGCTGTGCGCGATCGCCTTGTAGTAGCCGGGTAGGTCGTCGAGTGCGCCGACGGAGGGGAACCCGTCGGCTGGTATCGGCCGTGACATGCCGGATAGCGTCGTAGGCGATCGCGTCGCACTCGAGCTCGACGTGGTGCCGGTAGGGACGGAAGACCATGGTGGGCCAGTCCCGGTAGCCGGCCGGATAGGTCCCCGTCCCGGGGTAGCCGGAACACTCGCTTGCGTGCACGAAGACGGGTCCGACTTCGGCATACGGGCCGGGATTGGCAAACGGCTGGTAGGCGATCAGGTACATCGCCTCGCCCGGTGTGGAGCGGCGCAGGCAGCAGCGCAGCGGCGCACCGCCTTCGGCGTCGAGGATCGGCTTGAGTTCGTTGCCGAACTGGTCACGCCCGGCGAGGCGGATTTCAGCGAGTGTGCGGGAGGGTATCGCGCGCACGCGGAACGCGATGCTGGTCCTTCGATCAGGGTTGGCGTTTCTCACATCCCGAAGACGCAGTCCGCGCGCGCTCCGTGAGATCGGTTTGCGAATCCGAGCCTGCCGCCCTTAACCGAGCGCCCGTTAGGCGAACAACTTTCGCGATAGCCGAGAACGCCGCGATCGCCGTGAGGAGGCCAGGTTCTCGTCCAAGGGGCTGGACACCTCCAAGGTCGGCGACCTAGACGTCGGCACGATCGTTCCCGCTCGAGCATCAGAAGGCGAAGAAGATCGCGGCCGCCGACGCCGCCCTCGCCAAGGGCCACAAGAGCGGCCACCACGACAAGTAGCAGCCGGGCCTAAGGGGCTGAAGCCAAACGAGTCGTGCCGCCCCATTTCCGCCGGGGAGCCGCAATGTCATCATGTTGACGTGCGCTGACCTTCAACGGAGAGGGAACGAAAGTGGCGGATGTACATGGCACGTGCGACGGGCGGTTCGAGGCGGTTCGCGGCGCGCTTGCGCGGAACCTGGACGCAGGCGAGGAACTGGGCGCGTCGCTTGTCGTGGACATCGACGGCGAGATCGTGGTCGACCTGTGGGGCGGCTTCTGCGACCAGGACGGGGCCATCCCGTGGTCGGAACACACCATTACCAACGTCTGGTCCTCCACGAAGACGGTGACCAGCCTGGCCGCGCTGATGCTGGCCGATCGCGGCGAGCTGGACGTGGACGCCCCGGTCGCGGCGTACTGGCCGGAGTTCGCCGCCAACGGCAAGCAGGACGTCCTGGTCCGCCACGTGATGTCGCACGCCTCTGGAGTTTCCGGGCTGGATCAGCCTGCCGTCGTGGAGGACCTCTACGACTGGCAGAAGGCGACTTCGCGGATGGCGGCCCAGGCCCCGTGGTGGGAGCCGGGCACCGCGTCGGGCTACCACGCGCTCAACTACGGGCACCTGGTCGGCGAACTGGTGCGGCGGGTCAGCGGCAAGCCGCTGAAGCAGTTCGTCGCCGAGGAGATCGCCGGGCCGCTGGGCGCCGACTTCCAGATCGGCGCCGCGGAAAGCGACTGGGCGCGGATCTCCGACGTCGTCCCGCCGCCGCCGCTGCCGTTCGACTTCGAAGCGCTCGGCCCGGACAGTCCGGCCGTCAAGACGCTGACCGGGCCGCCCGTGATGGCGGAGGCCGCCAACACGCCCGGCTGGCGGCTTGCCGACATCGGCGCCGCGAACGGGCACGGGAACGCCCGCTCGGTGGCCCGGATCATGTCGGCGGTCTCGCGCGGCGGGCAGGTCGGCGGAGTTCGCCTGCTCCGGCCGGAGACCATCGACCTTATCTTCCGCGAGCAGCTCAACGGGCCCGACCTGGTGCTCGGCGTTCCGCTCCGCTGGGGCATCGGCTACGGGCTGCCGATGCCTGACCTGCTGCCCTGGATCCCCGACGAGAGAATCTGCTTCTGGGGTGGCTGGGGCGGGTCCATGATCATCATGGACACCGGCCGCCGCATGACGATCTCCTACATGATGAACAAGATGGCGCCGGGAATCATCGGCTCTGACCGCAGCGCCGCCTACGGGCAGGCCATCTACGACGCCGTCCGCTGATAGCGGGAGCAGCCGTCAGGTTGGCCGCGGTGTGAGCTCGGCGCACGCGCGCAGGCTGTCGTAGTCGGCGACAGCCTGGCGCGCCATGGCGCCGTGCTCCACGATCGGCTGGCCGGTGCCGGACACGACGGCGGGGATGAACCTGGCGGTCAGCGGCGCGTGCGGGTGCAGGGTCAGTTCCAGGACGCCGGTGGCGGTGCTGTAGGAGTTCTCCCACCACAGGAAGTTGCCCATGCCGTAGGCGACGAACGTGTGGCCGAGCCAGCCGGAGCCCTGCAGCATGTGCGCGTGCGCGCCGATGATGATGCTGGCGCCTGCCGCTGCCAGCTTCCGCGCCAGCGACAGCTGGTTGGGGTCCGGGCATGCCTCGCCTTCCGTGCCCCAGTGCATGAACACGATGACGGTGGGCGCCAGCCGCCTGGCGGCGCGCACCGCCGCCAGCGTCCGTCGCAGCTCGATGGCGTTCGCCTCGCCTGGCCTGCTGCCCGTCGCCGCCCAGGACGACGCGAGCTCGGCCACCTGCGAGACGCCGATGACGGCGATCCTGTTCCCCTTGACCGTGGTGACGTACGGCGCCCACGCGGCCGCGGCGTCCTTGCCGATCCCCACGTAGGGGAACCCGGCGGCCTTCGCCGCCGCCAGCGTGTCCGCCAGGCCGACCTGCCCGTAGTCAAGGACATGGTTGTTCGCCATCGTGACCAGGCTGACGCCGGCGTCGCGCAGCGCGATGAACGCGGCAGGCACGGTGCGGAAGTGGTAGGTCTTCGGCTGCGGCGTGCCGCGGCTGGTGACAGCCGTCTCGAGATTCAGCGCCGTGAAGTCAGCTGACTTCAGCACGCTGGCGATCGGACCGAACGCGGTGGCCGGATCGCTCAGCAGCCGCGCGGTGCGCGCGGTGAAGTGGACGTCCCCGGCGAACGCCAGCGTGACGCTGGCCGGAGCGGTGCGGGCGCGGACCGGCCGGCTGGACGCGCTCGCCGTGTGCGCCACGCGCTGGGCCGTCCTGACCGGGGTGCCGGTCGAGGCGGGGACCGTCGTGCAGGCTGACGCCGCCAGCAGAGCCAGCAGACCGGGCAGCGCGATGAGCAGCCGACGTGTAGCCATGGGCACAGCCTAGGGTCACGTCGGGTACGCCGCGCCACATTTCCGCTACTCATAGCAATCGCATCGAGGCCGCTAGAAGGCCGGCCCGGTGGACACCTGGCCGTGCTTCGCGACGGGGAACTTGACGAACTTCCCCGCGGTGGCCACGCCGTACCGGTCGGTGTACCCAGGCGGGCTGGTCTGGAACGACGTATAGGCTTCGCCGATCACGTGCCTGGCAGAGGCGTCCGACCACAGCACGGTGTCCAGGGCCGCCCGACAGGGCCCCGGGTACTGGTATAGGACGCGCAGGCGCTTGCCGGTGGCAGCGGAGTAGGCGACGAACATTGGCCCGTACTTTCCTCCGCAGCCTGTCGGCTTGGCGGGGGGCACGCCGTAGTTGACCTGCGTGGCGCAGACGACGGTCCCGCCGTCCGGCGTGAGCAGCAGCGACGAGCAGTTGCCCGGTGCCTTGAGTACGATCTTGCTGGCGGTGGCGAGGTCACCGGTCGGCGCTGTGTCGCTGACGACCCGTTCCACGAGTCTGCTGCTTGACGGGTTCCGTCCGGAAGTCACCACCGTGGAGAACGCCACGTGGCGGTTGTCCGCCGTCCACGAGACACCGGGAAGCAACTCCGAGTAGGCCTGGTTCCGCCACGTTCTCGCGATCCAGGTTCGCAGCGTCGCCCCGGTCGTGACGGAGTAGATCCGCAGGGTCGTGCCGTTGCCGCGGACGGACAGGGCGGCCAACTGCTTGCCGTCGGGGGAGACGGCGGCCCCAAGCAGCACGCCGGGCGACGTGAGGGGAATAGGCAGGAGCCTGACCGTGGCCGCCGGCTTCGCTCCCGGCGCGATGTGCACCTGGAAATATTCGACGTTGCCCCAGCTGTCCCTTCTGCCGACGACGAATGTCCGGTCGTCGGCCGCCGCTGATAGTGCGATGGAGCTGTCTCCGTAGGTCGGAGGCAGGGGGACGACGGCAACGACCTTGCCGGTGCGAACGTCCCCCACGGTCACGTGGATCGGTGTCGGGCCAGTGTGGGGGACTGGCCCATCGGTCGCGATGGCGTAGTACCGGGGGATTCCGGCGACCGTGGCGGTCCTGGCGTTCGCCGGTGCCGGGCGTGGCGGCTCCGCGTGGCGGATTGCCACCAGGGACAGGGCGAGCGCCGTGACAGCGGCGGCGGCACCGAGCGGGATCACCCAGGTCTCCTTCATCTTCGACAGG
>Ga0335083_10007731_pt1 | contig 13238 bp, 8 predicted proteins | sample Lox_Sample_42_FD_206716 | JGI IMG/M metagenome (GOLD analysis project Ga0335083, IMG submission 206716) | Soil microbial communities from Loxahatchee National Wildlife Refuge, Florida, United States - Lox_Sample_4.2 | ecosystem: Environmental > Terrestrial > Soil > Wetlands | place: USA: Florida...
CCGCCGGCTGCACGGGATCGACGTATACCCCGGTCTCGCACTGCGACGGCGCCGGGGCCTGCGCCGCGGCGGCCACCAAGAGCTGCACGCCGTTCGTCTGCGGCACCGGTGCCTGCAAGACCTCCTGCACCGCCGACACCGACTGTCTGGCGCCCTTCACCTGCCAGGGGACCACGACCAAGAGTTGCAGCCTGAAGGCGAACGGCCTCGCCTGCACGATGGGCGCCCAGTGCATCAGCGGCAACTGCGTCGACGGCACCTGCTGCGGCAGCGCCAGCTGCCCGGCCTGCCAGGCCTGCAACGTCAACGGCCAGGGGACCTGCGCCGGCGTGGCCAGCGGCACCGCCGACACCCGCTGCGGCGGCGGCACCACCACCTGCGGCAAGGTCAACGTCTGCGACGGGGCCGGCGCCTGCCAGACCTCCACGGCGATGTGCGGGGCCGCCGCATGCAGCGGGTCGCTGTTCACCCCGGCCTCTTTCTGCTCGGGCACCGGCACGACCTGCCCGATGCCGACGCAGGTCAACTGCGGCAACTACGCCTGCACCACCTCGGGCTGCAACAACTCCTGCACCGGCACGAGCACGGGGTGTGCCTCGGGCAGCTACTGCGACGCGACCGGGCACTGCCAGAGCACCGTCGGCCTGGGCGCCCTCTGCACCGCGGACGCCCAGTGTAGCGCCGGCCGCTGCGTGGACGGCGTCTGCTGCAACACCACGGCGGCCGCCTGCCCGGCCTGCCAGGCCTGCAATGTCTCGGGTCATGCGGGCAGCTGCTCCCCCGTGCCGGCCGGCGCCATGTGCGGCGCCCCGTCCTGCAGCGCCGGCATGCAGGTCAGCGCCAGGGTCTGCGACGGCGCGGGGAACTGTCCGCCGGCGACCACCACGCCGTGCGACCCGTTCGTCTGCGGTCCGACCGCGTGCAAGCTGACCTGCGCCTCGGCGGCCGACTGCATCTCCGGCGACTACTGCGACGCGGCGGGCAGCTGCCAGACCGAGAAAGCGCCAGGGACCGCTTGCGGATCGACCAGCGAATGCGCAACCGGCGTCTGTGGCGCCGAAGGCGTCTGCTGCGATACCACCTGCGATGGACTCTGCATGAGCTGCAAGCTGGCGGCGTCGCCCGGCATCTGTTCGACCGTGTCGGGGTGCGCTGCCGACGGGGGATCCGGGAATTGAGACTGTCCATGGACAACTTGTTCGAGCTTGGTCGCGCGCGCGGGAAGAACTCGGCGCCGCTACGTTTATCCGGCGGCGAAATGCGTGAGCGACGGCGCGCGGGGAGGTCCGCGGTCACCCTGCAGGTCATCCTGATCATCGTCGCGGCGGGCTGCGCCGGGCGCGGCAGCAACCTGCCCGATGCCACCCATCACAAGGACGGCGGCGCGTCCGACGTCCGCCGGCCGGGTGGCGACGCGGCCGGCCTGGGCGGAGCTTGCGGATCCGGCGGCACCAAGAAGCCGGCCGGGCAGGCCTGCGCTTGCGCTTCGGACTGCGCCAGCAACTTTTGCGCGGACGGCGTCTGCTGTAACGAGGCCTGCACCGCCGGGTGCAACACCTGCAACCAGCCTGGCTCCGAAGGGGTGTGTATCCCGCGGGCCAACGGCGACGACCCGCGCGAGGCCAGCGACTGCCCGCCCGCCGACGTCAGCACCTGCCATCTGGACGGCAAGTGTGACGGCGCGGGAGCCTGCCGCATGTACCCCGTGGGCACGATGTGCAGCCAGGGGATGTGCGAGGAGGCTGCGGTGGTCGACATGGGCGTCTGCGACGGCGCCGGCCAGTGCCGCCCCGGGCCGACGATCATCTGCGTGCCGTTCTCGTGCGACTCCAAGAGCGCCGCCTGTTTCCAGGAATGCAGCTCGGCCAGCGATTGCTCGTCCGGACACGCGTGCGACTCGAGCGGGAGCTGCGGCAAGCGCATGCAGGGCGCCACTTGCCAGGCGAACAGTGACTGTCTCTCGGGGTTCTGCGCGAATGACGTCTGCTGCAACTCGGCCTGCAGCGGGCCGTGCGTGGCCTGCAACCAGCCGGCCCGGTTGGGTGTCTGCTGGCCCACCGACACCGGCGTGAAGGACCCGAACGGCGTCTGCAAGGACCAGGGGGCGGCCAGCTGCGGGACCGACGGGCGCTGCGACGGCGTCGGCGGCTGCCAGCTCTACGCGCTGGCGACCCAGTGCAAGGCGGCCAGCTGCTCGAGCAACAAGCTGAACACCGCGGCGACCTGCGACGGCCTGGGGACCTGCCGCGCCCCGGGCCTGCAGGACTGCGCGCCGTTCCTCTGCTCGAACTCCGCGTGCACGGGCTCGTGCAAGGTGGACACTGACTGCAGCCCCGGCATCGCCTGCGTGAACGGCACGTGCGGGCCCAAGCTGAACGGTCAGACCTGCACGGCCTCGACGGAGTGCAAGTCCGCCCAGTGCGTCGACGGCGTCTGCTGCGACACATCGTGCACCGGAGGGTGCCGCAGCTGCGCGCTGGCCGGATCGGTGGGCAAGTGCACGCTGGTGTCGGCCGGGAACGCCGACCCGCGCGCGACGTGCAAGGACACCGGCGCGGCCGGCTGCCTCACCAACGGCAAGTGTGACGGCGCGGGCGCCTGCCAGCTCTACGCGAAGAACACCACCTGCACGGCAGAGAGCTGCACGGCGAACGTGTACACGCCCACCGCGACCTGCGACGGCGCTGGACACTGCGTGACGCCCGCCGCGATCCCGTGCAGCCCCTACACCTGCAACGGCACCAAGTGCTTCAGCGCCTGCACCGCCGACAACCAGTGCCTGCCGCCCAACGTGTGCGGCCAGGTCGGACCGAACTCGTGCGGCAAAGCCAACAACGGCACGACCTGCTCGTCGGCCGACCAGTGCAAGAGCGGCTTCTGCGCCCAGGGCATCTGCTGCGACAAGGCGTGCACGGGCGCCTGCCAGTCGTGCGCGCTGTCGGGCACGCAGGGGACCTGCACCAACGTCGCGACCGGCACCGCCGATCCGACGGGGATGTGCAAGGACCAGGGAGCGACCAGCTGCGGAACGAACGGCCGCTGCCAGGCCGGCGCCTGCCAGAAGTACCCGAGCGGCACGTCGTGCGGCGCGGCCAGCTGCCCGGCTGGAACCGGCACGTTCACCGGCGCCTCGACCTGCGACGGCGCCGGCACCTGCGTGAAGGCGGCGGCGGTGACCTGCTACCCGTACATGTGCGGCTCGGGGGCTTGCGGGGCCGCCTGCACCCTGGACACGGACTGCCAGTCGCCCGCGACCTGCGCCAGCGGGTCGTGCGGCCTCAAGGACGCGGGGCGCACCTGCGCCAGCGCCGCCGAGTGCAAGAGCGGGCTGTTCTGCAGCCAGGGCGTCTGCTGCACCAGCGCCTGCACCGGAGCCTGCCAGTCCTGCAACATCTCGGCGACCACCGCGGGGACCTGCACCAACGTCGCCGCCGGTGGAATGGATCCGCAGGCCACCTGCAAGGACCAGGGTGCGGGGTCGTGCGGGACGAACGGTGTCTGCGACGGGGCCGGCGCCTGCCAGAAGTACGCGGCGGGCACCGTGTGTGTCTCGTCGACCTGCCCGACCGGGATGTCGACCCAGACCAACGCGCGCACCTGCGACGGCGCCGGGACCTGCAAGGCCGCCACCACCACGAACTGCGCGCCCTACGCCTGCAACGGAACCACCAGCTGCAACACCGCCTGCAACGCGGACGCGGACTGCACCACCGGGAATCACTGCAGCGCGAACATCTGCGGCCTGAACCACCAGGGACAGGCCTGCAACACGACGTCGGACTGTCTGACCGGCCTGACCTGCGTCGACGGCGTCTGCTGCGCCTCCACGTCGTGCGGCACCTGCCAGGCCTGCAACGTCACCGGCAGCGCCGGCACCTGCACGAACATCGCCTCGGGTGACGCCGCTCCGGCGGGTCAGTGCGCGACCTCGACCAGCGCGCCTTGCGGCAACATCGGCACCTGCAACGGCGCCGGCGCTTGCTCGAAGGCGCCGACGACCACCTCGTGCGGGATGGCGACCTGCAGCGAGACCACCTACTCGGGCTCGTCTCACTGCGACGGCGCCGGCAACTGCGCGCCGCCGCCGACCATGAACTGCACGCCGTACATCTGCGGCGCCAACGCGTGCAAGACCTCGTGCGCGGTCGACACGGACTGCCAGGTGCCGTTCACCTGCCAGGGAACCGGCACCAAGAACTGCAGCCTGAAGCCCAACGGAACCACCTGCTCGGCCGGCAACGAGTGCATCACCGGCAACTGCGTCGACGGCGTCTGCTGCGGCAGCACCAGCTGCGACGCCTGCCAGGCCTGCAACCTGAACGGCCTGGGGACCTGCTCGGCAATGGGCGGCGGGACGACCGACAGCCGCTGCGGCGCGGTCGGGAGCGGGTGCGGCAAGACCAACACCTGCGACGGGGCCGGCAACTGCCAGACCTCGACGGCGATGTGCATGGCGGCAGGCTGCAACGGGTCGATGTACACGCCCGCCGCGTTCTGCTCGGGCAGCAGCACGATCTGCCCGGTGCAGACCCCCACCAACTGCGGCAACTACGCCTGCACGACCGGCGGGTGCAACAGTTCCTGCACCGGCACCAGCACCGGTTGCGCGTCGGGCGCCTACTGCGACGGCACCGGACATTGCCAGAGCAGCGGCGGCCTGGGCGCCGCGTGCAGCGCCGACGTCCAGTGCGGCGCCGGCCGGTGCGTCGACGGCGTCTGCTGCAACACGACCGACAGCGCCTGCCCGCTCTGCCAGTCCTGCAACGTCTCGGCGAGCACCGCCGGGACCTGCACGTTCGTCGGCGCGGGGAGCGCCGAGCCCCACGGGATGTGCCCGAGCTCCGCCGCCGCGCCGTGCGGCAACACCGGCGCCTGCGCGGCCAACCAGAAATGCGCCCAGGCGCCGAACGGCATGACCTGCGGTGACGCCGCCTCGTGCTCCGGCGGCACGCAGATCGGCGGCCGCACCTGCGACGGCGCCGGAACTTGTCAGCCCGCCACCACGACGGACTGCGGCAACTTCAACTGCAGCGGGACCACCTGCAAGACCACCTGCGCGTCCGACGGTGACTGCGTCTCCACCGCCTACTGCGACGCAACCCACGCCTGCCAGACCAAGAAGTCACCCGGCGCCTCTTGCGGATCCACCACCGAGTGCGCAACCGGCGTCTGCGGCGTCCAGGGCGTCTGCTGCAACACCGCCTGCAGCGACACCTGCTCCAGCTGCACCCAGACTGGGACGGCCGGCACCTGCACCCCGATCCCGGGGTGCGGCATGGACGCAGGCAGCGACGCGAACTGAGCGATCGTCTCTGTCTGGCTGCTAGAGATCCTCGAGCGTCTTCAGCAGCTCGGGGACGAAGTGACGCCGGAGCTCGATCAGCGACGGCTGGGCCAGGCGGGGGGGGACCCGAACGATCTCGCCATCGGGTGATTGCGGCTCGCCGGGGATCTCGTCGCCCTCGAACACGAACCGCTGGACCGGCTCCGGCTGCGGCTCGGCGGGCGGCGTCGATCGGGGCGCGGGGGTGGCTGCCGGTTGCGGCGGCGCCGGCACCTCGGCGGCGATCACCCGGGCCGCGGCCAGATGACGGGAGCGGAACGCGACGGACGACGCAGCCTCCTCGGCCACGATCAAAGACGCCTGGGGGCGGGCCGGCGACTGGGCAACCACCAAGGCAAACCCGAGCGCCGCTGTCTGGAAGCCGGGGCAGGCGAACAGGGCGCGCAGCGTCCCCAGGCGGGCCCGCAGCGCGGCCAGCGCCCGATGAACGCGGGTCCGCGCCGTCGCGATCGGCGTGCCCAGCTCCTGCGCCGCCTCTTCGTACGACAGGTCGGCGTGGAAACGCGCCAGCGCGGCGCGCCGCTGCGGCCGCGGCAGGCTGGCCACGGCGCTCCGCACCAGGCGCCGCTGCTCGCGTCTCAGCGCGGCAGACTCCGGATCGACCGGCGACTCGGGACCAGCGACCTGTTCAAGCAGCTCCCGCCGCCGCGCGTCGACCCGCCAACGGTCGATGGCGGCGTGCCGGCCCACCCGCTCCAGCCAGGCAGCGGGATTGTGGAGCCGGCCGCCGCGCTCCAGCGCCGCGACCGCCAGATCCTGCGCCAGATCATCGCGCGCGGCCGGGTCGTGCCGCGCCGCGATCGTGCGTGCTTCGGTCCAGAGCTTCCTGTCCATGCTCATCACCTCAAAGGATCGACGAGCGAGCGGCGGAAACGTTTCCTCAAAGGCCGGCGGTCGAGACCGGGCCGGTGTCGACGACCTCGAAGTCGCTGCCCTTGACCTTGCCCATGTCGGTGGAGAGCTGGTCCATGTAGGGGACCCAGGCGTCGTTCGACTCGCCGCTGATGTACCAGTCGCTGCCGTTGTCGGCCAGGATGATCCCGTACTTCTTCATCGCGGTCAGGATCACCAGGCTGGGCCCGCTGAACCCGCTGGTGTCGAATGACGCCTTCAGCCGCAGGCGCAGGCCCATGGGCGGCAGCGAGGTGTTGTCGTCGCCCGCCGCGTGCGTGGCCGGGTGGATGTAGGCGTTCTGGGAGCTGTTGATGGTGAACCGGATGGCGTGCGTGATGACCTTCTGGTTCACCGTCTCGTCGAAGCGCACCAGCCCGGGCAGGATCGGCAGACCGGCCGCGTCGGCCGACGTCCATCCGTCGGGCCGCAAGGCGTCCGAGCCCAGGTGGAAGATCGCGCCGCTGGAGGCGCTCCAGCCGCTGCCCGAGACCTTGGCGCCGTAGAGCTCGTACAGCGTGCAGTTCATCGGGGCGCCGGCGGTATCGATGTACAGCACGTGCCGGTCGCCGCCGGACGTGCCGCCCTCGATCTCCGACGTCAGCGGAATCGGGTAACAGAACTGGCCGCCGCCGCTGGGGCAGGGGTTCTTGTCGCTCTCGTCGGCCGACTCGGTGAACGTCACCGGAACCAGGGCCGCGCCGGTGCCAGACGAGAACGGGATCCCGTAGTAGTCCTTCTGGGCGGCGTAATCGCCCCAGTCCGGGTGCAGCTTGGTCGACGTGTGCATGTTCGCCAGGTAGGTCGAACCCATCGAGTTCAGCGACAGCGCCGATACATCCTGGTTCCATGGGTTGTCGGCCGGGAAGATCTGGCAGCCGCCGATCGAACCGACCGTGCCGCTGTTGCCGCTGCCGCCGACGCCCGTCGTTCCGCCGGTGGCGGCCATGCCGCCCGTGCCGGTCATGCCGCCGGTGGCGGCGCCGCCCGTGCCGCGGCCTCCCGTCCCCTGCCCGTGTCCACCCGTCCCCTGCCCGCCCGTGCCGTTCGATCCGCCGGTCGCCATGCCGGACCCACCGGTGCCGACGTCCCCGCCGGTCGCCGCGCCCGATCCGCCGCTGCCTCCCGCGCTGTTCGATCCGCCACAGCCGGCCGCCGCGCCGGCGGCCATGCAGCAGAGACCCACGAGGAGGCGGTGCTTTGTGTGCATCACGTCATGTTAACGCGGGGGGTGCCGGACAATTCAAAGTTTTTCGCGATAATCAAAGTGAGGAGACTCACGGAAAAAGTGCTCCGCGCTCGAGCCGTCCGTAAGCCGGGTTCTGTTCCGGCGTTGCCGCCGGTGACGGTCATTCCTCTGGGCCGCCCGTTGCCGGACGGCTCGTGCGACCAACTCGAAACCTGATCTTTCGATCGCGACGCGGGTCACGCCGGCGGGTTGCCCCGCGGTCCCGTACCGGTCTTGCTCCAGGTGGGGTTTGCCGTGCCCCCCTCGTCACCGAGGGGGCGGTGCGCTCTTACCGCACCGTTTCACCCTTGCCGTCGCCTCGCGGCGGCGGCGGTCTGTTCTCTGTTGCACTGTCCTTCGAGTCACCTCGACTGGCCGTTAGCCAGCACCCTGCCCTGCGGAGCCCGGACTTTCCTCGACGGACGCCCGAAGACGCCCGTCGCGACCGCCTGTCCGGCTCGAGCGCGAAGCGAGAGAGACTATATCAGGGAGCGCATGAGGGGGGGCACCCTCGCGCTCAGGGCGAGGCTGCCTCGCCGTCCTTCTTGTCGTCCTTCATCAGATCCTCCCAGTAGATGATCCGATGACAGGAGGGGCAGGTCTCGATGGTCTGCCCCCGCTGGATGACGATGAAGAGCTGCGGCGGGATGTTCATGTTGCACCCCTGGCAGGTGCCGTTGCGCACGCTGACAACGGCCAGGCCCCGCCGCATGCGGATGCTGGAGTAGCGTTTGAGCACCTCCGGCTTGACGTCGGCGGCCAGCTTGTCCCGTTCGGCGCGCTGCTCGGCGATCTTGGCCTCGATCTCGGCCATCCGCGCCCGGGCGACCTCACCGTCCTTGTCGATCGAGCTCTTGAGGCTGTCGACGTCGCCGGCGCGCTCGGCGAGCAGCTTCTTCTTGGCGTCCACTGCATCGACCAGCTTGGCGATTTCGCCCTCACGCGTCGTCAGCCCCTCGCGGCGCTGGTCGATCTCGCGCTGGGCCGCCATGTACTCCTTGGAGTTCTTGGCCTGGGACAACTTGTGCTTCGCGCCGGCCACCTGGATCTCGTCCTCGGTGAGCTGCCCCTTCTGCTCGGCGTAGTAGCGCTCGGTCTCGGCCAGCGCCTGCCGCTCAGTGGTGAGCAGTCCCTCGACCCGCGCCAGATCGTTCTGGGTCGCCGCGAGCTTCATCGGGATTGCCTTCAGCGAATTTTCTAGCTCCTGGATCCGAGCGTCGTGAGCCTGTAGCTCCTCGAGCCGCTTAAGCTGATCACGCACTGACTTCCTCCGTGAGACACATGACTATGGCCGACGACGTCTCCGTCGCGTCGAGAGTGGGCCCACCTGGATTCGAACCAGGGACCAGGCGGTTATGAGCCGCCAGCTCTGACCGCTGAGCTATGGGCCCAGCCTTGTACGGAAACGCCGTGTACAAAGAGGAGGGAAATTTACACTGTGCATCCCGGGCTGTCGAGGCGAACGCCGTCGACAAAAACTGTCGAGGCTCAGCGCCGCCTCCGTGAGCGGCGCCGCCAGGCCGCCGCCGCCAGGCACATGACGGCCACGCCCGCGCCGCCCAGGGGCTGCGTGGGGTCGATCCCGCAATGACACCCCGAGCCGGATCCAGAGGCGCCGCCTGCGCCGCCGGTGGCGCTCGCGCCACCGCACACCGCGGGCGTCCAGATCGCCTGCATCTCTTCGAAGTTGCAGGTGTCCAGGCAGATCTGTTGCACGCACGGCTCGATCGCCTTCACCTGGTCGTAGGTCATGAGCGGCGCCAGCGTGGCCCCTTCGTCGGACGACACCGCCAGCGCCCAGCCGTCGCTGTAGTTCTTTCCGGAAAGGTAGAGCCGCGACTGCCCGTTCTCGATGCGCTCGGCCAGGCCGACCAGGTGCGGCTGCCCCGGCAGCGTCCAGGGCTGGAATGACATGGCGCCGTCCGTCGAGCGATACCCGGCGCCCATGGTCCCGCCGCCGTCCCCCGCGAACGGGACCAGCGCGCCCACCAGGACCTTGCCGCTCTGCAGCCGCGCGAACGCGCTGACCGTCCCCTTTGGAAGGACCAGCGGCATGGACAGGGTGTTGCCGCCGTCGCGCGTGACGGCAATGGCCTCTTGCGAGGCGGTCGTGACGCGCAGGTACACCAGCTCGCTGTTGGCCGGATCCACGGCCAGGATGCGGACGATGGCCGAGCCGGCCGAGGCCGCGAGATCGATGCTGGACCAGTGGGCGCCGCCATCCGACGAGCGCACCAGCACCGGATCGCGGCCGGCGCTGCCGGTCAGGTAATAGGCCAGGTAGACCACGCTCGGGTTGCTGCGCGCGATCTCGATCCCCACCAGGGCCGCGCCGGCCGGCGCCGTGAAGATCGGGGTCTCCAGGAACGTCGTGCCACCGTCATTGGAGACGAACACCGACGCGGCGGCCGCGCCGCCGTCGGCGGCCGGCGTCGCGGCGGCCAGCACGTGCGTCGGATCGGTCGGATCGACGAAGAAATCGGACACCGACAGGCCCGCGAGCGCGCCGCCCGCCGACTGCCAGCCGCACGACTCGTCGTCCGAGGTCGCCAGCCCCTTCAAGGGCGAGAGCGCGTAGAACCGATCGCCGATGCCGCCCGAAGCAGCGGCAGGCGGCCCGACCACGTACACGTTCGCCATCGACGTGGTCGCGAGCTGCTCGCAGGTCCAGAGCCAGGTCGCGCCCGCGTCCTGGGAGAGAATGAGCCCGAACGTCGTCGCCAGACCGATCTTGCGGGGCTGATCGGCGGGCAGCAGGGTGGACAGCGATCCTGGAATCCCGCCGTCGGCGCGCGCGGGACCGCTCACCAGCAGCGCCAGGGCGACGGCCGTCGACGCAAATGGAGCCAGCAAGGCGACTCGACCACGCTTTAAGCGCGAGCACCGCACGGATCCATGCCATGATGCCACCGGTCCGCGCCCCGATGCCCAAGATCGAGTTCGAAACGTACGCGCTGGCCAACGGCCTCACCGTGATCCTGCACCAGGATCGCTCCAGCCCCCTGGTGGCGGTCGACCTCTGGTACCACGTCGGCTCCAAGGATGAGTCGCCCGGGCGAACCGGGTTCGCGCACCTGTTCGAGCACCTGATGTTCATGGGCTCGCGCCACGCGCCGTACCCGGCATTCGACGCCATCATGGAGAGCTGGGGCGGGCACAACAACGGCACGACCAGCAACGACCGCACGAACTACTACGAGATCGGGCCCCGGAACCTGCTCGAGACGTTCCTGTGGCTGGAGGCCGACCGGCTGGCCACGCTGCCCGACGTGATCACGGACGAGGAGCTGGAGCGCCAGCGCAAGGTGGTCCAGAACGAGCGCCGCCAGTCCTACGAGAACCGCCCGTACGGCGCCTCGGAGCTGGCGGTTCCCGACGCGATGTACCCGGCCGCGCACCCCTATCACTGGCCCACCATCGGATCGCACGAGGATCTGGAGGCGGCCACCGTGGCCGATGTCCGGGCCTTCTTCGATCGCTTCTATCGCCCCTCGAACGCCAGCCTGGTGGTGGCCGGGGACATCGATCTGAGCGCGACGCGCGGGCTGATCGATCGCTTCTTCGGGTGGCAGCCGGCGCGGCCGCGCCCGGACCGGCCGCCGGCGCCGGCTCCCGTCAAGCTGGCGGCGGACGTCGCGCGCACGCTCACCGACCGGGTGCAGCTGCCCCGGCTGCGGCTGGCCTGGCACTCGCCGGGGCTGTTCGCTGCGGGCGACGCCGAGCTGGATCTGGCGGCGCATGTGCTGGGCGGCGGCAAGTCGAGCCGGCTCTATCGCGCGCTGGTGTTCGACGGCCGCATCGCCCAGGACGCGTTCGCCTACCAGGGGTCGCTGCTGCTGGGCAGCCTGTTCCACGTCGGCGCCACCGCCAAGCCCGACCACGGTCTGCCCGAGATCTCGGGAAGGATCGAGGCCGAGCTGGCCCGGTTCGCCGAGCAGGGCCCCACCGACGACGAGCTGGAGCGCGCGCGGAACACCCACCTGGCCGACTTCTACAAGGGGCTGGATCACCTGCAGACCCGCGCCGATCTGCTCAACCACTACCACTATCTGCTGGGGACGCCCGACGGCGTCGATCGCGACGTCGAGCGATACCGAGCCGCCACGCCTGCCTCGGTGCGCGACGCGTTCGCGCGGGTCCTGGCCGGCAAGCGGCTGACGCTCGAGACCCTGCCCGAGGCGAAGACCGCGTGAACGACATTCTATCGAGCGTCCCGTCGGACATTCCATCCATCATGGACGAGGCGCCGGCTGTCGGGCCGCTGCCGCCGGTGGTGGTCCCGCCGGTCAACCGGTTCACGCTGAGCAACGGGTTGCCCGTCGTCACCATCCGGCGCGAGGTCGCGCCGATCGTGTCGGCGGCGCTGATGATCCGCAGCGGGGCGGGGGCCGAGCCGTCGGAGCTGGCCGGCGTGGCGTCGCTCACGTCCGAGATGCTGGACGAGGGCGCCGGCGATCGCGACGCGCTGGCCTTCGCCGACGCGCTCGAGCGTCTGGGCGCCGACCTGTGGCTGGGGAGCGGCCGCGATGGCTCGCAGCTGTCGGTCCAGGCGCCGCGCGAGACCTTTTTCGACGCGCTGGACCTGGCCGGCGACGTGCTCACCCGGCCGCGGCTGACACAGCCGGACTGGGAGCGCGTGCTGGCCGACCGGCGCACCGGTGTGGTGCAGCGGCGCGACCAGCCCGAATCGGTCGTGAACGTCGTCTCGGACCGCCTGCTGTTCGGAGACGATCACCCGTACGGCCATCCGGTCGAAGGGTTCACGCGCACGCTGGAGCGGCTGTCGCTGGACGACATTCACGACATCCACAAGGCGTACTGGCAGCCGTCGAACGCCTTCCTGGTCGTCGCCGGCACCTTCGACGAGCCGGCGCTGCGCGCCCGGCTGGAGCGGGCGCTGGGACCGTGGACGTGGCACGCGCCGGAGCGGAAGCGGGTCGTTCCGCCCTTGCCCAAGCGCCCCCGCCTCTGCATCGTCGATCGGCCGGGCGCCCCGCAGAGCGTGGTGCGGCTGGTCGCGCCGGGCGTCGATCGGCTGTCGCCGGACCGCCCGGGCCTGGCCATGCTGAACGCCGTGCTGGGGGGCAGCTTCACCAGCCGGCTCAACTTCAACCTGCGCGAGAAGCACGGGTACACCTACGGCGCGGCGTCCAGCTTCTCGTTCATGCGGCACCCGGGCGGCTTCGCGGCGCGCGCGTCGGTGTTCGCGGAGTCGACGGCGCCCTCGGTGCGCGAGATGCTGGCGGAGCTGGCCGGGCTGCACGAGCGCCCGGTGACCGCCGAGGAGCACGCCAAGGCGCGCGCGACCCTGCTGATGCGGGTGGCCGAAGGGCTGTCGACCACCGGCGGGATCGCGGCCACCTTCGGCGAGCTCGGTCTCTACGGGCTGCCGCTCGACGAACCGAATCGGTTCGTGGCGGCGCTGGAGGCGACGACGGCCGACGACCTCCGCTCGCTGGCCGCTCGGCACGTCGATCCCGAGGCGGCCTGCATCGTCATCGTCGGCGACCGCGTCGCGATCGAGGGGCCCCTGCGTGATCTCGGGCTCCCTGCTGCCGTCATCCGCGACCCCGACGGCGACGCGATCTGAGAGATTCAGTCTATGACATCTATGTCGCGGTCGAAGCGACCGCGGCGAGCGCCGATTTGGAGCGGCCCCGCCCTTTCCCACGCCGGGGATCGTCGGCGCTGAGCAGGCTCTCGCGCAGCTTGCGGCGAGCGCGCATCAGCCGGGTCCCCACCGTCGAGCGCGGGATCGTCAGCCGGTCCGCGATC
>Ga0335083_10007732_pt1 | contig 13237 bp, 8 predicted proteins | sample Lox_Sample_42_FD_206716 | JGI IMG/M metagenome (GOLD analysis project Ga0335083, IMG submission 206716) | Soil microbial communities from Loxahatchee National Wildlife Refuge, Florida, United States - Lox_Sample_4.2 | ecosystem: Environmental > Terrestrial > Soil > Wetlands | place: USA: Florida...
ACCCTTGGTATCCGGAGCGTTTCTCCGACCTGGCGATTCGGGTGGGGGTGAATTACATTTTGTACGCGATGAGTCACTGACAGAAGACAGAAGACAGGAGTCAGAAGTCAGAATACTGAGGCCGCGTGCTATGGTGAGGGCGCATGCAGGCCATCAAAGCCGCGCGAACTTTCCAGGACCTGGTCGTCTGGCAGAAGGCTCATCAGTTCGTTTTGGCCGTCTTTGAGATCACGGGTACGTTCCCGAAGCACGAAATCTAAGCCCTCTCTTCACAAATGAGACGAGCAGCAGTCTCGATTCCCGCAAATATTGCCGAAGGATTTCGTAGGCGCAGCCGACCCGACAAGGTGCGATTCTTCAACGGCGCAGCGGCCTCACTCGAGGAATCACGTTACTATTTGATCCTTGCCAATGACCTGAGGTATGTTGACACGGCTGCAACCACCTTACTTCCCGAAGAGGTAAGCCGGCTACTGGAAGCCTACAGCCGCGCCATTCTGAATTCTGACTCCTGACTTCTGACTTCTGTCTTCAGAAATACACCTTCGCCCCCACCTGAATCTTCCTCGACCCGCTCGTTACCGTGTTCCGGATCCGTCCGAAAATCGAGCTCGTGATGTCCGTGGTCGGGGCGCCGAACATGACCGAGTTCGTCAGGTTGGTGGCGTCGGCGCGCACCTCCAGCTTCCAGCGCTCGGTCACCGGAATGCGCTTCAAGAGCGACGCATCCAGCTCGAAGTAGTGCGGACCCACGAAAAAGTTGCGGCCCAGGTTGCCGAATTGGCCCGGTCCGGGGGCGGAGAACTGGGCGCGCTGGCTGGAGTTGAAGAACCAGATCAGGCCGCTGGCCGAGTCCAGGAACGGGGTCCCCTGCCCGCTGGTGCAGCCGGTGCAATTGGCGGTCGCCTGCACCACGCTGCTCACGGTGTTGGTGCCGGCATAAACGGTGAATGGCCGGCCGCTGGTGACGCGGGTGTAGCCGGTCACTTCCCAATCGCTCACGATGTGCTGCACGACGCCGTGGGCATTGCCCAGGAAGTGCTTGCCCTTGCCGAACGGCATCTCCACCACCCAGTTGGATTGCAGCGAGTGGCGGCGGTCGAAATCGCTGGGGGCATAGTTCAGGCGCCGGTTGTAGATATCGAACGGCGTGCTCCCGGCCGACTGGCTGTTGCCCGTGCTCACCACTGTCAGCGTCGGATCGAAGGAGCGCGTATCGAGGGACTTGGCCCAGGTGTAACCGACGTGGAACGAGATGCCGCTGGTGAGGCGCCGCTCGATCTGCACTTCCAGCGCGTTGTAAGTCGAGAAATCGTTCGAGTCGAGCACGTTCAGTCCGCTGGAATACTGCGGGTAGGGAATGAAGAAGAACGGCAGTCCCGCGGAGATTTGCGTGACGTTCTGGTTGATGCCGTTGAACGTCTGCAAACGGGTTCCGAGCGAGGAAGCGATGGCCGCCACCGAGTTCAGATTGAGCTGCGACGCATAAAGCCGGCGGATCATGGCGGACGGAGTCTCTCCCGGGTTCAGCCGCGAATCGGCCTTGAGCACGTTGTTGATGACCGCCGATTCGCCGCCGGCCTTGATGGTGTTGAAAGCATCCAGAAAGCCGTTCGAGTAGATCTGCGCCTGGTTGACGTTGTAGGCGCCGAGCAGATGGTAGGCGCGCCGGCCGATGTAGGCGACGTCGAGCACGGTGTTGCGTGCCACCTGGCGCTGGATGTCGAAGCCCCACTGGTGGGTGCGCGGAGTCTTGAGGTTGGGGTCGATGACCGTGTTCGATGCCGCGGCATAGGGCGCCGGCGTCGCCAGGCTGCTCGGCGATTGCGTTGGCGGCAGCAGGTCGGGCAGGTTGCTCAATCGGCCTCCCGCTTGCCCGAAGCTCTGATTGATCGCGGGATAGGCCGCACCCGGAAGATTGGGCAGAATGGTGGACGCGATCACGAACGTGTTGATGCGGTCGTAGGCGATGCGGTAGTTGCCGCGGACGGCCGTCTTGCCGTCGCCGAACGGATCCCACGAGAATCCCAGCGACGGACCGAAATTTCCGAGTTGGTTCTTGAAGAGCGAGCCCGAGCCCCAGGTCGCGGTCGTGGTCGGAGCCGCGCCGGCGACGATGACCTGGTTGGGCACCTTGATGTTGTTCTGCGGCGTCGTGGGCGACAGGCGAATCTCCCAGCGCAGGCCGACATCGACAGTCAGGTTCCGGCGCACCTTCCACGTATCCTGGCCGTAAAACTCGTACTCGGGATAGCGCGTGTCGAAGTTAAAGGTGTTCTTGGTCCACTGGTCGCCTTGAGCCACGAAGCCGCGGTCGATCTGACCCACGCGGCCCAGCAGGAAGTTGATATTCGACTGAAAATTGGGACGGTCGAAGCTGGTGTTGAGATCGGCGGGGAGGCCGAAGGTAGCCGGATCGACGGTGTTGATGCTGGTCGAGAAATTGATCTCTTCGGCGGCATTGAGGCCGGCGACCGAGCCGCGGGTATCTTCTTCCCGCACGCGGCGCAGGTTGAAGCCGAACTTCCAGGCATGCGCGCCCTTGAAGTAGGCGAAGTTATCGACCGCCTGCCACGTACTTACCACGCGCGAGTTCCCGAAGTAATACTGCCAGGGCGTATCTACCGGCGCCGAGGCTATAGAGATCTTCTCCAGCGAGGAGGGCTGGCCGAAGATCGGATCGTAGCGGTTCTGGCCGATCACGAATTCATTGGTCATCCGAGTGGTCGGCGTGTAGCGCCAGTTGATGGCGAAATTGCGCGGCCCGCGCAGAGTGTTAACCAGGCATGGCCCGCCGGGAAAGATCGGCTGGCCCGAATTCACGATGTCGCAGAGGCTGTCGTCGCGGCCCCAGACGAAACGGCCGTAGACGGTGTTCTTGCTGTTGATCACCTGGTCGATCTTGATGGTCTGATCGTGCTGGCGCTCGCTGGCCAGGGGCGTGAAGCTGAAACCGGCGGTGTTGAGACCGTCGCCGATGGTGAAGTTGTTCGGCATCGGCATGTCCTTCAGCATCCCCTGGAGGCTCGGATCGAGGCCGATGTGCTGCGGGTCGTTGGCGGCGACATCGTAAGTCCCGATGCTCAGGCCGGGGAGCACGTTGCCGTTGGCGTCCACGGAGGCCCCGGGAACGCCGGCCGGCTGGTTGCGGCCGCCCTTGACGTAGCGCAGAATGCCCTGGCGGGCCTGCGCGGTGTAGACCGTGCGCGTGGTGAGCGTGCTGGAGCGCGCGCGCAAAGCCTGAATCTCGAAAAAGAAGAACGTCTTGTTCTTGATGATGGGCCCGCCGATGGCGCCGCCGTAGATATTCTGCTGAAGCTGAGCCTTGCCCAGGTTGTCGAGATTGTTCTGCCACTCGTTGGCGTTGAGGCGGGGCGTGCGATAAAACCAGAATCCATTGCCGTGAATCTGGTTGGTGCCGCTCCTGGTGACCATCGCCACCTGGCCGCCGGAATTTCGCCCGTACTCGGCCGTGTTGTTGCCGGTCATGAAGCGGAATTCGGAGAGCATGTCGGGGTTGATGCGGAAAGAGGTGGTGTTGGAGCCGCCCTGGCTGGAATCGTTGACGTCGATTCCATCGAGCGTGTAGTTCCAGGAGCGGTCGCGCGCGCCGTGTACGTGGATGCCGCCGCCGGTGTTGGCGCCGTCGGCCACGCCCGGCTGCATGTCGACCAGGTTCAGAGGATTGCGCCCGCGCGTGCCGACGATCGGAAGATCCATCACGGCCTGCGTGGCGACGAGGTTGCCGTAGTTGCCGGAGCTGCTGGTCTGCACCGCCTCCGCCGAGCCGGCAACCTCGACCGCTTCGGCCAGCGCGCCGACTTCGAGTTTCGCGTTGATGGTGGCCGGCTGCCCGATGGTCACCTTGTTGCCGGTGGACACGAAACGCCGGAACCCGGAAGCCTCAACCGACAACGTGTAGGCGCCGGGCTGAACGGCGTCGAACACGTACTCACCGCCATCGGAAGATTTGACCGTAAAGGCTACTCCGGTGCCTTCGTTGGTAAGTTTCACGGTGGCATTCGCCACGACTGCGCCGCTCGGATCCTGCACCACACCGAACACGCGGGAAGTGGTCCCCTGGGCAAACAACGTTGCGCAGGCAAGGAACAGAGCGCTCACCCCAAATACCAAACCCCGAAATCGCATAGGCAGAATGTAGCAGGACTGCAAGGGTCTGGCAATGTCTGCCCGGCTTCCCGGGTAGGGGAAGAAATGGAAGCTCGTGGAAATGGCGCTTGCCTTTACGATGCGCCGGGGACAATGACGGTCAATTCCGGAAACACAGCAAAATCCGAAGCGTTGAAAGCGACTCGTACTACTGTGTGAGAAAATGTGGGGCGGCCAATTCTGGCCGCAGCCGCCTTTTCAGGCGGCTTGCCGCGCTCGACCACGGATATTCCGAGGCATCGACGACCAATCCCGCTCTTTACCGGCCGCGTCTGGCAAGGCGCGCGAAGCGGCATGATGATCTGCGTCCATGGCGTAGACCAGAACATTCGCATCCACAAGGCCAGGTTCAACGCCGATCAACGGAGATCGTCATAGATTTCGCAGCGACGCAATGAGCCGTAGGCTCCGAGATGCCATACCGGCAATTCGGGCCAAGCGGCTGGAAGGGTCGGACCTTGCCTCAGCAGGCGCAAAGCGGCATCTCGCACTTCCTGGGGAGCGGCAGACTGCCGGCGCTCGCGCTGGGTTCCGCCAGCTTCACGCCGAAAATGCTGACCAGGCAGCCGCGCGACAGCGCGGGCTGAAGCGCTGTTGACAGCGGCGGTAATGGACGGCTGTGCGCGCGCGGCGGACGCCGCAAAATCAGGCGCGCTGTTCCCGGCCGGAGAAAACGCGTCATGAACACCCTCCGATGCATTCGCACGGGTCACGTGCGCCCCCCGTTTCCCCGAAATGCCGTGGCACTACAATATCACCCGCGTCCGCCCGGGGAAAAGGTGCGGGAACGTGATTGTCCGAACGATAATGTAGGGTTGACTATGACGAATCCTGTTCCCAACATGTTTGATCTGTCCGGCCGCGTGGCGGTGGTAGTCGGAGGCACTTCGGGCATCGGAAAAACGCTGGCTCTCGGTCTGGCGGATGCCGGCGCCGACGTGGTCGCGGGGGGCCGGCGGGCTGATTTCGTGGACAAGGTGGCAAGCGAGATCGAGGCAAAAGGCCGGCGCACGATCCGCGAGGTGGTCGACGTGCAGAATCGCCTGTCCGTGGACAAATTCCGGGACACCACTTTGAAGGCGCTGGGGCGCGTCGATATCCTGGTCAACGCGGCGGGGCAGATTCAGCGCAAACCGACCAGCGAAGTGTCCGAGGCCGACTGGCAGCGCATTCTCGACATCAACGTGACGGGGGTGCTGCGCGCTTGCCAGTCCTTCTACCGGCCGCTGGCGGAGAGCGGACACGGGCGCATCATCAACATCGCCTCGCTAACCTCGTTCGTGAGCCTGCTCGAGGTGGCGGCGTATGCGGCTTCCAAGGCGGCGGTTCTGTCGCTGACCCGCAGCCTCGCGCAGGAATGGGCCAAGGACGGCATCGCGGTGAATGCCCTGGCGCCCGGCGTCTTCCCCACCGAGATCAACGCCAAACTGCTGGACGGCACCGAACGCGGGCGGGAATTCCTGGTGCGCACGCCGATGCGGCGCTTCGGCAAGCCCGAGGAACTGGTCGGCGCCACGCTGCTGCTGGCGTCCGATTCCGCGAGCTATATGGCCGGCGAGTGCATCGTCGTGGACGGCGGCATGCTCGCCACCGGGGTCAACTCGTAGTGGCCGTGGCGTCAACGCATTAACCTCGGTTTCGCAACAAAAAGGTGGTTTTAGCCGCTATCCAGAGTTATACTTATCCAACAACAGGAGTCGAAACACTTCTGTTGGAGCTTCCGCCGTGCTCCAACGCAAACGGGTGCGAGGGCCAGCGGCGAAAAAAGGGGGAGTTGTGAAGAAAATTACACTAGTTGGGATTATTGCGCTATTGTGCCTAAGTCCATGGATTGTCAGTGGACAGGAAGTGAGCGCCGGCATAACCGGCCGCGTCACGGATCCATCGGGAAGCGCCATCGTGGGAGCCAGCGTCACTGCCAAGGACCTGGACCGCGGCACCGAGTGGCCAACGGCAAGTAACGAGGACGGGATTTACAGTTTTCCGCGCCTCCCGGTTGGAACGTATTCTTTGAAAATCGAAGCCAAGGGTTTCAAGACATCGGTGCAGCCATCGTTGACACTCGAGGTCAACCAGCGCGCTCGCGTCGATGTCAGCATGGTGATCGGCGGCGTATCGGAAACGGTCACGGTAACCGCGGAAGGCGCTCTGCTGCAAACCGACACCACGCAGGTGGGCTCGGTCATCACTTCGCAGACCATCGTCAACACGCCACTGGTGACACGCAATCCCATCGCGCTGACTCTGCTGGCGCCGGGCGTCATGGCCACGGACCCGTCAAGCTTCAACAACGGTCAGCGCACCACGGGCGGCGGCCGTCCCTACGTAAACGGTAACCGGAAAGAAGGCAACAACTTTCTGCTGGACGGCGTGGACAACAACCAGACCACGGATAACCTCTCGTCTTATCAGCCGAACCTGGACGCCATCGCGGAATTCAAGATGATCACCAACAATGCGTCCGCAGAGTTCGGCAACTTCCAGGGCGGCATCATCAACGTGGTCATCAAGTCGGGCACCAACGAATTCCATGGCGATGTCTTCGAGTACTTCCGCAACGACAAGCTCAACGCCAACAACTGGGCACGGAACTGGACCGTGGGGCAAAACTTCCGCTCGCCGATCCGCTGGAACCAGTTCGGTGGTGTTCTGGGCGGACCCGTCCGCAAGGACAAGCTGTTCTTCTTCATCGACTACCAGGGCCTGCGTCGCGCCACCCCGCCGGCCGTTTCTGCCACTACCGTGATGCCTGCTTCCTGGCGGCAGGGCGATTTCTCCAACCTCCTGAATTCCGCCTACTCCGGGGTCGCTGGGGGCATTCAACTCTATAACCCTTACTCGGTTGACACGACCACCGGCGCGCGCGCCCCGTTCCCCAACAACCAGATTCCGATTAGCCTGTTCAACCCGGTGATCAAGAACCTGTTCGCAAACCAGGCTCTTTATCCGCTGCCTTCGGGTCCGCAGACCGTGGTCACCGACGCCAACTACTTCTACACCTCGTCGAGCTACATCAATTCCGACCAGGGCGACGTTAAGGTGGACTACAAGGCAACTTCGAAGGACGACCTGAGCGCGCGGTACTCCAATGGCCGCCAGGATACCCCCGGCGTCAATACCGCCCCGTTCCTTTACAACAGCTTCAACATCGCCCCGTTCCAGAACGGCGTCGTCAACTGGACGCGCACCTTCAGCCCGACACTGGTGAACGAAGCTCGCGCGGGCGTGAACAATATCATGCTCAACAACGGCGGCCAGGATAAGGGCGCGGGCGATATTGCCGCTAAGTTGGGTATGGCCAATGCCGGATCCGGCCTGCTTTCGCTCCAGGGCTTCGCATACACCACAAGCCTGGGCAACGCCAACGTCGGTACGCAGCAGTTGTTTGCCGCCACCACCTACCACTACGCGGACAACGTGACCATCACCCGCGGCCGTCACCTGATGAAGACCGGCTTCAACATTCTGCGCGAGCAGCAGAACTTCTTCTATGCCGGCAACAACGGTCGCACCGGCTACATGAACTACAGCGGCCGGTTCACGGCGGCGAACGGCATCAATCCGGCCGGCAAGCAGGTCGGCGAGGCCGACTTCATTCTCGGCCTGCCAACCGATTACGGCCGCGGGCTCAGCAATGGCACCTGGGGCCAGCGCAGCACCATTTGGGGCTTCTACTTCCAGGACGATTGGCGGGTTACCGACAGCCTCACGCTGAACCTGGGCCTCCGCTGGGAGTATCACACCCCGCTCATCGAAATCCGCGACCGCCAGGTCAACTTCGGCCTGTTCAGCGGCCAGTTGCAGTACGCCGGCCAGAACGGAAACAGCCGGGCGCTCTATAACGCCTATAAGAAGGACTTCCAGCCGCGCGTCGGCTTTGCCTACACGCCGAATATCTGGGGCAAGAAGATGGTCTTTCGCGGCGCTTACACCATTTCCTCATTCCTGGAAGGCACCGGCACCAACCTCCGGCTGCCCCTGAATCCCCCGCTGGCCGCCGAGACCACCACGCTCTACAACACACCGGCCTATCTGTTGCCCGGCAGTACCCTCGATCAAGGCCTTTACGGATTGAACAACCCGGATCCGTTCCACAATGCGACCATCCGGCTTTGGGATCCCGGCGTCCGTCCCGCGGTAGTGCAGCAGTGGAACCTGACTGCGGAGTTCCAGTTGCCCTCGGCCAACGTGCTGACGGTCGGCTATGTCGGTCAGCATGGCACCCACCTGATGGTCGCCATGCCCTACCTGCAGAAGCAGATCATCGGCGGGAAACTGGTGAACAGCCCGTATCTTGGCGGCAACCCAACCCTGCAGAATGACATCAGCCAGATCTCCGGCACCTGCTCCTGCGCCAACCAGAAGTACGACGGGATGCAGACCTCGCTGCGCAAGCGTTTCGCCATGGGTCTGGAGTACCAGCTCTCGCTTACGTGGTCTCACGGCCGGTCGGATTCCATCGGCTACTACGGCGAGGGCGGCCAGGCCGGCAGCCAGTCGGCATACATGCAGAACCTCTACGACCGCTACGACGAATGGGGTCCGACGTATTTCGACACTAAAGTGGCCTTCGTCGGCTCTTTCGTCTACGACCTGCCGTTCGGCCGCAAGAAGAAGTTCGGCTCGAACTGGAATCGCGGCGTCGACGCCCTCCTGGGCGGCTGGCAGATGGGCGGCATCGTGTCCGCGCATACCGGCTTCCCGCTCACCATCAAGATGAGCGGCGATCCTTCCGGCACGGGCGCGCGCAGCTTCCGCGCCAATGTGATCGGCACGCCGAACGACCCGCATAACATCGGGCCGGGCGTGCTGTTCCTCGATCCTTCCGCTTACGCGGCTCCCACGGCCGGCACGTTCGGCAATTCCGGAGTCGGCGTGGTTCGCGGCCCCGGCTTGAAGCGCTTCGATTATTCGCTGCACAAGCAGTTCAGCGTCACCGAGAAGAAGTACTTCGAGCTGCGCGCCGAAGCCTTCAACCTGTTCAACACGCCGACCTTCAACAGCCCGGCGTCTCAGACCATCACTTCGTCGCTGTTCGGGCAGATCCGCAGCTCCCAGGGCGAGCGGAATATCGAGCTGGCGGTGAAGTTCTACTTCTAGCTTTCAGCAATTAGCTGTCAGCTTTTAGCGGGACGGGCCGAAAGGCCCGTCCTTCTTATTTTAGGAGCGCATCAATAGCCGCCTGCGAGATGGCCTCGTCCACCTCGCTCGCCGCGCCGCTGCACGCGATGGCCCCGATAGTCTTCCCATCCACCTTGATCGGCAGCCCCCCGCGATTGGGGAAGCCGTCCGGATAAACCAGCACGCCGAGATTGCCGCCCTTCAACGACTCTTCGGCCGCCGCCGACGGTCGCCCGTACAGGGCCGCGTAGCGCGCCTTCCGCTGCGCGAACTGGATGGTGTTCAAAGTGGCGCCATCGGCCTTTTGCAGGAAGAGGAGATTGCCGCTCTCGTCCATAATGCAGATGGTGACCTGCACGTTGCGCTTCTGAGCCTCGGCTTCGGCGGCGGCCACCATGGTCTTCAGCGCCGCCAGGTTCAGGTATTTGCGGGTCGGCAAGTCGGCCGCGGAAGCCATCAGCAGGCCGCATAGACACAACACGAGAAGTTTCAACATGGGTGTATTCTACCCCGGCACCGCGAGCAGGCTGTCGTTGGGGTAGAAGTGATCCACGTTGTCGGTGGTAATCACCTGGTGGCTGGTGAACACCGCGGGCGGCACTGCCTTGCGCGAGAGAATGTCGAGCGCCAGCCGCAGCAATCCGTCTCCGTATTTTTCGGGAAAGTACGCGATGCTGGCGATGAGGCGCGTGCCCGGATTGCGCAGCTCGGCACGGGCTTCCGGCTCGGCGTTCTGGCCGGCAACCACGCAATCGCTTCCCCGCCCAGCCTCCTCAAAAGCGCGGATGGCGCCCAGTGCGCTGGGGTCGTTGGCGGCGCCGACGAGCACGTGCCTGGCCTTGCTCTCGCGCAGATGTTTGCGGACGCGCTCGAGCGCGGTCTGAAACTGTCCGTCGCCGTCGACGCTCACCGTGCGGCAGCGGTCGGGGACGCGGATGACCTCGCCGATCCCTGTGAGGATGCCGCGCATGCGGGCGCGCGGCAACGATCCGGCACGGTGCAGCTCCACCAGCAGAATCTCGTCGATCTCGCCGCTCCAGTGCTTCTTCGCCCAGCGGCCCAGGTAGTGGCCGGCCATCAGGCCCGCCTGGTAGTTGTTGGCGCCGAAATACGTGGCGCCCGGGTGCGGAATATCGATGGCGATGAAGGGAATGTTGGCTTCCAGGTACTTGCTGGCGATGGCCGGCGCGATGCCTTCGTCGGTCTGGAACTCGATCACGAGATCCACCTGCTCCTTGATCAGATAGTCCGCGCTACGCAGGGCGATTTTCGGCTGGTAGCGGTTATCCACCGTGATCAGCTCGACGTGCTCGCGTTCGGCGGCGCGGGTCAGGCTGGTGCGCACCTCGCGATCGAACGACGTGTCCTGCCCCTGCGCGGCATAGCCGATACGGTAGAGCCGGCGGCGGCGGACTTCGCTGGCCAGGCGGTAGTGATTCTCGCCGACTTTGTCCAGAAATCCGCACTGATGCAGCGTATAGAGCAGGCGGAAGCACATGCCCTTGTTGTATCCCGTGCGCATGACCACGTCGCGCAGGCGAAGCACGTCGCCGGCGGATTGAAAGGCCTCGAGGACGCGCGAGGCATGCACCAGGCTCTTGACCAGGTACCGGCTGTGGTTGGAAGTCTTCATGGACCTCGGTTTCGCTATTCGAAACGCATTATAGCTGGCCGAACGCCGCGGCGCGTGCGCTACCATGAGCATTCAATGGATCCGAATCCCTTATTGGGTGTCATCTTCCACTGGCTGGGCGGCCTCGCATCCGGCAGTTTCTATGTTCCGTTCCGCGGCGTCAAGCGCTGGAGCTGGGAGACCTACTGGCTGGTAGGCGGCTTCTTCAGTTGGATCATCGCCCCCTGGGTCATGGGCCTTCACATGACCAGCGACCTGGTCGGAGTGCTGCGGGAAGCGCCGGGCTCGACCCTGCTGTGGTGCTACTTCTGGGGCATGATGTGGGGCATGGGCGGCCTGACATTCGGGCTGACCATGCGGTATCTCGGGATGTCGCTGGGCATGGCCATCGCGCTCGGCTATTGCGCCGCGTTCGGCACCCTGATGCCGCCCATCTTCGACGGCGTGTTCCTGACCAACGTGGTGGGAACGCTGTCCGGCCGGGTGATTCTGCTGGGCGTGGCGGTCTGCCTCACCGGAATCGCGTTTGCCGGCAAGGCCGGAACCTCTAAGGAAAGCGAGATGTCGCCCGAGCAGAAGCAGGAGGTGATCAAGGAGTTCAACCTCAAGAAGGGCCTGCTGGTGGGGACGTTCTCGGGCGTCATGAGCGCGTGTTTTTCGTACGGGCTGCGCGCCGGAGATCCCATCAAGGCACTGGCCCTCAAGCACGGCACCTCCATGCTCTGGCAGGGGCTGCCGGTGCTGGTTCCCGTGCTGCTCGGCGGGTTCACCACCAACTTCATCTGGTGCGTGACGCTGAACTTCCGCAATCGCAGCGGGCACGAGTACTTCAGCTCGCGCATGACCAAGGCGCCGATGCTCAGCAACTACTTGTTCAGCGCCCTGGCCGGTACCACCTGGTATTTCCAGTTCTTCTTCTACACCATGGGCGAGACCCAGATGGGCGCGTACAAGTTCTCGAGCTGGACGTTGCACATGGCGAGCATCATCATCTTCAGCACTCTGTGGGGCATCGCGCTGCACGAATGGCGCGGCGCCAGCGGCAGGACCAAGGCGTGGCTGACCGTGAGCATCTTCGTGCTGGTGCTCTCCACCTGCGTCGTGGGGTACGGAAATTATCTGGGGACGCTGAAGTAGCCTATGCCTCGATCTCGGTGTAAATGGTCCCCGTCTCCGCGGATTCCAGGCCCAGGTTGAATCGCATCGCGACGGCAAACGCCGCAAGCGAGGCGCGCGTGACTATTCCGGCGGCAGCCAGGAGCGCCCCGGTCACCGCAGCAACCATCCACACCGATCGGAACACGATCAGGTATTGAAGACCCACGGCCATCGAAATCGCCACTGCGCCGCCCATCATGATTCCCATGAAGTAGACTCCCCGCGAGGTCACCGGCTGTTTCGAAAAAGGGATGCCGTCGATGAGGCGGAGCACCATCCCCAGATAGAGCGAAGCGACCGACAGGCTGAACACAACCCACAGCACCACGTGAGAAAGCGGCCAAAGCCACACGAGAACCGCGAGGAGGACCGCGTGCGGCACTCCGATCATCGCGAACCACAGCAGGCCATACACGCCGCGCGCAAAGCCCGCGAACACACCCGAGGGGGCCAGCAGGAATACCCAGGAGCCTTTGTGATCGCCGCCGTAAACGATCGCGATGGCAACCAGGAACAATGCCACACCGAACAGGTGCGGAACAATGTGAACCGCGCTGAACCGGCCTGAGAACGGGTCGATGGCTCCGCCCTGGCCCAGCATCACGCCGGCCGAAATCATGAGGGGCACGATCGCGATCAACTGGCGGCGGAATGCCCAATCGCGGCGCATCAAGCGCGCCGTATAGGCGAAGCCGGCCCTTGCGGGCGGACCGCCGAACCAGCGGGCAACGATGTCGCTGGCCGGGGATCGCCGCGATTTCACGCGCCCGCCTCCGCCGCCGTGTACTAGGCCGGAGACGCGGATCATGTAATCGCCGGAGAGCGCCCACACGCCTGTCAGCACAATGGCGGCGGCGAGAATCGGCAGAGCGATGGAGCAGTACAGTCGCAGCCCGCTTCCCTCAGGCATCCAGGCGCCGATCCGCGCCGCGGTCACATTCCAGATCTGGCCGGCAAACATCACGGCCAGGAACGGCAGTGCCTCGACAATTTGTGCCACGGATTTCAGCCGGGCTGCCGGAAAGAATCGCAGCAGCCATCCGAAGAGCGCGCAGGCGAACAGGCCGGTCAGCAGGCCGGCCACGTAGGTCGCGGCCAGGTGGATCGCCGGGTAATACCAGAAGGGCTCTTTGAGAATCCAGAATGAGGCCAGCG
>Ga0335083_10007734_pt1 | contig 13235 bp, 14 predicted proteins | sample Lox_Sample_42_FD_206716 | JGI IMG/M metagenome (GOLD analysis project Ga0335083, IMG submission 206716) | Soil microbial communities from Loxahatchee National Wildlife Refuge, Florida, United States - Lox_Sample_4.2 | ecosystem: Environmental > Terrestrial > Soil > Wetlands | place: USA...
TCCATGCGCGCGGGGCCATGCCCGGCGGCGATCAGGTTCAGCGCATCGGCATCGACCACCAGGCGCTGGCCGGGCCGGCGCGCCGCCAGCACCGCGGCCAGCACGCCCTTGGCCCAGCCATCGCGGCCCAGCCCGGGACCCAGCGCGATCACGTCGGCCACGGCCGCCACCGGCTGCACATCGGCCGCCTCGCGCACCGCATGGAACATCAGCTCGGGGCGCGGGCCCACGACCACGGCCAGGTGCTCCGGCAGGCTGGCAACGGTGACGAGACCCGCCCCCACGCGCAGCGCGGCCTCGGCCGCCAGCCGCACCGCGCCGGGCATGCCCGTGCCGCCGCCCACGATCAGCACGCGGCCGAACTGTCCCTTGTGACTCTGGCGCGGGCGCTGCGGCAACACGCGCGTGAGATCCTCGTGCGTCAGCCGCAGCAGCACCGGCGGACCGGCATCCGGAGCCCCTTCCACACGCAGCGCATCGAAGAGGATTTCGCCCGCATGTTCGGGACCTGCGCCGACGAACAGGCCCTGCTTCAGGCCGAGGAAGCTGATCGTCGCCGTCGCGTGTACCGCGGGCAGCGCGCGTCCCTGGTCGGGATCCAGCCCCGAAGGCACATCGAGCGCGAACACCGGCCGCTGGCAGGCATTGAGCGCCGCGATCACCCGTACCCATTCCTCGCGCAACGGCGCACGCACGCCGATGCCGAGCAGCGCGTCCACGACGACGTCGGCGCCGGCCAGCGCGGATGCCGCAAAACCCAGCGGCTGCAGCCCCGCTTCGAGCAGATCGTGGTGGGCCTGCCGCGCCTCCCCGCGCAGCGCCGCCGCGTCGGCCACCAGCAGCACCTCGACGGCAAGGCCCGCCTGCCGCGCCAGCCGTGCGAGCACCAGGCCATCGCCGCCGTTGTTGCCGGGACCCGCGACAACGGCGACGGAGCGCGCCAGCGGCCAGCGCTGGCGCAATGCGCCGAACGCGGCCGCGCCGGCGCGTTGCATCAGGGTGTAGGCCGGCGTGCCGCCCGCCACGACCGCAGCTTCGATCTGCCGGATCTGCGCTGCGGTGTAGATGGCGTCGGGAAGCAGCATGATGCGGCCCAGTATACTGACCTGCCGGTGAACGCTCCTTTTTGGCCGGAAATGCCAGCTTGGCGGGCAGGCCATGCTGGAATACATTCAGGATCGACAGTCGGTTGGGCCCGGAGCAGCCATGGCACAGGCGGTGGAGACCTTCATGGAAGCGCGCATTGCAAGACTGGAATCCGACATGGGGCACCTGCGCGAAGATGCGTCCGACATCAAGCAGGATGTCCGCGCGCTGCGCGACAAGCTGGATATCCACGGCCAGCGGCTCGACGACAGGATCGACGCGCTGGACCAGAAATTGAGCGGCCGGATCGACGCATTGGACAGCAAATTCAATGGCCGCATCGACGCCATGGACAGCAAGCTCAATGGCCACATCGATGCCATGGACAGCAAGCTCAATGGCCGCATCGACGCCATGGACAGCAAGCTCAATGGCCGCATCGACGCGATGGACAGCACACTCAACGGCCGCATCGACAAGCTGCAGGATGTCGTGGAATCCACGCGCACGTGGATGTTCGGGCTCTGCATCGGTGGCTTTGGGGCCATGCTCGGCATCATGGCGCACGGCTTCGGCTGGATCTGAAGCGCCCGCAACCGGCCGACCGCTTCAGCGCTGCGCGACGCGCAGGTTGTCGATGAGCCGCGCGCGGCCCAGCCGCGCGGCCGTGAGGATCACCAGCTCGCGGCTGTCCGGGCCCGGAGCGAGCAGCGTCTGCGCGTCGCGTATCTCGAAGTAATCCGGCAGCATCTGCGCGGCGCGCAGTTCGGCCAGCCCCCAGTTGGAAAGCGCGGTGAAATTGCGCTCACCGGCGTGGATGCGTTCCGCCGCCACGCGCAGCGTGGCGTAGATGCGCGGCGCGCGCGCGCGCTCGGCGTCGGAGAGATAGCGGTTGCGGGAGCTCATCGCGAGGCCGTCCGGCGAGCGCACGGTCTGCGCGCCGACGATCTCCACCGGAATTTCAAGGTCCGCGACCATGCGGCGGATGATGGCCAGCTGCTGGTAATCCTTCTCGCCGAACACCGCCACCTGCGGCTGCACGATGCCGAACAACTTGGCCACCACGGTGGCCACGCCGTCGAAGTGACCGGGGCGCTGCGCGCCCTCGAGGATCTCCGACAGCGGCTTCACGCTGACGCGCGTGGCGCTCTCGCGGCCCTTGGGGTACATCGCGTCCACGCCGGGCAGGAACAGCGCCTCGCAGCCCTCGTCCTCCAGCAGCCGCGCGTCGTCCTCGGGCGAGCGCGGATAGCGCTCGAAATCCTCGCCCGGACCGAACTGCAGCGGATTGACGAACACGCTGGCGATCACGCGGTCGGCGCGGAAACGCGCTGCCGACAACAGGCTCATGTGGCCGGCGTGCAGCGAGCCCATGGTGGGCACGAAGCCTATGGTCAGCCCCGCCTCGCGCCAGCCGCGCAGCAGGCTCCTGACCTCGTCGATGCGCTCCACGACGAGCATCAGGAGAAACAGTGTTCGCGCGCCGGGTACTCGCGCGATTTCACCGCCGCCACATAGGCCCGCAGCGCCGCCAGCGGCGAATCCACGCCCTGGTGGAAATTGCGCACGAACTTCGGCTTGCGGCCCGGCGTGATGTCCAGCACGTCGTAGAGCACCTGGATCTGGCCGCTGACCAGCGGTCCGGCACCGATGCCGATCACCGGCGCCTGCACCGCCGCGGTGACCGCCTGGCCGACTTCGTTGGGCACGCACTCCAGCAACACGATGTCGGCACCCGCCTGCTCCAGCGCGCGCGCCTCGCGCACGATGCGCTCGGCGGCCTCCTGCTGCCGGCCCTGCACGCGGAAGCCGCCGGTCTTGTGCACCGACTGGGGCCGCAGGCCCAGGTGCGCGCACACCGGGATGTCACGCGCGGTGAGGAACTCCACCACGCGCAGCTGCTCGGCGCCGCTTTCCAGTTTCACCATGCGCGCCCCGCCCTCCTGCATCAGGCGCACGGAATTGCCCAGCGCCTGTTCCGGCGACGCATAGCTCATGAACGGCAGGTCGGCGATCAGGAAGGGCCGCTGCGTGCCGCGCGCCACGGCCTTGGTGTGGTACACCATGTCGTCCATGGTCACGGGCACCGTGGTGTCGTGTCCCTGGATCACCATGCCGAGAGAATCCCCGACCAGCACGATGTCGGCGCCGGCCTCGTCCACCAGCACGGCGAAGCTTGCGTCGTAGCAGGTGAGCGCGGCGATGGGTTCGCCCTGCGCGCGCAGCTGCGCCAGCGTCGTCAGCGTCACCGGCGGGCGGGCGGAATCGCGCAGCTGCAGCTGGGTGTACATTCGTTCTTACAGCCCTGTGTGTCGCAGGGGATTGTAGTAGAGCCGGCCGCGCACCGTACGCCCGATCTGCGCCAGCAGCTCCTCGTAATCGGCGTCGTTGCTGACCGGGTCAATGGCCGCCGCGTTGACAATCAGCAGCGGGCCGGCCTCGTAGGCCAGGAAAAAGCGCGCATAAGCCTCGTTCAGCCGCGTGAGGTAGGCGCGGTCGATCAGGTTCTCGTGGGCGATGCCGCGGCGCGCAATACGCTCCAGCAGCACATCCACCGGCGCCTGCAGGTACACCACCAGATCGGGCTGCGGTGCGTTGATGGCCAGCCGCTCGTACACCTGGCGGTACAGGCCGTATTCCTCGTCGTCCAGGATCAGCCGCGCAAAGAGATCGTCCTTGGCCAGCAGGTAGTCGGCCACGCGCACGCTGCCGAACATGTCCGCCTGCGCCAGCGCCGCCTGCTGCTGCGCGCGCTGGAACAGGAAGAACAGCTGCGCGGGCAGCGCGCCGGCGCGCGGATTGCGGTAGAAACGCTCGAGGAAGGGATTCTGCTCGGCCTGCTCCAGCACCAGCTGCGCGTTCAGCGTCGCGGCCAGCCGCCGGGCGAGGCTGGTCTTGCCCACCCCGATGGCGCCTTCCACCACGATGTAGCGATGCGGCACCGGGCTCATGCCGCGATGATCTCCTGGATGCCGTCATCGGCCAGCGCGCGCAGCAGCACCTGGACGCGCCCGGCACCGGGCACATCCAGTGCCGGTGCGATGTCGGCCAGCGGCGCGAGCACGAAGCCGCGCCCGGCGATGCCCGGATGCGGCACGGTGAGCTCCGGCGTGTCGATGCGTTCGGCGCCGTATACCAGCAGATCCAGATCCAGCGTGCGGGGCCCCCAGCGTTCGCCGCGCACGCGGCCGGCGGCGGCCTCGACGCCACGAATGGCCGCCAGCAATTCACCGGCCGCGAGCTGCGTGAGCAGGCCGGCCACGGCATTGATGAAATCGCCCTGCTGCACCGGCCCGAAGGGCCGCGTGCGGTACAGCCGCGAGCGCGCGATCAGCAGCGTGCGCGGCAGCCCGGCCAGCGCCTCGAACGCCGAGCGCACGTGCGCGCGTGAATCACCGAGGTTGCTACCGACTCCGACATAGGCCGGCACCCACTGCTCCATGCGTCAGGCGCCCGGCGAGCGCCGCGGCCGCCGGCGCCGGCGGCGGGGCCTGGCGTGCTCGCCTTCGGCGGCGCCACGCTGGCCGCGCGCGGCTTCCAGCGCCAGCGCCATCTCCTGCCGCTGCTCGGGGCCGGCGGACTGCAGCGCGGACCACCAGTCCACCAGCTGCTGCGGCGCCATGCCCACCTGCGCGCGCAGCAGCAGCAGGTCGAAGGCGGCGCGGAAGCGCGGCTGCTCGATCAGCCGCAGCACGCGGCGGCTGCGCGGCTGCTCCAGCTGCGGCTGCAGCGCGAACATGTCGCGCACGCCCAGCGAGAAGCGCTTGGGGATGGTGACGCGCCGCGTGGTGTCGCGCAGCGCCGTATCGCAGGCATCCAGAATGGTCGCGGTGTCGCCCCATTTCTCCGCCGGCTGCTTCTCGATGCAGGCCGCGATCGGCCCGTACAGCAGCAACGTGAAGAGGAAGGTCGGCGTGACCGGCTTGCCGGCCTGCACGCGCGCATCGGTATTGGCCAGGCCCGCCAGCAGCAGCTGCTCCACCGCGCTGCCCGGATGGCGCCGGAGGAAACCCTCAACTTCCGGATACAGCACCCCGAGCAGGCCGCGCCGGCGCAGCACCTCGAAGGATTTCACGCCGTGGCCGGTGAGGAACAGCTTCAGCGTCTCGTCGAACAGCCGCGCCGCCGGCACGCCGGTGAGCAGCTCGCGCAGCGCTGCGAGTGCTCCTTCCGTGGCAGCATCCAGCGTGAAACCGAGCTTGGCCTCGAAGCGCGCCGCGCGCAGCATGCGCACCGGGTCCTCGCGATAGCGCTGTCCGGGATCGCCGATCAGCCGCAGCTGCCGCGCCTGGATGTCCGCCGCCGCGCCGACGTAATCCCACAGCGAGAAATCGTCGATGTTGTAGTACAGCGCATTGCAGGTGAAATCGCGCCGCCACACGTCTTCCTCGATGCTGCCATAGGTGTTGTCGCGCAGGATGCGACCGCCCTCGTCCAGCACCCGGTCGCCGTCGTCGCCTTCCCCGTCCGCCTCGCGCTCGCGCGCCTGGTCGGATTCCGCCTCGGCCTCGGGGTCGTCCTCGCTGGCGCCGACCTCCAGCAGGATGTCCGGATCGTCGGCCTCGTCGGTACCCGGGAGCGGCGCGCTGGCGGCGCGGAAGGTGGCCACCTCGATGATCTCGTGGCCGAAGAACACATGCGCCAGGCGGAAACGCCGGCCGATCAGCCGGCAGTTGCGGAACAGCCGCTTGACCTGTTCCGGCCGCGCGCTGGTGGCCACGTCGAAATCCTTGGGCGTGACGCCCAGCATCAGGTCGCGCAGGCAGCCGCCCACCAGGAAGGCCTGGTGCCCGCCCTCGCGCAGCCGGTACAGCACGCGCAGCGCGTTCACCGAGATCTTCTGCCGGGAAATGGGATGCTCGGCGCGCGGGATGATGCGCGGTGCGCCAGCCGGCGGCGAGCCGGCGTCGGATTCGGGATTCAATGCAGGTTTTCCGGCGGAATTAACGACTTGAGGATGGATCGAGGCCGCCTATAATACCGCGCCTTGCCGGCCGGCCCGCGGCAGGCTGCTTTCACCCCCGCTCCCTTCGTCTAGAGGCCCAGGACATAGCCCTCTCAAGGCTAGTACACCGGTTCGAATCCGGTAGGGAGCGCCACCCTGCGGCACGTGCCCTCAGTCCGACGCCTGGCGCCGCCGCGTATCGCGCGGCATCGGCCGCGTCTCGATCTCGGTGAGCAGGCCGCCCACGCCCATGGCCATGATGTCCTCGCGCGAAACGCTTTCGCCGGCGGCGTAACGGCGCAGCACGAAGTCGAAGCCGTTGAGCTTGGGCGAGCGCGCGCAGGTCGGAATGCCGATCAGCGGGCAGTTGTTTCCTGCATCGCCCAGCTCGGCCAGCACCAGCAAGTTGCCGGGATCCACCGGCATGCCGGCATGCAGCACGCGACCACCGGCGGCGAGCACCGCGGCCGGCACGATGTCGCCGCGATCCACGGTCGCGGCCACGCCCGACACCAGCAGCAGCTGCGGCCGTTCGGCGCCGGCGCGCAACGCGCGCAGCGCTGCGGCCACGGCCTGCTCCTCGTGCGGCACGACGATCTCGGCGATCAGCGAACCGCCGAGCGGGCCGAGGCGGCCGAGCACGGCGCCGCGCATCTTCGCCAGTACCGCGGGAGAGGTGCCCCCGGCACGGGTCATCACCAGCGCGGCGCGGATGCCGAGCCACGGCGCCACGCGCAGCGCGGGGGCTTCACCACCGAGCAGCGCGATCACCTGCCGCAGTGCCGCCGCCGGCACGGCATAGGGAATGATCTTCACGGTGGCCAGCATCTGGCCTTCCTCGACCACCGAGTCGGGCAGCAGTGTCGCGATGGTCAGGCCCTCGTGCACGCGGTTGGCGGCATGCACCCGCGCGGCGTCGAGCCGCAGCAACCCGGCCTGGCGCGCGTACAGGTTCACGCGGCCGGTGGTGGCGGTGCCGGTTTCCACTTCCGCGCCGGCCAGCGCCGCGGCGATGCGCGCCGCGGCCATGTCTTCCGGTACGTCATCGGCATCGAGCCGCGCGGCGACCACGCTGGCGATGCCGGCCGCCTGGAGCCGCTGGATGTCCGCCGCCGCCAGCACCGTGCCCTTCTTCAGCGCCCCGCCATTGAGCTTGACGCTGTGCGCCAGCACCGCGCCCACGGCCTGCGACACCGCGAGCGGACCAAACTTCACGCCGGCACCTGCCGCAGCTGCTGCGTGATCTCGGCCAGTACCGAGATCGCGATCTCGGCCGGCGTGCGCGCACCGATGTCGAGCCCGGCCGGACCGTGGATGCGCGCACGATCGGCTTCGCTCACGCCGGCTTCCGCCAACCGCGCCAGCCGCTTCGCATGCGTGCGCGTGGAACCCAGCGCGCCGATATAGAACGCCAGTGTCGGCAGCACCGCGAGCAGCGCGGGATCGTCGATCTTCGGATCATGCGTGAGCAGCACAACCGCGGTACGCGCATCGGGCCGCAGCTGTGCGAAAGCTTCGTGCGGCCACTGGTCGAGCAGCACCACACCGGGAAAGCGCTCCGGCCGCAGGAAGGCGCTGCGCGGATCGATCACGGTGACGGCATAGCCGGCCTCGCGCGCCATGGTGCACAGCGCCTCGCTGATGTGCACCGCGCCCACCACGATCAGCCGCAGCGGCGGATTGTGCGGCGTGATGAGCACCTCGCGGCCCTGGCTCTCGAGCACCTGCGCGCGATCGCTGGCCAGCGCGGCGCGGCCGGCGGCGGCCAGTTCCGGCTCGGTCAGCGCCAGCAGCTCGAGACCGGCCGCGTCTAGCAGGCGCTGCAGGCCGCCATCCAGCGGCGTGTACAGCACGACGGCGCGCGCTTCACGCCGCGCCGCCAGCAGCGCATGGGCCATGCCGCCGCGCATCAGCTACTCGAAGGGCTCGACATACACGCGGATGCGCCCGCCACAGGCGAGACCCACGCTGAAGGCCAGCTCGTCGCTGACGCCGAACTCCAGCAGCTGCGGCGCACTGTCGCGCATCACCTGCGCGGCGGCCTCGATCACCGCCACTTCCACGCAGCCGCCGGACACCGAGCCGGCGAACTGCCCCGCCTCGTTGCATACCAGCTGGCTGCCGGCCGGACGCGGCGCCGAACCCCAGGTGGAAACCACCGTGGCCAGCGCCGCGCGCTGTCCGGTTTCACGCCACGCCAGCGCCTGCGCCAGCAGTTCCTGTTCGGGTGCATCGGCCATATGCACGCGATTGTAGGATACTGCGCACATCCGCTGGGGATTCGTTATTCCCCAATAAATACAGGGAGATCCTGATGTTCACTCTCGACATCAACGGCCAGCAACTCACCGCCGATGTGCCGGGCGACACGCCACTGCTGTGGGTGGTGCGCGACAGCCTGCATCTCACCGGCTCGAAGTTCGGCTGCGGCATGGCGCTGTGCGGCGCCTGCACCATGCACGTGGATGGCGTGGCCACGCGCACCTGCGTGCTGCCGGTCTCCGCGGCGGTGGGCAAGAAGATCACCACCATCGAACAGGTGGCGGCCAACCCGGTGGGCAAGGCCGTGCAGGATGCGTGGATCGCCGAGAACGTGCCGCAGTGCGGCTACTGCCAGTCCGGCCAGATCATGAGCGCCAGCGCGCTGCTGCAGAAGAACAAGGCGCCCAGCGACGCGGACATCGACGCGGCCATGGCCGGCAACATCTGCCGCTGCGGCACCTACGCGCGCATCCGCGCCGCCATCCATCGCGCCGCCGCCACGCTCGCGGCCTGAAGCAAGGAACCCGGCCATGAAATACTTTCTTCGCAATGGTACCGAAGGCGGCAACGCCTCCATCGTGCATGCCCGCGAGCTGTCGGGCGTCACCCGCCGCGACGTGCTCAAGGGCGCCGGCCTCACGCTGGCGGTGATCGGCAGCGGCGGCCTGCTCGATGCGTGCTCGGGCAAGCCGGCCGCCAGCTCCACCGCCACGCTGGCGCCGAACCAGTTCCTGAAGATCGGCCCGGACAGCTCCGTCACGCTGATCTCGCCCAACACCGAGCTGGGCCAGGGTGCGTACACCGGCCTCGCCACGCTGCTGGCCGAGGAGCTGGATGCGGACTGGAGCCAGGTGGTCATCGAGGCGGCGCCGGTGAACACCAAGCTGTACGGCAACCCGGCCTTCGGCGGCGCCATGCAGGGCACGGGCGGCAGCACCACGGTGGCCGCATTCTGGGACCCGCTGCGCAAGGCCGGCGCCACCGCGCGCGCGCTGCTGGTCGCGGCGGCGGCGCAGCAATGGAGCGTGCCGGCCGGCGAAATCACCATCAGCAAGGGCGTGGTCAGCCATGCCGGCAAGAAGAAGAGCGCGCACTTCGGCGAACTGGTCGATACGGCCGCGAAGCTGCCGGTGCCCGCCGACGCGAAGCCCAAGGACCCGAAGGACTTCGTGCTGATCGGCAAGGACACCCCGCGCGTGGATGCGCATGCGAAATCCAGCGGCAAGGCCATCTTCACGCAGGACATCCAGCTGCCCGACATGCTGGTGGCCCTGGTCGCGTACGCGCCCCGCTTCGGCGGCAAGGTGAAGAGCTTCGATGCCGCGGCCGCGAAGGCCATGCCGAACGTGGTCAACGTGGTGCAGTTCAAGACCAATGTGCGCGAAGGCGTGGCCGTGCTCGCGAAGGACACCTGGTCCGCGAAGAAGGCGCGCGATGCGCTGAAGATCGACTGGGACGAAAGCGCCGCCTTCAAGCTGGGCTCGGATGCCATCTTCGCGCAGTACAAGGCGCTGGCCGAGAAGCCCGGCGTACAGGCGCACAAGGACGGCGACTTCGACAAGGCCGCGGCCGGCGCGAAACAGATCGAAGCCGTGTACGAGTTCCCGTTCCTGGCGCATGCCTCCATGGAGCCGATGAACTGCGTCATCCAGGTCAAGCCCGACGGCGCGGAGCTGTGGAATGGCGAGCAGTTCCACACCGGCGACCAGAACGTGGTCGCGCAGACCCTGGGCCTGAAGCCCGAGCAGGTTAAGATCAACATGCTGTTCGCGGGCGGCAGCTTCGGCCGCCGTGGCAATGCCTGGTCGGATTACCTCGCCGATGTCGCCGCGATTGCCAAGGCCGACGGCGGCGGCAAGCCCGTGAAGCTGGTGTGGACGCGCGAGGACGACATGCGCGCCGGCTTCTACCGCCCCGCCTACCTGCACAAGCTCACCGCGGCCATCGACGGCAAGGGCAAGCTCACCGGCTGGCGGCAGCGCATCGTCGGGCAATCCATCATGGGCGGCACCTTCCTCGACCACGGCGATCCGGTGGACAGCAGCTCGGTGGAAGGCGCGGCCAACATGCCCTACGAGATGCCCAACCTGCTGGTGGAACTGCACACCACCAAGCTCGGCGTGCCCATCCAGTGGTGGCGCTCGGTGGGCTCCACGCACACCGCCTATGCGGTGGAATCCTTCCTCGATGAAATCGCGCGCGTCACGCACCAGGATCCCCTGGAGCTGCGCCGCTCGCTGCTGCAGAAGCATCCGCGGCACCTGGCGGTGCTGAACCTCGCCGCGGAGAAGGCCGGCTGGGGCACGCCGCTGCCCAAGGGCACGGCGCGCGGCATCGCCATGCACGAGAGCTTCAACACCGCGGTGGCGCAGGTGGCCGAGGTCAGCAGGCAGGGCAGCGGTTACAAGGTGAACCGCGTGGTCTGCGCGGTGGACTGCGGCATCGCCGTGAACCCCAACATCGTGGCCATGCAGATGGAATCCGGCATCATCTATGGGTTGTCGGCCATCGCCAGCGGCGAGATCCGGGTCGAGGAGGGCCGCGTCAAACAGGGCAACTTCGACGGCTACCCGGTGCTGCGCATCAACCAGGTGCCGAAGATCGAGGTGTACATCGTGCCCTCGACCAACAAGCCCACGGGCGTGGGCGAGCCCGGCACGCCGGTGATCGGTCCGGCGGTGGCCAGCGCCATCGCGCAGCTGTCGGGCAAGACGCTGCGCGAGTTGCCGTTCAGCAAGAACGGCATCGCCATCGTCTAGCGGCCGGCTTTCCCGTCCACTGGAGAGGCAACCTTCTGGAGCCTGACGTCGGCATTCAGCAGGTTGCCGCCCAAAGTGCAGCCTGGCCCGTTTTCGACGGCGACAATGCGCGCCTGCACGGGAATGAAGCCAGTTCGCGCGGGCTCGCTCGTGACGGGCCGGATGGTACGAATGAAGTAGCAGGTGGGCCCGGGTACCCGCACCAGTATTCTGGATAATCCGGGCGTGGGCGGATCGATCTGATCCGCCGCGGTGGGCGCGGCCGGTTGGGCCGCTTCATCGGGATAAGCGGACCTCATTGCCAGCGCCGTTGCGGCGACGGAACAGGCAGCCAGCAGCACGCAGATGGCACGCTTCATGACAGACACCTCCCTGGCAGACTGCAGCTGCGAATAAGCATACCCCTACGACGGGGTTGCTGGCGGATTCCTTGGTCGGCAGCCATTAAACTGCCCTCATGAGCACCGTCCTGGTCACTGGCGGCTCGGGATTCATCGCCGGGCACTGCATGTTGCAGCTGCTCGCGGTCGGTCACGCCGTGCGCGCGACACTGCGGAACCCGGCTCGCGCCGATGAAATCCGCGCCACGCTGCGCAAGGCAGGCGCCGCCGGGGCGGACCAGATCGGCTTCACCACCGCGGATCTCTCTGCCGACGTCGGCTGGGCGGACGCGGCGCGCGGCTGCGACTTCGTGCTGCACGTGGCCTCGCCCTTCCCTTTCGGCGTGCCGAAGCACGAGGACGAACTCATCGTGCCGGCGCGCGAGGGCACCTTGCGCGTGCTGCGGGCGGCCCGCGACGCCGGTGTGCGGCGCGTGGTGCTCACCTCTTCGTTCGCCGCCATCGGCTATGGCCATCCGCCGCGGACCGCGCCGTTCGATGAGACCTGCTGGACCAACCTGGATGCCGGCCACGTCGCACCCTACGTGAAATCCAAGACGCTGGCCGAGCGTGCCGCGTGGGATTTCATCGCGCGCGAGGGCGGTGCGCTGGAACTCGCGGTGGTGAATCCCGTGGGAGTGTTCGGTCCGGCGCTGGGCCGGGATCTGTCGACCTCCGTGCAGACCATCCAGCGCATGCTCGACGGCGGCATGCCCGCGTGCCCGCGCCTGTACTTCGGCGTGGTCGACGTGCGCGACGTGGCCGAGCTGCATCTGCGTGCGATGATTGACCCACGGGCGCGTGGCGAGCGTTTCCTCGCGACTGCAGGTCCCGGCCTGTCGCTGCTGCAGATCGCCAACGTGTTGCATCAGCGACTCGGCGCGGCGGGCCGCCGCGCACCAAGGCATCAGATCCCGGATTGGCTGGTGAAGCTGCTTGCGGCCTGCGGCAGCCGGCTGGCTCGGTCAGCGCTGCCGGAGCTGGGCAAGGTCAAGAGCGCTTCGAACGAAAAGGCGCGCCGGCTGCTCGGCTGGCAGCCGCGCAGCGGTGAAGAGGCCATTGCGGCCAGCGGCGAGAGCCTGCTGCAGCTGGGACTTGTCAAGGTGGAGTAATCTCAGATCCAGGGGACTTTGACGTGACCACTACTACCATGTCCAGTCGGGAATTCGGTCAGGACCCGAGCCGCGCCAAGCGTGCGGCTCGCAAGGGACCGGTTTACATCACCGACCAAGGCCGCCCCACGTACGTACTGCTGACCATTAGCGACTACCAGAAGCTTAGGGGAGGGCCAAAATCGCTGGCCGGAGTGTTGCACATGCCAAGAGCAGCGGATGTCGAATTCATGGCGCCCAAGATGCACTGGTAATCCAGAAGGAGACGTTCGACAACGACGCGGCCCAAGGAGGCCACAGACTGGTAGCTCACGGACATTGCGCTCGTCGCAGCACTCGCCAAGTGCGGCCATATTCCAGGCTTGCTGAAGTGGACACAGGAACGGTGAAGCGCAGAAGCAAGTGCTGAACTACATCGGGAGCCTAAGACACAGGCCGCTGGTTCCTGTGGAACCAGATGAGAATAAAATTCGCCCAATCAGGGAGCTGCAGTTAAAATCTAATCTGCGGTTCTCCGTGAGAACGAGATCCAAGCTATCGCGCGCAAGCCCTTGGCGCAGGCGAATTGCACTACCCTATCGACTTACGAGTGTGAAGTTGCTGCGCGGACCCTGACGAATATCAGTAAAGGGTGGCGAACTTCACTCGCCGGCTGCCTCTAGAAACAAGGCGTTGCTCACTTCTTGCACTT
>Ga0335083_10007735_pt1 | contig 13235 bp, 8 predicted proteins | sample Lox_Sample_42_FD_206716 | JGI IMG/M metagenome (GOLD analysis project Ga0335083, IMG submission 206716) | Soil microbial communities from Loxahatchee National Wildlife Refuge, Florida, United States - Lox_Sample_4.2 | ecosystem: Environmental > Terrestrial > Soil > Wetlands | place: USA: Florida...
GCAGCAGGCTGCCAAGTCGCCTTCCAATGAGGTTGCGGTCAAAACCGCGACCGACGCCGCAGCACCCACCGCCGCGCCGCCGCCGGAGGTCTCGGCGGATGCCGACGAAAATGCGCCGGCCATCGTCCTGACCGGCAGCCGTATCCAGTCGAAGGACCATCGGGCCAGTAGCCCGGCCGTGACGGTCGACCAGACGTTTCTGCAGCAGGGCAGGACCGCTTCGGTCGAAGCCAATCTGAACAGGCTGCCCCAGTTCAGGGTGGCTCCGCCGTACCCCTCTTATCAGGCGGCTGGCCGCGACAAGTTCACCAGCGTTGCGGAAAATCCGTTCAAGGTCGTCAGGGAGGATCCGGTCTCGACATTCTCGATCGATGTCGACACGGCATCCTATTCCTGGGTTCGCGCGTCGCTCAACCAGAATGTCCTGCCCCAGCCGGCGGCTGTTCGCGCCGAAGAAATGATCAATTATTTCCCCTATGACTATGCCACGCCGCGCAGCGCGCAGCAGCCCTTCACGACCAACGTGGCCGTGTTTCCAAGCCCATGGACCGAGGGGCGCAAGCTCGTGCGGATCGGCATCAAGGGCTATACCGTGCAGCGGCAGACGCGTCCGCGCGCCAATCTCGTCTTTCTCATCGATACGTCCGGTTCGATGAACGAGCCGAACAAGCTGCCGCTGGTGAAGAAGTCGCTCGCGATGCTGCTCGACCAGCTCGACGCCAAGGACCGCGTGGCGATCGTCACCTATGCCGGCTATGCTGGGACGGCGCTGGAGCCGACGCCGGCGAGCGACAAGGAAAAGATCCTTTCCGTCGTCAACTCGCTCTACGCGAGCGGCGGCACGGCCGGGGGCGAAGGCATCCGCCGCGCCTATGCGCTCGCCGAGCAGAATTTCGATGCCGAGGGCGTCAACCGCATCATCCTGACGACGGACGGCGATTTCAACATCGGTATCACCAATCAGGACGAGCTGAAGGCCTTTATAGAGCGCGAACGCGGCAAGGGCGTGTTCCTTTCCATCCTCGGCTTCGGCATGGGCAATTATAATGACGCCCTGATGCAGACGCTGGCGCAGAACGGCAATGGCGCCGCCGCCTATATCGACACGCTGAACGAGGCGCGGAAAACCCTGGTCGAGGAAGCCAGCTCGACGCTGTTTCCGATCGCCAAGGACGTGAAGATCCAGGTCGAGTTCAATCCCGCGACGGTCGCCGAATATCGTCTGGTTGGCTATGAGACCCGGATGCTCGCGCGCGAGGATTTCGACAATGACAAGGTCGATGCTGGCGATGTCGGTTCGGGTCAGACCGTCACGGCTTTGTACGAGATCGTCCCGGTCGGCGGACCGCGCGCCATCGCCGATCTGCGCTACACGAAGCCTGCGGCAGCCACCGACGGCGCGCTCGGAAATGAACTCGGCTTCGTCAAGATCCGCTACAAGCTGCCCAAGTCGGACAAGAGCGAGCTGATCTCGACGCCGATCAACCGGTCCGTCGAGTTCGCACGGTTCGAAGACGCGCCGCGCGATGCCCGCTTTGCCACCAGCGTCGCCGCTTTCGCCGAGTTGCTCCGTGGCGGGAAATATAGCGGCTCGCTCTCCTATGATGACGTTCTGAAGATCGCCAATTCGGCGCGCGGCGAGGATGATTTCGGCTATCGCTCGGAGTTCGTCCAGCTCATCCGCGCCGCCAGGACCGCCAGCTCGATGGCAAGGCTGGATCGCTGAAAGGAACGGCCGCTGCTGCCCGAAGCAGTGGCGGCCGGTCCCCAGGGCGACGATCGGTTAGACCCGCGCGCAATAATGGATATAAGTCAGGCCGATGGCTCCCGACGACGATCTCGCCAAATTACTTCCGGAAGCGCCGCCCCGGCCCGATCGGCGCGAAGCGGCCATCGCCGAAGCGATGCGCCGCTTCGATGGCGAGGCGCCTGTTCCAGTCCGGCGGCACATACGATGGACCCGTCCTTCCTGGACGAAGATCGGCCGCGTGCAGCTTGGTGTGCTGGTATCCATGGCCGTGGTTGCGGTGATCGGGGTTCCCGTTTCGCTTCAGATCGCGCGCGAACAGGCGAGCGACATGCCGCCGATACAGCTCGCGAGCAGAGAGAAACCGGCGGCTTCGTCCAGCCAATCCTTGCCGGGCAAACCGGCTGAGTCCGCGCCTCCCGCAGCGACCGCCGGTCATCCCACCCCGCCCCCGGTAGCGCTGGGCGCGAACCTGCAAATACGGCAGCCGGAAGGACGCGTGGCGAAGGACCAGTCGGAGGCTGTCTCCGCCAAATCCCCGACCGCCGCGGAACCGGCGCAGTCAGCACTTGCCGGGATGTCGACCGCACAGGTCGAAGCCGCGCTCAATCGCCTCCCGCAGTTCAAGGCAGCCGGCTCGCCGGCGTCGGTCTCGCCCGCGCCCGATCGCCTCACGAAACTCGCGGATGCTTCGGCGCAGAATGTGGCCGCGCCAACTGCCCCGGCTCAACCGGTCGTCATCACCGGCAGCCGGATCATGCGGCGCGACAACACGGCCAACTCGCCCGTAGTGACGGTGGACCAGACATTTCTCCAACAAAGCTCGGTCAGCGCCATCGAGAGAGAATTGCCACAAGCAGGAGTCGCGAATGGCGCCGTCTCGCCCGCCGATGCGAAGATCGCACGGCGCGGCGACTGGAACGCCTGCACAGTCGACGATCCCGAACATAGTCTTGGTCCGTGCACGAAGGAGATCAATTCTGGCAGCAAGGGCGAAGGCGGTCCGGCCGCGGTGTCTATCGCAGAAGGTCTCGACAAGGCCTGGGCCGGCGACATGAAAGGCGCCATCGCCGCCTTCGATGCCGCGATCGACGCGAGCCCGAAATTCGCCTTTGCCTATCTCAATCGCGGTCTGGCTCATCGGCGGCTCGGAGAGCTCAAGCCTGCCATAAAGGATCTTGATCGGGCCATCCGCTACGCACCCCGGGACGCGCGCGGCTACTATCATCGCAGCCTGGCCTTGAGAGCGATCGGCGACGAGGACCGCGCCAAGACCGATGAGGCGAAGGCTGTGCGGCTCGATCCGCGCTATGCTGAATTGTTCAACTGACTTGTTGAAAAAGTGGTGGACGCACTAGGGCTCGAACCTAGGACCCGCTGATTAAGAGTCAGCTGCTCTACCAACTGAGCTATGCGTCCACACTGCCGGATTTTCAGCGCTCCGGGGAGGCTGCCTCGCGGTGAGGGGGCGCCGTTAGCATGGGGTCCGGGCCTTGCCAACCTAAAAATGGACGCGTCGCGAGATTCCGTCCGGCGGCCTCGTTCAGCGCCAGCGCCCGGTCAGCTTGTCGCGATTCCGGTCGATGTTGCGGATGATTCCGATGCACAGCATCACGGTCAGCATCGACGAGCCGCCATAGGACATGAAGGGCAGGGGAATGCCGACGACGGGGGCGAGGCCCATAACCATCATCAGGTTGATCGCGACATAAAGGAAGATGGTCATGCTGAGGCCCGCCGCGACCAGCCTGGCGAAACGGTCCTCGGTGCGCTGGGCGATGCGCATGCCCCAGCGGATCAGCAGGAACATCGCACAGATGATGCCGATGCCGCCGAGCATGCCCCATTCCTCGGCCATGGTGGCGAAGACGAAATCGGTATGCGCTTCGGGCAGATAGTCGAGATGGCTCTGCGTCCCCATGAGGAAGCCCTTGCCGAAGATCGCGCCCGATCCGATCGCGATCTTGGACTGGGTGATGTGATAGCCCGCGCCGAGCGGGTCGCTCTCCGGGTCCATGAAGATGAGCACGCGCTTTTTCTGGTAGTCGTGCAGGAAGCTGAAGGCGATCGGCACGATCGCGGCGCCGGCCAGGCCCGATCCGACGAACAGCCGCATCGGCAGCCCGGCGAGGAACATGATCGTGACGCCGCCCGCCGCAATCATCATCGCCGTGCCAAGATCGGGCTGGATCAGGATCAGCGCCGCCGGCACGCCGATCAGCAGCAGCGCCGGCCAGATCGCCGTCAGCGTGCGGATCTGGCCGATGGGAAGCAGCGCATAGAAGCGCGCCACGGTCAGCACGATCGCGACCTTCATGAGTTCGGAGGGCTGGAACTGCATGAAGCCGAGATTGATCCAGCGCTGGCTGCCGCCCGAAACCTTGCCGAGCAGCTCGACGATGACGAGCGCAACGATGAGCGCGCCGTAGATCGGGAAAGTGGCATTGCGGATCAGCCGCAAGGGCATGCGCGACACCACTTCCAGCATGACCAGGAACAGCAGGAACCGCGCGAGCTGCATCCCCGCCCAGGGCATCAGGTGACCGCCCGCGGCACTGTAAAGCACGGTGGCGCCGAACAGCGCAATGCAGGTGAGCAGCAGATACAGCTTCCACGGCAGCCGCGCGACGCTGTCGGGGACGATGCGGTTCACCGGGCGCCTCCTTGCACCGATGGCGCTGGCGTGCCGGGACTGACCGCAGTGGGCGGTTCGGGCGCGCTGTCATCGTCGGCGTCCGGCGTCTCGGGTGACTCCGCCGCATTCGAGGCCATGCCCTCGGAACCGTTGTCCGCAGGTCCGATATTGTTCGATACCGGCGCCAGGCCCTTGGCGATGCGATAATCGTTGAGCTGGCGCTCCAGCCGTTGCTGCGGTGTGCCGCCCCATTGCGGCTCCAGCATGTCCAGCTTTTCCAGCGCCTTGGCCGGATCGAACAGATAGGTGAGGCAATCGCCCGCGATCATTGGCGAATCCTGGATGGGCGACACATGGCCGCCATGTTCGAGGATGACCGCGATGGCATAGCGCGGATTGTCATAGGGCACGAAGCCCTGGAACAGCGCATGGTCGCGCAGCTTGAAGGGCAGCGATGCATTGCTGCGCACGCCGCCCGCGCGCTCGGCCATGGTGATGCGACGGACCTGCGCCGTGCCGGTCTTGCCGGCGACGAGGACATTGGGCACGTTGATGCGCGCGCCATGGCCGGTGCCGTTGCCGTTGACCACGTCGCGCATTGCCTCATGGACGAGGGCGAGATGCTCGGGCGGGACGTCGAGCGGGGCGCCGCCATGCCCGCGCCCGGCAAGATAATGCGGCACCAGCTGGCGGCCCGAAGCAAGGCGCGAGGCCATCACCGCGAGCTGGGTCGGGTTGATGAGCATATAGCCCTGGCCGATGGTCGCATTGACCGTGTCGTAGACTTCCCAGGGCTTGCCGTATTTCTTCTGCTTCCAGGCGGTGTCCGGAACCGTGCCGAAGCTCTGGCTGGGGAAGGGCAGCTCGAATTTCTGCCCCATGCCGAGCTTTCGCGCCATGATCGAGATCGGATCCATGCCGATCCGCTGGGCCATCTGGTAGAAATAGACATCGCAGCTCTGCTCGATGCCGCGATGCAGATTGACGCCGCCATGGCCGCCATGTTTCCAGCAGTGGAAGATCGCATTGCCGACGCGGATCGAGCCCGAGCAATTGACGGTTGCCTCGGGGTCGATGCCGGCGCCGAGCAGCGCCAGTCCGATCATGGGCTTGACCGTCGAGCCGGGCGGATAGAGGCCCTGCAGCGTCTTGTTCCTGAGCGGCAGATGCTCGTCATCGTTGAGCATCTCATATTCGAGGTGGGAGATGCCGTCCGAGAAGCTGTTGGGATCGAAGCTCGGCATTGAGGCCGAGGCGAGGACGTCGCCGCTGGTGCAGTCGATGACCACGACCGAGCCGCTCTGGGTGCCGAGCCGCCGCCCGGCGAACTCCTGCAGACCGGCGTCGATGGTGAGGCGGACCGGATTGCCCGGCACGTCCGGCCGGGTCGCGAGGTCCCTGACGATCCGGCCATGGGCCGTCACTTCGACGCGCCGCGCGCCGGGCTTGCCGGTGAGTTGGGCATCGAGTGCCTTTTCGAGGCCTTCCTTGCCGAGCTTGTAGCCCGGCGTGATGAGCAGCGGGTCCTTGGTCTTCTGATAATCGTCGGCCGACGCCGCGCCGACATAGCCGATAAGGTGCCCGACCGAGGGACCCGCTGGATAGAAGCGCGAATAGCCCTGCGCCGGCGCCACGCCGGGAAGCTCGGCAAGCCGGATCGAAACCGCCGCGAATTGCTCGTAGGTAAGGTCGTCGGCAACCTGCACCGGCTGGAAGCCGGCCGCCTTGTCGAGATCCTCGTTGATGCGGTCGACCTCATTGGGATCGAGCTGCAGCAGCCTGGTGAGGTCTTTCATCACCCGATCACGATCGTGCAGGCGATCCTTGATGATGTCGACCCGGAAGTCGGTGCGGTTGCTGGCGAGCGGCTTGCCGACCCGGTCGATCAGCCAGCCGCGCCGGGGCGGAATGATGGTCAGGTTGACCCGGTTGCTTTCCGAGAGGAGCGTATATTTTTCGTTCTCGGCGATGGCGATCCAGCCCATGCGGCCGACGAGCAGGCCGCCGACGGCGAGTTGGGCACTGCCCAGGAAGAAGGCGCGGCGATTGAACGTGAAGGTCTGGCTGGCTTCAGTGACCAGCTTCTTGGTTATTCCTGGCCTCTTGAACGGAAGCTTCACGGCAGGCGCCACCTGTCCAGCGCCGCGCAGATCCGCACGACGAGGGGAAAGAGGCCGATGCTATAGGCAATTTGCGGGACGATCTGAACCACCGGTCCGCCATCGCCGCTCATATGGACGAACGCCCAGTCGCCGAGCAGCAGGAAGATGATCGCGAGCGAAGCCGACATCCAGTCGTGGCGATAGTCGCGCCAGAAGTGCCGCCGGCTCTCCGCCTCGAATGCGAGCAGCACCGCCGTCCACAGGAAGACGGCGCTACCGATCGGCTGCCCGCTCATCACGTCGTCGAACAGGCCGAGCGGCAGGCCGATCCAGAGGGGCCAGACATCGGCACGCAGCAGGCGCCAGGCGATGAAGGCCATGAAGCCGAAGGGCGGCAGGAGAGGCGTCTGCGCGACGATGGGGAGAAGCGAAGGCAGCATCGAGCAGATCAGCACGGTGGCGACGGGCGTGCCGCGAATGTGGATGATGTGGCGCTGGCGCCCGATGCGGCTGTCGTAGCGGGCGATCATCATGGCGCGGAATCGGGTTTTTGCGCGTTGTTCGTGTCGGTGCCGGTGTCGGGATTCTTGTCCGCCTCCGGGCGATAGGGCCGCTGTACCGCGACCAGTTCGATGCGCGAAGGATTGGCGAGCGGGATGGCGATGGCGCGCTCGCCATCCAGGCGCGCGACCACCGCGACAGGGATGTTGGGCCGGTAGAGGCCGCCAATGCCCGATGTGACGAGCACGTCACCCGGCTTGAACGGATTGCGCTCGGCATTGAGTGCCCTGATCTCAAGCGTTCCGTCGCCATGACCGCGGCTGATGCCCGGGATGTTGTCGCTGTTCCGCCGGACAGGCACGATGTTGCCGTCGTCGATGATCATCAGCACGTCGGCGGTATTGGGGCCTGCTCGCAGCACGCGGCCGATCAGGCCCTCGGGCGCGCGAACCGGCATGCTGGGCATCACGCCGCGCGCCGAGCCTATGTCGATGCGGGCGATGCGCGCTGCGCTGCCCGATGTCGAGCTGATGAGATGCGCGGTGCCGACGATGTCGGTTTCGACCTCGGTCAGGCGTAACAGGCGCTTGAGGCGCTCATTCTCCTGTTTGATCGCGTCGGCCTCGATGAGCTTGGTGCGGTTGGCGTCGACCTGCCGGCGCAGCGCCGCATTCTGTGATCCGGCATTGATGTAGGCGCTCACCGTCTCGTCGGCATTGCCGATGCCCAGGATGAGGCTCTTGGCCCCCGAGGCGACCGGGCGCGTAACCTCGGCCGCCGAGGACCGAAGGGCCGCGAAGCCGAGCGGATCGGCAATGGAAATGATGAGCAGGATGATGCCGGCGACGAGGACCCCTACGCCGATCACATAGCTGATGAAGAGCCCAAATTGCGCTTTCCGGTCGTAGCCGGGGCGCCTCGTCCGGGGTGGCGCCATGTGCCGAACCTTAGGCGGTCTGGAGCACGCCGCGGAAGATCGGGTCCTCCATCGCGCGCCCGGTGCCGATCGCGACACAGGTGAGCGGGTCTTCGGCGACCGAGACCGGCAGGCCGGTCGCGTCGCGCAACTCCTCGTCGAGTCCGCGCAGCAGCGCGCCGCCGCCGGTCAGGACGATGCCCTGGTCGACGATGTCGGCGGCAAGCTCGGGCGCGGTGTTTTCGAGTGCGATGCGCACGCCCTCGACGATCGTGCCGATCGGTTCCGCCAGCGCCTCGGCGATCTGGCTCTGGTTGATCGAGATTTCCTTGGGGACGCCGTTCACAAGGTCGCGGCCCTTGATGTGGATCGTCTCGCCGGTGCCGTTCTTGGGCTTGCGGGCGATGCCGAACTGCTTCTTGATCCGCTCCGCCGTCGCTTCGCCGATCAGCAGATTGTGGTGACGGCGGACATAGGAGACGATCGCTTCGTCCATCTTGTCGCCGCCGGTGCGTACCGATGTGGTATAGGCAAGGCCGCGCAGAGAGAGCACCGCCACTTCGGTCGTACCGCCGCCGATGTCGACGACCATGGAGCCGATTGGCTCGGTCACCGGCATGTCGGCGCCGATCGCGGCGGCCATCGGCTCCTCGATCAGGAACACCTGGCTGGCGCCGGCATTGCTGGCTGCGTCGCGGATGGCGCGGCGCTCGACGCTGGTGGAGCCTGAGGGCACGCAGATCACGATCTCGGGAAAGCGGAGCATGCGGCGGTGGCCATGCACCTTCGAGATGAAGTGCTTGATCATCTGCTCGGCTATGTCGATGTCGGCGATGACGCCGTCGCGCAGCGGCCGGATCGCTTCGATGCTGTCCGGGGTCTTGCCCATCATCAGCTTGGCGTCGTCACCGACCGCCTTGACGCGCTTGATGCCGTTCAGTGTCTCGACCGCGACGACCGAAGGCTCATTGAGAACGATGCCGCGGCCACGCACATAGACGACGGTGTTGGCCGTGCCGAGGTCGATCGCCATGTCGTGCGAGGTGAACTTGAACATGCGAGTGAAAAACGACATTGAATGTCCTGTTCTTGCCTGGCGCGCCAGCGTGCCTGATGATGCCGCCCGAAGGAAATATCCGCTGGCCCGCTCTTGGCCATTTTTTCTGAGGAAATGGCGCTCTTCGGGGCTCGCGAATGCCGCTCGCTTGGTCTAGTCGAATTTGAATGTCAATACGCCGACTGCCTGAATCCCTCGTCAACCGTATTGCCGCCGGCGAAGTCGTCGAGCGCCCGGCGAGCGCGCTCAAGGAGCTGGTCGAGAATGCGCTTGATGCCGGGGCGCGCCGGATCGCCATTTCGCTCGCTGGTGGCGGAATTGCTGGCCTTTCCGTAACGGACGACGGTGTGGGCATGGCGCGCGACGAGCTGCCGCTGGCGCTGGAGCGCCACGCCACCTCGAAGCTGCCCGACGAGCGCATCGAAGCGGTCGAAACGCTCGGTTTTCGCGGTGAAGCGCTGCCGTCCATCGCCAGCGTCGCGACGCTCGTCATCGAGAGCCGGCAGGGCGGCGCGGATGGCTGGTCGATCCGCTGCGACAATGGCGTCCTGGAGCCGGTCCAGCCCTGTGCGATGGCGCCGGGGACAAAGGTGCGCGTGGACGGGCTGTTCGCGCGCGTCCCGGCCCGACGCAAGTTCCTGCGCAGCGAGCGCAGCGAATATGCCGCCTGCCTCGATATCGTCCGCCGTCTCGCCATGGCGCGGAGCGATGTCGGTTTCAGCCTTGAGCATGACGGGCGGCGGGTGCTGTCCTTGCCGCCCGATCAGGATCGCGAGGACCGGGTCGCGCAGCTCATCGACCGCGAGCTCGCCGACAATCATGTCGTCGTGTCGCTGGAGCGGGAAGGGACGGCGCTGAGCGGCGTCGCCTCGCTGCCGACCTTTCATCGCGGCTCGGCCGATCATCAATATCTGTTCGTCAACGGCCGCCCGGTGCGCGACAAGCTGCTCGTCGGCGCGGTGCGCGGCGCCTATGCCGATTTCATCGCGCGCGACCGTCATCCGGTGCTCGCGCTGTTCCTCGACATTCCGCTCGGCGAGGTCGACGTCAATGTCCATCCCGCCAAGACCGAGGTGCGTTTTCGCGATCCGACCTTCGTGCGCGGCATGATTGTAAGCGGTCTCAGGCGCGCGCTCGACGGCGCGGGTATGCGCGTGGTCCAGCAGGCGGACGCGGCGTCGGCGGCACTCTGGCAGCGCGAGCTTGTGCCGACTGGTGATGCGCCACCTATCGCGCCCTCTTTTTCGCCGGCATTCGGCGGTTCCTCCGGCGGCGGGCAGGGCGGTTGGGCGCAGGTCCGCGACGCACAAGCGCGCTTCTCCGGCTTCGAGCCGTCCGCTCGCGCCGAGCCCGCTCATCAGGCACCCACGACCGTCGCGGACTTCCCGCTCGGCGTCGCGCGCGGGCAGGTGGCGCGCACCTATATCGTCGCCGAGGCCGAGGATGGCCTCGTCATCGTCGACCAGCATGCCGCGCATGAGCGGCTCGTGCTGGAACGAATGCGCGGCGCCTTGGCGGACGGCGTGGTCGCGCGGCAGGCGTTGCTGCTCCCCGAAGTGGTCGAGCTGGATGAGCCGGCTTGCGACCGGATCGAGGCACGTATTGCGGAACTGGCCGAATTGGGCCTCGAAGTGGAGCGTTTCGGCCCGGCCGCGATCCTGGTGCGCGGCGCACCGGCCATGCTCGGCGCGGGCGACATTCAGGGCCTGGTGCGCGATCTTGCCGACGATCTCGCCGCAATGGGCGAGGCGGTCTCGCTCAAGGGCCGGCTCGATCTGGTCGCCGCGACCATGGCCTGTCATGGCTCGGTCCGCGCCGGGCGCGCACTATCGGTCGCCGAGATGAATGCGCTGCTGCGCGAGATGGAAGTGACGCCGCACTCGGGTCAGTGCAATCATGGCCGCCCGACCTGGATCAAGCTGGCGCATGGCGATATCGAGAAGCTGTTCGGACGGCACTGAGCCGCCGACGCCTCATTCGCCCAGCAGGTCCGTCAGCACTTTGGGATCGCCGTCATTGGCGAGCGGCGTCACGCCAGTGAGCCGCGCCAGCAGCGCGTAGACGTTCACATTGTCGAAGGTCGCAACCGTGCCGGTTTTCGGAAAAGCGGGCCCATTGCCAAGGAACAGGGCAGCCATGTCGGGGGCGGCCGGATCATAGCCATGATCGCCCTTGCTCTTCCACGCCGCTTCGCCCTGGCCGATCTTCCAGCCGACATCCGCCAGGCAGACGATCGGGGGCACGCGCGGATTGCGGCCATAATGGAAGGCCGGCGGTATGTCGGCCTTCGCCCAGCATTCCAGATGCCCATGGCGGCCGAGCAGCGCCTTGGCGACCCGGGCTTCCTTGCCAGGCATTGGCGCGATCCCCGTTTCCGGGCCGGAGACGACGATACGGTAGGTCTTGCGCGGCAGGAGCTTGTCGAGATCCGTGAACCTGTCGTCGCTGACCGCCGCCATGCCATGATCGGCGACGATGACGAGATTGGCCGACTGACCGAGCTCGGCGAGGCCATCGCGAAGCGCGCCGATCGCCGCATCCACCGATCGCACCGCTTCGGCTGTCTCCGGCGCTCCCGGACCGAACTTGTGGCCCGCCGTATCGACCTCGTCGAAATAGAGCGTCAGGAAGCGGGGCCGCGTCGCCGCCGGACGGCGCAGCCAGTCGATCACGGCGCGGATGCGCTGCGCGCTCGGCATGGCCTTGGCATAGAGTTCCCAGTCCGACGGTCGAACCCCGTGGATGGGCGCAGTGGACCCCGGCCAGAACATGGTGGCGGTGCGGACGCCCTGCTTCTCCGCCGTTACCCAGAGCGGCTCGGCGCCGTCCCACCAGAAGGGATCGTCGAGAAGCGGCTGATCGGCGAGCTTGAAGGTCACGCCGGGCTTGCGCGCGTCCTCCATTGTGTTGGCGACGATACCATGCTCGTCCGGATAGAGGCCGGTGACCAAAGTATAGTGATTGGGGAAGGTGACGCTCGGGAAAGCCGGGCGCATCGCGCCGGTGCGGCCACCGGCAGCCAACGCATCGAGTGCGGGGCTATTGCCCCTATGGAGATAGTCCGGCCGGAAGCCGTCGATCGAGATGAGGATCGTGACGGGCGCCCGCTGCTCCCGCGCCTCGGCCGCTGGCTGGGCCATGACGGCTTCGGTCTGCAACGCCAGCGCGGCGATCAGGAGAAGGCTGGCGCGGACGATATGTCGGATCACGGCGGCGCCTCCATCGGTCCAGCCTATTGCTCGGCCTTCTTCCTCCGCATGCTTTCAGGCGTGAGGTCCTTGACACGGCCGAGCGGCGGCAGCTCACGCACCGGCACGGCGGCGACCCATTGCACCAGCGCGTCGAGATCCTCCTCGCCGATCACGACATCGCGGCCCTTGCGGAAGATGGTGAAGGTATCGCCGCCGCTGGCGAGAAAGCTGTTCATGGTGATGCGGTAATTGGCGGCGGGGTCGATCGGCTTGCCGTCGATCAGGATGTCGAACACGCGCTGGCCGAGCGGCCGGGACTGGTCGAAGGTGAAGGAGACATTGGCCGACGGCGAGAAGGACTGGTCGATGCCGACATCGTCGAACTCCTGATCGAACAGCGCCTTCACCTCTGCGCCGGTCAGGGTCATCGTCGTCAGGTCATTGGCGAAGGGCTGGATCGCATAGAGTGTGCCGAAGGTGACGCTGCCGCCCGGCCCCGTGTCCAGATTGGCGCGGATACCGGTATTGTTCATCAGCGCGAACTGCGCGCCGGCGCTTTTCGTCGCGGCGAGCTGGGCGTCGGCGATCATGTTACCGAGCTGGCTTTCCACTGTTCCGAGCGGCGGTTTCTTGGCGCCGCCGGAAACCTTGCCCACCGGCCGATCCTTCACGGCACGCGTCGCATCGACATATTTGCCGACATAGGCGGCGATGTCGGGACGGGCTGGAAAGTGCTCGATGCTCGGCACGACGTCCACCTGCCCGACCGGTGACCGATAGGCCTCGCCCTGGATCGGGATATTGTCGGCGCTCTTGGCGACGACGCGATGCTTCGAAAGGTCGAAGGTCAAATTGATGTCGGTCAGATATTCGCCATAGACGCCCGCGCTGGTGACGAGGAACGGACGGGTCGGGTCGGTCTTCGCATAGTCACAGATATAGGCCCAATGGGTGTGGCCCGAGATCACCATGTCGATGCGCGGGTCCAGCTTCGGCAGGATTTTGAGCAGGTCGCCGGTCACGCCGCCGCAGCTTTTGTCATTGGCGGCGACGGTCGTGTAGAGGCCCTGGTGGATCAGCACGACG
>Ga0335083_10007736_pt1 | contig 13234 bp, 10 predicted proteins | sample Lox_Sample_42_FD_206716 | JGI IMG/M metagenome (GOLD analysis project Ga0335083, IMG submission 206716) | Soil microbial communities from Loxahatchee National Wildlife Refuge, Florida, United States - Lox_Sample_4.2 | ecosystem: Environmental > Terrestrial > Soil > Wetlands | place: USA...
CGTTGATCGGGCTTGGCATGGCCACCGCCACCTACCCGGCCAATCGCAGCCCGGCCGCCGCGCTCGCGCGCATTCTGCCGGACGGCACGGCCATGGTCGCCTCGGGCACGCAGGATCTCGGCACCGGGACCTACACGGTCATGACCCAGGTCGTGGCCGATGCACTGGGCTTTTCACCCGACAAAATCCGTTTCGCGCTCGGCGATTCGTCACTGCCGAAGGCGCCGGGGTCGGGCGGCTCGCAATCGGTAGCAAGCGTCGCGCCCGCGGTGCGCGATGCCGCAACACAGGTTCGCAACAAGCTGATCGCCATGGCGCTCGCCGACCCGGGCTCGCCCGTGCACGGCGCGGCACCCGGTGATGTGACCGTCGACAACGGCTGGGTCGTGAGCCGCAATGATCCGTCGCGACGCGACCCTGCCGGGGCGATTCTTGCGCGCGCAGGCGGCCAGCCTATCGAAGCCGAGGCCAGCGTCAGACCGGGTGAAGAGCGGCAACAGTACTCGCTCCATTCGTTCGGCTCGGTGTTCGCCGAGGTCCATGTCGATGCGGATCTCGGCACGATCCGTGTGGCGCGGGTCGTCGCGGTATACGGCGTCGGCAGGCTGCTGAATGAAAAGACCGCGCGCAGCCAGTTGATGGGCGGCATCGTCTGGGGCATCGGCGCGGCGCTCGAAGAAGAGACGCAACTCGATACGCGCTATGGCCGCTTCGTCAACGCGAATCTCGCGGAGTATCACGTGCCCGTGAACGCCGACGTCGGCACGCTCGACGTCACGGTGCTCGATGAGGTCGACCCGCACATCAATTCGCTGGGCTCGAAAGGGATTGGGGAAATCGGTATTACCGGTGTGTCGGCCGCCATCGCGAATGCGGTCTATCACGCCACCGGTGTGCGCGTGCGCGATCTGCCGATCACGCTCGATAAGGTGATGATGGGTTCCACGCCTGTGTGAAGTGAAAAAGGCGGTGACAAAGGCGGTGACATAGCCGGTGACACAGGCGGCGCCAGCGTTGCGGCCCACGCCCTGCCCCAACGCTGTGCTGCATCGCTGCGGCCGTGTCCCCCGGCGCGGTCCGCGCTTTTTTTGTGCGCTCCGTCACGCGAGCGTTGCGATTCGTACTTGCCTGACTGGGCGTTGCACCGCACAATCGGATCCATCCCCTCTTCCGGTGCCGCCCTATGTCTTATGCGTCGTCCGCCACGGGCGTCTTGCTCGCTGCCGGCTACGGGTCGCGTTTCGACCCTGACGGCATCCATAACAAGCTGCTCGCCAAACTGCCTGACGGCACGGCAGTGGCGCATGAGGCCGCGCATCGCCTGTTGCGCGTGATCCCCCGGGTCATTGCGGTCGTGCGGCCGGGGTCGGACGCACTCGCCCGCGTGCTCAACGATGCAGGCTGCGAAGTCGTGTTTTCCGTCAATGCCGAGCGCGGCATGGGCGCGAGTCTTGCCGCCGGTGTCGAGGCGAGTCGGGATGCCGAGAGCTGGATCGTCGCGCTCGCCGACATGCCGGGCATCGCCGAGTCGACGATCGAGGCGGTCGCACGCAGGCTCGACGAAGGCGCTTCGCTCGTCGCACCCTACTATCACGGCGAGCGCGGGCATCCGGTGGGATTCGGCGCACAGCATTTCGATGCGCTCAGCGCGCTCGACGGCGATACGGGCGCACGCGAGCTGCTCAAGCAACACCCGGTGACGCGCATCGACGTGGACGATCCGGGGGTTCTTCGCGATGTCGATACGCCGGACGATCTGCTCAGCTTGAGCTGACACACCGAAGCGCGCTTTGCTCTTGTTCATCCGACTTGGCTAACTAAGCGGACTCATCGAAGTCACCGAACGCTGAGAATCGCGGCCTGCCAGCGGCTCGCTGCGAATAACGACATCTTCTGCCATTGACCGCTTGCAGCGTGAGCCCATATGAGCACCGGTACGGGCCAAACGCGAGTATGTTGGGGAACGAGCCGCCAGACAGGCACGCGGTTTGCCTCGACAAGCCGTCACACGCCTCGCATCAATTGCGACTAAGCTCGCTCTAACCGTCTGACGAAATGCGGACCCGCGTCTCACCCGGCCCGCAGCCACCGTGTCCAAGACCGAGTCAGCCTCTTCATGAGCGAAACCAGTCCACGCCTTTTTATCGTCTCGCCGCACTTCGATGACGCCGTGTTCAGTTGCGGCGCGTTGCTGGCAGCCCATTCCGACGCTACCGTGTGCACGGTCTTCGCCGCACCGCCAGAGCATGAGATGCACACGGAATGGGACGCGAAATCCGGCTTTGCGGGGGCCTTCGAAGCGGTGCATGCCCGCACGGTCGAAGACAACCGCGCGCTCGCCGTGCTCGACGCGATACCCGTGCGTCTGCCGTTTCGCGACAACCAGTATCTCGACTCGCCATCGATCAGCAAGCTGTCCGCCGCGCTCGAAGAAATCATCTACGGCTCGACCGCCAATACACTCCTGATGCCGCTCGGGCTGCACGACCCCGACCACGAACGTGTTTTCGCGGCCTGTTGCGAGATCCTGCCGCGCCTGTCGCACCTGACATGGTTTGGCTACGAGGAAGCGATACAACGGCGCGTGCCCGGCGTCGTCGCGGCGCGGCTGGCCGATCTGGCACAACGCGGCATTGCGGCCATGGAAGCCTCGCCTGTCGTCAACGCGCACACCATCGATCCGCAACGCCAGGCGTTCCTCAAACGTGAAGCGGTCAATGCCTATGTGAGCCAGTTGCAGGCACTCGGGCCACAAGCCTGCGAAGACGTGTTTGCGCCCGAACGTTACTGGCAACTGAGCGTGGCGCGCCAGCCGGGGCGACGCGCAAAAAAGTAAGCGGCTCGCCGACAAAGCGCCTGCGTGTGCGCGTCGTTTCGTCTACGCTCAAGAGATGAGCGGCGTGTCACGCCGCCGGCCAGGCCTCTACAACACGCCGAATATAAGCAGACAACAAGCGGGCAAGAAGCAGGCACTCCCATACGCAAGAGGTGACGTCATGACGACGTATCGCATGCACACGAATCCGATTCCCGATCCGCTTGCCGATCCCACGCGCGATCCCGAAGGCGATCCGTTGGCCCCGCCATCGCCGGGCCATCACAACGACGAACCGCAACGGCCCGAAGGGCCGCCGGACAAGGACCCCGTCGCCGAATTCGATTGAGGACGGCGGCTCGCCTGTTCGCGCGTGGCGGCCGGGTTGCCGCGTGATCCCGGTGAAGCGTTGCGACAGACGGTCGATGTCGGCCGGCGTGCGTGCAATCACCCGTTCGAGCGCAGCGTGACGGGTCGGCATCGCCTTGATACCCACCGAGTGGCTGCTCGTGAATAGACGAGCGAGCGTTGACCCTCGTGCAAAAACGTCCTGATTATCGCCAGGCGCAATCAGCCACGATTTTCAAAAATCCAGTCGACCCAGCCACGCTAAACAGTCCTCAAAACCGCGACCCTTGCTTCGCGGAATGACTTTAATCGTCAGATAATTACGGGTTTCCCCCCGCTGTGCTGCGCTGCACACGCTGCCGTTAACGCGTCCATACCTTCGGCTTTCACCCCAGCCCCCGCTTTCGATTGACGGAAAACGCGCCAGCCATGCAGAAGATGACCCTCAACAAGAAACTCGCCTCCATGATTGCCGTGCTATGGATCGGACTGATCCTGATTGGCGCATGCGGCGCGTGGCAAAACCGCGCGTCGATGATCGCCGACCGGCGCGACCAGTTGACCTCGCTCGTCCAGCAAGGCATGGGTATCGTCAACCGCTACTACACGCTGTCGCAACAGCACGCGATGCCGGAAGACGAAGCGAAGAAGCAGGCCCTCGCCGAGATTGCCGTGATGCGCTATGGCTAGGACGGCTACATGTCGGTGAACGACTCGCGACCCGTCATGCTGATGCACCCGTTCAAGCCCGAGATGGTCGGCAAGCCCATGTCGGGGTTCACCGATCCGTCGGGCAATCATCTGTTCGTCGATATCGTCAACGCCGGCAATCAGCCCGATGGCGGCTTCGTCAACTACATGTGGGCCAAGCCCGGCAGCGGCAGCGATGAGCCCGTCGCGAAGACGAGCTTTGCCATGCACTTCGCGCCGTGGGACTGGTACCTCGTGACCGGAATGTATATGGACGACGTCCAGTCGGCGTTTTACGCAAGCCTCTTGCGCTGGCTCGTCATCACCGTCGTGCTCGGCGCCATCGCCACCGCTGTGATGGTGCTGGTGCTGCGCAGCGTGCGGCATGCGCTCGGCGGCGATCTCGAAGTCGCGCTCGACGCCGCGCAGCGCATGGCACATGGCGATCTCGCGACGCCCGTGCCCGTCAGCCACACGGATCAGCAGAGCCTCATGCATGCGTTGCAGACGATGCAACGTGGCCTCGTCGAGACCGTCTCGCGCGTGCGGGCCGGTACGGAAAACATCAATATCGGCGCGACCGAAATCGCCGCCGGCAACACCGATCTGTCGCAGCGCACCGAGGAACAGGCTGCCGCGCTCGTCGAGACCGCATCGAGCATGGACGAAATGACGTCCAACGTGAAGCAGAACGCCGAAAGCGCGCTGCAGGCCGCGGCCCTCGCCGGCCAGGCCGCCGACGTCGCGACGCGCGGCAGCCAGGTGGTCGATGATGTGGTGCGCACGATGGGCGAGATCACCAATAGCTCGCGGCAGATCGGCGACATCATCGGTGTGATCGACGGCATCGCGTTCCAGACCAACATCCTCGCGCTGAATGCCGCCGTCGAAGCCGCACGCGCCGGCGAACAGGGACGCGGCTTTGCCGTGGTTGCCGCCGAAGTGCGCAGCCTCGCGCAGCGCTCCGCCACCGCGGCGAAGGAAATCAAGGCACTGATCGAAACGTCGACGGATACGGTTGAAGCCGGTGCCGCGCTCGTGACGAACGCCGGTTCGACGATGACCGAAATCGTGCAGTCGGTGCGGCGCGTGAACGAGATTCTCGAGGAAATCAGCAACGCGTCGCGCGAACAAAGCGCGGGCATCGAGCAGGTCAATCGTGCCGTTGGAGAAATGGACCAGGTGACGCAGCAGAATGCCGCGCTGGTCGAGCAGGCTGCGGCCGCCGCGCATTCGCTGAAGGATCAGGTGGGGGTGCTGCGCGAGGCGATCGCGAGCTTCTCGCTGCCGGCCTGACGGCGGCAGCCTTGCTACGCTGAGACGAAAGAAAAGCGACAAGGATAGAAAAAAGAAGGCGCTCGGAGATCGTAGCGCCTCGAAACACGCCGCGTCGGGGACGACGCATCAACAGAACGAACGGCCCGGGGCGAGTTTGAAAAGAGACTCGCCGACCGGGCCGATTTTTTTGCCGCCGCCCTCAAAGCCCCTGCAACGGGCCCGCCGCGCCCGCCTGCCCAACCGCGCGCGACGTGCCGCCCCGGCACCCTCTTCTTACGCGAGCCTCGCGCATTAATTACATTTTGTTTACAATCTGTGCCGCCCCTGTCGCCACTTTGATTGCGCCTGCGCTGCGCGCCCCATCCCATGAACAAGTGGAAGAAATCGCCGCACCGTGATCCGCACGCCCCCGCCGCGGGGAACCCCGTCCTCGCAGCAACGTTACCTTTGTGGCGCTCGAAGCTGCTCCTCGCGATCATCTTCCTTGCGTTTGCCGCGCTGCTCGGCCGGACGTTCTGGGTACAGATCGTCAATCGCCACTTCTACATCGAGCAAGGCCAACGGCGCTATCAACGCACCATCGAACTCGACGCCACGCGCGGCCGGATCGTCGACCGGCACGGGGCGATGCTCGCGGTGAGCCTCGCGACCTACGAAATCTGGGCCACGCCGAAGCTCGTCGACGAAGCCTCGTTCGGACCGCTCGCGAAACTGCTCGATCTGCCCGCCGCCGATCTGCAAAGGCGTCTCACGGCCGATAAGCAGTTCGTTCTGCTCAAGCGGCAGGTCGATGCCGAGACTGCCGCCCGCATCGACCGGCTCGGTCTTGCGGGGCTCACCCAGATTGCCGATTCGAAACGCTTTTATCCGGAAGGCGAAGCGGCCGCGCACGTGGTCGGATTCACGGATATCGAGGACAAGGGCCAGGAAGGCGTCGAGCTGGCGGCCAATGCGCTGTTGAGCGGCTCAACGGGCCAGCGCGAAGTGATCCGCGACCGCCTCGGCCGCGTGATCTCCGAGACGAGGCCGCTCGTGCCGGCGCAAAACGGCGCCACGGTGCAGCTGACGATCGACCGCCGCATCCAGCAGCTCGCCTACGCGCAGCTCAAGGCCGCCGTCGAGAAGCACAACGCCCAGGCCGGCAGCGTCGTCGTGCTCGACGCGCGCAACGGCGAGATCCTCGCGCTGGCGAACTGGCCGGCCTTCGATCCCAACGACCGTGCGCGTCTCACGGGCCGGCAACTGCGCAACCGCGCCGTGGTCGACACCTTCGAACCCGGCTCGACGATCAAGCCGCTGGTGGTCGCGCTCGCCATCGACGAAGGCAAAGTGAGTCCGCAAACCCTCATCGACACGGCGCCGGGGACCTACCGGATCGGCCCCAACGTCGTGCACGACACCTCGAATCATGGCCGCATCACGGTGGCCGAAGCGCTGCAGAAGTCGAGCAATGTCGCGCTCGCGAAGCTCGCGCTGAACCTGCCGGCGGAGACGATCTGGACCAGGTACCAGCAGTACGGGCTGGGCCGCGCGCCGACGCTGACGTTTCCGGGTGTCGCCTCGGGCAAGGTGCGGCCGTTCAAACGCTGGCGCCCGATCGAACAGGCAACGATGGCCTACGGCTATGGCCTGTCGGCGTCGCTGCTGCAGATCGCGCAGATCTATACGGCCTACGCCGGCGACGGCACGATGCACCCCGCGACGCTGCTCTTCGACACCGGCACCGCCGATGGCACACACGCCGGCCGCGCCGGTCAGCGGGTGACGCGGCCCGCGACCGCCGCCGCGATCAGGTCGATGCTGGAAATGGCGACGGGCGACGGCGGCACGGGCCGCGCAGCGACGATCGAAGGCTATCGCGTGGGTGGCAAGACAGGCACCGCGCGCAAGCAGGTCGGCACGGGCTACGCGAAGAACCGCTATCGCGCGCTGTTCGTCGGCATGGCGCCGATGAGCGCGCCGCGCCTGATCGTCGCCGTGATGATCGACGATCCGGCCGGGCGCGCGTTTTACGGCGGCACCGTTGCGGGCCCCGTCTTTTCGTCAGTGGCAGGCGGTGCATTGCAGTTGCTCGGCGTGCCGCCCGATGTCTGATCGATGAGCTTCGAGCCCCGTTGCGCGAGCGGTCCGCGAATGTTCCCCGAGGCCCTGGCCTGTCCCGCTACTGCGTCTCGTATTCGAGCACTTCCACCCGATTGCGGCCGTTGCGCTTCGCCTGATACATCGCGCGATCGGCTTCCTCGATCAGCTGGGCGCCGAGCTTCGCGGCATCTTCGCGCTTCGTGCTGGTGCGCGCCGACACGCCGATCGATACCGTCAACGGAATCGGCTCGCCGGTGTCGTCGAGCAGTTCGAGGAGCGACACGGCCTTGCGGATCCGCTCGGCGACGACCATCGCATCCTTGGCATCGCCCTGCAGCACGGCCGCAAACTCCTCCCCGCCGTAGCGCGCCACCGTGTCGCCGAGCCGCAGCTGGTGCCGCACACAGGCGGCCACCAAGGCAAGCGCGCGATCGCCGAGCGGATGGCCATAGGTGTCATTGATCTGCTTGAAGCGATCGATATCGATGAACAGCAGCGCAACCGGCGACGCATAGCGTCCCGCACGCGTGGTTTCCTCGCGCAGGCGTTCGTCGAAATAGCGGCGGTTCGCGAGGCCCGTGAGCGCATCGGTCATGCCGAGCTGCTTGAGCCGCTCGCGGTGCGCAACGTTATCGAGGCTCGCGTTGACGATGATCGCGAAGCGCTCGAGGATGTCGGTCGCCATGCCTTCGGCGAAGCGGCCAGCGTTATCGCTGCCGAGACACAGGTAACCGGTGATGCGGTCGGCCGTCTTCAACGGCAGGGCGATGGCGCTGGCCGGCGGCTCGTCGCTGCTGAAGAACGCGCTGCAGGCCGCGTTCCCCATCTCCTCTGCGGTGCCCAGCCACGGCCGGCCGTCCCGGCACAATTGCGCCCCGGCCTCGCTGACCGCGCGGCCGGTCTTCAACTGATGTCGCCCCGGCCGGCGCGGCAGGTGTGGTGCAACCAGGTCCTGCAGCATCGGCGCCCGCTCGTCGAGACACAGGATGACGGTGGTCAGCGTGAATTCACGCGGCAACCGCTCGAACAGCGTGTCGAGAAAGGACGTGAAATCCTGTGCGCCAATCAGGTGCAGCTCTACCTCCTGAAAGCGGCGCAAGGTGCGCTCGTTGTGCTGCACGGTGTCGATCAGTGCGCGCAGGCGGTCGGACAGCGGCGATTGGGCGAGGTTGGTCACGTTGTCGGTAAATGGCAGAGCGAGGCTAAGTCATCCGGCCCCAACGCCCTCGTTATCGGCGGATTTTTTTAAGTCTTGAGGGTGCGATGCGGAATCGCCGCGTAAGTGGGGCGCGTGGGCGTCGCGAACATGACCTCCCACGTAATTGTCTTGCCTCGCGCCGGACACAGGCTAGCGGCGGTTCGACCCAGAAACGACATCGATCCACACGGCCAGCACGAGAATGCCGCCCTTGACGATCATCTGCCAGTACGCGTCGACGTCGAGCATCGACATGCCGTTGTCGAGGCTCGCCATCACGAGGGCGCCGATCAGCGCGCCGTACACCGTGCCCGAGCCGCCGCGCATCGACGTGCCGCCGATAAAACACGCGGCAATCGCGTCGAGTTCGCCCATCGTTCCGGCCGAAGGCGACCCGGCCGCCAGGCGCGCCGTGTTGACGATGCCGCCGAACGCGCACATCAGGCCCATCAAGGCGAAGATCGCGAGCTTGACGCGGTCGGTGTTGACGCCGGACAGGCGCGTCGCTTCGAGATTCGAGCCGACGGCATAGATGCGCCGGCCGAACACGGTCTGCGTCGCGATCCAGGTAAAGATGCCGAGCAGGGCCAGCAGCAGCAACACCGGCACCGGGATGCCGCCGTAACGGTCCAGGGTCGCGACGAAAGCAAACAGGATCGCGCCCGCGCCGACGATCTTCGCCGCATCCTGCCAGAGCGGCACGACCGGCAATTGATAGCGTTGCCGGTTGCGCCGCTGACGCACCGTCAACAGCGCCAGCAGGGCGAACAGCACGAGCGCGACCGTATCGCCGGCAATCCGCGGCAGATAGCCCTGGCCGATGAAGACCAGCCCGTCCGACACCGGCGCGATCGTCGAGCCGCCCGTGATGCCAAGCAGGATCCCGCGATAGGCGAGCATGCCGCCGAGGCCCACGATGAACGACGGCACACGCCGATACGTCGACCACCAGCCGTTGAACATGCCCACCAGCACGCCGAGCACCATGACCGTGGGCACGGTTGCGGCGAGCGGCCAGTGACGGTTCACATCGAGAATCGCCGCAGCGCCGCCGAGCAGGCCGAGCAGCGACCCCACCGACAGATCGATTTCCCCTGCGATGATGACGAACACCATGCCGCACGCGAGCATGCCGGTGATCGACATCTGCCGCAGCAGGTTCGACAGGTTGCGCGGCGTGACGAACGCGCCGTGCGTGAGGAACGAGAAGAATATCCAGATCACTGCGATGGCGAGCAGCAAGGCAAGGATCTTGTAGCGCGCGAACAGCTGCTGAAAGCGCTGCGCGCTGCCGTACGATGCGGACGAACCGGTATCGCCGGGCGTGGGGGACGTGACGTCGGGAGTCATGCGGCACTCGCTCCGGGTTGGGACATAGAGGGATCCACGGCCTTGAGCGCGGCGCTGAGGATATGTTCCTGCGTGAGCGTCGCGCCGTCGTTGACGAAGTCGCCGCGCAGCTCGCCTTCGCCGATTACCAGCACTCGGTCGCTGATGCCAAGCACTTCAGGCAATTCCGACGACACCATCACGATCGACATGCCGCGCTGCGCCAGCTGGAAAATCAGCTTGTAGATCTCGTACTTCGCGCCGACATCGACGCCGCGTGTCGGTTCGTCGAGAATCAGCACCTTCGGCTCGGTGAGCAGCATCTTGGTGAGCACCGCCTTCTGCTGGTTGCCGCCCGAGAGGCTCGCGATCGACAGCATCGGGTGCGCGGCGCGGATCGACAGCCGGCGGATTTCGGTGTGGATCGTGTCGAGCTCGGCAGCGGCATCGATGCGCCCGCCTTTGGCAAAACGTTCCAGCACCGCCAGCGTGATGTTGTGCCCCACACCGAGTTGCGGGACGATGCCATGACGCTTGCGGTCCTCCGGCACCATCGCGATACCGGCGCGGATCGCATCGAGCGGCGCGCGGATTTTCAGCGGCTTGCCTTCGAGCATCACCGACGCAACGCTCACGCCAGGATAAGCCCCGAAAATAGCCTGCATCAGTTCCGTGCGCCCTGCTCCGACCAACCCGGCCACACCCACTATCTCGCCGCGACGCAATGCGAAGGACACGTCGTCCACGCGCTTGCGGCGCGGGTTGGTCACGTCGAAACAGGTGACGTTGCGCGCCTCGAAGATCACCTCGCCGATCGGGTGAGGTTCGCGCGGAAACAGGTTCTTGATCTCGCGGCCGACCATCAGGGCGATGATCCGCTCAGTGTTCAGCGCGCGCATCGGTTCGGTCGCGACATGCCGGCCGTCGCGGATCACGGTGATCGTGTCGCACACGGCTTCCACTTCGTCGAGCTTGTGCGAGATGTACACGCAGGCCACACCGCGACGCTTCAGATCGCGCACGATGCTGAGCAGGATGCGGATTTCCGCTGATGTCAGCGACGAAGAAGGCTCGTCGAGCAGCAGCAGCTTCGCGCGCTTGTTCAGTGCCTTGGCGATCTCGATCAGTTGCTGATGGCCGCCGCCGTAGTTCATGACCGGCTGGGCGACGTTGATGCCTTCAATGCCGAGTTCGCGCAGCAGTTCATCGGCACGGCGATACATCGCCGCATAGTTCATGCGGCCGCCGGGCAGCGTGATTTCATTGCCGAGAAAAATGTTCTCCGCCACCGACAGCTCCGGCACGAGCATCAGTTCCTGGTGGATGATGACGATGCCGGCGCGCTCGGTATCGCGCACGTTGGCGGCCTTGAGCGGCTGCCCTTCCCACAGGATCTCGCCGTCCCACGTGCCGTGCGGATAGACGCCGGACAGCACCTTCATCAGCGTCGATTTGCCCGCGCCGTTCTCGCCGCACAGCCCGACGCATTCGCCAGGCGACACGGATAGATCGATGCCGTCGAGCGCCTTGACGCCGGAAAATGATTTGACGATGCCGCGCATCGTCAGCAATGGTTGCGCCATTCGCGTTTGCCTCGCTGCATGGGCGCGGCGCCCGGCACGGATTCAGCGAGGCGTGCAGCCCGCTGAACCCGTGCAGTCAGCCACGCACGTCTTCCGTTTATTGGCTAGCGAGTTGCGCCTGGGTATAGAAGCCATCCTTGACGACGATGTCGATATTGCTCTTCGTGAGCATGATCGGCTTCAGCAGCACCGTATCGACCTTCTTCTTGCCGTTGTCATACTGCGCGTTGAAGTCCGGCTTTTCGCCCTTCGCGAGCGCCACCGACAGCTTCGCCGCCTCGCCCGCGATGAGCTTGAGCGGCTTGTAGACCGTCATCGTCTGCGTGCCGGCCACCACACGCTTCACCGCGGCGAGGTCCGCGTCCTGTCCCGAGATCGGTACCTTGCCGGCCATGTTCTGCGCAGCGAGCGCCTGGATCGCGCCGCCGGCCGTGCCGTCATTCGATGCGACGACAGCGTCGATCTTGTTGTTGTTCGCCGTCAGCGCATCTTCCATGATGCGCAGCGCCGTTGCAGCGCTCCACTCCGGCACCCACTGCTGCCCCACCACCTTGATATCGCCGCGGTCGATCGCCGGCTGCAGAACCTTCAGCTGGCCTTGACGCAGCATCTTGGCATTGTTGTCGGTCGGCGCACCGCCGAGCAGGAAGTAGTTGCCCTTCGGTCTCGCGTCGAAGACACCCTGGGCCTGCATTTCGCCGACCTTTTCGTTGTCGAACGAAATATAGGCGTCGACATCGGCATCGAGAATCAGGCGGTCATACGAGACGACCTTGATCCCCGCCTTCCTCGCTTCGGCCACCACATTGCCTAGCGTCTTTGAATTGAACGGCACGATGACGATCACGTCGACACCACGAGAGATCAGGTTTTCGATCTGCGCGATCTGGCGCTCTTCGCTGGCATCGGCGGATTGGACCGACACCTTGGCACCGAGCTTTTCTGCCGCAGCCACGAAATAGTCGCGATCGCGTGACCAGCGTTCGACGCGCAGGTCGTCGATACAGAAGCCGATTTCAGGGTGGTCCTTGCTCGCATGCGCGAGCGGCGCCATGAGCGACAGGCTGGCAACCATCGCTGTGCACACAAGCGAACCGAGTACGGTACGGCGTGTTTTGAACTTCATGTCTCACTCCTCTTTATGGTCTGGTCATGTTGCATCGGATGGCACACGCTGCGAGACGCGCGGCCGTACTAAGGACTGCGAATTGACTGCCTTTGCGCCGCGTCTATGCTGGCCGCTGGCGCCGTGCTGCACTTCGATGATCCGTGTGCTTCGCTAGGGGCTGCTGGCGAACACGGGTTCCAGGGCGCGATAAAGCGCATGAAACGTCGGCCGGCGCTCGTCGCGATACCACGCGTGACCTGCCGCATCCGGCTCGCGGACCGCAACGACCTCGGGCGTCGGACATACTGCGTCGAGCGATGCGCCGGGATCTAGCGCCAGGTGCGCGAGGCGCGCCGCGCCCAACGCCGGTCCTACCTCGCCGCCCGAGCACAAGGTCAGTGGACGGCCGGCGATATTGGCCAGCATCTGCGTCCAGTAGGCGCTCCTCGAACCGCCGCCGATCACCGTGATGTCGTCCGGCACGAGACCGGCGGCATGCAGGGCATCCATCCCGTCGAGCAACGCGAGGCCGACGCCTTCGAGCGTTGCGTTGGCGAGGTCGGCGCGCGTCGTCTCCGGCGTCATGCCATAGAACACGCCCTTTGCGTTGACGTTGTTGTGCGGTGTGCGCTCGCCCGTCAGATACGGCAAGAACCATGGGCGACGGTTGGCGCTATTCGCTTCGGCGTCTGCCAGCAAGGCCGGAACATCGGCATAACCCGTCAGACCCGCGCAATAATCGATGCAACCCGCTGCGTTGAGCATCACCGACATCAGGTGCCAGGTCTGTGGCAATGCATGAC
>Ga0335083_10007737_pt1 | contig 13233 bp, 11 predicted proteins | sample Lox_Sample_42_FD_206716 | JGI IMG/M metagenome (GOLD analysis project Ga0335083, IMG submission 206716) | Soil microbial communities from Loxahatchee National Wildlife Refuge, Florida, United States - Lox_Sample_4.2 | ecosystem: Environmental > Terrestrial > Soil > Wetlands | place: USA...
CAGGCTTGAGTCCTACGGTGTTGCAGCCTGCGAAAGTGGTTTAGCCAGCACCTCGCGCATCCGCCTGATCGCTTCCTTCTGCATCTGGCTGATGCGACTATGACCTCTTCCGTCGCCCATTCGCATCCCGTACGCAACCGATATTGAATCTCTGAAGGCGTGTACGCCCGTATATCCACACAATGCTAACGTGGTTCCAGTACATCCCAACGTAGAGACGTCCCTTACTTTTGTGTGATAGCCCAACTCCGGTCTCGGCTGTAGTGTAAGGCCATACCCGACGCAGTGGAGCTTTCCGCCGCCAAAGGTCCCCAGTCTGACCCGGGCAGGTGGCTTTGAGCCAAATCGAGGTTAGTCAAGACATCGCGTCGTTTGTGTTCGCGGCAACCGTGTTGCACCGGCGCCGACGTTCGATACTGAAAGCGCAGGTTGCTCGAGGTTCCACGATTGGCCGCCGCGCAGGGCGCAAGGAGATGAATGTGAAAAGCCCACGCTTCCTGACATATCAGGAGATTTTCAACCACGCCGTGGAGCATCTATTCAGCCAGGCGAAAACCTCCTTGCTGCCTCGTGGCGGAGGCGCATATCGGGGCTACTGCGGTGGCTGCCCGGTCGGCAGTTTCATTAAGCCGCGCGATTATATGACGGCGATGGAAGGCGTGCCCATCCGCTACATCGCGAAACCGCCGGAGGACGTGCCGGCTTATATGGATATCGGTGTCGCGGCGCTCAAGCGCGCGCTGCTGCGCTCACGAATCAATGTGTCCGATCCGATGACCGTCGAATTGCTCAGTTGTCTGCAGAACGTCCACGATGTATTTTGCACATGGGAATGGGGTGAGCGGCTGGCATCAATCGCTCGTCAATTCGGCCTGTCCGTCGAGTTTCTGAGAGCTCCTGCGTGAGGTGGAGCGAGTCAAGGTGGTTGCCGCCTGATTCATGCAACCAACTGCGTTTTATCCCGGATACGAAGGTGGTCGCCAATGACAGCGTCGCGCTCGGGATTGAGTGTGACGGCGACGATCGGCGACCAGTCTCGTGTGTGACCTGACCAACGTGCCGGATTGCGTTCACGCGCCCGGAGGTATGTCTGATGACGCGCTTGCAGGATTGCCAGACACGTTCACCGGCAACGATTGCACGAATGATCCGCTGCCCGGATTCGCCGACCACATCGGAAATGACGTTCGCCAGCTGGATGTTCATCTGGGTGAGCGCCTTCTGCATGTGCTGCGCACAGCGGGCCTGGCCTCTGAGCAGTATCTCGCGCTGGCGCGACAGACTGCGCAGCTCACACACCGCTTCGCAGGGGCGGAACGAACCTTGCAGCAAGCCGTAGGCGTGCAACTGCTGCAGCCGTTGGCACTCAAGTACGTCACTCTTTCGGCCGGACACGTTCTTGACGTGCCGGGCGTTGACGAGGAAGCACTTCGAAGCCACGCTCCTCCAGCAGCTCGTAGAGGGCGATCCAGTACACGCCGGTTGATTCCATCGCCACCGTTTCGACTCCGCAGGCCTTGAGCCAGTCAGCCAGGGCGTGCAGATCGGCCGTGAAGCTCTTGAACTCGCGTACTGGTTCGTCATCCCGGTCGGGTGGGACGGCAACAAAGTGCGACGCCGAACCAATATCAATGCCTGCGGCATTCGGGTGGGTATGACTCAGGGCGCGATTGCGCTGTGCCGTGGCTGCTCCGTCATCGGAAGGGGAAGGACGCAGGGTTCGGGTACGCCGTTCCTACTCATTCTCTCAAACGGGATGCAGTCGATTGCTCAACCGCTCACCAGGGTCGATGACGTCACCCATTACCACGCTAACGAACGGGTAATCCGCACCATTGAATCGTCGGTCTTCCGCCTGCGCAGCCACCCAGCTTGCCACAACCAATGACCCCGCGTGTTTCTTCGGCGCGATTTGCGGCAGAAGCCGATTACCTCGCTAACGAGGCGACAACCATTCTGACTCCGGGGGGAGGGTTGCAGGTGTTGTGACGTGGTGCGCAAGAGAGATTTACGAGCGCGTGAGCGCTCATCTGCAGAACCAGTAGCCCTACCGCGCGAGCGGTTCAGTCCGCCGGCCGTAGATGGCCGCGTACTGCCCGACGGGTCGGACGCAAGTCGACCCACTTCTGGCATTTGGGCAGAAGTCGCGACTGTCAGCAATCGGGAGCACCTGAGATGGCCGCATCAGCCGACCTCCGCGCACCCTGAAAGCCATACTCGTCTAATGCAGATAAGCGATTGCAGCCAACGCAACGCCCGCTGTTATGGCGCCCGCGGGCGTAGATGGGGCGGAACCCGTCAAACGAAGGGATTACTCAGGCAGACCAAGATGTGGCACGGACATCCGCTTGCAGCATGGTTTGCTGATGGACTTGGAAGTACTTTATGCACAACACAGTAGTGCCTTTGGGCAGGAGTGAGCCGATGTGTTGATCTCGTATCAATTGCGCGAGTTGCGTCGCGCCGCATGTGCGCCCTTCGTTCCGTGGCTTCAGGGGACTGCCAGCTTGCTTGCGCGTTCTGGAAACGCGCTGTCCTGCGCCAAGCCCCTCGCCGCCGGAGGTCGGAAATTATTAGTTCTTTGACTGGTATTTAAGATCAATGGATACGTTGAGGAATATGCAGGTGTTCACGCGAGTGGCTAACACAGGCAGTTTCACGGCTGCGGCTGAATCGCTTGGTTCGACTACCGGCGCGACGTCGCGCGCAGTATCGGAGCTGGAAGCTCATTTGCGGGCCCGTTTGATTAATCGCTCGACGCGGCGGCTTTCTCTTACAGCCGTTGGCGAACGCTATTTGGCTCGTTGTCGGCAAATTCTGGCGGATGTCGCCGTTGCCGAAGGAGAGGCGAGTCGCGCGCATGAGCAACCGGTGGGTGCACTGAAAATGTTCAGTTTCCCAAGTTTGGGACAGCATTACATACTGCCAGCCATCGCAAAATATCGCGAGAGGTATCCAGACGTTACGGTAGAGCTGAACTTATCTCAATCGAAGCCTGACTTGTTCGAAAGCAGTAGCGATGTTGCTGTTATCAGCGCGTCTTCGCTGCCGGATTCCGAAGTCGTGTCTCGCCAACTGGGCACGATCTTCAATATCCTGTGTGCATCACCTGCGTACCTGCTAACTCGTGGATCGCCGCAGAAGCCAGCCGATCTCACCGAGCACGACTGCCTTATGCTGCAAACACCATCCTTTCCAACGCATGAGTGGCTGCTGGAGGGGCCGGAAGGAAATGAGCTGGTGGATGTTAGCGGCCCCGTACAGGTCAACATCGCCGAGTCGCTCGTTGTCGCCATTCGCGCGGGTATGGGCATCGGGATGTTGCCGGTCTATGCGGCGGTCACAGGCCTGCAAGACGGAACTCTTGTTCGAGTATTGCCGAACCATAGACTGCAGAGAATGAACGTCTATGCGATCTACGCGTCGCGCAAGTTCACCGATGCGAAAATTAAGACCTGGGTCGAATTCCTGCGTACCCACGTGCCGCGACTTATCGCGCATGACGAAGTGGTTCTGGCCCAGATCGGTCAGAAATACCCGGCGGAACCTAGTACATCCAGGAGTCTCAGCGAGGTTGCAGAGGATTCTCGGGGCCTCGATCACGAAAGTGGCGCGAGGAATCTGACGGCTGGGCATATTAAGCTACTACCTCCCCTTGTTGGAACGCTGCGAAAATAAAGAAAGGTCAGAAAGGCGGTCCTGTCCATGACACGGACAATCCCGCCAGGAGCGCTGTTCCTTATCGCTGGCAAGCTCGATTTCTCCAGCTTCAACCCGCATGCCTCGTGAGCCGCATTACCAACTCCATTTTCAAAAGAGCCGGAAACCATTCTACGAACAGTCGCTGCAGTGCTACGTGTGCATGGCGCGCTTATGCGTCTGGGTGCCTTAACGTATCCAGAAAGTGAGTGCTTGGTGTACGGCGTCAACTACGATGGCCTGCCATGCTGCTTGACACTGTCTAATAAATTGGGGTTTGCGGCGAATGTGACGCTCGCGACGCAAGCCAATCTGGCTGTCATGCAAACCTTTCAGGAGGAGATCGGGATCATCGAGAAGCGACTCATGGCGCGGGTGAAACTGCACCCGGACTACGCGTTGCTGAACTCGGTGCCGGGCATTGGTCCGGTTCTCGCAACCACGATCATGCTGGAAACCGGAACCATCTCGCGTTTCACCAAAGTTGGTAATTTCAGTTCGTACTGCCGCTGCGTAGACAGCCGGCGCGAAAGCAACAGCAGGAAGAAAGGTGAGGCCAATACGAAAAATGGCAACAAGTATCTGGCATGGGCATTTGTCGAGGCGGCCAACTTCGCCATTCGCTCGTGCCCGGAAGCCAAGCGCTTTTACGAACGCAAGAAGCTAGCAAGGAACAGCAAGCGGCGGCCTTCGCCGGTCTCGATCCACGACAGCACGAATCCGGCAGCAGCGTCAAAGGTAGACCACGTATGTCAAAATCCGGACACGCATTTTTGCGTAAAGCGCTTTATATGCTTGCGATGACAACGCTTTACAAGACTCAGTGGGGGAGGCGCTTTCGTACACGTCTGGCAGCAACTGGCAAGCCTGCGAAACTCATCATCGGTGCGATGATGCGCAAGCTCGTTCACGTCGCTTCGGTGTTATTAGGTCAGGCAAGTGCTTCGATTCCAAACTGCACAATGCTTGACGGGGATCATAGTATCTACTATGACGCCGGGGGGCGTGAAGCCACTCGAGGCACGAATGTGTCTGACCCAACGTATGTTTTGCGGAAGATACCGGCGGGCATTAGCAGGATGGGAAGACGGCATGCGACAAGCCGCAGGCCGTGCGTCACATGCACCTCGAGCGAACCAGAAACTGCACACGACGCCGACTAACTATACCTGCGCTCGATTAAGACAGTGCGTTGCACTTTGTCCCAGATAGCCGGCGAAATCATCGCCAAGCCGACTACATCGAAAGAAATTGCCGTGGTTCAGGCGCGCCTGGCTCAAGCGGCAGGCGCCGAAAAGGACGCCAAGGCGAATGGGTTTGTCCGCGGGGAAACTCTCATTCAAGGGCTTTAATGTAACGGACGGTTCTCTCCATTGCAGTGGAAGAAGCGACTGTTCCACTGACATGAGCCCGATGGTTTTCGCAGAGGGCGTGGCGTTATCCATTACATCAGAGCCTCTGTCTGCACATCGCGTTCATAGCCCGGTCTGCAGATCCCGATAGGGGCCCGCCATCGCCAGCAACGCCTGCGCCGTGCCGCGCTGAACGATACGGCCCTCCTCCAGCACCAGCACTTCGTTCACCAGATCGGCAAGCGCCGACAGTCGGTGCGTGATCAACAGCACGCTGCGCCCCTGCATCAGCTTCATAATGGTTTGCAGAAGCGCGTGCTCTGTGACGGTGTCGAGTCCCTCGGTCGGTTCGTCCAGAATGAGGATCGGCGCGTCGAGCAGCAGCGCACGGGCGATCGCGAGCCGACGTGCCTGACCACCCGACAAGCGGGTGCCGGCCTCGCCGATTTCCGTGTCGTAGCCTTGCGGCAGACTAGTGATGAAGTCGTGTATCTGCGCGTCGCGGCAGGCCTCCTCCATCCTCGACTCGTCGGCGTCGGGACGCGCCAAAAGCAGGTTGGCGCGGATCGTTGTGTTGAATAAATATGTGTCTTGTGCGACGACCGCGATACGCGTGCGTACGGCCTCGGCTGCACATTCGCGCAATTCGACTCCACCCAGGCGGATGCTTCCAGCCTGGTATTCCCAGAAGCGCAGCAGAAGGTTAGCGAGGCTGCTCTTTCCGGCGCCGCTCGCACCGACAACAGCAATCCGGCTACCGACCGGCAGATCGAACGAAACGTCGCGTAGCGCCCACGCATCGTCATCGCGGTAACGCAGGCTAACACCGCGAAGCCGGAGATCACTACTAGCCGGCAACGGCACCGTCTCGGACGGATCAGACACCACCGGCGCGGCGTCCACCAGCGCGAAAATGCGGCGCGCCGCGGCCAGACTCTCGCCCAGCATCTGCATCGCGAGCGGCAACGGCAGCACTGCTTCGAAGCTCGCCAATACAAACAGCGCCAGCATCGCCAGGTCAGGCGGCGGCAGCACCCGCGCGTCGACTTGCGGGATAGCCAGCAGCAGCGTGCCCCACATCGCAAGGGACGCACACGCGATCAGTGCGCCTTGCGAGAAACCGCTCACGCGGCTCAGTTTGGATTGACTTTCGATCAACTGCCCGGACAGCAGATCGACTCGCTGCGCATAGCTTTCCTGCGCGCCAAAGACACGCAATTCACCTAGCCCCTGCAAGCTGTCGACCACGGTTTCGCGCAGTTGCGCGCGCAATGCAACGCCCGCGCGCGCCGGCCCGTAAGCGCGCTTAAACACCAGCGCTGGCAGTGCACCGCCAGCTAGCGCGAGGAACAGTAGTGCGACCAGCGCGACCGGCACGCTGAACGCGGCGATCGCGGCGACGACCAGGAGCGCCCCAACTGCGCCGACCGCCACCGGCACCAGCACCCGCAGATAGACGTGGTTGAGACTGTCGATGTCGGCCTGAATGCGGCTCAACAGACCAGTGCCGCGCACGCCTTGCAGGGCCGCTGGCGCGAGCGGCTCGATGCGCACGTAGAACCAGACGCGCAATTGCGCCAGCAGGCGAAAAGTCGCTTCGTGGGTCACCAGCCGTTCGATGTAACGACCAAGCGTGCGTACAATCGCGCAAGCACGGATCAAGGCCGCCGGCGTGAAGTAATCGAGTGCGACGTGCGCGATGCCGGCCAGCGCCATTGAAGCGATGAACCAGCCGGAGATCGCCATCAGAGCGACGTTCGCGAGCAGCGTCGCAAGCGACACCGCCACGCCGGCCGCCATCCAACGCCAGTATGGCCGAAATAGCATCAACAAACGCCTCAGGTCGGCGCGTGCCTGGCGTGCTTCGGAACTGGACGAGCGGGAGAGATCGCCTGACCGATTCATGAGCGCACCAACGGCATGTCAGACGCACCTGAGGCGCTCGCACCGATGAGACGGCCATACAACCCACCGTCCGCGATCAACTGGTCGTGCGTGCCGCTTTGCACCGCGCGCCCCCGTTCCAGAACAACGATTTTATCGGCTAGTCGCGCCGTACCCAGCCGATGCGCGACCAGCAGCACCGTGCGGCCACGCGCGAGGCGACGCAGCGCGATATGAATCTGCATCTGGCTGTGCGCGTCGAGATGGGCGGTCGGCTCGTCGAGCAGTATCACCGGCGCATCTTTCAAAAACGCACGTGCGAGCGCAATGCGCTGGATCTGTCCGCCGGACAGCCCAGTGCCTCGCTCGCCGAGCGGAGTGTCATATCCCTTCGGGAGCGCCATAATGAACTCGTCCGCGCCGGCCTGTGCGGCAGCTTCGCGCACCGCCGTCAAATTCGCCTCTGGACGTGCCAGCAGCAGGTTGTCCAGCACGCTGCCGACGAAGATATGGGCGCGTTGCGGCACCCATGCAACCTGTGCAAGCCAGCTTGCCTGATCGAGCGATGCTAGCGACTGCCGGTTTATCCAGACGCTACCTTCCTGCCCGCCAGCGAAGCCGAGAAGCAGGTTCAGCACTGTGCTTTTGCCGGCCCCGCTCGGCCCGACCAGCGCGGTAATACGGCCAGGCCTCGCGACGAAACTCAATCCATCCAGTGCCGGCTGATCGGACACATAGGCGAACGAGACCGTTTCAAAGCGCAGTCCGTACTCGCGCGCGGCGGCGAGCGGCTCGGGACGAGCGGCGGCTGCTGGCTCCGGCATCTCGAGAATCTCGGCAATGCGCTCAGCTGCGCCGATCGCTTCCATCCGCGCATGATAGTGCGTACCGAGCGTGCGTAGCGGCAGATAGAACTCCGGAGCAAGCAACATTACGAAAAAGCCTGACTGGAAATGCATCTTCCCGTATAGCAGGTGAAAGCCAATCAGAACCGCAACCACCGCGATGCTGAGGGTCGCAAGGAACTCCAGCGCCACCGACGACAGGAACGCAATGCGCAGCACCCGCATTGTGCTTTCGCGGTAGGCTTCGGATACTTGCGCAACCATCCTGGCTTCACGTCGGCTGGCATTGAACAGCTTCAGTGTGGTCAAACCCTGCAGTGTGTCGAGAAAGCGCGCGCTTAGGCGCGCCAGTTGGCGCCATTGGCGCTGATTCACGTCGGCCGCGCCCTTGCCGAGCAGGATCATGAAAAGCGGAATCAGCGGCGCGGTCAGCATCAGCACCAGCCCAGACGTCCAATCCACCGGGAACACCACCACCAGAACTGCGAACGGCAGTAAAACGGTGAGCGCACGGTTAGGCAGCCAGCGCGCATAATATCCTTCAAGCGCCTCGATGCCGGTCACCAGGTGGCTCGCAAGCGCGCCGCTTGCCTGACCTTGTAGCCAGACCGGCCCGAGTGTCTGCAATTTGCGCAGCAGTTGTCCGCGCAGTTCGCCGCGTATTGCCGCAGCACCAACGAACGCTGCACGCTCGGCCGCCTGCCCTAAGACGAAGCGCATGCCAAAAACCGGCAAAATCGCGGCAAGCGCGGGCCATACGCTCGCCACGCGCGCACCATGCACCACTACCGCGTCGACGGTCCAGGCAAGCAAAGCGGCCTGGACGATCACCAGCATGCCTGCGCTGAAACCCAACCCGACCGCCAGCCTGAGACTGGGGCGGATGCTTGCGCCGCGTACGCCTAGCCATGCGTCGATGGCTTTACTCAATTGTGGACTGGATAGGCTCATTCAGGAACGAAGGACAAGAATGCAATGCGCGGAAAGAGCACCCCCTGCTATCGGGCTTCAGCGTCAGGGCAGTGACGCACCTGCGCGACAACATGGCCTTCAGTGCCTCGTTGCGTCCTGTTCTTTTTCCTGCGTGTCAAACAGAACACCGCCTGCCGCAGCGACCAGCACGATCATGATTGTGCCGATCAGCCAGGAGAAGTACCACGCTCCATAGTCGCCGACCACTACGCCAACCACAATGGCGATGACCACAGCGACCAGGAGCACCAGAAAATGAAGCAAAGTTTTCATTCCGTTCTCCTTTAATATGCGTGCGGATTGGATTCGACATGCTCCGCCTTGACCTTGCCGCGCATCGTATAAAACGCCCAGCTTGTATAGGCCAGAATCGCCGGCATAAAGACTGCAGTCCAACCAGTCATCCACATCAGGGTATTGCGACTCGAAACCGAGTTCCAAACGGTCAGGCTTTGCGAGGGATCGCTGGAAGACGGCATCAAGAACGGAAACAGACTCACGCCAACCGTCCCGATTACGCCGATCCAGGCCAGCGCACCGAGCCACCATCCCAGCGTCGAACGGCCGGCAAGGATCGCGACCAGGCCGAACAGCATGCCGGTGTAGCCGAGCACTGGCACCAGCCACAAGATCGGATGGGCGTGGAAGTTGTCCAGCCATGCGCCTTCAGCGAGTTGTACCGTCTGCTGCAGGGGCGTTTGCGCAAGGCCGGGGGCCGGTGCATGCGCGAGCCGGTAGCCTTGAATGTGGTTGACCCAGATGCCGCCAATCGTGAACAGCACAAGTGCGAGCGTGACACCGACCGTCGCCGCGCTTTTAGCGCGCTGCTGCACCGGACCCGGTTCGGTGCGGCCGATCAGCATCGCGCCGCCCATGTAGATCGACAGCGACAGAGACAGCACGCCGCACAGCACCGCGAACGGGTTCAGCAGACCCAGGAAGCTGCCGGTAAAGTAAGAGGTAAGATCCCAATTGAAGTGGAACGGCACCCCAAGCAGCATGTTGCCGATCGCCGCGCCGTAGATCACCATCGGCACGACGCCGCTGATGACCAGTACCCAGTCCCAGGCGTTGCGCCAGGCTACTGACGGCAGCTTGCTGCGATATTCGAAGCCGAGTGGACGCATGATCATCGACCACAAAAGCAGTAGCATCACAACATACAGGCCCGAGAACGCAGTCGCATAGATTAGCGGGAAGGCCGCGAAGATTGCGCCGCCGCCTAGAATGAACCAGACCTGATTGCCATCCCAGTGAGGCGCGATTGTATTCAACGCTACGCGCCGCTCGGTGTCTGAGCGCCCGACGAAGCGTAACAGCGCCCCGACCCCCATATCCATGCCGACCATGATCGCGAGGCCCATCAGCAACACGCCGAGCAGCAGCCACCACAGCACCTTGAAGGCGAGATAGATTTCCATTTTTAGTTTCCCTGACGAATCGTCAGTTCCTCGGTAGCAAGTTCGCCGCCGAAGGCTGGATGTGACTGACCATGAGCGCCTGCGGTATCAGAGTGACCGCTTTCCGGCCCCTTGCGAATGAACCTGACCATCAGGAACATCTCGACCACCATGAAAATTGTGTATAACAGCACGAACCCGACCAGCGAGAAGATCATGTAACCAACGCTGTGGCTTGACGCCGACATCCAGGTCGGCAACATGCCAAACACCGTCCACGGCTGGCGGCCGACTTCAGCGGTGACCCAGCCCATCTCGCAGGCAATGAACGGCAGCGGTATCATCCACGGCGCAAGCTTAAGGAACCAGCGCTGCCGGGCGACGTCGCCGCGTAGCGACAGGATTACCGAGAACACGAAATACGCGAGCATCAGCAAACCGCAGGCGACCATCGCACGGAACGTCCAGAACATCGCAAGCACATTCGGAATCGTGTCTTTCGAGGCCTTCGCGATATTGTCGTCGCTGGCCTTCGAGACATCCTGGTCAGGCGCGTAGCGTTTCACAAGAAAGCCGTAACCGAGATCGGCCTTGTGCGCGTTGAATTGCGCGAGTGCCGAGGCATCAGTCGGGTCTGCGCTCAACACTTTGAGCGCTTCAACGGCAGGAATCCCGCTATGGATCCGCTTGACCGCATCGGCTTCGATCTGGTCGACGCCGGGCACGGTCGTGTCGAGCGTATGGGTCAACAACGGCGTCAGCACGTAAGGAATCTGGATACTCCAGGCGTTGCGCTGTTCACCCTGCACTGGCCAAGCCGCGATATTGAACGGCGCCGGTGCTTTCTCGGTTTGCCACATCGCCTCCATCGCGGCCAGCTTGGATGGCTGCGCATGGCCGCCGACGAAGCCGAGTGCATCGCCCAGCGTAATCACGCCGGCGACCGAAAGCACACCAAACAGGCTCGCCATGCGGAACGAGCGCTTCGCAAGTTCGAGGTGACGGCCGCGCAGCATGTAGTACGCGCTGATCCCGGTGACGAAAATCGCCGCAGTCACGTATCCGGCGATGCTGGTGTGAACAAACTTGGTCTGGGCGTCCTGGTTGAAGATCAAGGCGCCGAAGCTGCTCAGTTCCATCCGCATCGTCACCGGGTTGAACGTTGCACCTTGCGGGTTCTGCATAAAGCCGTTGGCGACCAGAATCCATAGTGCCGAAAAATTCGACCCGAGCGCGACCAGGTAGGTGACGATCAGGTGCTTGCCCCTGGACAGCCGTTCCCAGCCAAAGACCATCAGGCCGATGAAGGTCGATTCCATAAAGAAAGCCATCAAGCCTTCAATTGCGAGCGGCGCGCCGAAGATGTCGCCGACGAATCCCGAATAGAACGACCAGTTTGTGCCGAATTCGAACTCCATAGTGAGGCCGGTAGCGACGCCCAGCGCGAAGTTGATCAGAAACAACCCGCCCCAGAACTGGGTGATTTCGCGGTAGATCTTCTTGCCGGTGATCACGTAGACCGTTTCCATCACCGCCAGCAGGAAGGTCAGCCCCAACGTCAATGGGACGAATAAGAAGTGATAAAGCGCAGTGGCCGCGAACTGAAGTCGCGAAAGCTCTACCACGGTATTGTTAATCATTACATGCTCCCGTCAAAACCACTTGAATCAGTTACCACGACAAGACGGCGAAGGCGCAATCGACAGGTTTCGCCGGTGCGCAGGGCGGTGGCACATGGATGGTCATCTGCAAGGTTCGCGCATTAGACTGATCCGCTTCAAAGCGCCGGTTGTCCGCGCATGCCGCGCAACCACAACGCTGATCGCACTCGTCACGTTCCCGAATGCACCACAAGGTCCTGTACCGGTGCGAGTACGAGGCTGGCTGTACAACCGGGGCAGCTTGACGTATCAGAACTTCATGCCGAGGCCGACTCCAACTACAATCGGATCGATGTGCAGCGTCCCGAGAGATCCACTGCCGAGCGTGGTATCGGTTCTCATCCAGATCTTCTTGATATCCGCGTTGAGGAACAGTTTTTTCGTGATCTGTACGTCCACACCTGCCTGCACCGCCGGCCCAAAACTGCTACGGCTGACCTGCACCCCCTGACCGCCGACATTGAGGCTGTCGTTGTAGAAGTACGTATAGTTCAGACCTGCGCCCACGTACGGCCGTACGCGCCCTTGGTGGTTAAAGTGGTATTGCAGCAGCAGGGTCGGCGGCAATACGTTCACACCGCCAAGCCTGCCCAGATTCGACGTGACCTGGTGGCGCGACGTAGCGAGAATCAGTTCGACACCAATGCTGTCGCGAATCATGTACGTCAGGTCCAGTTCCGGGACGGTCGCATTGTTCACACCGGCGTTGATCGCCGACAGCGTGTTTCCAGAGTTCGTGCTCACCTCCGGCACGATGCTGATGGCCCGCAGGCGCACGAGTACGTCGCCGGCATGAATGCCGCTCATCGGGTCGGTTTCGTCAGCCGTGGCGTTTGGCATCAAACACCATGCACCCAACATGCATGCGGTAGCGACGGCTGCCTTGACTCCGCTATTCATGTGTTATCCCGTTGGCTTGAAATCTTCATCGGAATCATCGATGGTCTCTTAACGTTGCATCTTGACCAGCATCGACGAAAATGAAACATGCAACGCGCCTTATTGCGGACGCCCTGCGCGAACGCACCGGCCATGAAATAAAGTTACTCGCGCCGGGCTCGCAAAACCATTCTACGGACGGGTGGCGCCGCCTCTACCTAGGCATCGAACGACCATACACAGGTATATCCGGCAGGACCGGTGCACACCTTGCAACGTGTCCCTAGGCTCTCTCACCGCCGGCCTGCGCCCCCGGCGACCGGCGCGAAAAGCCAGTGCAGTCATTTACTGCTTCGTGCTGGCGTGCCGCTGCCGACAGCGCGGCGAGTGTCTTTGCCCGTTCAAAGTCCGGTGTCTGGTCGGAACCGACGCTCGAGTGTCAGCAAGAGGGTATGAGCGAACGGCCGAAGCTGGCCCAGAGGGAACCTCGAAAAACCTCCGTTCTTGGTAAAATTACGTCATCCTGAATAAATCTGAAGAG
>Ga0335083_10007738_pt1 | contig 13233 bp, 13 predicted proteins | sample Lox_Sample_42_FD_206716 | JGI IMG/M metagenome (GOLD analysis project Ga0335083, IMG submission 206716) | Soil microbial communities from Loxahatchee National Wildlife Refuge, Florida, United States - Lox_Sample_4.2 | ecosystem: Environmental > Terrestrial > Soil > Wetlands | place: USA...
TAATCCCCGTTCACCAATCGATCAAAGTCACTGTGGCGAAGGATTAGGTGTTCACCAGTTCCAATGGGATCCCTGCCGTCCGCATGGCCTCGAAATCCCGGTCGGTGGTGAGGATCGGAAGGCGGTGAGACAGAGCGTAACAGGCGATCAGGAGATCGAGGGTCTTCGCCGTGACACCTCGGCGCGCGACCGCGAACCCGAGGTCCCCGGCCTCTTCCCATAGGTTCGAAGGCTGCGACAGGGCCTCGCAACCCCCGAGGTGGGGAAGGACCAGGGCACGGTCGGCCTTCGAACGCAGCCCCCGGCGGATCTCGGTTTCGACGGGCCCGCAGATGGCGGCGTCGCCGTCCAGCAACGCTTGATCGACGCGAGCGGCGCAGGGGCCGCGATCGCGAAAGAAGGCGATCCAGGCCGAGGTGTCGATCAGGATCACCGGCGCGTGCCCGTCAGATCGAGATCGATCCGGATCTTGCCCCGAAGCGCGCGCAACGCCGAGCGGTGGGCGCGTTTCTCCAGCTCTTCCAGCCCCGCGATGATGGTGTCCGTAATTCCCTTGCCGGTGATCGCGCGCGCCTGCGCCAGGGTCTCGGTGGGGAGATTCACGGTCACCTTCGTCACGCCGCTGGCCACGACGAGAGTATACATTCAATCGACCAGCTTTTTACAGCTCAAAATATGGTCGTGGTCGGGGCCGCTGGCGCGGGAGGGTGATTCCGCCGATGGTGCCCCGGGCCCGGCTTTCGGCTAAATTGCGCGGCTCATGTCCGCCGCTCGCCAACAGCTCGCCGAGGCCCACCGCATCGTCGTGAAGCTCGGGACCCACGTCGTCATGCGCGACGGGGCCGAGCTGGCGCGCGAGCGGATCGACGCGATCGTCGGCAGCCTGGCGGGGCTGCGCAAGGCGGGGCGGCAGGTGCTGCTGGTCTCGAGCGGGGCGGTGGGGATGGGGATGGGGGTGCTGGGGCTGACCGAGCGGCCGCGCTCGCTGGGGCTGCGCCAGGCCTGCGCGGCCGTGGGGCAGGGGCATCTGATGAGCGTCTACACGCAGGCGTTCGCGGCGCGTGGGGTGGCGGCCGCGCAGGTGCTGCTGACGCAGGACGACCTGGCGGATCGGGACCGGGCGCTCTGCGTGCGCACGACGCTGATGCGGCTGCTGGAGCTGGGCGTCGTCCCGGTGCTGAACGAGAACGACAGCGTCAGCGTCGCCGAGCTGGTCGAATACCGCCGTGCGCAGGGGGGCATCGCGCCCGGGCCGGGGGCCTTCGGCGACAACGATGGCCTGGCCGCCCTGGTGGCCGTGTCGCTGGACGCGGACGCGCTGGTGATGCTGACCAACGTCGGTGGCCTGTTCACCGCGAACCCCAAGATGGATCCGTCCGCCACGCTGATCGGCGAGCTGCGCGATGTCGACGACCAGACCATGGGCCGGGCCAGCGGCAGCTCGGCGGCCGGCACGGGCGGCATGGCCAGCAAGCTGGCGGCGGCCCGGCTCGCCTCGTCCGAGGGGACGGCGGTGCTGATCGCAGGGGGCGAGCCGGACGTGCTCGAGCGGGCGATGGCGGGCGAAGAGGTCGGCACGCTGGTGTCGGTCACGCGGCGGCCGGCCCGGCTGCGGCACATCGCGGTCGGCGCGCGGCACCGGGGGGCGCTGGTCGTCAACGACGGCGCGCTGGCGGCGCTGACCGGCGCCAAGAAGGCGTCGCTGCTCCCGATCGGCGTGATCGGCGTCGACGGGACCTTCGACAAGGGCGACGTCGTCGAGATCCGGGACGGCAGCGGCCGCGTACATGGTCGGGGGCTCGTGAACTACGCATCCGACGCCTGTCGCAAGCTGGCCGGGCGGCACAGCGACGACATCGACGCCATCCTGGGCTGGCGGGGCTACGATGCGGTGATCACGCGCGACAACCTGGTCATGGGGGCTCTCTGATGGCGAACGACGACATCATCCGTGCGACGGCGGTGGCGGCCAAGCAGGCCGGGGGCAAGCTGGCGCGGCTGGGGCCGGAGCGGCGCTCGGCGCTGCTGCGCGCCCTGGCCGAGGAGCTGCGCGACAAGGCGCGGCGCGAGACGATCTTCGCGGCCAACGCCGCCGATCTCGAGCGCGCCAAAGCCGAGGGGGTCGCCACGCCGCTGGTCAAGCGGCTGGGCCTGGACGCCGCCAAGCTGGATTCCGTGTGCGACGGCCTCGATCAGCTGGCGGCCATGCCGGATCTGGTGGAGCGCGCGACGCTGCGCCGCGAGCTGGACGAGGGGCTGGTGCTCGAGCGGGTGACCTGCCCGCTGGGCCTGCTGGGCGTGGTGTTCGAGTCGCGACCCGACGCGCTGGTGCAGATCGTCGGCCTCGCCTGGAAGAGCGGAAACGCCGTGCTGCTCAAGGGGGGGCGCGAGGCGCTGGGGACGAACCGCGTGCTGGCCAAGGTCATCGGGGAGGTTCTGTCGGCCGCCGGCATCGACCCCCGCGCGGCCGTCCTGCTGGAAGGGCGCGAAGAGGTCGCCGCGGTCCTGGGCCTGCACGGCCTGGTCGAGGTGATCGTCGCGCGCGGCTCGTCGGAGTTCGTGCGCCAGATCCAGCAGACCAGCGAGATCCCGGTGATGGGGCACGCGGCCGGGGTGTGCCACCTCTACGTTCACGCGGGCGCGGATCCGGCGATGGCGGCGCGGCTGGCCGTCGACGGCAAGACGACCTACCCGGCCGCCTGCAACGCGACCGAGACGCTGCTCTGGGACGCGGCGGCCGGCGCCGCCCTGGACGCGTGCGTGGCGGCGCTGCAGAAGGCCGGCGTCGAGATCCGCGGCGACGCGGCCACCCGCGCGCGGGCGCCCGGCGTCCGCGCGGCCACCGACGCGGACTTCGGCTTCGAGTTCGGCGCCAACATCATCGCGGTCAAGCAGGTCGCCGGCCTCGACGAGGCGCTGGCGCACATCGCGCAGCACGGCTCGAAGCACACCGAGGCCATCGCCACCGGCGACGCGGCGGCCGCCGAGCGCTTCCTGGCCGAGGTCGACGCCGCGGGCGTCTTCCACAACGCCAGCACCCGCTTTGCCGACGGATACCGCTACGGCCTGGGGGCCGAGGTGGGGATCAGCACCGACAAGCTGCACGCGCGCGGCCCGGTCGGCGTCGACGGTCTCTTGACGTATCGCTGGTTGCTGCGCGGGCAGGGGCAAGAGACGGCGGCCTACGGCCCCGGCAAGAAGGCCTTCCGCCACCGGGATCTGCCGTGACGACCAAGCCGGCGCCGGAGCCGCCGGGCAAGTTTGGGCTGCCCTTCCTGGGCGAGGTGGGCGAGTTCCTGAAGGACGGGTTCGCGTTCGTCGAGAAGCGGGTCCGAACCTATGGGCCGATCTTCAAGACGCGAATTCTCGGGCGCGAGACGGCGGTGGTGGTCGGTCCCGACGCGGCCGGTGCGTTCGTCGACGAGTCCAAGGTCCAGCGCAGCGGCGCCATGCTGCCGCACATCCAGGCGCTGTTCGGCGGGAACGTCTTGCCGGTGCTGGATGGTGACGAGCACCGCGAGCGCAAGGCGTTCATCATGGCGGCCTTCACGCGCGAGGCGCTGGCCGCCTACCTGCCCGAGATGCAGCGGCAAGTCGGCGCCGCGCTGGCGCGCTGGGCCGCGCAGCCAGAGATCCGCTGGCTGGACGAGCTGAAGCGGCTCTCGCTGGAGGTGATCTGCACGACCATCCTGGGCCTGACGCCGGGCCCGACCTTCGACGCCGTCGCCCACGACTATGAGATCTTCACGCGCGGGTTCTCGGCGCTGCCCATCGGGCTGCCCGGCACGGCCTTCACCCGCGCCAAGCAGGCGCTCGACCGGATCCTGGCGGTCTACGAGAAGAACGTGCAGGAGCACCTGGCGACGCCGCGGAACGATGGGCTCGGCCGGATCCTGGCCGCCCGGTCGCCCAAGGACGGACGCAGCATCACGGTCGACGAGGCCAAGCGCGAGTTGCACCACATCGTGGTGGCCGGCCTCATCGTCTGGGCCTGGCTGGTGACGGCGCTGGTCGAGCTGGACCGCCACCCGGAGGTGCGCGACCGGTTGCGGGCCGAGGTCGCCGCCCTTCCCCCGATGCTGACGCCGGGCGCGTTCGCGTCGGCGCCCTACCTGGCGCAAGTCTCGATGGAGATCCGCCGCGTCAGCCCGGTGGTTCACGTCTTCTTCGGCAAGGCCCGCGAGAGGCTGGAGTTCGCCGGGCACACCATTCCGCAGGGCTGGATGGTGCTGTTCGGCATCCGTTCGTCGCACCAGCGTCCCGACATCTACGCGCAGCCCGAGGCGTTCGATCCGGAGCGCTTCTCGCCCGCGCGTCACGAGCAGGACCGGCATCCGCACGCGTTCGTGCCCAACGGGGCCGGCGACGCGCACACCGGGCACAAGTGCGCCGGCTACGAGTACGCGCCGCTCTTCCTGCAGGTGTTCCTGGTCGAGCTGCTGCGCGGCGGTTACGCCTGGACGTTCTCGCCGGGCCAGGATCTCTCGCTCGACTACGCGCTCATCCCGCCGGCGCCCCGCGATGGCCTGCGCGCCAAGGTCACGCGTCAGTCGTAGCCGGTGGGCGGCGAGACCGGCTCGCGCGCGACGGAATCGCGCGGCCCCAACACCTCGTAGATCAGGCCGCCGCCCCGCTCGACGCGGCGGATGACGGGGCGCGACCGCTCCAGCTCGCGCACGCGCGACCACGAACAGCGCGCGTACCGCGGGGAAACCAAGACGGCGCCCTCCGCGTGTTCCGCGTCGGGGGTGACGCTCGCCAGCGGTTCGCCCGCGTCCAGGGCCGCCAGCTCCGGTTCCCAGGCGCAGACCCCCAGACGCGCCGGGGCCGGCGTGACGGCGCGGGCGGCGCGGACCGCGTCGCGCAGGCCGCTGGACCAGTAGTCGCCCTCGGTCCCCCACGAGAAGGGCCCGGCGTCGGGCTCGCGGAACAGCGCGCCGCGCTGCGCGCCGCCCAGGCCGCCCGCGAAGACGTTGAAATAGGCGGTCTCGAACGGGTGATAGGCCGCGATTGGCGCCAGCAGCGCCACCCCCGCGACGACCGCGGCCGCCACCCGGATCCACCGCCGACTGGGGAGGCGGCGCCAGGTCTCGACGAAGCCCAGCCCGGCCAGCGCGCACAGCGCCGGGACGTATTCGATGAAGTGCCGGTTGGCGTCGTAGAAGGCCGCGTGCGGCAGCGCGATCCGCAGCAGCGGCAGCAGCAGCCAGCTGGCCAGCAGCACCGCCACCGCGCGCCGCCGCGCAGGCGCCGCGCGGCCCGGCCAGGCGCCGGCGGCCGCCGCCAGCAGCACGATCGGCGGCGTCATCGCCAGCAGGCAGCGCAACGGGTGCGCCGAGAAGCCGCCGCGCGGGCCGGCCGAGAACGCCCGCGCGAATGCGACAAAACCGCCCAGCCGCTGGGGGAGCGCGCGCGGCCCGCCCCACCAGAGCCAGGGCCACGCGATCAGAAAGATCGCGCCCGCGATCCAGGGCAGCAGCAGGAGCGGCGTCCGCAGGCGCGGCTGGGCCCGCACGAACGGCCACAGGGCCGGCGCCGCCAGGACCAGCGTCAGCGCGGCGAACACCCCGTTCTGCTTGCACGACAGCGCCAGCCCCAGCCACAGGGCGGCCGCCCAGAGCTGGCGGCGGTTCCCGTCGAGGATCCCGACCCCGGCCGACAGGATGGTCAGCGCGTAGAACATCGCCGAGGGCCAGTCCTTGGCGTCATTCGCGAAGTGCCCCACCGCCGTCGGAAAGCAGGCCAGCGCCAGACCGGCCGCGATCCCGGCGGTGCCGCCCAGCAGCTCGCCCGCGAGCCGGATGAAAACGAACAGAGCGGCGACCGACAGCAGCACCAGGCCCAGATGGTGGCCGTCGGCGGGCCCCAGCCCCAGCGCCCGCCCGATGGTGGCGCTGGTCGTGGCCGCCACCAGCCCAGGCAGCACCGGATAGCGTTCGGGATCGCCGGCGGCGGGCAGCCGGGGGAAGGCTGAACGGAAGCCCGGCGGCTCGGGCGCCTGGTAATCGAGCGCGCCCGGAGCCGTGGGGTGGGTGAGCGCGAACAGCGTCCGATCGCCCGCGTAGAACAGCGCGGGCTCGTCGATCGTGACGCCCAGGTGCGGAAGCGACAGGACGGCGAGCAGGCCGGCGCCGAGCGCGATGGCGGCGGCCGCGCGCGTCAGGTCGTGATGGGCAGGTGCAGCCCGCACTCCTTGTTCTCGGGATCTTCCCACCACCAGCGCCCGGCGCGCGGGTGCTCGCCCGGTTTGATGGCGCGCGTGCAGGGGGCGCAACCGATCGACGGGTAGCCGCGGTCGTGCATCGGGTGGACGGGAACGCGGTGCTCCTGCGCGTAGGCGCGGACGTCGCCCATGGTCCAGCGGACCAGTGGGCTGATCTTCGCGATGTCGCCGTGGGCGCGGTCGATCTCGACCTCGGGCGTGTCGGTGCGGGTGACCGACTGCTCGTTGCGCAGGCCGGTCATCCAGGCCTGGCGGCCGGCCAGCGCGCGCCCCAGCGGCTCGACCTTGCGGATGCCGCAGCACTCGTGCCGCTCATCCAGGGAGTCGCGGAAGCTGTAGAGCCCCTTCTGCCGGATGAGCTGCTCGACGGCGGCGCGGTCCGGGAAAAACCATTCGATCTCGACCCCGTACTTCATCCGGACCCGCTCGGCCGTCAGGTACGTCTCGTCGGGCAGGCGGCCGGTGTCGATGGCGAAGACGCGCACGTCGGCGCGGGCCGCCTGGATCGCCATGTGGATGATGACGCAGTCCTCGATCGAGAAGCTGGACGCGATCACCAGCTCGCGGCGGTAGCGCTCCATCGCCCATTTCACCACATCGGGCGGTGGCGCGTTGCGCAGGCGGCGGGCCGCCTCCTCGAGCTCGGTCACTTCAGCGGGCATGAATCGCCAGCATAACCGAGAACCTCGGCGGACGTTATTCAATACTAAAATGGTATGGATATAGAGAATTGCCGTTGTCCCCGTCCGGCGTCTGAGCTACGATGTGGGCCTTTCTCGGGCAATTGGGCCCAAAAAATTCTGAACTGGAAATGTCAACAATGGCGGCGAGCGTGGAGTCCGGGCAGCCAGCACAGGCTGCGGCGCTGTTTCCATTGTTCTTGAAGTTGTCCGGGCGCGCGGTGGTGGTGGTGGGTGGCGGGCCGGTTGCGACCGCCAAGGTCAAGGCGTTGTTGGAGACGGGGGCAGAGATCTTGGTGGTCGCGCCGGAGCTCCGGCCAGAGCTGGAGGCGTGGGCGGCTGCGGGGAAGATTTCCATCGCCCGTCGTTGTTTTGAAGCGAGTGACCTTGGGGCGGTGTGGCTGGTGGTGGCGGCGGCCCCTCCCGAGGTCAATCGCGTTGTGGCGGCGGAGGCGGAGTCCCGGCGTCTCTACGTGCTCGCGGTCGACGATCCGTCGGCTGCGAGCGCGTACGGCGCGGGGACCTTACGGCGCGGCGGCGTAACGGTCGCCGTGTCGACTGATGGTCGGGCTCCGGCCCTGGCCGGCTTGATTCGCGAGGGGTTGGACGAGCTGCTCCCCGTCGATCTGGCCGACTGGAGCGCCGAGGCCGAGCGGCAGCGGGCCTCCTGGCGAGCGGCGCTGACGCCGATGACCGCGCGCCGCCCGCTGCTGCTGGAGGCGCTGAACCGGCTTTATCAAGCGAGGGTGTCGGGATGACGGAGCAGGGAACGGGGCGCGTGACATTGATCGGGGCCGGCCCCGGCAGCGCCGACCTGATCACCGTCCGCGGCGCGCGCCTCCTGGCCCAGGCGGACCTGGTGCTGTACGACGCGCTCGCGTCCGAGGAGATGCGCGGCTACGCCCCGAACGCCCGCTGGTTCTTCGTGGGCAAGCGGGCCTGCCGCCAGTCGATCGCGCAGGACGTCCTGAACCGGCTCCTCATCAAGTACGCGCGCCGCGGGCTGAACGTGGTCCGGCTCAAATGCGGTGATCCCTTCGTGTTCGGGCGGGGCGGCGAAGAGGCGCTGGCCCTGGCGCGCGCGGGCATCCCGTACGAGATCGTCCCGGGCGTCTCGACGGCGGTCGCCGCGCCGGCGCTGGCCGGCATCCCGGTGACCCACCGCGGGCTGGCGTCGAGCTTCCTGGTCGTCACCGGCCACCACGAGGCGACCTACGCGCCGATCCTCGACCAGCTCGCGCCCGGCAGCACGACGCTGGTGATGATGATGGCGCTCGGGCAGCGCGCGGCGATCGCGGCGCGCCTGTGCGCCCGCGGCTGGCCCGCCACGACGCCGGCCGCGGTGGTGGTCGGCGCGGCGACGCCCCAGAGCGCGCGCTGGATCGGCACGCTGGACAGCCTGCACGCGGCGGAGCTTCCGCCGGCGTCCGCGGGCGCGCCGGGGCTGCTGGTCATCGGCGCCGTCGTCGGGCTGGCCGCCGAGCTGGCAACAGAACTTTCTTCCACGCCCCCCCATTCTCTCGAGCAAAACAGCAAAGGACTGTCATGAGCGCTAACCCCATCGTTGACTTCGTTCCCGACGGCGCGGGCCGTCCCGGCTTCGCGGACCCGGAGGACATCGAGGCCTTCGTCGACATGCTCGAGCGCTTCGAGAGCGGTGACATCACCCCCGACGAGTGGCGCGCGTTCCGCCTGATCAACGGTACCTACGGCCAGCGGCAAGAGGGCGTGTACATGATCCGCGTCAAGCTGCCGCAGGGGGTCGCGAACGTCGCCCAGCTCGAGGCGCTGGCGACGGTCACGGAGAAGTGGGCCGGCAGCGGCGCCGGCCACGTCACCACCCGCCAGTGCGTCCAGCTTCACTTCGTGAAGGAGAAAGAAGCCGAGCTGGCTCTGCGGATGCTCGCCGACTCGGGCCTGACCACGCGCGAGGCCTGCGGCAACGCCGTCCGCAACATCACCGGCTGCCCGTACGCCGGCACGTCGGCCCACGAGCCGTTCGACTTCTCGCCCTACGCGGACGCGGTCACCAGGCACCTGCTGCGCGGGCCGTACTCGTCGGCGCTGCCGCGCAAGTTCAAGATCGCGTTCGGCGGCTGCTGCGGCTTCGACGACATCCAGGCCCAGATCAACGACCTGGGCTTCATGGTCACCACCGACGCGCAGGGGAACCCGGGGTTCAAGGTCTACATGGGCGGCGGTCTGTCGACGCTGCGCAAGGCGGGCATCCTGGTCCACGAGTTCCTGCCGGTCACCCAGGTGCTGGAGGTCTCCGAGGCGCTGGTGCGCACGTTCCACCGCATCGGCAACCGCAAGGACAAGCACAAGGCGCGCCTCAAGTGGGCCATCCAGAAGCTGGGCACGCCGGCGTTCCTGGCCGAGTACCAGAAGGATCTGGACGCCGTGCGGGCCGAGGGCGGACGTCCGCTGGGGATCGCGCCGGCCCCCAAGCCGCGCGCGGTTCCGGTGGCGGGCACGCCGGTCGAGCCGCTGCCCGAGCTCGCGGCCTTCCAGAAGACCAACGTCCGCGCGCAGAAGCAGCCGGGCTATTCGGCGGTGGTCGTGCGGTTGCCCAAGGGCGACATCGCGCCGGCGCAGTTCCGCGCGCTGGCCAAGCTGTGCGCCGAGTTCGGCGAGGGCTCGATCCGCACGACCAACGAGCAGAACCTGGTCATGCGCTTCGTCCCGACCTGGCGGGTGGCCGAGCTGCACCGCGAGCTGACCGCCATCGGCCTGGGGCAGGCCGGCGCGGGGACGATGGCCGACGTGCTGTCGTGCCCGGGCGCCTCCACTTGCAAGATCGCCGTCACCAACTCGAAGGCGCTGGGGGCCACGCTGACCGAGCAGCTGGACGCGCGGCCGGACCTGGTCAGCCAGGTGCCGGGGCTGGACATCAAGATCTCCGGCTGCCCGAACGGGTGCGGCCAGCACTACAGCTCGGTCATCGGGCTGCAGGGCGGGATGCGCAAGATCGACGGCAAGCCGGTGCCGCAGTACTTCATCTACATCGGTGGTGGCTTCGCCGCCGACGGGCCGAAGTTCGGGCGGATCGCGGGCAAGGTGCCGGCCCGTCGCGTGACGCAGGCGCTGGAGCGGCTGGTGGCGATGTACAGCGAGGAGAAGCAGGCGGGCGAGACGCCGCTGGCCTTCTTCACCCGCATCGAGCCAGCCAAGGTCGGCGCGCGCATCAAGGACCTGACCGAGCTGGACGCCGCGGCGGCCACGGCCGACGACTTCGTCGACTTCGGTGAGAACAAGGCGTTCGAGGTGGTCGAGATGGAGGGCGAGTGCGCGGCGTGAGCAACTTCGTCGCCGCAGTCGCCGCATGAGCCTCACCGTCAAGAACCTCACGAAGCGGTTCACGGCCTCCGGCACGCCGGCGGTCGCGGACGTGTCGTTCACGGCGGCGCCGGGCGGGATCACGACCCTGCTCGGCCCGTCGGGCTCCGGCAAGTCGACCGTCCTGCGCATCGTGGCCGGGCTCGAGCAGCCCGACACAGGTCAGGTGCTGTTCGGCGAACAGGACGTGACCACCGTCCCCGCGCAGAAGCGCGGGCTGGGCTTCGTGTTCCAGAGCTACGCGCTGTTCAAGCACATGAACGTGCGCAAGAACATCGCGTTCGGCCTGGGCGTGCGCAAGGTGCCGGCCGACGAGACCCGCCGCAAGGTGGACGAGCTGCTGTCGCTGGTGCAGCTGGACGGGCTGGGCGAGCGCTATCCCGCCGAGCTGTCGGGCGGGCAGCGCCAGCGCGTGGCCTTCGCGCGCGCCCTGGCCATCGAGCCCAAGCTGCTGCTGCTCGACGAGCCCTTCGGCGCGCTGGACGCCCAGGTCCGCGTCGAGCTGCGCGACTGGCTGCGGCAGCTCCACAGCGAGCGGAACGTCACCACCATGCTGGTGACCCACGACCAGGAAGAGGCGATGGAGGTCTCGGACCGCGTCGTCGTCATGCACGAGGGGCGGGTCGCCCAGACCGGCTCGGTGCGCGAGGTCTACGATCGCCCGGCCACGCCGTTCGTCGCGGCCTTCGTGGGCGGCGCCAACGTGCTGCGCGGGACGATGGTCGATGGGCGCGTGACCGTCGGCGCGCTGGCCGTTTCGCTGGCCGACGGCAGCAGCGCCCCCGACGGCATGGCGGTGAACGCCTACGTCCGGCCGCACGACGTGGCGCTGACCAAGGCCGAGGCAGGCGCGCCCGCCGTCTCGGTGGCGCGGGTCGAGCGCATGGCCTGGCTGGGCGGGACCGTCAAGCTGTCGCTGAAGCTGGCGGACGGCGCGCCGATGACCGTCGAGCTCCCCAAGTCCGAGGTGCAGGCGCTGTCGATCAACGAGGGCGACCTGGTGATGGCCAGCCCGCGCGACGCCAGGGTCTTCCTGGAGGACTACTCGATTTGAGGCTGACCACCCGCACGCGGTACGCCATCCGCGCGCTCTACGACCTGGCGTTTCACGCCGGCCAGGCCTGTCAAGCCAAGGAGATCGCGGAGCGGCAGAAGGTCCCGCTGAAGTTCCTGGAGCAGATCCTGCAAGACCTGCGGCGCGCCAAGCTGGTCGAGGCCCGGCGCGGCCCGCACGGCGGCTACGCGCTGGCGCGGCCGCCGGCCGAGATCACGCTGGCCCAGGTGCTGCGTGCGGTGCGCGGCCCCCTGGAGGATCTGCTGGGGATCGGCGCCGAGGGGAGCGTGGAGGACATCCCGTCGCTGGTCTGGGGCGAAGTCGGGTCGCGCATCATCGAGGTGCTGGAGAAGACCACGCTGGCCGACTTCATCGCGCGCGCCGAGGCAGAGGGCGTGCGCCGGGCCGCCGCGCCGGCCACGATGTACTTCATCTGATGGAAAACGCTCGCGTCGACGACGACATTCTGTCCCGCATCGGCCGGACTCCGCTGGTCCGGTTGAAGCGCCTGCCCGCCCCAGGCTCGGCCGACGTGCTGTGCAAGTGCGAGCAGTTCAACCCGGGCGGCTCGGTGAAGGACCGCACCGCGCTGGCCATGGTCGAGGCGGCCGAGCGCGAGGGGCGGCTGGTGTCGGGCAAGTCGACGCTGATCGAGGCGACCTCGGGCAACACCGGCATCGGGCTGGCCCTGGTGGCCGCCGTGAAGGGCTATCGCTTGATTCTCACGATGCCCGAGAACATGTCGCCCGAGCGGATGGAGCTGCTGCGCGCCTACGGCGCCGAGCTGCACCTGACGCCGGCCGAGCGGGTCATGCGCGGCGCCGTCGAGAAGGCAGCGGCCATCGCCGCGACCACGCCGGGCGCGTACATGCCGCAGCAGTTCCGCAACCCCGTGAACCCGGTCGTCCACTTGAACGGGACGGGTCCCGAGATCCTCGAGCAGCTCGGGGGCCGCGCCCCCGACGCGTTCGTGGCCGGCGTCGGGACGGGCGGCACCATCACCGGCGTCGGTCAGGCCCTGCGCGCGCGCCGCGCCGACGTCGCGCTCATCGCCGTCGAGCCGGCGAACAGCGCGGTGCTGTCGGGGGGCCCGTCCGGCCCGCACCGGATCCAGGGGATCGGCGCCGGCTTCGTCCCCGAGATTCTGGATCGCGCCCTGCTCACCGAGGTCCGCCGCATCACCGAGGAAGAGGCCGAGGTGACCCGCCTCGAGCTGGCCCGCCGCGAAGGCCTGCTGGTCGGCATCTCGGCCGGCGCGGCCGTGCGCGTCGCGCTGGACGTGGCCCGGGCCCTGGGCCCCGGCAAGACCGTCGTCACCGTCCTGCCGGACACCGGCGAGCGCTACATCTCGGTCGGAACCGCGCGCGCCCGGCGGACCTGAGTCCCGCGGCTCCCGCTCGATTCGCGGAGCGCTCACCGTCTCATCATCGATGGGCTGGCGCGCCACATCGACGCCTACCGGCGCAGCTCGTCCTTCTTCAAGGACCGGAGCGGGCTGCTCGACGACTTCGTGCTCGCCCGCGCCTGCAAGTAGCCGGCTGGCGCAGGAAGTCTGGCGCCTGCCTCCTCATGGCACCGTGACGCCGAAGTCCGTGGTCTGCAGGCCCACGCCGCCCTTCCAGATCTCGAAGCCGGAGAAGACGTTGGTGAGGTACCAGCCGCTGCCGAGGCACTTGGTGCTTCCGGAACATGTCCGGCCGACGGCGTCCTGGATGAAGGCGCCCAGCGGGAAGCTCCAGGAGTTCATCTTCTGCTGCGCGACGTAGGAGACCACGGGCTTGCCGTTGTTGGTGCCGTACCAGATGTTGAACTGCTTGCCGTTGATGGTGGCGGTGCCGTTCGTGATGGTCGCGCCGACGGGCTGGTTGTCGCTGGGCTTGTAGTACCAGACCATCAGGTAGCCGCCGCTCGGGGCGCCGGCGCTGGGATCCCCGCCG
>Ga0335083_10007739_pt1 | contig 13233 bp, 19 predicted proteins | sample Lox_Sample_42_FD_206716 | JGI IMG/M metagenome (GOLD analysis project Ga0335083, IMG submission 206716) | Soil microbial communities from Loxahatchee National Wildlife Refuge, Florida, United States - Lox_Sample_4.2 | ecosystem: Environmental > Terrestrial > Soil > Wetlands | place: USA...
TGACGGCAATTCGTGCGTAGCAAGCCAATCGGCGATTTTTTGTTGCTGTTCTTTTGTGATAGTGCTCATGCTGTTTTCTCCGTGGTGAATGGGCTTACGACGGATAGTAACGGTTTGTTATCTTCATTGTCAATAAAATCTTTCGGCGGTGTGTAATAGCGCATCGTCGTCGTGCGGCCTGTCGTCCAGCCGCGCGCAGTCAGCCATTTCGTGTACTCGCGCGTCTTGATCATGCGTCCGCTCGGCGTCGTGTCGAGCGCAGCGCGAATCTGCGAGCCCTTCACACGGCCGTCAAACTGCCGAACGAGTTGGCGCAACAGATCCGGCAAAATGTCGTCCATGTCCGATGCGACCGTGCCGATACCGCGCTTCATGTCCTGCTCGTTGTAGTCGAATACTGCGTCGGCGGCGCGCTCGATCAGCCGCGCATAGGCGCCATCTTCGGAACAGAAGCGCGCTTTCGCCTCGGCGAACAGCTGCGGTGCCTCGACGACCCAATTCGGGTCAATGCGGTGCTCGACCAGCACCGGCATCAGGCGCCGGTTGCCTTCTTCGTCGCGGTTCAGTTCGTGCTTGTTCGCCGTGCCGATCAGCACGAAGCGGCGCGGGTGCGGCTCTGCGCGGCGCTCATATGGTCCGCGGTACACGTCCTGGCATTCCGTTGTCCACATCTTCACGTCGTCGACGTCACGCTTGGCCATGCCTGACATTTCGCCAAGCTCGGCAATCGCGCTGACGCTCGCCGCCATCGTCATCTTGATTTCGTCGCCAAAGGAGATCGCCGGCGGTGGCGGAAAGCCCATCGAGCGCGCGAGACTGTCGACGAAGCGTGATTTACCCGTGCCGCCTTTACCGATCAGCACCGGCACGATCGGACATGGCGCACCGGGTTTGAGTTGGCGCATGACAATGCCCGCGAATAGCACCTGGCCAGTTAGCATGAGCGCGTCAGAAGGGAACGCGCCACACAAATCCGAAAAGAACGTGTCGAGGCGCGGGACCTTGTCCCATTGCGGCAGCGAGAGGACAGCGTCTTTCCACGGATCGATGCGATTGCGGTGTGCGATGGTTTCGAGCGCGTCCTCGATCGGTTTCTTCGAAACGTTGTTGCATCCGATGCGCGAGAGCGCGTCGAGCAGATCGCCCGTGTCGGGCACGTCGTCCAGATCGACTGAATACGTGCTTGCATTGAACCGCGGCACGCAGCCGATCTCGCGCAGGAGCAGCGAAACGCCGTGCGTAATGTTCACGAGCGGCGCGGACTTCTTGCCGGCTGCTTCGGGGTATTCGACCAGTCCGCACAGTTTCTCAGCGGCCATGTCGAGCGGTGAGGCCAGCTCGGCGGCACGTTCGTCGGTGAACTCGAAGAATTCCTGCAGCTTGTGCGACCAGATGCCGGCCTTGTCGCCGATCATCACAATTTCGGCTTTCGTGCAATGGCGTGGTTCAAGATCCGGGCGCCAGGAATCGAACGGATCGGCGCACTGGAATCCGAGTGATGCAGGGAGCGCGTCGACGATCTGCTGCACGGTCTGGCGGCCGATGTCCTTCACGAACACGACCCAGGTCGCCGGCAACCGATGATCGCCGAGCGCGCGCGTCGCGAGCAGGCCGAAGCGCTCGCCGTCTTTCTCGTCAAGCCCGTTCGCTATCGCGTTTGCGCGCTGATAGTCGATGGCTATTTTCTTCGCTTCGCGGCGGCGCGCATTCTTCGCGTCGCGTTTCATCGTTTCATAGCGGCGTATGTCGATTTCACGCACCGGCGCGAGCAGTGGTACTTCGAGCAAGCCTTCAGGAGAACGCGCACGCAGCGGCGGCCCAATCGGGCGCGACGCGCGCACGACGAATGCCTGGTCTTCGGGAATGTCACGCACAACGCCGTCGACACAAACGGGATTCGCCTCGAACATCAGGCGCGACGGTTGGTAGACCAGCGAGTCCGAGAGCTGGCGCACGAGCAGCGCACCGGATTTCGAAATCTTGATCGAACCGCGATTCGCGAGCCACTGCTCGGCCTGCATGCGTTTCGCGAGATCGGGAATATCCACGCCGCGGGTGACGGCGAAATAGACGTGCACGCCACGCAGGCCGCGCCCGCCGACGAACGAGGATGACGACGGCCGCGCGACACGCGTGATATGCGTCAACCAGGGGTGACACGCTTCGAGCGCGTCGAGCACGGTATGCACAGACACGAAGTCGCCACCATCGACGTCGACGTCGATCGGGCAGAGTGCGGGTCCGGTTGTCCAGTCGAACGCCTCGTTAGTACGCGCGACGGCATCGCGGCGGAATTCGACACCGGCGCGCGTGGTGAGCGCGGTGTCACCGACGCGCGGCACGCCGCACGTGATCGCCTGTTGCGGCGTCAGGTTGCGCAGGACCGCATCAAGGTTCGTCACGTCGTCGATGGTGCACAGCCGGGCGTGCCCTTCGGTCATGTGCGCGATTGCGGTGGATTCGATCTGTCCGTGCTGGTTGAGTGAATAGCGCTTCGTCAGTTCGCAGTTACTCGCTGCGATCTGTGTGAATGTGATTGTTGGCATCGTGCGGCCCGAGTGGTGCGGTCAACAGATTTTGTAGAATTTGTAACGCGGCGTCCAATAGCATCAAGCTATCGAAATTCCCACTCTGGAAGCTGCCGAAACGATCGCGTCCAGTTCTTTGCGCGCGGATGCGAAGCCGACTTGCGCGACATGTTCTGCGAACAATGGGCAAAACATCATGTGCGTAGCGGGCACCGACCAGAATTTAGGTTTCTCGCTGTACATGTAACCAGTGCGATAAGTCCACACTGGCGCAGCGCCGGTTTCGCAGCGCAATTCGATGTAACGGCTGACTGGCGCGCCCATTTTGTTCTGGGCGCGATAGTGCGCGCGGAAAGATGCGTAGCCGTCTGTGTAGTGTGCAGTACACGTATGCAATTTGTGCAGGCTGCCCGGTTCGATCATTTCTATATGATTCATGACTATTCCACAAAAGTTGGTAGAACAAATAGTACACGAACTGCCATCTTTTGTGCAACCCGTAACTGACGATCCATGACAGAATGACATGACTTTATATATTATGAATTAGTATCTGTGATCTTAGAGTGATCTAATTCCTATAGTTATATACCAGTAGACCATATAGAGAGTCTCCCTGAAATGACGTTGTCACGCGTCATTTTGTCATTCGTGTCATGGTCGACGTTGCCGAAATTTTACCCACACGCTACACTTGCGCGACACTCTCACGTAAAGGACGTAACAACTATGTCGAATCCCGTTGTCATTCACTCCAAACTGTCGTTTTCGGGCCGCGAGCGGTGGCGCGCATGCCCGGTTTCGGTCCAATTGTCCGAGGGCATGCCTGACAAATCGAGCCCGGCCGCCGCCGAAGGTACGGCCGCGCACTCCGTTGGCGAATGGTACGTGCGCCAGCTCGGCGAAGCGTACGGCCTGCCGCCGGTCAATCCCGCGATGCTGCAGGAAGCGCCAATGCAGCCGTTCCCCGAAGGATTCGATCCGAAAGGCAAAACGGTAGAGGCGTGGAACGAAGAACTGCGCGCGCACGGCAAGGCGTACCGCGCGTTCATCCTGTCGCTGATCCCGGCCGGTGAGCAGGCGTTCATCTCGATCGAGCAGAAGGTGCGCGCGAAGTCGATCAGCGAGCACCTGTTCGGCACGGCCGATTGCCTGATCTGGCTGCCGCGCCTGCGCAAGCTGATCGTGGTCGATTACAAGTACGGTTTCATGGAAGTCGAGATTGGCGAGTTCGACGCACTCGGCAAGCTGGTGCGCGCAAATGCGCAGTTGTCTGCCTATGCGGTTGCCGCGCTCGACCAGTGCACGCTTGATGCAACGGGCGGCATCCAGCTCGCGATTTACCAGCCGCGGCGCACGTTCGGCAAGCCCGAGCAAACTCTCGACCTGACCGCCGGCTGGCTGGAGGCAGAGCGCGCCGCGCTCGCGCGCGAGGTCGCAGCCGTCGCGGCGCCGGGCGCGCCCAATCCGGGCGCGCACTGCCGCTACTGCAAGGGCAAGTCGAAGTGTCAGCCGGTGCACAATGCCCTTGGGACTGCAATACAGGCTCATGGCGGGCTTGTCGACCTCCTGTCTATATCCAAGGATGCCTTGATCGATTTGTGGTCAGCACGGGCCGCTTTTAAGGCTTTCTGGGAGGACGTCGAGGAGTTGATCGAGCAGGAAGTGAAAGCCGGCAATCCGCGCCTTGCGATCAAGGAGACCAAAGGCCGCGCGATGTGGGCCGATCAGAACGCCGCCGCGCTCACGCTACTCGCGCTCGGCCGCACCGATCTGCTCAAACCTGGCAACGTGTCGGATTGCGCGCCACACCTGCCCGAGGACTGGAAAGCGCAGTTGATCTGCTCCAGCGCGCCGGGCCGCTCGATCAAGCTCGTCACCGAAGTCTCGCCGTCGCAAGTCGCCGCGACTTTCGCGAAATATGCAAAACCTGTTGACAAGGTACAAAGCTAACGTTTAAAGTTTGTCTCACGGCGAACGACCAAGAGCGAGGCGGGTAAGTGGAAGCCGCTGATTGTTTGCCGTGCCCTTAACCTTTATCTGGAAACTTCGAATCATGGCTATTACCGATCACGTCGCAATCCTCGCGCATTCCTCGCTCGACGCCCCGCGCGTCAATCGCCTGAATCCCCAGAAGCCCGCCTCGTTCTACGCGCAGATCGCGTTTCCGCCGTCCGCCGCTGGCGAACTGCAGGCGCTCGCCGCAGCCGTTGCGCCCGGTGGCAATCTGGCCGGTCTCGAAATCGGCGTCAAGACGAATGGTTCGCTCGCGAAACCGCTGCCGGGCATCCCGGCTGACTGGTTCGTCGTGCGCAGCTCGACGCAGTTCGCCCCGTACGTCGCCGATGGCGCAGGCAATCAGCTCGATCAGAGCAATCCGGCCAGTCACGGCACGATCAAAACGCAGTTCTACGCGGGCAAGAAGGTGCGCGCGGCGTTGAGCGCATTCGCCTGGACGTACGCCGCGACCGGCCGTCGCGGTATCTCGTTCAACCTGCAGGGCATCATGGCTGCGGACGAAGGCGAGCGCCTAAACATCGGTGGCGGCGCGATTGTGAATGCGTTCCAGCAGTACGCCGATCCGAGCAAGGCCGCAGGTAGCACGCAGGCTCCGGGCGCGAATGCGCCGCTCGCGCCGCAGGCACCGGCTGGCAATCCGTTCGCCACGCAGCAGGCACAAGCGGCCGCGCCAGCGGCGAGTGCTAACCCTTTCGCGCAGGCGGCGCCGGCGAGCAACGCAAACCCGTTTGCAACGACGGCCTAAAGCGATTCAGGGCGGGTATCGAGGATGCCAAGTTTGCGCGCCGCCAATGGTCGGACGATGAAGATCTGAGACCACTATTCAAGCGCGACAGCGAATTTGGTTTCTGGTACTGACGCAAGGCCCGCTACGGCGGGCCTTTTCTTTCCCGATTGAGTTACATTGTGTTAATATAATTCTGACGTAACCAACACACTCTCCAAATGAACGAACAGATAACACAAGACATTCTCGGTCGGATCGTGCTGCTCGACACGTCCAATCTGGATAGCCTGGTCGACTCCATCAATGCGATCCGCGAAGCGTTGCACGCAATCTCGCCGTTCCGGCAGGAGCCCGTTGACTTTGTCAAATGGGTCAAGAATACGAGCGTCTACGCGAACGACTACAACCCGAACAGCGTCGCGCCGCCCGAAATGGAACTGCTGCGCGTGTCGATCGAGGCAGACGGTTATACGCAGCCGATCGTCGGCATGCCAGACGGTGACGGGAAGCATGAAGTGATCGATGGCTTTCACCGCCATCGCGTCGGCAAGGAAGCGCCAGATATCCGCTCGCGAGTGCATGGCTATCTGCCGATCGTGATGATCAAGGAAACGCGCTACGACAAGTCAGACCGCATGGCGGCGACAATTCGCCATAACCGCGCGCGCGGCGAGCACAAGGTCGAATCGATGTCGGAAATCGTGATCGAGCTCAAGCGCCGCTTCTGGTCGGATAAGAAGATCGCCGCCGAGCTCGGTATGGAGCCTGACGAAGTGCTGCGATTGCAACAGGTGACGGGTCTTGCAGGACTGTTTGCCGATCAGGAGTTTTCCGAGGCGTGGGAAGCTGAATCGTTCCGCGAGGTGGAAGGCGATGACGAACGCGCCTGAAGAATGGGAAGTCTGGTATCCGTACTGGTTCTGGGAAGAGTTCTACTTCAACATGTGGGGCGAAGTGCCGAACCGAAAAGAGTGGTTAGCACGCGCGATCGAGTTCACCGGCGACCACGAACTGTATGGCCGCTGGATGCTGCAAGTGGTGAAGGAGTGGCCGTGCTCGTGCGCGCACAATCTCACCAAGCGCGGCACAGGCCGCAAGGCGTGGATTGGGCACGCCGCAGTCGCGCGAGCCATTCAGTGCCCTGAAGATATCGTCAGAGAAGCCTGGGGCTATTTGACGCGAGAGCAGCAAGACCTGGCAAACATGAAAGCCCAACAGGCTATCGATAGGTGGGAATCGCAAAATGTCAAAAATCGGCCTTAACATCGACGTTCTCAGCGCCGCGAAGCAGCGCATTGAGTGGACTTTCGACAACTTCCCGCGCATCTATTGCAGTTTCTCCGCGGGCAAGGATAGCGGCGTGATGACGCACCTGGTGTGTGAAGAAGCGCGCAAGCGTGGCCGCAAAGTGGGACTTTTCATGCTCGATTGGGAAGCGCAGTTTTCTTTGACGATCGACTTTGCGCGCTCGATCTTCACCGAGTACGCCGATTGCATCGAGCCATATTGGGTTCAGGTGCCGATCAAAACATGGAATGCGTGCTCGCAGTTCGAACCCGAATGGACTGCATGGGACGAGTCGAAGCGCAACTTGTGGATCCGCCAGAAGGACGAGCTGGCGATCAAAGACCCGGCCACGTTCCCGTTCTGGTATGACGGAATCATGTTCGAGGAATTCGTGCCGACGTTCGGCCAGTGGTACGCGCAGGGCGAGCTGTGCGCGGCCTTTGTCGGTATCCGCGCGCAGGAGAGCCTGAATCGCTTCCGCACGCTCGCGCGCGACAAGCCAATGTATCAGGGCAAGCCTTTCACGACGAACGTCGTCGAGAACGTCTGGAACGTCTACCCGATCTATGACTGGCAAACCGAAGATATCTGGCGCTACCACGGCAAGACTGGCAAGACCTACAACAAGCTCTACGACCGCATGCATCAGGCCGGCATGACGCTGCACTCGATGCGCATTTGCGAGCCGTTCGGTGACGAGTCGCGTAAAGGCTTGTGGCTGTATCAGGTCGTCGAGCCGCAGACATGGGCGAAGCTCGTGCTGCGCGCAAACGGCGCAAACACGGGCAAAATGTACTCAGGTGAGCGCGGGAACGTGATGGGCAATCACACGATAGTCTTGCCCGACGGCCACACGTGGGAAAGCTTCGCGATGAGTCTGCTGTCAAGCACGCCGCCCAAAACGCGCGAGCACTACAAGAATAAGATTGCCGTCTATATCCAGTGGTGGAAAGCCCGCGGTTATCCTGATGGTTTGCCAGACGAGGCCGATCTGAAGCTCGAGAACGCCGGCAAGGTTCCGAGTTGGCGCCGTGTGTGCAAGACGCTGCTTCGAAACGACTACTGGTGCAAGTACCTAGGCTTCTCGCCGACGAAGACGAGTGCCTACAAAAACTACACCGACCTGATGGCACGTCGCCGCAAGGCGTGGGGCATTTTCAGCGATACGCCGGCATGAGAAGCCTAACGCTTAGGCTACCGTTCCCGCCGTCCCTGAATCGCATTTGGCGCGCGGTGCAGGGGCGCGTCGTGCTGTCGGCGGCGGCGCGCGAGTGGACGGTCGCGGCGGCGAACGCGATGCCGCGTGGGCGCGTGCCGCCACCGCTTGAGGGGCGTCTTGCGGTGACAATGCTGCTCGCGCCGCCGGCGAGCTACGGCAAGCGCAAGTTCGATATCGCGAACCGCGAGAAAATACTTTGCGACCTGCTGACGAAACAACGCGTCTGGCTGGACGACGAGCAGATCGACGTGCTACTCATCATGCGCGGCGAGGCGCGCGACAAAGGATACGTTGACATTCTGATAAGCGAATATTAGAATTGTTCTTACCTTATCAAGGAGTCGCCATGAATATTTACCGAATTGGTTTCATCGTCCGCTGCCCCAACAACAATAAGCCTATCTCATACGCGTTCGAACTCCGCACGCCGACCGAACAACGCGTCATGGTGGAAGATATCTGCGCGGCTGTAACGCAGCGTGAAGCGGCCTATCACGAGGATCTGGCCGACGATCTGCTCAAACAGTTTGGCGGACAGCAGGTTTTGCGTGCGCACCATCACGGCGTGGACATCGAAACACATCGCGGTTTCGAATCGCCGGGTCATGGCAGGCTGAAGCAACGCGTGCAGATCGGCGCCACGGTCTACGAGAAAGGGGTCGAAACGGCTCGTGTAGTCAACGCGCTGACAGGTGCCGCATGCGCGAAAGCATAGGCGCCCGGCTGAAGAGTCTGCGCGCGGAGACCGGCCTGTCAGCGCGCGCGGTAGGCGAAGCGGTGCGGATGAGTGGCCGCTATCTGCTGGAGGTCGAGGCCGACATACACGAGCCCGGTTTGTACAAGTCAGCTGAACTCGCGAAGTATTACGGCGTGAGTATCGACTACGTCGCTGGACTCACGGACAAGCGGCGGAACCCTTACGTACCTCACACGTGAAATTTTTGATTGATGGCAGCCTGTCCCGATGTCTTAAGCGTTACGAACAATGGCCAGACGGCGTCGGCGGGCAGCTGCTTACTCCACTCACTTCTTACAGGAACGTTTCACGCGTGTTCGGCATTGACAACGGTGCGTTCTCCTACTTCGACGAGGCTGCTTTTACCCGGCTGCTACGGCGCGAGCTGCCAAGAAAGCAGGATTGCCTGTTCGTGTGCGTGCCCGACAAAGTTGGCGATCACATCGAGACGCTAATTATGTGGGAGCAGTACAAGCACCTTGCCGAAGGGTGGCGGCGCGCGTTTGTTGTGCAGGACGGCTTTACAGGCGCGCCGCCGGACGCAGACGTGTTGTTCATCGGCGGCACGACGGCGTTCAAGGATAGCCGCGAAGTCGAGCAGATCGTGTGCGACGGCGTGGCGCGCGGCGTGCATGTGCACGTGGGCCGCGTGAATGGTGCGAAGCGCTTCTGGAAATTCAGAGCGCTCGGCGCACATACTTGTGATGGATCGGGCGTCAGCCGGTTCGATCACATGCTGGAAAAGATTCGGGATTTTCGGAGTTGACATGCAAGACACTTTCGCCGTGCGGCTGTTGCGGCTACAGTCGCAGCGCGGCATCGACAAGCGACAGTTGATGGAGATGACTGGACTGAGCGAGTATGCAATTCGTAAATTCCAGACGTGCGAATCCAATCCCAACATGCGCAGCCTCGTCGCGCTCGCGAAAGCGCTCAACGTTTCGCTCGACTATCTGTGCGGACTCAAGGACCAACCATGAAAACTTCAATCGACCATCTTGCAGATGCGATCACGACGGCGCTGGACGATACGCCGGCGGTCGACGTATTGACTCTTATCACCGGCGTATTCGTGGGGCTAACTGTCGAACTGATTCGCAGAGAAGGTCACGCCATCGATAGAGCTATCAAAGTGGACGGGGGTGCGCAGCGTGACATCACTATTCACGCACCGAAAGGCAAGCCATGAAACGACTTCTCTTCGCAGCACTCCTCGCACTGCCGATCGCGGCGCACGCCGGCTCGTGGTTCCAGTTCGAGGCCGGCACGGGGCTCGCATTCACGAAAGACCTGGGCGACGGCACCTGGATTCAGGAAGGCGTGCCGCATTCTGAGACGCTCAACACAAAGGCCTTTCTGGCCGGGCTGCGCGGTGAGCTGTACGAATCCGCGCGTTACGATCTGGCGTGGCACCTCGACTATGTCTACTTCGGCACACAGCGCGCCTCGTGCATGTGCGTGCCCGACACGGAATACAATCCGAAGTCGCATACGGCTGCGGTGCCCGGCTACATCCCGTTCAACTCGTCCGGGCATATACAGGGCGTCTCGCTCACGTTCGAGCCCGGCTACACGTGGGGCGGCGTGCGCTTTTCGGTCGAGGCCGGTCCCTGGGTCTTCTGGGATACGTGGCACGTGCACCGCGTCGATCCTGCCTGGCCCGGGATCGACGATCTGTCGCACGTGACAAAAGCGCAACTCGGATGGGTCGTCGGCGCGCGCGTCGAGAGCGGTAGTTATTCCGTGTCATACCGCTACTACAACGAGCCGCAGGACTGGTCGACCGGTTCGCCGGGCATCGCGAGCGGCACGCACATGCTGATGTTCACCGGACGTTTCTGATATTGACAAATTGTTGTAATTGAACTAACTTTTGCAGGTCTTTCAACCCTTGGAGAATTCATGAGTTTTCTCGACTCACTCAAGCAGGACGCGCTCGCGGTCCTGCACGCCACGGCTAACGCGCTGCATGCGCAGCTTGCCAATACGCTCGCGCAGGCCGGTCACGCCGTGACCGAAGCCGATCACGTCGACACGCTGGTCAAAACCGCACAGGCCGCCGCTACGGGCGCCGCGAGCGCGCCTGCCGCGTCGACCATTGCGCCGAACTACGCAGACGCCGCGCTCGCGCGCTTCAATCAGTCAATGATGGTCGCGCTTGTGCAGTTCGCGCAGCAGCACCTGCCGGCGAAGTTCCAGGGCGTTGCAGAAGAAGCGGCGACAGTCGTCGAGACTGCCGCCGCTGGCGCGCCGGTCGCGGCGATCGTCGATGATGGTCTGAAGGTCGCGCAAGCTGCCGTCAGCGTGGTCGAGCCGAGCGCGGCGCCGATCGCCGCTGTGGTCGAGCCGATCGTTGAACAGGTAATCGACGATCTCGCCGGCGCACCGTCGTCGACGGAGCCTGTCGTCGCGTCGAACTCCGCGCCGGCGCCCGGGCCCGCAATGAATCAGAACGGCGTCTGATCAGGCGAGACTACCGCCAGCGCTGACGTAGGCCGCCTGGAGGGCGGCCATTTCGTTTTGGGGTTGGCCGTAGTTGTTGCCGGGCAGCGAGGCCCATATGCTCGAGCATGCGGCGACGGCCGCGGCGAAGTGGCCGGCGTCGATCAGCGGCAGCGCGCTGCGCTCGCGGATCTGCTGCAACGCGATCAGATCTTGCGACACAGGGCCGAAGTCGGGCAAGTGCAACCGCGCGATGTAGACCAGCGCATAGCGGTTCAACACCTGGTAACGCCCTGCCGCGGTCGAATTGAGCGCGCGGTTATAGACGTTCGGCGGCGAAGCGTAGGGGGAGAACAGCAGCGGATGCGACGGCGTCGAACCGACCAGCACGTTGTAACCGTCGTCAGATTTCGCGAGCAGCGCCGCGCCGATCTCGCTCGACGCGATCATGTCCAGGAAAGCTACGCGATTCGCGCCGCCGGCCTGCTGCGCGGTGATGCGTGCCATCAGGGGTTCGCTTTCGCGACGATCGCCGCGCAGACGTCGCCGCGCTGCGCGCATAGCTGCGCGGTGACAGCGGTCAATTGCACGATGGCCGCGTCGATGCGCTCGATGTGCGCGCGGTTGTCGTCGCGCACGGCATGCACCGCGCGCAGCGCAGTGACAGACGCCGCCAGATTGGCGAGCGTCAGAATCATCAGAAGCGTGATGATGTTGCGAATGTGGTTAGCGGCCATCATGATCCGTCCTGTCGTCGGCATTACCCATTGTAGGCGCATTTTCAATGGGGTTCGTGTAACTATTTGTTTCCTCTGATCTTTCGCGCGTTTCGGGCTCGATGCGCACGCCCAATTTGCTTTCGATCAGACGTTCCAGGTAATCGATCGTGCGCTGCGCGCCGAGCCAACCTGAGACGCCGACAAAGACGAACGTCAGGTCGTCGGAGATACCGCCGGCGTGGCACAGCTTCGCGACAAGCAGACCGACGAACCCTGCGCCGAGCGCGCCGAGCATGGCGGTCTGCCAGGTCGACGCTTCCTTGCGCATGAGCGCGCCTATCAAACCCCCGAAGAAAGCCAGCGCGACTTGCGACAGGCTCTCGAACCACTTGTCGTTATCAATCTGCATGGGTCATTTTCCGATCGCCCACCATCCAATGTTCGCAGAAGCAATGCCCGCGCCGGTCGCCGACGCTGCGAGCAGCGTTGCCGATGTACGTGTGGTCGCTGTGGTGTTATAGGTAATGACGCCTGTCGACGGTGGCGTCGTACCGGACACGACATAGGTCGAAACTACGGCAAAGACAAAGTTCGGAAAAGCGACTGGAAAATTGAAAGTCGCCACACCGGAACCGTTGGCCGTCGCGACCCCCCACTGCAGATACAAGCCGTTTGGCAATACGGTGTAGCCCGACGTCAACTGACTGGAGGGGAATTGGCCGAGCGTTACGGGGTTCTGCGCCGTGGTCGCGTTGGCGACATTCTCCGGCGCCTGAACGATGTTCGTCCCGTCCCCGCTCACGCGCGTAGGCTGCGCGGTCTGCGGGATCGTCACGCCCGAACCCGCCGCCGTTTTCACGATGACGACATATGCGCCGGTCGTGCTGTTCGTGATCGTCCAGTTCTTTGTCCAGTTCGGCAGGACGATCGTCAGCGCTGAAGTGAGCGTACCTGCGAGCGTGATCGTGCCCTTGGCGGCCTGCGCGGGCGTCGGCGTTACCGTGCCGCCGGTCAGGCCAGTGAGCGCCGTCGTGCCGTACTGGAAGCCCGGCACCCACCCCGTACCGTTCGTGTCGGGGTTATTCTGATTGTTGTCCGCGATGCTGAGCCAGTCGCCCTTGAAGTCCGCGGCCTGCAGCTTGGCGCCGTTCGGGTAGCCGTTGATGTTCGAGTTCGATGCGAACACCGAATCGTACGGCCACCCGCCGCCGTTCAGCACCCACCAGGCGATGCGCGCGACCTGATTCATGCCTCCGTTGAAGTCCTCTCCTTGCGGCGGCACGCCGCCGGATTCAGGCGGCTGCATGGTGAGCGGCGGAAAGCCAAGCGTCTGCGAGGCGCGTGTCGGGTCGGACGTGGTGACAGGGAGCTCGACGCGCGACGAGTCGCCCTGCGCGAAGGGAACGTACCACTTGAGCGGAATCGAGGATTGTGCGGTCATATCGAACTCACTATTTTGATAGCCGGATTATATCAGTTACCCGTGCAGCGGTAGTTAAGCACGTGCGTGCCGGTGCTCGTGAGCGTGATAGACGTACCCGAACTTTGCGTCACCT
>Ga0335083_10007740_pt1 | contig 13232 bp, 13 predicted proteins | sample Lox_Sample_42_FD_206716 | JGI IMG/M metagenome (GOLD analysis project Ga0335083, IMG submission 206716) | Soil microbial communities from Loxahatchee National Wildlife Refuge, Florida, United States - Lox_Sample_4.2 | ecosystem: Environmental > Terrestrial > Soil > Wetlands | place: USA...
CCCCGAACCCGGCCGCCCGGCTCGCCGACTCGCCCGGGAACACCCGCGCCGACCCCGCCTGCCCCGGCCCCCGCCGCCCGGTGCTCGCCGCGTCCAGCGCCAGCACTTCATCCGCGGCCGCCGCACGGACCTCCGCCAGCTCCCCGGCAGTCAGCTCGTCTTCGCCGGGCGGCGGCGCGCAGGCTTCGGGGTCCCAGTACTCCTGGGGGTCGTCGAACGGGTCATCGTCCTGCGCGCACAGCCGGTCCAGCCAGGCCTCCCGGTCCTCGGCGCTGACCGGGTCGCGGTCCGGCCGGACGGGATCGTCGTCCCGCCCGGGGTCCGCGGGAGCCGGTACCGGAGACATGAACCACATCCGTTCGGAATAAAGATTGTTCTTCGAATATGATAGCGCAAAGACCGTCGAACCGCCAGCATTATCGGCATATTTCGAATAGAAAGGCGGATGATGCGGTGAGGTTCGAAAGAACCGGACGAACGCGGAAACAACGATAAAAAGGCGAAGAGCCCAGGTGACTGATTCCGGCGCTGCAAGCTCATCGGACCCATCCGCTTCTGCACGCCCGACTGCCCGGACACTGTTCTAGCCGGCCGGCTCCGTCGCAGGTCCGCCTGGCGCGGCACCTCCACCGAGGACGCGATCGACCGGCACCAGTGGTTCGCCGCCTGGCTGCGGGCGCACATCCAGCCCTGCTACGACACCAGCCAGCTCACCCCGCCGAGACCGCCGAGCGCATCGCCACCTGGATAAGCCAAAGCATGGACCACGCGGCACCGCCGACGGCGAACTGAGCTGCTGCCGGGCCCGGCCGCCTGGGCTGGGCAACGCCCCCAGCCAGACGTGGGCTTCCAGTGCGGCGAGGACCGCGTCCAGCCGGCCGTCGAGCGGCCCGCTCAGCTCCAGCACCGGGAGGTCCTCCCAGGCGTTCAGCGGGTCGTCGTAGGCCAGTTCCAGCCCGAAAGCCGGCTGGAGCGCCGACCCTCATCCTGATCAGGTGCCGGAACCGGAGTTATCCCGGGACGCCGCCATGAGCATCAGCGCGCCGTCCACGGTGGCCGTCAGCGGGATCCGCCGGTCGACCCCGGTCAGCCAGAGCAGCTTGCGGGTCTGCGGCCGGGCACAGACCGCGTGCAGGCTGCCGCCGTGCGCGGCGGCGCGCTTGGCCGTGCCGACCAGCGCCCCCAGCCCGGCCGAATCGATGAACGTGACCCGGTTCAGGTCCACGATCAGCGTCGCGCCGTGGTCCGCCAGTTCGAACAGGTGCTCCCGCAGCTGGGCCACGGTAGAAATGTCGATCTCCCCGGTGACTGCCGCGATCACGACGCCGCGTTCACTGCGCACCGTGATGGTCAGAGCGCCACCCATGACCAGAGCCTCCTTGTCCACGCCAAGCATGCCGGGCCGAAGGCCCGGGCAGCTACGATGATCACCCGCTAAACAGACAGGGTGCGGCTGCCCTACTGCCCGCCGGCATCTCGGTCATTCCGGCTCGGACGGGGAAGCTTTCCGGAGGCCGGCTCAAATGTCATAGCCCATTGCCAACGTGGACGTCATGCACAGAAGGGGGGCACCATGAGTGTCGTGACGATCGCCGAGGCCTGGCCCGCTGCCGGCCGCCCGTTCACCGTCGCCGAGCTGGATCGGATGCCAGATGACGGCCGCCGGTACGAGCTGCTGAGCGGAGCGCTCATCGTGAGCCCCCGGCCGACAACAATTCATCAGGTCGTAGCGGGACGGCTGTGTGGCACGCTGAGCAGCGCCTGCCCAGAACTGACCGTTTTCGAGATGGGGGAGGGCGGTTACGCCTTGGTGGCCAAAGCGGCGGGTTCCTTCGCCGCAGGGCGTCCGTTCACCGTAAGCATCGACCTGGCCGACCTGACCCGCGGATTGCCCCGCTGACCGGCGTAGCCTTCACGCGAGGCACGTACCTGGCCCGCTCGGCTATTTCCCGGCCTGGAAGAATGGCGGGCATGCCGGAGGAGCCGCCACCGTCGCCCGACCCATTCGCCCTGACGCTGTCGCAGCTAGAGGAGGCGATAGGCGGCGCCTTTATGCAGCAGATGTTGGACCAACTCAGTCGGCAGACGTTCGTCGGCGGCAAGCGCGTCGCCGTCCGGGAACTGCCCGGCTTGCCGAAGCAGGCCGCGACCACCGTGCACCGTGTCAAGGTGAGCCTGCACGGCGCTAGGCCGCCGGTCTGGCGGCGGATCGAGATTCCCAGCGCTATGCGGCTGGACCAGGTGCACGCGGTCATACAGGTCGCCTTCGGCTGGCATGGCTTGCATTTGCACGCGTTCGAGACGGTATGCGGGGAGTTCGGCGCACCGGACGACGATGACGACTGGGCGGAGCGGAAAGACGAGGCCACCGCCGCCCTGGCTCAGGTGGCCCCGGCCGAGAAGGCGAAGGTCGTATACGTCTACGACTTCGGTGACGACTGGCGACACGACATCGTGGTGGAGAAGATCGCGCCGGCCGAGCCGGGGGTCGCCTACCCGCGCTGCACCGGCGGGCGGCGGGAGGCGCCGCCGGAGGACTGCGGCGGGATCTGGGCCTTCAACGAGTTTTCGGCCGGGCTGAATGAGACCTTCGATACTAGTGAGGTCACAGCGCGGCTGGCCAGCCTGGCGAAGGTGCTCGTCGCTTCCTAAGGTCCTGAGCTGGCGAGTCTGTGGTGTAGCGCAACAGTTACAATGTAGTCATGACGACTCCGCTATCCATCCGTTTCTCCCCGTCGTTGCTGGCCCGGCTGCGGCAGCGGGCCAATGCCATGACGGGCGCCAGTGCCGCCGGGCTGGCGCAGCGGCTCATTGATGAGGGTTTGCGGATGGCTGATCACCCGGGCGTGATCTTCAAGGACGGCCCGTCCGGCCGCCGGGCCGCGCTGGCCTACGGACCCGATGTCTGGGAGGTCATCAAGTTCCTCCAGGAGGTCGATGAGCGCGGACCCGCCGCGATTGACGCCGCCGCGGAGGTATTCGCGGTCGATGCCAGCCGGATCGCCACGGCGATCAGCTATTACGGGGACTACGCTGGCGAGATCGACGCGGAGATAGCAGACGCCGACGAGGCATCGGCACGTGCCGAAGCGGCGTGGCTCGTCCAGCAGCAGCTCATCGCATGAACCAGCGGCCTGCCGCCAGGCTCCTGCTGGACGAGATGTTCTCACCTGCCATCGCGGCAGAGTTGCGCGAGCGCGGTCACGACGTGATCGCGGTAGCAGACCGGCCTGACTTGCGCGCAAAGTCGGATGAGGAGATATTCGCCTGGGTGGGCACGGAGAGACGATGGCTGCTCACGGAGAACGTGAAGGACTTCAGGCCGATAATGCTGCGTGCCTTGCCGGGCGGGCCACCCGGCTGCGGGCTGCTGTTCACCAGCAGCCGGGCCTTCCCGCGATCCAGGAAGAATCCCGGGCCGCTGATCAACGCCCTTCAGGCGTGGCTGACCGCCGGGCCACCAGCTCCTCCGGTAACCGAATCCTGGCTTCTCGACGCATCAGACTCTGCGTAACACCTCTCCGGCTTCCGCGGCTGCCAGTTAACCATGTGAACGCGGCTGGGTGCCGCGGCTGGACGGCATAGCCGTTGCGGCGCGTTGCTGGCGCAGTAGATATCGCTGGACCTTGCCGCTCGGCGTTTTCGGCAGCGCCTCAACGAAGTGCACGCGGCGCGGGTAGGCGTGCGCGGCGAACTTATCCTTGACGAGTTGCTGGAGCTCACCGGCGAGTTCGCCGGTGCCCCGGCTGGGGTCGCGGAGCACCACGAAGGCCTCGATGACCTCGCCGCGCAGCTCGTCTGGCACGCCGATGACCGCAGCCTCGATGACCTGGTCGTGAGTCACCAGCACGCTTTCGACGTCGAACGGCCCGATCCGGTAGCCCGCCATGATGATCACGTCGTCGTCGCGGGCCGAGAAGAAGTAGTTCTCGTCCGCGTCCGCGTATCCGCCGTCGCCGGTCAGCCACCAGCGCCCGTCCGGGGTAAAGCGCCCGGTGGTGTCCGGGTCGCCGTGATATCCGGTGAAGTGCGCCAGCGGGCTGCCGGTCATGTCGACCGCTATCCGCCCGGGCGTTCCCGCCGCCGTCGGCTCGTCGCGGTCATCGTGAAGGACGGCGCAGCTGAACCCGGGCAGCGGCTGCCCCATGGAGCCGGGCCGGACTTCGGTACGCACGTCGTCGTGCCACCCGTTGACGATGATCATGCCGTGCTCGGTCTGACCGTAGTGATCGCGGACTTCCGTGCCGAGCGCGGCCTTGGACCAGGTCACGATGTCGGGTGTCAGCGGCTCACCCGCCGAGGAAGCGCGACGGAGCCGAACGTGCGCGGGCTCGCCGTCACCGGCCCGCATCGCGCGGTAAATGGTTGGCGCCGCCGCGAAATTGGTCACGCCGAATCGTTGCAGCACCTGCCAGGTCAAGGCGGGTGAGAACCCGGCATGCAGCAGGATGCTGCGCCGGCCGGTCGCCAGCGGACCGAGGATCGCGTAAAACAAGCCATAAGCCCAGCCCGGATCGGCCGCGTTCCAGTAGACATCCTCTGGCTGCGCGTCCAGGCCGAACTCCATGTAGCAGCTGATTCCCGCCAGGGCCCGCACCGGGACCGGTACCCCCTTCGGGGCCCCGGTGGTGCCGCTGGTGAAAATCAGCACCAGCGGTGCCGCAGGCCCTGTTACCGCCGGCTCAACCCTCGGGGCCGTCCCGTCGGTGGACATCATCTCGGCCAGGGGCACATCACCCGGGTGGCGGCTGCCGCTAATGACCCGCCAGGGCGGCTCGCCGGGCAGGCCGCCGCCGGGGTCCAGCTTGGCTCGCTGGTCCTCGTCGGCCACCACCACCACCTTGGCGCCGCTCCTGGCCAGGCGGAACTCGATGGCCGGGGGTGCGAACGCGGTGAATAGCGGCACGTGCACCGCGCCCCGGCGCCAGATGCCCAGCAGTGCCACGACCAGTTCGGCCGACTTGCCCATCAGCGTCGCGACCGCATCGCCCGGCCCCACGCCCAAAGCGGCCAGGCTCGCGGCAAACCGCGCCGACAACTCGCCGAGCTCCCCGAAGGTCAGGTCCCGGTACGACAGATCGGGCTCGACCACGGTAAAGGCCACGGCTTCGCCCGGGTGACGATCGCACAGCAGAACACCCGGGCAAGCGTCCGCTGATCCGTACTCGGCTACCAGCTCAGCCGTCTTCTGCTCCGCCGCTGCCCGGTCCATCACGCCCCTCCCATGACCCAAATGTAAAACCAGACCGGACAGCGCCGCCAGAAGGGCGCACCATGAGTGTCGTGACGATCGCCGAGGCCTGGCGGTCCGGCCTCGGCTGATCCGCTCGGCTTAGGCGCTGGGTCAGGCCGCGGGGCGAAGATATGGCATTTGCCCGATGCAGTCGTAACGGCCTTAGGGCGAGTCTGGTATCTGACGGCGATCGCTTGTCCGGCTGAGCCCGGGGCGTTCGTCGTACAAGCGGGACTCGCCGTACAGGGCGGTGAGGTTCCGGGGCGCTCTGCTTCGGCACGGGGTGAACGAGGCGCAGGCGGACCGCCACCTAACCGTCTACGAGGGATCGCCTGGGAGGCGATGATGGTCAACTCCTACTACGGCATCTGCCAGGACACCAGGGGACTGAGCCTGGATCTGCCGTGCACGCAGGATCCGGAGCTATTCTTCGCCGAGTCTCCGCAGGACGTGGAGCAGGCAAAGGCGATGTGCCGGGGATGCCAGGCCAGACTGGCCTGCCTGGCCGGCGCGCTGGAGCGCCAGGAGCCCTGGGGTGTCTGGGGCGGCGAGTTGCTGCTGCGCGGCGCAATCGTGCCGCGTAAGCGCGCCCGCGGGCGTCCTCGCAAGGACGTCGTGGCGATTGGGTTATTACCGGTTGACTCGCGGAAATCGTAACCGCGGGGCAACCCCAGCCACCGCCGCGCGGCCCGAATAGGTCGGCCGTCCCGGGCCGGGGCGTCATTGCGGGCTTGTTTTAATTGATGCCCACGAGACAGTTGTGATGCGCAACGGCCCAGGTCACCTCACCAGAATCCCTCTTTAACCGTCATTGGCGGGGCCGGGCGGTCTAGCATGCATTCTGGGGACAGCCAGCTTGGAGGCAGCTGGCATTGGGAGGACATAGCCGGTGGCTCGTCTGGCGATCGCAAGAGGCTTCCTGGCTGAGTACGCAAAGCTCCAGAAGGACGTGCAAAGCGCCGTCGACGCGGCGTGCACCAGGTTTGCCCGGCACCCTTACCCCGGGATGCTTCTGGAGAAGCCGAAGCACAGCCGGGACGGCCGGATGGGCACCATCCGGGTGAACGGCTCCTGGCGCGGTGTCGTGCTGGCACCGCCGGGCAGCGACACGTACTGCCTGGTCACGGTCCTGCCTGCGGACGAGGCGAACGCCTACGCGGCCCATCACCGGTTCAGCGTCAACCGGGCGGTCGGGGTGCTCGAAGTCCGCGACGAGGAAGCCGTCCAGCAACTGCAACCGTCTCTCCAGACGGTCGCCGAGGCCGACGGCAGGCGGCTGTTCGGGGACGTCAGCGACGCCGACCTGACCCGGCTCGGCATCGACCCGAACCTCCTGCCGACGGTCCGGCTGCTCACCGGCGAGACAGATCTGGAAAAGCTGCAAGCGGTGGTGCCGGAGGCTCAGTACGCGGCGCTGCACGCGCTGGCCAGCGGGATGACCGTGGACGAGGCCCAGGATGAAGTCGTCCGGCTCCTGTCCGTCGGCCCGCGGCCCGAGCGGGTGGATCTGAACGATCTGGTCGCTGCCATTGAGCGCACTCCCGGAGCGGTCACCTTCGTCTCCGGAGAGGAGGAGCTGCAGCTCATCCTGGCCTACCCGTTCGCGGCGTGGCGCACGTTCCTGCACCCGAGCCAGCGCAAGATCGCCTATAAGAAGAGCTATGCCGGCCCGGCCCAGGTGACGGGCGGGCCCGGTACCGGAAAAACGGTGACCGTCCTGCACCGTGCTGCATTTTTGGCCGAACGGTCCGGGCGCGTGCTGGTCACCACGTTCAACGGCAACCTGGCCGACGCCCTCCACGCACAGCTCGACCTGCTGATCCGGGACTACGGAGTGCGCCGCGGCGTCGAGGTGCTCAACGTGGACCGGCTGGCCTATCGCATCGTTAAGCAGGCCCGCGGTACTCCGGTCATCGCGGACGAGCGCGTGCTGCGTACCCGGTGGGGCCAGGCGGCCGCCGGACTGTCCTTCACCCCGGCGTTCGCCAAGAACGAATGGGAGCAGGTCATCCTGGCCCAGGACCTGCACACCGAGCAGGACTACCTGGCCTGCCCGCGCACTGGCCGGGGACGGCCGCTGACCAAGGCCCAGCGCAGACAGGTCTGGCAGGCCGCGCACCAGGTCGAGGCCGAACTGGCTGCGGCGCGCGAGTCCACTCACCTGCAGCTGGCCAACGAAGCCGCGCACCTGCTGCGGCAGTCGGAAGTGCCGCCGTACCGGCACATCCTCGTAGACGAGGCGCAGGACCTGCACCCATCCCAGTGGCGGCTGCTCCGCGCGGCCGTGGCGCCGGGCCCGGATGACCTATTCATCGCGGCCGACCCGCACCAGCGCATCTACGACAACCGGGTTTCTCTCGCCAGCCTGGGGATCAGCGTGCAGGGGCGGAGCCGTCGGCTGTCGCTGAACTACCGGACTACTCAGGAGATCCTGGCCTGGGCGGTGCCGCTGCTCGGCGGGGAGCCGGTGACCGGCCTGGATGGCGAGGTGAATTCACTACTCGGCTACCGGTCTCCGATGCGCGGCCAGCGCCCGCAGTTCCGGGCGGCCGCCACCCGGGCCGAGGAATTTGATTTCCTGACCGAACGGATCCGTTCGTGGCTCGCCTCAGGGCTCGAGGCGCAGGCCATCGGCGTGACGGCCCGGTCCGCCAGCCTGGTTCGGGCGGCCCGCGAAGCGCTGAGAGCCGACGGCATCGGTACAGCCTCGCTGAACGGCCGGGGCAGCACGCAGGCTGTCCAGGCCGGCACCATGCACGCGATGAAGGGCCTGGAGTTCCAGGCGGTCGCGGTCATCGGCGTCGAGCAGGGCCTGGTTCCCGAACCAGCCGCGGTCACCCCGAAAAGCGAGGACGCCGTCGCCCACGCCCAGGACCTGCAGCGGGAACGCTGCGTGCTGTTCGTGGCCTGTACCAGGGCCCGGGACCATCTCTACATCTCCGCCACCGGCGAGCCGAGCATCCTCCTGCGGCGCTCGCCCTGAGGCACCCCCGGTGCCGGCGCGGTGCCGTGCGTCCCGGAGATCCCGACCCTCATCTGAGACTCTCGCGTGCTAACCAATGACTGAAGCTGGGTTTCCTGGGAAGTACCGGGCCATGAATGCCACGGAACCTGTCCGTCATGCGTCGGTGCTGCTCGGTTTCCGAGCCGAGAACAGCCGCTCGTTCCGCGATGAATTCGAGCTGTCGATGCTCGCGACCAGGCTCGCGGACGAGGATGCCGTCCGCTACGTGACCTGGCGTGAGGACGGGCGCCCGATCGGCATACTGCCTCTAGCGTCAGTTTTCGGCGCTAACGCCTCCGGTAAGACCAATGTGGTCAAGGCCATGGATGACATGCGTGCGCACGTCCTGCACTCCTTCCGGGCCGGAAGCCCGACGGGAGGGATATCCCGGCGGCCGTATCTGCTCGAGCCTGACCGGGGCGGCAAGCCATCACGGTTCGCGGTAGACCTCGTTCTCGGCGGAATCTGTTATGAGTACGGGTTCATCATCGACGATAAGAGCGTCCAGGAAGAATGGGCCTACCACTACCCGCATGGCAAGGCGGCCCGGATCTTCCACCGGCACGGAAGCGAGATGGAGTTCGGCGCGGCCGGACGGGCCAAGAGCCGGGCGGTGGCCGAGCTGCTGCGGCCGAACGCCTTGTACCTGTCGACCGCCGCCTCGGCCAACCACCCTGCCTTGCTCCCTCTGTACGGCTGGTTCGCGCGGAACTTGGTCCTGGCCGAGGAGAACACCCGGCAGCTCCGGCAGGCGCTGACTACCCAGCTACTGAACGATGACGGCAGGCGCAAGCCTGTGCTCGCCCTCCTGCGCGCCGCGGCCATGGGGATAACGGGCGCGAAAACGCAGCCGCTCGACCCGATTACCGACGAACGCATACAGAAAGCCGTGCGGATCCTCGCCGGCCTGGAAATCGACGCGGACGGGACCGACGAAGGGCCGCACCTCGAGGACCTCGGACTACGCCTTCTCCACCGAGGCGCAGACAGCGACGTTGACCTCGACCCGCATGATGAGTCGTTCGGTACGCTCGTCTGGTTCGGCCTGGTCGGATCGGTTATCGAGGCGCTCGCCCAGGGGACGGTCCTGCTGGTCGATGAACTCGATGCCAGCCTTCACCCCAATCTGGTCCGGCAGTTGATTCGCCTATTCCAGAATCCGGAATCAAACCCGCGACAATCCCAGCTGGTGTTCAACTCGCACGACATGACGATCCTCGGCGACTCCGCCAGCGACCGCCTAGTCGGTCGCGAGCAGATCTGGTTCGCCGAGAAGGGTAACGACGGCAGCACCAGCCTGTACTCACTCGCGGACCTCGAGCCCCGCAAGAGCGAGGCCATCGGCCGCCGTTACCTAGCGGGCCACTACGGGGCCACGCCCAACCTTTCCAGTCAGGAGTTCGAGGCCGCGGCCAAACTGGTCTAACTGTTAGGCGTTGTCGGCGGGCGGATGTGAGCTCGGGGAATCGCCCTGCTCGCTTTGGGCGCGCCGATTGCCCAGCGCGCGCTCAGCGTCTTGCGCACGGCGCTCATCGAGCACTGCTCGCAAGCGCTGAGTCATGACCGGCGCTCGCCGGTCCAGTTCCCAGACGTCGCGTTTGAACAGCATGACCAGTCGCATCGGCGAGGTCGCAACGACCGAGGCGGTGCGCAAACCGCCTATCGCCACTTCCGGCGGCGCGGACCAGTCAGGCGGAGAGATGAGCACGGCCATTTCGCCTACGACATCACCAGCCCCGATGGTTCCCACCGTCTTGCCGTTGATGACGACATCGGCAGTACCGCTCTCGACGGCGTACAGCGAATATCCTGCGCCTCCCTCTGCCGCGAGCAATTGCCCGGGAGGGATTTCCGTCTCTGACGCCATGCTCGCGATGGCGGCAAGCTCGTCTTCGGGCAAGTCGGCGAAGATGCGGATCGCCGCAAGCCGCAACGTCTCCATTTGCCCAGGCTACACAGCGGGTCCTGCCCGCGCGACCTCGCGGCCAGCGGCCGGCAGTTGCCCTTCCTCCGGGGGAGTAGCCGCGCGGCGCGCCGTAGCCGCCCGGTGGTATCCGCCGATGCTCCCTGCGGTCGGCGCCGGCAGCGCCGACGCTGATCTACCCTCGGACCATGGCCGTGCTACAGCGGGACAGGCAGCCGGAGGCGCGGCCCGGCCGGGCCGGGCTGGCCGCCGATTCCGCGCTGGCGCTGGTGCTGGCCGTGATGCTGGCCGTGGCCAGGACGGCGAGCCCGCTCCGCACGCCCCGCCGCCGGCGCTGGCCCGGCTGGGCGACCTGGCCGGCCACGCCGCCGCGGCCGGGCTGCAGGTCCGGGCGGTAACCTCCGGCACGGTGCGCGAGCTGCCCTTCGGGGTCGACCAGGCGGCCTTTCGCATCGTGCAGGAAGCGCTGACCAACGTGACCCGGCACGCAGGGACCGATACCGCCACCGTGCGCGTCCGCTATGGCCAGCATGACCTCACCGTGCAGGTCGACGACGACGGCCAGGGGGGCCACGGCGGCCTGCCTCTCCCCGGCGGTAGCGGGATCGCCGGCATGCGGGAGCGGGCGGCCGCGCTCGGCGGCGAACTGCTCGCCGGGCCCCGCCCCGAGGGCGGGTTCCGGGTCACCGCCACGCTTCCCCTGGACGGCAGCGAATGATCCGGGTGCTGCTCGCCGACGACCAGGCCCTGGTCCGGGCCGGGTTCCGGGCCTTGCTCGACGCTCAGGGCGACATCGAGGTGGCGGCTGAGGCCAGCGACGGGGAGCAGGCCGTCAGCCTGGCCCGGCAGGTCGTGCCGGACGTGGTGCTCATGGACATCCGGATGCCGGGAACCGACGGGCTGGCCGCCACCCGCCAGATCGCCGCCGACGAGCGGCTGGCCGGCGTCCGGGTGGTGATCCTGACCACCTTCGAGCTGGACGAGTACGTGTTCGAGGCCATCCGCTCGGGGGCCGCCGGGTTCCTGGTCAAGGACATCGACCCGGACGAGCTCGTGCAGGCCGTGCGGGTGGTCGCGGACGGGGGTGCCCTGCTGTCCCCCGGGGTGACCCGGCGGCTGATTGCCGAGTTCGCCTCCCGCGCGAAGCCGCCCCAGCCTGCGGACGGCCTCGGCGAGCTGACCGAACGGGAGCGCGAGGTGCTCGCCCTAGTCGGGGAAGGACTGTCCAACGCCGAGATCGCCGGACGGCTCTACGTCAGCCCGGCGACCGCCAAGACCCACGTCAGCCGCGCCATGCTCAAGCTCCGGGCCCGGGACCGGGCGCAGCTGGTGGTCATCGCCTACGAATCCGGGCTCGTGCGGCCGGGCTGGCACGGCGGCCCATGAAGCAGCACTTTCGGCCCTGGGACCTGCGCACCTATCACTGCGGTCCGGCCGGATGCCCCGATGACGTCCTTGGCCGGCGGACGGGAAGGCGAACCCGCAATATCGTTTCGCCCTCACGGGAGTCGATGCTGATAATGCCGCCGTGCCGCTCCACGACAATGCGCTGCGCGATGTCGAGCCCGAGACCGACGCCCTGGCCGACGCCCTTGGTCGTGAAGAAGGCCTCGAACGCACGGTCTGCCACCTGCGGCGACATGCCCCGGCCGGTATCGGAGACCTCGACGACGACGAAGCCTTCCTCGGCTCGCGTTGTCAGCCTGAGCGTGCCCGGCCCGTCCATCGCGTCCACGGCGTTATCGATGAGGTTGGTCCACACCTGGTTGAGCTCGGCGGAGTAGGCCTCGATCGGGGGGACGTCCGGACCGTAGTCGCGCATCACCGTGATCCGGTCCGGCAGCCGCTCGCCGAGCATCACCAGCGTGCTCTCGAGGCCCTCGGTCACGTCGACGCGCTGCAGCGACGCCCGGTCCATCTGCGAGTAGGACTTGACCGCGGCGACGAGCTCGGAGATGCGCCGGGTCGACTCCTTGATCTCCGACAGCAGCGCGGTGGCGGACAAGGAGCTCGCCACCCACTCCAGGCCTGGCTGCAGGGCCGGTCCGGGCAGCGCGGCCGCCGCCCGCTCGCACCAGGCGCGATCCGCTCCGGCGGCGGCCAGCGGCGGGGCGATCATCCACTCGCCGGCTACGCCGTGCCGGGTCAGCCACGCCGACAGGGCATCCTCGCGGTCGGCCAGGACGAGGGGATCATGCGCCGCCGCGGCGGGGTCGATCTCGCCGCGCAGCGTGTCGAGCGCAATGAACTGCTGGGCCGAGATCTCTTCCCACGCGAGCTTGCCGAGACTAGAGAGCAGCGTCTGGCATGCGGTCTCCAGGTCGTCCACCGCCCGGGTCGCGGCCGCCGCCGGGTTGTTGATCTCGTGGGAGAGGCCGGCCGCGAGCTTGCCCAGGGTGACCAGGAACTCGCGGTGCCGCGCGGTCGACTCGATGGAACGCGCGGTCTGGTAGAGCCCCGCGATGAGGTGCCCGCCGAGCGGAAACCACGCGCTGACGCGCTCACGCAGCACGCCGGCCGGCACCCGCAGTAGCCGGCTGACGGCCGACGCCCGGGCGGTGGCCAGGTAGACGCCGTGCTCGTCCCAGGCCCGGAAACCGCCCGCCCACCGGCCCGGGACGTCCATCTTCCCGACCACGGTGTCCTCGCCACCAACGCGCCGCACGAGGTCGAGGGCGCCATCGATGAGTACCCACCAGAAGTCCGCGTGCTCACCCTCGCGGAACGTCTCGGTCCCTGGCCCGACGCGAACGACGGTACTGCCCGCCACCAATTCCGCGAGCTGATCGTCGGTCAGGCCGTCAAAGAGACTGAGAGCGCGGATCTCATCTATGCCGCCCATGCGCTCAATCCTCCCCGCCACCAGTGTAATCAGCGCGGGCGCGGCCTCGCGTGAGCTGTCACGAGCCGGTCAGGCGTGCATCAGGTCCGTTCGGCCCCTGATCTATTCTCTGATCCCGATCGCCTCGACCGGCCGCGTGCGGAGCGCCCGCCGCGTCGGTACCGACAGGGCCACCAGGGCCAGCAGCGCCGAGACGCCGAGGATCGCGGCGAACCAGCCGGCAGGCACG